>OHEN01000085.1_pt1 | contig 82472 bp, 55 predicted proteins | sample 1567291 | NCBI WGS metagenome assembly OHEN01 (sample SAMEA3879592, study PRJEB24766) | human gut metagenome | biome: human-associated habitat; feature: feces | place: USA | collected 1985/1987
GCACTGCGGTAGAACAGCACGATGATCAGCAGGCCCATCAGTGCAAAAGGAATGTTACGGTAAATGCCCCAGGACAGCGGGGATTCGGCGCTCAGCCACTGGTTCTGCGGCATCATGCACAGGATAACACGCACGGCAGCCAGACCGTAGATGGCGGCAGTCAGGCCATTGTTGCCCTTGACCCGGTAGCGCTCACGCCATACATAGTACAGCAGCACATAAAAGACTGTCATTGTCACAGAGGTGATCCACTTACCCAGACCCAGAGGAACGGTAAAGTTTTCAAAGCCCGTGGTGCACAGAGCCAGAGCACGGGGAATCAGATGGAACGAGTCGCCGGCACCCAGAACGACAGCCATCAGACCGAACAGCTTGAACTGGTGGTTGCCCTTGCAGCCACAAATCATCAGGATACCGATGGTGATGACGGATACCAGATACACAGCATCAAAAACAGTTTCTACGATTGCTTGCATAGTTGATTGCTCCTTGTTGATAGATTAAATTGATTGTAACACTGCATTTTTTGCAGGGCCGACTTCGTTTTTACGGTCATCAAGGGCTTGCTCGGCAAAGTTGCATCCAAAGCGCAGGATGTTGAAGCTGGCAGCGCTCCACACAAGGCAGGCGAGCAGCAATAGGATATTGCGATGGACTTTCCTAGGAGTGTCCCTTTTAAGTGAACATTGTTCATTTTAGGCATTATAAAATTCCCACAGCAGTGTGGGAAGAAAATGCGGTCAATATAAGGTTCTGCGCACGATTTCCAGCACAGCGGCGGGGTCGTAGTCCTGCCGCAGCAAGGCAGACAGCATCAGCGAAAATAGAACATCGGCAAATTTTTCAACGGTGAATTGCGCGTTAAAAGCGTCCGGACGGATTTTGGTATCCTGTTGCAGCACCGTACACAGACCATTTAAGATATGGTGCCAGATTTGCTGCATGTGCCGTTTGCCATCGGCCTTGTCCTCCTGCATAAAGCCGAGAGAGTGCAGTGTGAAGAATCCAGGATACTGCTCACAGCCGTAGGCCATGCGCTCGTACATCCATTTGACACAGGTCTGCACATCCTGAAATACAGCCTCGTCCTGCGGGCGGTGGAAAATTTCGCACCAGACGCTCTCGACCGTGGCGCTGATAAGCTCAGCCTTGGAGTCATAATAGTTGTAGATCGAGCCGACCGAGACCCCGCATGCCGAGGCGACAGAACGGATACTGACCGCCGCCCAGCCCTTTTCCCGGATAAGCTCACGGCTGTTTTTTAAGATATCTTCCTTGGAGGTTACGATTGTATTCATGTGGTCACCCTCAATATGAACAATGTTCATTTTTATTATACTGCCCGTTCCCACTTTGTCAAGAGGATTTCATAAGAGGTTTATATTTTGCGGATTAAGACATTGAATGCAAACTTACAAAAATCATAAAAGGAGTATATGTATGATGCCACCTTACTGTCGATTCAGTATCATCTATTTTCGATAATGTCAGGGCATTTTCTTAATGTCAATAATGTCAAAAAGCCCCGGAAAGAAACGTAAACTCGTAACTTTCCGGGGCTTTCAAATTATTCTCAAATGTTAAACCGAACCAGTAATCCGGGTGGCTCCACAATGAAGTTTTCCGCGGCTTAGTGTCAAACTAATGTCACAGCGCGATTTTTCTTTCGATTTTGCTCATAGCAACGTTGAAAGTTCGCGTAATTCCATTATTCGAGCTCGGTAAGTTCGGATTCTTACTAAACAAATTTGTTTAGTAATGCTATTCTTGAATGTTCACTTTTTCATGAGATTGCTGTGCTAGATGTGGCTTGCTGATTTTTTAGTATCAGGATAGTATCACGCAACCAGTGGAATCTCTGTGAGTATTATAAACGATTCCTTATATGTTTTCAAGTTTTTAGCTTTATTAACTTCTGTCTTCCAAATGACTTATCAACAAATCAAATTCTACATCCGGCATCGAAATATACATTCGTGGTATGCACTGCTTTTGAAACAGCATAATTCTTTTAACAGACAATCCACACACCTTTATCACTTTCAAATGTCTTTTTCTCCGGACCATCTTATCGCTTGGCTCTTTAAAATGCATCTGTATAAATAGCATTTCGTATTTCGAATATAGTTCAAATGCATACTCTAGCGGTGTGACAAGAAGTAAATAGACAATTGGAATAAAGAAACTCACTAATGTATTTGTCACATTAAGTTCTCGATATTCCAGAATTCCCACTCTCACTGTTTGAAGTATCACACATAGTCCAGCAAAGGCCATCACATCCTGCAATAGCTTATGTACTGCTATTGCATCACTTTTATGTTCTGCAACTGTATCGAACAACACAATAACCGTTGTTATCGGAATTATTATCAATTCAACCCAAAAACTAAATGTAAAAGTACTTAATAAAAGTTCTGTAACCATCGTAAATCTAATATTGTCTTTCAGAACTTTAAGTATATACTTTTCATCAGCCTCGCCGGCAACTGCATTTATGCAAATAGTCAGTCCAGAAAAAAGCGTCCAAAGAATAATATCTTTTAAATATATATTTTTCCATATTGGAGACCTTGAAAACATCAGCGTGATTATTCCGATGTACAAGAAATATATTTCCCATAATTTCCTTAGCTTCCTGTTGAAGAAGCATTTCAGAACTCCTATAAACCCCTGCCTTATCTTTTTATTGGTAACTATAGCCATTCCTACAGCTATCAAAATCGCACCGACCCAAAAAGCCGTTGCCAATTCTCTGGTTGAAAAAATATCCATTTTTCTCTACTCACCATTATCGATGTTACCGTTATAGTACTATCCTCTATACCATTTAGTCATGTTTTCCCTCCTCAAATAAATTTCCGCCAATCCCAAAGAACTTATCAAAGAAGCTCTTCAGCTTATCGATTACACCCTGCTTCTTCTGCGCACGGCCACCGCCGCCAAAGCGGGAAACAGGCGGCATCAGCTTGTCAATATCGGTGCCCACGGTCTTGATCTCACCGTCACGGAACGCATTGGCCAGATATTTGCGTGTCTCCGGTTCCTTCAGCTTTTCCTCTTGGATGATCTTTGCAAGCTCTTTCTCCCGCTGTTCGGATACAAAGGTGTTCCACTCTGCCATCACGTCATCCACATCATTGACCCCTGCAATAAAGGTTTCAATCAGCTGCTTTTTGCTGCGCAGTTCCGGGCTGGCATCAATCGCCTTGCGAATCGTGATGAGCACTTCTTTATCATCGCAATGGGTATCATGGTACTTTTTGACCAGCATCAGGATGTAGTCAATGTTAATTTCGACCTGCCGAATCAGCTCCACCTCGAACACTACATCATCCGTGATATCCTCTTTGGTTTCATCGTGCTTCTTGTTACGCCATTCATCCCGCAAATCCTGATAGCGGCCCAAATAGTCCTGTAAATCCCGTTCAGAGATCAGTTCGTTGCCCTTGAAATCATCAAAGGAGGACAGCAGGTTCCGCATCCGCAGCAGTGCACCAAACAGCACGATAAAGTCCTTCTGGTTCTGCTCTCCGACGATCTGCGGCTCTGTCAGCGGGAACTTCTGTGTCAGGTCATCGATCATGTCCGTATAGCCCTGATGGTATTTTCCCTGCTCGTCCATATAACCGTGGTAGTAGTCCGCATATTTGCGCAACAGAACAATGCCGCCCGCATTTTTATCTCCAAACAGCGAAATTGCCGCATCCACCCGCTTTTGCAGGTTGCGGAAGCAGACGATATTGCCAAAGGTCTTGATGCTGTTCAAGATACGGTTCGTCCGGCTGAACGCCTGAATCAGACCGTGCATCTTCAGGTTCTTGTCCACCCAAAGGGTATTCAGGGTCGTGGCATCGAAACCCGTCAGGAACATATTGACCACGATCAGCAGGTCGAGCTCTTTATTTTTCATGCGGAGCGATACATCTTTGTAGTAATTCTGGAACCGTTCACCATCCGTCGAGTAGTTCGTATGGAACATCTCGTTGTAGTCCTGAATGGCGGCATCCAGAAAATCCCGGCTGCTCTGGTCAAGGTTGGAGGTATCTTCCGGGTTTTCCTCGTCCAGAATGCCATCCGTTTCCGCTTCATTGGCTCCATAGCTGTAAATGGTAGCAATGCGCAGCCGCTTGGTTGGGTCTGCCGCCATCTGCTTTTTGAACTCCTGATAATACAGCTTTGCCATCGGCACAGAAGCCACGCAGAAAATTGAATTAAAACCGCTGACGCGCTGCCTCTGCTTGATTTCCTCCACTGCACCACGCTGGGCAGAGGCCACCTCTGCTACGTTCGTCAGCAGATTAAACTCATACGATTTGTCTCCCCGATAGGTTTTCTGGTCGAAGTGGTCAAGGATGTACTTTGTCACCAGCGAAATGCGCTTGGGTGCCATGAACGCCTTTTCGCGGTCAATGTCCCAAACCTGCTTGTCGTCCATGTCCGGCTCTGCGTCCATCGTTTTGATGTAATCCACACGGAATGGCAGCACATTCTTGTCGTTGATGGCATCCACGATGGTGTAGGTATGCAGTGGTAGAACCTTTTCGCCTTTTTCATTTGGTTCACCGCCAAACAACTGAGGCGTTGTCCTCATACCGGGTTTTCCGCTCGTACCTGCATTTGCTGCGTAAATCGGTGTTCCGGTAAAACCGAACAGGTAGTACTTTTTGAAGTTGTGAACGATAGCACCGTGCATATCACCGAACTGGCTGCGGTGGCACTCGTCAAAGATGATCACAACGTGCTTCTGGTAGACCTCATGCCCCGGATTTTTCTTGATAAAGGTCGCCAACTTCTGGATGGTGGTAATGATGATATGTGCTTCCGGGTTTTCCAACTGGCGTTTCAGGATCGTGGTGCTGGTGTTGGAGTTTGCTGCGCCCTTCTCGAAGCGGTCATACTCTTTCATAGTCTGGTAGTCCAAGTCCTTGCGGTCTACCACAAACAGTACCTTGTCGATGTAGGGCAACTGCGATGCCAGCCGTGCCGTTTTGAAGGAGGTCAGCGTCTTGCCGGAGCCAGTGGTGTGCCAGATGTAGCCACCGCCCTCGATAGTGCCATACTTTTTGTAGTTGTTGGCGATCTCGATGCGGTTCAATATTCTCTCGGTTGCCGTGATCTGATATGGGCGCATCACCATCAGCATCTTTTCTGAGGTAAAGATGCAATACCGGGTCAGCACGCTCAGGATCGTGTGCTTTGCAAAGAATGTCCGGGTAAAGTCGATCAGATCCGTCAGCACGCGGTTGTTCGCATCAGCCCAGTAGGAGGTAAACTCAAAGCTATTGCTGGTCTTTTCCTTTTTCATCTTGCCGTGTTTGGCATCCTTGATGGCATTGTAGCGGGTGCTGTTGGAGTAGTACTTGGTATTTGTGCCGTTGGAGATCACAAAAATCTGCACATACTCATACAAGCCGCAGCCCGCCCAGAACGAATCCCGCTGATAGCGGTTAATCTGGTTGAACGCCTCCCGGATGGCCACCCCTCGCCGCTTCAATTCCACATGAACCAGCGGAAAACCGTTGACCAGAATCGTCACATCGTAGCGGTTATCATGCCGTGCGCCGTCTGCTTGTTTTACCTCATACTGGTTGATGACCTGCAGGCGGTTGTTGTGGATATTCTTCTTGTCAATCAGCGTGATATTTTTGGAGCTGCCATCATCCCGGTGCAATACCTGCACATTATCTTCCTGAATCTTCCGGGTCTTTTCGGGAATATGCTCGTTGGGGTTGGCAATTACATCACTGAAAAACTGCTGCCACTCCGTATCGGAAAACTGGTAGTGATTCAGCTCTTCCAACTGACTGCGGAGGTTAGCAATCAGTTCATCCTCGGTATGCAGCGACAGATAGGTATAGCCCTGCTCGCACAACAGCCGGATAAACTCTTTTTCCAGTTCCGCCTCGCTTTGGTAGCTGTCAGAGCGCACCTTGGAGGGTTCATAGGTGGCAACAACGGTATCTTCATTGGTAGCCGCAACGATATTGAAAAAGGACATTTTCACACCCGCCTTTTACTCATACAAACCTGCTTCTTCTCGTTCTACTCGAATATCTCGCAGTTTTCTTCCCTGATAAAGCCAATGCACCGGCCCTTGTAGCGGATAGGTCGTCTGCATGATTTTTTGAGCCAACGCAGAAAGCGAATAGGCTTTACCCTGATACTCAATTTGCCTATCATCTTTTACTACGGCTACAACCTCAGGATGATTTTGCAGCACGACCTCTGCCCCCATCGGAATACCACATTTAATAAATGAGAACGGGGCTTTGCGTTCTTTTGCTTCTTCCTGAATTTCAGCCGCAACTTCTTCGTCTGCAATCTCATGGCCTTCCGGGGTAAGGCGCTGCAGTTTGTCCATTGTGCCGCTTAATTTTGCAATGCTCTCCAAAAGCGCATAAGCATCCTCTTTTGTCATTGCATAAAACTCTTTTGTTCTTGTCTTGCCATCGAACGTATCAATAGCGCGCAAATCAGGATTCAAACGGTCAATCAGGCTATGCAGTTCTTTATCTTGTAGCGGAGTTGAAACATCGTAAGTAGCATATACCCGAAACGCAAATGGGATGCACTCGCTTCGATTTAACTGTTTCAGTCGATTTTCGATATTGGTCGCATAGCCAATTTTTACATAATCGGGAAAAGAGGGATTTGTCAGGATATAAATTACACCAGCCTTTTTTGCTGCACTCACGTTGCAGCCACCTCCTTAAACGTCAACAATTTATCTCGATAATATTCATACTGCTTTTGTCTTGCTTCAATCTCTGCGGGCAGGCCAATATTGAGGTCGGAGCAAATCTTTTCAAAGTTGTCCAGCACATTTACAATGCGGCTTTGGATATCAAGTGGCGGGATTGTCATTCGATATTGTGCAATCGTGTTTCCAGTCAAGGACGCTCGTGTTGTAAAAGCACAGTGTTTCGTCACATATTGTCTAAAGTCCGATGTGCTAAAGCAATAAGCACAGTATTCGGGCAAAAGCTCTTTGGTTTTCGGCGTTGCCTTTATTGTAAAGCCATTAAAGACGCAATCATCCATATCATCAAGCATTACAGACGACCATCCAATATCTTCCGCCGTTTCGGATGTTCTTGTAAAAAGAACATCCCCTCTTGATACTTTTAACCGTTCCTTTTCATCTTCAGTACACTCAACCAGTGCCGTTATATCCTTTTTTCTAAGCGTCCGATGATTGTAAACATCTGTGTAACGAATAAATGGGGTCCCCTTTCCAAAAAACTCTTTGCCCTTGCTAAGGCCGTTCCTGAAATCAAACATTTCCCCAAGTGTTCTTTGGCAGAAGTTAATTGTCCCCTCCTTGAGGACATCAAAAGTCAATAGCTTATCCCGATAGAACTCATACTGCCTTTGGCGAGCTGTAAACTCCGCTGTAAGTTTCGCTGTAAGTTCCGCTGTAAGATTTGTAAAATTGTCTAAAATACGAACAATTTCACGCTGAATTTCAAGCGGCGGAAGCGCAATTTTCAGTGACCGGAAATCCCTACCCGTAAGTTTAGGGATATTTCCATGAATTAATGAAGTAACATCAATTGTTTGAATATAAAAATAGAGGTACCGAAGCATTGTCCCCGACTTTTCTTCTATAACATGTGCGTGATTATTAACCCAAATTTTTCCTTCTGCCCATGTCACAACAGGTGTGCCAGATTTTGTTATTACACTACCATCTTCTCCAACTAAGACAAACTTTCCATTAAAAATATAATCAGAAACGTAATCCTGTACTCCATTAGCTCCATAATAGGGATATTCTCCCTTTTCGCGAGAGTTTTTTGTTACAGGCTTACGTTTTTTATCAAGAATATTACAGCACTCTTCCAATGGAAATGTTTCCACACCATCCGGGCAAAGTTCCTGAATCAGTTCATCCAGTTTACTCATCTTTTTTCACCAGCCTCAACTATCTTCCTTGCTTTTTCTCCCAATCCATCAAGTTTTCTTCCGCCAGCTATATCAATTCCTGCGCATTCGTCATGTTCTGTATCAAACACTAGTATTTCACATAGCGTAACGAAATAGATATATCTATATTTCTTTACTCCTACATTGATAGAGTTTACTGCCTGTATGAGCTTTGGAATCATCCAACTATCAATAACTTCTTCCGAGTAAACATACAAATCATATCCTTCTAATTCCGCATAATTGCCACTATTTAGTTTTCTTATTTTTTCTTCATATGCTTCAAGAAATCTTTTACAAGGAGTGTCTTTTATATTTACATCATTGAAATCGCCATCATACCTATAGGATTCAGGTGGATGTGCCATCCCATACTTCGTGTAGCGATATCCCATTTTTTTCAATCTCTTGCGTCTACGCTCTTGGGCTTGTTCGTCCACATACGGTATCATAGCCGCTAAGTTTAATGCTTCTTGCTCTTCTTTTGGAATTGCAGAGGTCACTTCTATACCAATATTATGTTTCAAATCTCTCAAATCCGGTTTATCACTTAGTTGCAGACTATTCGCATTCAGCAAGAAATACTTCATTCCCATGATGACAAAACCTTCATCATTTCTCCAAGGCTTTTTGCTGCCATTTACAATGACGATCTTCTTGAAAGAGTCCGGGATATTACGCAGAGAATTGAACTCCTGCGTCTGTTTTTCTTCCGAAGTCATGTCATATGCAACCTGGATATAGTATCTCTGGTTTCCTTGATTCACCACAAAGTCAACCTCCAACTGCTTGCGAACACGTTTGCCCTCTTTATCCTTATCGAAGATATCCACGACACCCACATCAACATTGTAGCCACGGATCAACAGCTCGTTATAAACAATGTTCTCCATGATATGAGTAGGCTCCTGCTGTCTGAAATTCAGACGTGCATTTCTCAGTCCCAGATCCGTAAAGTAGTATTTCAGATTTGCACCGATATACTTTCTGCCCTTAATATCGTATCGGCTTGCCTTGGAAATCAAAAAGGCATCTGTCAAATAGTCGATATGCTTGGAGATGGTTTTATTAGCATAAGTCATCTGACGCTCACTGGCAAAGGTATTGGCAATCTTTGAAGGGTTGGTCGGTGCGCCGATTGCAGATGCAAGCACATCAACCAGAATCCCAATCTCATCCACGTTCTGAATCTTATTTCTTTCAATAACATCCTTCAGATAGACATTTGCAAAGATGTTCTTCAGATAGTCTGCTTTCTGTCGTTCGCTCTGGAAACTTACGATCTGCGGCAATCCTCCGTAGATCATGTAGTCATCCCATGCATCATCATAATCGCCGTCATAGACAGAATAAAACTCTGCAAAGGAGAGAGGGTAGATTCTAATCTCATCACCTCTGCCACGGAATTCGGTCACAATGTCGCTGGACAGGAACTTGGAATTACTTCCGGTGACATACACATCAATATTGCTCATGCGGAGCAGGCTGTTCAGCACTTCCTCAAATTGTGACATAAACTGCACTTCATCAAGAAGCAGATAGTATTTGCCATCGTCTTTCATGGCATCTTTGATGTACTTGAAACACACCTTAGGATCTCTTAGTTCCTCATTTTCAATACCGTCCAATGCAATCTCAATAATATGATCAACATCAACGCCGTTCTCCAGTAAGTATCTCTTAAAGATGGTAAACAGCAAAAAGGATTTGCCACATCTACGAATGCCGGTAATCACCTTTATCATTCCATTATCTTTTCGCAGGGTCAGCTGCTGTAGGTAAGCGTCTCTTTTAATCTCCATCGTTACGCTCCCCCTTTCCGTGCATCTGCACACTTTTTAGTAATGAGATCCTATCACAGAACGACCTGAATTTCAATATGCATTCCCATTTTATGTGCATCTACACACTTTTATGTAATGTTGATAAATATATTTTCAGATTTTTTTGATTGCAGTGTCTATAATCGACTACTCCAATCGTTATTATAGGTAAACAACAAAAAAAAGATGGTTTCGATGTTTCATTAAATATGTTCGTTAGTCTTTTACACAAAGGATTCTATCTCCTCTGCGCCCTAATGCTTTTAGGATTCAGTTCAACAAACTGGAATCTGACTAATTATTGTGTTTTAATGATTCTATAAACTACCCCCAATTGAGCAGGGTATGTTTCTTTAATCATTCCATTAAACCATATTGTAACGATATCTCCCACCTGAACATCTTCCGCTAAATTTTCTGCCGATACATAATACTCTCCATCATTCATCTGACAAAAGCCTTCAGCTGTACTCACATGCGTTACAAGAAGTTCTCCATCATCGATAATTTCTTTTACTTTTGCATTAAAATTGATAACCTCTATTGGAATAGACGTATCATCTTTTTCAATATCTCTAAATATGATTCGTTCGTCATCAATGACTACTATGAGCTGACCTTCAGAACTCCTTTGATAATGATATCCGCTTCCGAAATTTGATTGATTATTTTCAGATGGTAACTCTGTCCCTGCCACTGTTGACACAATTTCTCCATCCATTGTTCCACAACCAGGCATTGACGCTACATATCCTGTGTCTTTATATATAACACCATCAACCATAACACATGGAGGATATGAGCCAGTATCTGCTATTTGCTCATTTTGTACTACATCATCATTTTCTTTATTTTCTGTTTCTACGGACACATTTCCAGACACAGGTTCTTTATTTTCTTGATTCGTTCCACATCCAGCCATTCCCAGCACCATACATAATACAAGCAGATAGATTACTTTTTTCATAATACATGCCTCCTTAACTTATATTTTTTAACTCTATAAACTGGAATTTAACTTTCCACTAAGTTTTCATCAATAAACTCAAAATATGGTTTCTTATTAACTTCAGTGTTATGTTCAAGATACCATTCAGCTGCATCCTTCAATCCATCTTCTAAAGTTGTAGTTTCCGAGAATATCTCGCCTTGACGAGACACATCCAAATAGTACTCATAGTTGTAAAAACTAAAATAATTTCTCTGTTCAATTTCCTCATAGACATTTACAAAAGTCGGCTTTTTTCCTAAACTCTCGTAACATTTTGTAACCCACTCTTTTATAGATACTGCTTCAGCATTACCAACATTTAAAATATGCTCCTCTGGTTTTTCCTTTATAATCACTTCCATCAACCTGCACAAATCTTTCACATGGAAAAATTGTAATTTCATATCTCCATCCTTTGGTAAATAGAATTTTCTATCTGCTAAGGCACAATCAAATACAAACGCCTCTCTATAAACGTTATTCATAGGCCCATATAGGTATGGCGGTCTTAATATATACGCATCTTTCACTCTTTCAAGTAATGCCTTTTCAGCTGCTATTTTATCAGTTCCATATGTACCCCAAAAGATATTTGCGGCTTTTTCTGATTCTTCAAGAAATGGTTGAACTCCATACTCTGGATACACAGCACTTGAACTAATCATAATGTACTGTCCATAAGAACCTAATTCCTTAACAAAATCAATAATGTCTTTTTCGTTATAAGCTGTTATATCAGCCACAACATCAAAAGAGAGGTTTTTCAATATACCATTCAAATTATGTCTATCGCCTTCAATGAGTTTTACTCCCCGAACTTGTGACTTAGTATTTCTGTTAAGTACATATACTTCATAGCCCATATTCACAAAATATTCAGCTGCATACTTACTTACAAAAGTTGTTCCCCCTGTTACTAGTATCTTTTTCATAAATTCCTCCTTAGTTCTAAAAATACCGATTTGTTAACCTCTTTTTATCTCTTAAACCAATTCTATTATGTATCATATTTTATGTCAAACAAAACTCAATCTCAACCAAATAATCCCCTCCGCACCAGAGCATATTTCGACTGCTTCCGGCACAGAAGGGGATTTTGATTTAACTAAGTAACGTAATATAGATACCGGTCAGGATTGCCGTTGTGATAACGCCGCAGATATTCGCGCCAAGAGCATAATCCAGAATAAATGCTGCCGGATTTGCCTTTGCAGCAGCCTTCTGTGCAACCTTCGCCGTAGACGGCACACACGACACACCTGCGATGCCAACCGTCGGATTGAACTTTCCTTTCTTAAAGAAATATACAACATAGCCGCCAATGATGGAAACGGCTGCCGAAGAACCGGCGTCAAGCCCCATCGCACGCGCGATCGGATAGGTTGCAACCGTACCAAGCTCCGCAAAAAGCGCGATCGTCATACTGATAAATGGGTGTTCAAGCACATAACCGATATCACACAGGATACCGATTCCCATAAATACGAGGCACGCGATCAATCCGTTACTGAACGTCAGGTTATAAATCGGCTGCAGGAAATTAATCTGCATGTATGTCATCAGCTCATCCGTCGTAGAAAGCAGCGGATCAATGATCAGGTTTCCGATCTGATTTTCACCGAGGAACAAAACGCCCGCATTGACCGCAGACATACCAAGTCCCATCGGCACCATGATGAGCGGCTCCAACGTTCCCTTCACGCCTAAATACACCAATAAGAATCCTAAGAAGATCAACACGACTCTCGCAATCGCAATCTGTGGTGACTGCGCAAACATCGTACCGATACCCTGGAAAAGATCTAAGATACTGCGCACAGAATACTTAAGGCTGCAATTAAAATTGCCACAATAATTCGCTTGTGATCTGCACATCGTCTCATACTTAACTCCTCGTTGGAACTCGTTTCTTCAATGGCAAATCATAGCGAATTATGTGGCAACTGTTAATTTCTATTTTACTTTTTTTAACCGTTTATGGTCTCTGACCAAGCGCTCCCTCTAATGTCAGTGTCTCACCGCTCATATACTTGAAATCCGGTGACGCAAGCTGTACACAGACACGTCCGATTTCCTTTTCTACATCCCCAAAATGTCCCATCGGCGGTGTGTGGACATTCGCCTTGAATGCGTCCGGATATGCTTTCTCGAAGTTCTCAAGCTGTGCGGTCCATGCAAGCGGACATACGACATTCGCATTGATGCCATCGGCAGCCCACTCGGTTGCTGCGACTCTTGTCAGTCCACGGATGCCTTCCTTCGCTGCAGCGTAAGCGCACTGTCCGAAATTTCCGAACAAGCCTGCGCCCGATGCAAAATTGATCACGGAGCCCTTCGTCTCCTTCAGATATGGATAGCATGCTTTCATATAATAAAATGCTGCATACAATCCGGAATAAATCGCAAGGTCAAACTGTGCGGTTGTATGATCGGCGATCGTCACACCGGAAGCAGAAGCCTGCGCGTTGTTGATCAGTACATCAATTCTTCCAAATGTATCGATCGTCTGCTTTACAACATTTGCCACGACTGCCTCGTTGTCAGAGCCGGCGCTTACATCTGCCTGTACCGGAAGCACCTTCACGCCATATTTGCGTTCGATTTCTTCTTTTGCATCGTCAAGTTTCTGCACGTTCCGTCCGGTCAGGACAAGGTTTGCCCCTTCCTTCGCATAGGCAGTTGCGATTCCATATCCAATCGAACCGCAGCTTCCGTCGCTCAAAACCGCGCGTCCGCCACCTGTGATAATTGCTACTTTACCTTCTAAAAATCCCATGTCATAATCCCCTTTCGTATCATAATTCAGATATGTATATTGTACCAAAAAAACGCATGCTTCTCAATGAGGATACATGCGTTTTTTTCTCATTTTACTCGCGATTCTTCAGCACTTCGGCCGGTAGCATCTGCTTGATTTTCCGCACAAGTAAATGATTGATAATGAAATACAATACAAGTACACCTGCGAACATCGCCAGATACAGCCATGCCGGAAAGGACTTGTCGACACCACACGCAATGTTCGGCACGAACTGCGGCTCGTACGTCGCATCAAGCAGTACCTTCGCAAGCGGAATCGAAACAAGCGCACCGATCAAAACGATATAGAAGTTTCCATCCAGATACATCTTTTTCACTTCCTTGTTCCGGTAACCGAAGATCTTGATCAGCGCAATGCTGAACGAAGAACGATCGATCATAACCTTCATCATCAGGTACAGGACAATGGCAAAGATCAAGGCAGATACAGCACCGATCGTAATGATCATCGACCGCATCTGGTCGGAGAAGATTCCGGCTGCTTTCTTCACGTCGTCACGTGTCAGCGTCGAATACAGACGTCCACCCTCGACACCCAGATCATGATCTGCAAATACGACATTGTAATAATCCTCCTGCTCGCCGAACAGATCAAGTGCCTTATCATATGGAAGGAACACCATGAAGCTTGGGGCATACTGTGTCACTGCCTCAATCTCAAATGCGTAGATCTTTCCGTTTTCCTCATCCTTCAGGGTGATCACATCCCCCTTTTTCAATCCATATTTGTAAGAAATGGATGAGCTGATTGTTACCTTATCTGCAGAATCAGATAGTATCACATCAAAGAACGGATTGTTCTCCTTGATGCCAAGCACTGTTACATCGAAGTTATATCCATAGATTTCCTTCTTCAACGTCTTGGCATAAGCTTCATAGCCGCCATCCGGCACTTGTTCGGCTGGATATTTATAGGTATACATATATTCAAATTTCGTATCTGCGACATAATCGTCCTGTACAGCATGACAATATGTATAAATCTCCATGGACATTACCAAAAGCAGGATACTTACAAACATACCAAATACAACGGTAAGTGCCGTCCGTCTCTCACGCAGGATCTGACGGATACGGAACAACTTCATGAACTTCATATTTCCGAGCTTCACATCCTTGCCCGTAGCGGCCTCCTGTTCATTTTTCAGAAGGATAAGCACCGGACGGGACAGACGCTTACGGATAACCAGGCTCGTCACGATCAGACATATGATTGGCGGAATCACAACACCATATATGATTGTATATGGCAGTACCTGCACCGCTATATCCGGCAGAGAATAATAATTATATGCATCCTGCATCTGATACCACACGCCAATCCTTGTGTAAGCAAGTGCTGTTCCAATCGCACCTCCGATTAGGGAAATCAAAGTCGGAAGCAGGATATAATGCTTCATCAGATCCTTTCGCTTTACACCGAGTGCATAGAGGGCTCCGATCACGGCACTCTCCTGATCGATAGAATGTACCACGAATACAGAAAGTACATAAGCGATCAACACAAGGAGCAGAACGCCCGCGATCATACCGATTGTCTTGTTCATCGCTACATCATCGCCCGCTGCATGGATACGTACATTGTCCTCTGCAGCTACAAAGGAAAGCAGGTTATCGGCATCGGCAGTGAAGATTTCGTCAAGCATATCCTCTGTCTCATCCTTCAATTCCTGCATGCCATCCTGTACATCAGATGCACCGTCGGCTGCGTTCTGAAGAGCGGGGTTATTGTCTGTCAGCTCAGAAAGTCCTTCAGCAAGCTCCTTTGCACCGTCAGCAAGCTCATTAATTCCATCGCGAAATTCCTCTTCCCTGCCAAGCGTCCGGTCCCAATACTCCTGAAAATACACATCATCCACATCGTCGGATGAGAAGGAAAGCTTCTTTAACTCTGCCTTTAATTCATCATCGGTCATCGCGTCATTTAACTTATATGCATAATAATATTCCTCAGACTTCGCGCTCTTGCCTTCCTTTTGAAGTGTCGTGTACACCTCATCTGTCACAAATGCCAAGCCGAAATTCAGGCTGTCACAGCTTGTGTCGCTGAGTGATTTCAATGGGCTGTCGTAATCCGGCACCGTGCCGATACCGCTTACTTTATATGTGCGGTCACCAAGAACAATTGTATCTCCCACGTGTATAGCATTTTTCTCCGCATATTGCCGCTCAAGAACAAGCTCATCGTCTGCCTGTGCGAGCTTACCCGCGCAAATCGCAATCGTATTGATTTCGGTACGATTGCGGAATACTCGAATTGTCTTATCCCCATCGACAGCATAATCTAAGAAAAACATTTTCTCCAATGTAATTCCCTTATCGGTTAGTTCATCCCACTCGCTTTCCTTCATCGGAACAAAGAGGGAAAACTGACCGTCTTCGACGTTCTGCTTCTCCGCCTCGGTTGTTGTGCCACGCATAACCGTCTCTGCTGCTCCAACAACACTCACAACCATGTACATGCTGAGAATCAGCAAAAATGCGAGCGCCAGATAACGCGGCAGGTTCTCTTTGAAATCCCTGAAAATTCTTTTGCGTAATACTTTCTGCATCTTACAAATCCTCCAATTCCGCTGCCGGCACCTTCGTCTCGTTGCAGTAATTCTTCTTAATCTGTCCGTCCTTCAGGACGATTACCTGATCAACCATATCCTTGATTGCGTTGTTATGTGTGACGATGATCATCGTTGTGCCATACTGCGCATTGATCTTCTCTAACAAAATGAGGATGTCACGGGAAGTCCTCGAATCCAGCGCTCCGGTTGGCTCATCGCAGAGCAGAAGCTTCGGATTCTTGATGAGTGCACGGGCAATCGCACAACGCTGTTGCTGCCCACCGGACAACTGGGATGGAAATTTGTTCTGATGCTCGGTGAGTCCAAGCACCTCCAGAAGCTCATCCATATCCAACGGCTGATCCGTCAGATACTCACACACCTGAATATTCTCGCGCACCGTAAGGTTCGGAACCAGATTGTAAAACTGGAAGATAAATCCAAGATAATCTCTACGATAATCAGACAGCGCATCCATCTTAAGTCCTACCATCTCCTGTCCGTCGACCTGAATCGAACCGGAATCTACCACATCCAGTCCACCGATACAGTTTAGCAATGTCGATTTACCGGAACCACTCGTTCCCTGAATCACACACATCTTTCCTTTTTCAATGCCTACCGACACGCCCTTCAACACCTGCATATAGCTGCCACCCTCTCCGTAGCTTTTCTTCACATCTGATACCTCTACATACATCCTATTGATCCTCCTTGTGTTTTCTTTGTATTTTATTTGTATCTTCTTCATTGCATAACAGTGTTATGTTTTGATTACATTAAGTTGAAAGATTTTTTCCTATGATTGCTAACGACATAACATCGTTATGTTGTCGTCTTATAAAAAGCTATGCAACATATTAATGCATACATAGCTGATTTTCTTTATTGATTCTGGAACATGGCGTTCCATCCACCCAACAGATAGTTCATAACCTGTTCCATATGCTTCAACGCCTTCTGCTCATCCTTCTCATGCAGCAGTAAGTGAGAAAATGCATTGATCTGTACATGTGCCACCCAGTGCAGCGTATATTCATCCGGTGGTTCCACGCCCAGCACTTTCGCCTGTTCTGATGCAAAGATCTGATATCCATTCTCCATAATTGCAACGAATTCATCGACACAGTTTTCAAACCGACACCCCTGGCTCTTCGTCAAAATCAAGGTAAACATATCATAGTTCGCATATAGAAGATGAATAATCTGCGCGCTTGCAAACATATCATCCTGCATGTTATCTTCCCTTGCAGCCGGAAGCTGTTGCAGTTCCATGAGTTCCTGCCGCATATGTTGTTGCAGCATATGTTTTAGCTTCTCCAAAACCGGCTCCACAATTGCCGCAAACAAATCTTCCTTATCCTGAAAGAAAAAATATAATGCACCTGTTGTCACCCCGGCATTCTTACAGATTGATCGAAGCGAGGCTCCCTGATATCCTTTTTCCAAGAATTCCTGCTTGGCACTCGCCAGCAGCATCTCCCTTGTTTCCTTTTCCACTTTACTTGCTCCTTTTCGCTCCATCCTGATATATGCTTCTCATGGTTTTCACCCCATCACTTCGTGATGCGGCAGGTCGTCGCCTCCATCCTAATACAGGCTTCGCCTGTAGGAGACTCCTCACATAACATCGTTATGTTAGCGTATATTGCGCCAACTGTCAACCCTTATTTTTTAATTTGGGGGATTTCCCCGATTTTCCAACTTTTCCCCCAACCCACTTGCTTCCCAACAGCTTCCGGTTGGGGGATTTTCCCGATTTCTCAACTTTTCCCCCAACCCACTTGTTTCCCTTTAGCTTCCGGTTGGGGGATTTTCCCGATTTCTCAACTTTTCCCCCAACCCACTTGCTTCCCAACAGCTTCCGGTTGGGGAATTTTCCCAATTTTCCAACTTTTCCCCCAACACGCTTGCTTCCCAATAGCTTCCGGTTGGGGGATTTTTCCGATTTCTCAACTTTTCCCCCATCTTACCACTCAAACCAACGAAAAAAGGCAGCCGACTTTCATCGACTGCCTAAAACTCTAACTTCCACAAAAATTAGATTATTTCTATAACCATGGCTATTGACTACTAATTTACCACACGAATCTGCTCTTCGTTGATCAGCGGATACCGTCGAAGTGTATCTCCATCCAGGTTCTCCCGGTGCATATCCACCGCCTGAATCTGATGATTCTCATAGGTTGTATAATAATAGATTCCCTTGTCCGCATTGACACAGGACGTATAAATCGTAATCTCATACTTCCCAGGTTCCACCTCACAACAGCCACGCTGCTGCTCTACCGAACCTAAGATATGGAAGAACTGGCTCACGCTCTCCGCCTCTGACTCTCCGGAGATTGCATGCATCTTCGTAAATGCGACCTTCGCAAACCGCGACGCCGACGAAAGATCGCCCGGAAGTCCAAGTCCACCCATGCCTCGACTATATGTCGCAAGCGGCAGCTCCTTCGCAAAGTGATTTTCCGGCTGGCTTGGTGATACATGCATGTAATTGTTCAGCATGAACATCTGCACCGGAAATGGCGGATTGTTGGTCAGCACTCCAACCGGATTGTCATAGACATGCAAGCCATCTTCCACACATTCTACCACAATTGCGGCATCCTTATCTGCAATCATCCAATGCAGCGATGCACATGGCAGCTTCTCACTATACGGCGTTCCAACGAGATTCATCTTCTCCAACACTTTGCGTGCTTCGAGCACCGTTGCACACTGACTTAAAATCCATGGGATAAACTCAAACTGTGCCACATTCTCACGCCCTGCCTGCACGTCCTGATACTTCGCATTCCCAACGAAATTCAAGCCCGCCATACCAAGTCCCTTCTCATTTACTGCATCATAGTAGAGCGGATAATCGTCTGCCACATACGCCATACCGATCATAGCATAATGTGTCTTCACTTCACTCATGTGCCGGAACCGGAAACAGAAATTCCGCGGTGTCACCGTCACCTCATCGCCATACGAAAACTCATAATCAAGCGTCCGTCCAAAATAAAAATCCTTCGTCTTATACGTCGCTGCTGTACACATCCTGTATCTCCTTCCAAAGTCAAAAATTTGTCATTGCGAAACAAGAAAGAAAATGTAAATCATATATTTCAATATTGATTTATTTTAATATACGATATGTTTGAATCTTAGAAGTTCTTAATGTTCTGAATCAATCGCAGCCATGTTTGAACACGATGTTCAAACAAGCCGCCGCTGAGACATGGATGTCGAATCGGCGGCGATGGCGTATAATTTCTAAATATAAACCAAGAACATTTAGAACTTCTTAGTTTCAATACATCGTATATGAAATGAATCATATTGAAATATATGCTTACACTTTCTTATTTCGCAATTCTCCTAATTTTCAGCCTCTGCTTTCTTCGTGAACAGCTTCTTCAGACAACTAAATGCAACCAGCACACCAAGTACCATCAGCAGGATTGCGACGATAAACTGCAGTCCATCGACGAGCATTGTTGCATTTCCGCCGGCGATGTTCTTTACAAGTGCGATTGTCTTCTGTACCAATGCAGTAAATGTTACGGCAAGCATGATGAACATTGGTGCGTACAGTGTCCAGCCGGTTCTTCCGGTTGTCTTCAAGAATACTGCAAGCGCAATCAATACAAGCGCTGCAAGCAACTGGTTTGCAGAACCAAACAAAGGCCATACATTAGTATATCCACCAAGTGTCAGTAAATATCCAAAGAATAATGTTACCACAGTTGCGAAATATTTGTTAGTCAAAATTTTCTGCCATACAGGCATCTTGGATGTATCGGTTGTATCGCCGAGGAACAGCTCCTGGAAAGACATACGACCGATACGCGCAACGGAATCAAGCGATGTCAGTGCAAGTGCAGATACACACATTGTCATAAATACAGTTGCGAGCTGAACCGGCAGACCAAGCTTCTCCAGGAATCCTGCAACACCACTGGAGAAGATTGCAAATGGTGTTCCCTCCGGCTTCGTACCATTGACTGCAACAGCACCAACAACAACCAACGCGATGATACCAAGCAAGGACTCTACAATCATGGCACCATAACCAACCATCGGCATATCCTTCTCGTTCCGGATCGTCTTTGATGATGTACCGGAAGATACCAGACTGTGGAATCCGGAAACGGCACCACAGGCAATCGTGACAAACAATGTTGGGAACAGATAATTTCCACCGACATTAAATCCGTTATATGCATTGAGCTGCATCGTTGGATGTGCTACGACAACACCGACAACCGCACCGATGATCATGCCAAGCAGCATGAATGTCGTCATGTAATCACGTGGCTGCATCAGTAACCACATTGGCATAACCGATGCAAGGAACAGATATGCCATAACAATGTAGATCCATGCACTCTTTGTAGCATACCATGGAAAATGCATACCAAGCGCAAACATACCTACCAAAAGTGCGATTGCAATGACAGCTCTGACGCCCTCATTCATATTCTTTACATGTTTCTGAATTACACCAAATACAATTGCTGCTACGATAAACAACATAGAGATAGAAGCGGCGGATGCATTTGCGTAGCTTGTCTCCTTCGCCATATCTGCAACACCCTTACCAACAAAGGTTCCGGCTACCATATCCGTAAATGCTGCGATAACAAGCAATGTGAACAACCAGCAAAACAGCATAAAAAGCTTTCTTCCTGCCTTACCGATATACTTCTCGATGATCATACCCATCGATTTTCCTTCGTTCTTCACAGATGCATACAAAGCACCGAAATCCTGTACGGCTCCGAAGAACAATCCACCGATCAACAGCCAGAGCAATACCGGCACCCAGCCGAATACAGATGCAAGGATTGGTCCGGTTACAGGGCCTGCACCTGCAATGGATGAAAACTGATGTGAAAATACCGTGAATTTGGATGATGGAACATAGTCTTCTCCATCCTCGTACTTCACTGCCGGAGTTTCAGCTTTCGGATCAAGTCCCCATTTCTTTGCAAGCCATCTGCCATAGAAAAGATAGCCCGCGAACAACACTACAATTCCAATTAAAACAATTACTAAACCATTCATACTTCCTCACCCGCCACGCGGCGGCTCCCTTCTGAATATTTTTGTTACAAAGAGTAAACACATAAAAAACCTCCGTCTTATATAAAGACGAAGGTTTAAACTTCCGCGTTACCACTTTATTTGCCGCATATGCGACCACTCATTCTTATCTTACAGACCGCATATCGATATATTTGCATCTTTTGCATCATCTCAACATGTCATCTGTGAAATAAGCTTCTATGTAACGGTAGAAAACCGGTGACACCTAATGTCCTTCTAGGAATTCAGTGCACTGCTCGCAGAGGATAATTCCCGAAATCCTACACTGTCTCACACCAGCCGACAGCTCTCTGAAGTATTTCCTTTCGAAAACCTTGTTCTGTTCTCAGCATTTGCTCTTTGTTTACCGACATACTAGTCCTATTAAAAACGAATGTCAAGTACTTTTTTGAATTTTTTTCGCAATCAAAACTTCATTTATGCTTTGATTTATGAAGCAACCATTTATACCACGCCGAATGCTAATCCAACTGCGTGCACCAGAAATGCAACAACCCATGCGATGAGACACTGCACAATAACCGTGATCACAGCCGCTTTTGTGCCGCCCATTTCCCGTTTCACTGTAGCAATCGCAGCCACACATGGTGTATAAAGCAGCGTAAAGATCAGGAATACCATTGCCGTAAACGGAGTAAATAACGTTGCCACGCTCGTCACATCACCACCGAGCAGAACCGTAAGCGTTGATACCACGCTCTCTTTTGCGGTAAATCCTGTAATCAGCGCCGTTGATACTCTCCAGTCACCGAATCCAAGCGGCTTGAAGATTGGAGCAATCAGGCTTCCGATCAATGCAAGCATACTCTGGTCTGCAGATGCAGCCACATTGAACCGCAGATCGAAGGTCTGCAGGAACCAGATGATGATCGAGGCAAGGAAGATGATCGTAAATGCTTTCTGGATAAATCCCTTTGCCTTCTCCCAGATCAGGTGCAGCACGCTTTTGGCAGACGGCAGCCGGTAATTCGGCAATTCCATGACGAAAGGAACCGGCTCACCCTTGAATTTCGTTACCTTCAGAATCAGTGCGTAGATCACTGCACACACGATTCCAATCAGATAGAGTCCGACCATCGCAAACACACGATACTGCCGCTGCACAAATGCACTGATCATAAGTGTGTAGATTGGAAGCTTCGCACTACAGCTCATAAACGGTGTCAGCAGGATCGTCATCTTCCGGTCACGTTCACTTGAGAGTGTCCGTGTCGCCATGATTGCAGGCACAGAGCATCCAAATCCAATCAGCATCGGCACGAAGCTTCTGCCCGATAATCCGATCTTACGAAGCGGTTTATCCATGACAAATGCAACCCGCGCCATATAGCCCGTATCCTCCAGAATCGACAGGAAGAAAAACAGGATCACGATCGTAGGAAGAAAACTGATGACGCTTCCGACGCCCTGACAGATACCATCCACCACAAGTGAACGTACCACCGGATTAATCTGCGCAACGATAAGTCCCTTGTCGATCCATCCAATGACCGCATCAACGCCAAGCGCCATCACATCGGACAACCACGCACCAAGCAGGCTGAAGGTCATGGCAAAAACAATCGCCATAATCCCAATGAAGCACGGAATCGCTGTGTATTTTCCTGTCAGAAGCTTATCTATCTTTACGCTTCTCCGGTGTTCTTTACTCTCATGCGGACGCACAACCGTCTTCTCGCACAATCTCCCGATAAACTGAAACCGCATATCGGCGATTGCCGCTTCCCGGTCAAGCCCGGTTTCCTTCTCCATGACCGACACGATCTGCTCAAATGCTTCCTTCTTATCTTCTGCAAGCTGCAGTGCATCCTCGATCGGTGTATCCTTCTCAATCAGCTTTGTTGCAGCAAACCGCACAGGAAGATCGGCTTCCTTCGCATCATTTTCAATCATATGCGCAACCGCATGGATACAGCGATGCACCGCTCCAACCGGATCTTTGTCATCCTTACTGTCCGGGCAGAAATCAATTCTTCCCGGCGGTTCATGGTATCTTGCCACATGCATGGCATGGCTTACCAGTTCGTCGATACCTTCATTCTTCGCAGCCGAGATCGGTACCACCGGAATTCCAAGTATCTGCTCGAGCTCATTGACACGGATCGTACCACCGTTCGCCCGTACCTCATCCATCATATTCAGTGCAAGCACCATCGGGATTCCAAGCTCCATCAGCTGCATCGTCAGACACAGATTCCGTTCTAAGTTCGACGCATCCACAATATTGATAATGCCGCTTGGCTTACCTTCAATCAGGAATTCCCGCGTCACAATCTCCTCGCTTGAATACGGGGAAAGCGAATATATACCAGGCAGATCTGTCACTGTTGCCTCCGGATGATTCCGGATCGTACCATCCTTCCGGTCAACCGTCACACCGGGGAAATTCCCGACATGCTGATTGGCGCCGGTCAGCTGGTTAAACAGTGTCGTCTTGCCACAGTTCTGATTGCCGGCAAGCGCAAATGTCAGCTTACCGCCCTTCGGAACAGCCGTCTTCTCGTCATGTACATGAGTGGGATCCGCCTGTCCTAACTCACCAACCCCCGGGTGTTCAATCGACTCATAACGCACAGTCTGTTTTGGGGCTTCCGTTTCCTTTTCATGCACATGATCCACATCTATTTTCTGTGCTTCACTCAATCGTAGCGTAAGCTCATATCCGCGCACCTTCATCTGTACCGGGTCACCCATCGGTGCAATCTTCTGCAGAGTGACTTCCGTTCCCGGCGTCAGTCCCATATCCAGAAGATGATGCCGCAAGGCACCTTCTCCGCCGACCGCCGTGATATAAGCACTCTGCCCCGGCTGTAATTCATCCATTGTCATCTATCATCATCTCCATCTCAAACATCTCTTATATTTCTACATATTTTACAATCCAAATTACATAATACAACTGAATAACCATCAACGCAAACATTATTACAGGCAGAACAAAAAATAATACAGCATCCGACCGGTCAGTTCCATTGCATTCATCGTTTTTTCCATGTATAATAATGCAAAATATTACAAAATAGGGGTGTACATTATGGATTCAAAACTATCCGATTCTCAGATTGTATCGAAGATTTCCGGCAAGCAGCGGATGATTAAATTTCTGAACTTTATTCATCCACTTCTATTTATTGCCATGCCTGCAGCGATTTTCTGGGGCTTTGCAAATTGGGACAGAAATATAGGGAAAGGAATCTTCTTCATAATCCTTGGTCTTCTCTGTATCCCATTTCTGGTCGTACTCGGAAAGTCTGTAAATGCATTGGAACGGAAAATCAAATCTCTGACCGGTGAATACCTTGTCAAAGGCGTGCTTGCAGAGAAGGTACAGGTTGAAAAATACGCACCAAATGAGTATATCAACCCGGACTTCGTGAAAAACTGCAACATTCTTCCAAACTACGATCGTATCTCCGGCTCGGATTATGTATCCGGTACTTATCGCGGGGTTCCGTTTACCTTCTGCGATCTGCATCTGCAGTATAAGGATACCTACCGGGATAAAAACGGACGGAAAAGAACGCGTTACCACGCAAAGAAAATGGTTTTCTCTCCGGTATCGTCAGCGGTGCGGCAGAATTTCTCGGCATGAGCCAGAACAAAGTTGAGATGGAGAGCGATCCATTCAACCAGCAGTTCAAGGTAATCACTTCCGATGACGAGCTTGCCTTCTATATTCTCACGCCACAATTCATGGAACATATTGTTGCTGCAGATGAGAAGGTCGACGGCTACACGAAGATTGAATTTGAGAACAGCAGAGTCACGCTGGCACTAAATAACGGGAAAAATTCTTTCGAACTCACAAAGACACTTTGGAGCAAATCCCGTCTGGATGAAACCAGATTGCGGTTCCGCTATGAGCTTAATTCGATTCTGGGAATTGTTGACGAGATGTTGACGAAAGAGAATCTATTTTAATTTAGAAATAAATGTTTCATCCGGGACAACCGACTGGTAAACAAATTATATTACAATCCATTTTGCAGGAGGAATAACCACATGTTACATACGATCGAAAATGATTATTTAAAAGTCACGGTATCCGACCACGGTGCCGAGCTTACAAGCGTCTACGATAAGGCACAGGATTTCGAGCGGATCTGGTGCGCCGATCCAGCAGTCTGGAACCGTCATGCTCCGGTGCTGTTTCCATTTGTCGGAAAGGTGAAGGGCGGTGCCTATCGTTACAACGGAAATACATACGCCATGAAGACACAGCATGGATTTGCGCGCGATGCGGAATTTACCTGCATCGAGGAAACCACTGATTCTATCACGCACAAGCTTGTGTATTCCGATGAGACACTGGAGATCTATCCATTTGAATTCGAACTGCTAATCACACACCGCTTCGATGCAGAAAATCCTCGTCTCCTGCACGTCACATGGGCAGTGAAAAATCTTGGTTCCGATGAAATGTTATATTCCATCGGCGGACATCCGGGATTCCAGATTGCACCGGGACATGCGCGGAGCGAATATTCCATCGCCCTGCCGGATGCAAATCCACGACACTATCTCCTGCTCGATGCAGCCGGTTCCGGACTTGCCGATACGAGCAAGAGTTATCCATTCAACGACGCCGGTAACGCCTACGTTCCTGTTACAGATACGTTGTTTGACAAGGACGCGCTGGTCTTCGAGGACGGACAGCTTCCAAGTGTCGTACTCGTCGATGCGGACAAGAAGCCATTTGTCACGCTTACCTGCACGGACTTCCCATATGTCGGAATCTGGTCAAAACCGGATGGTCCATACGTCTGCTTAGAGCCTTGGCTCGGTCGCACCGATAACATGGATTTCACCGGAGATCTGGCTGAGAAACCGGGCGAGCAGAAGCTTATCGCAAACGCCGAAGCCGTGCACACTTACACGATCGAGTTTCACAGTTCCATCTGAATCCGGCTGCCGCCTCTGCCTTTTGTGACGCGCAGCTTCTGTGGAATATCCATCAGTTCATCCCGGTGGCTGATGATGCCGACCAGCTTATTTTCTCCTGACATGCTGAGTAACGCATCCTTTGTCTCCTCCAGCGACTTCGAATCCAACGTACCAAAGCCCTCATCGACAAACAGTGCATCCATCTGGATACCGCCTCGATTTTCCGCAATTGTATCCGACAAGCCAAGCGCTAGAGATAACGATGCTTTAAAACTTTCGCCGCCTGACAGATTTCCAACCGGGCGGCGTTTTCCTGTGCTGATATCCAGCACCTCCAGATCCAGAAATGTATTGGTCTGTTTTCCAACTGCATTCGTCTGCCGGTACAACTGAAACTGGTTGTCACTCATCGGAAGCAGATGCCGGTTTGCAGCCTGAAGAATGCTGTCAAAGCCTGCTGCCTGAATATACTGCTCAAACGTAATCTTTCCGTTTCTTGTCTGCCCGGATACAAGCGTGTACAACCGATAGCTCGTATCATTTTCCTTCTTTGCTTTCTCGTATGCCACCTGCTGTGCACGGATATTCTGTTGTTTCTCGCAGTTATTCTGGATACGGAATGTAATCGCCTGCAAAGCCGTCCGAAGTGTTTCCACCTGTACACGTTTGCTTGTATGCTCCTGCTGTAACTGTTCGAGATCAACCAGCGTCCGATGTCTGGCATCCTGCTCCTGTTCTAACTGTGACAGTCTGGCGGCAACCTCCGTTACCTTTTTGTCATAATCTGCCAGTTTCGCTTCCTCCGCATGTATCTCTGCATCTGTTGCCACCTGCGCCTGCATTTCCTCTACCGATGCAAACTGGCATGCCGTCAGCTTCTCATTTAATCGCTGTTTTAACATCTGCGCATCGGACTTTTGCTGTTCGAGTGCCTGCTTCTGCGTTGCTATGGACGCCTGTACACGTGCTACCGCCTCATCTGCGGATTTCTTTTCTTTCGCTGCTGTATCAAGTGCTGTCTGAATCTCATTCACACGTGCCAGTGCATGATTCCCCGCCTGCATGGCGGCTTCCCAATCCGGATACGATAATGTCTGTAATGCTGCTAAGGTCGCCTGTGAAGCAGCCTGCTTCGCAATGAGCGATTGTCGCTCCTCTACAAGCGACTTTCGCTGCTCTGCAAGCCGCGCCATCTCTGTCCCTTGTGCACGTGCAAGCATAGCTTCCACCTCGCGCAGCTTCTCACAGTTTTGCTGTAATGTATCCAGCCGCTCTCTGCTTTGCGCAACAGTATTCACCAGCTTTTCCCGCTGTCTCTCGAAGCTTACAATCAATTCCTCTAATGCCTCAACACCACCGATAAACTCAGGTGTCATGTATCCCCGTATCTCCTCTTTTATCTGCTGCCCCTTTGCCTGTACATCTGCTCGCAAAGACGAAGCGCTGGCAGTTGCCTGATTAAAAGCATCCAGTTTTTTCTCTTCCACTGCCTTTAATTCTTTGCATTGTTCCTCCGTCACAGATGCCTCAACCAGCGTCGCGAGCTTCTCATGATGCGTGGCTCCACACACCGGACACGGTTCGCCCTCTGCCAGATCACTTGCCAGAATTCCTACCAGATTCGCCCGATAAAGTCTGTCTGCATGGGTAAATGCTTCCTTCGCAGACTCATACGCATCCTGCTTTTTCCGATATTCACTCTGTGCTTCCTCTAACTCCTGCTGCTTCCGTCTCCATGCAGGAATCAGATTCTTCGCAATGGATTCTGTCTTTTTCTGGCTGTCCAGCAGTTTATCATGCGCCGCCTGTGCCTGCGCAAGTTGCTGTGGCTCTTCCTTCCACATTGCCTGCTGCTCCTGCAGCTCTCCAATCCGCTTCTGTAACGTCTGTTCCGCTGTTCCAAGTTCGACTTCCTGCTGTTCCTGTGCGGCAAGCTGCAACTGGATTTGTCCAAGTTCGTGTTGTAGCATTTCCCGCTCTTTGTAACGTGGTTCTTCCTCGCGCACCTTATCCACGATCTTCTGGCATTGCTCCGCTTCTGGTCGTAAAGCCTCCGTCTCTTTCACTTTTGCATCTGCCATCCCGGCACGTGTCTGACAATCCGCAAGCGTCTGCGCGCCATCTGTGATCAGCTGCTTTGTCCGCTCCCATTCATGTTCCTTGGCACTCCATGCATCGTACTCCGGCTTTACTTTATAGGTTGCCTGCTTCGTGCGATCAAGCTGTATCCTTCGTTCTTCAAATAATCCCTTTTGTGATTCTAATACTTCCCGCTCTTCCTTCGTCCGTGCATACCGCTCTAAAATTGCATTGTTATCCTTTGCCGATACAAGTGTGCCCTGTAACTTCTGTAATTCTTCTTCCGCCTGTACAAGCACAGTTTCTTTTTGCTTTGCTTTTTCTGTATCTTCCCCGATGATCGCCTGCAGCAACGTAAGCATCTCTTCAATATTCCATACCGATTTGCTATCCTGCAGCTTCTCCTGCAAGTCACAGATACGCTGTACCACCGACCGCGGGTGTTCTTCCGAATCCTCCGCCAAGTCCTCTGTCAAAATTCCAGATATCCCTTCTGAAATCTCCGCTGGCTCCACCTTTACCTCACGGAACGACTGGGAGATGCTCTGCTCCTTTTCCTTGCGCGCGGCAAAACTTACATCCATTCGATTTTTCAGTTTCAGTTCCAGTTTCTTATAGGCATCGGTCTGAAAGATCGTACGCAGAATTTCCGTCCGCTCGTTCGTCTTCGCATTTAACAGCTTCCAGAATTCTCCCTGCGCGATCATCGCAACCTGCATAAACTGTCCGGCATCCATATTCAGAAGCTGAGGTATCGCACCTGGCTTCTCTTTCGTTCCATCAACGTTTTTCGCACCTTCGAGCGTTGTTCCATCCGGCTGATAAAAGATCACCTTTTCCGCCTGCTCATCCGGCTTACCATTTCGGTTGGTATACTTAAAGCTCGGTTTTCTGCACACATGATAGTCCTTGCCCTGATGCGTAAAATAAAAATCGACAAAGCTTTCCACCTTTTTATCCACGTACTCGCTTTTCAGATTCTTCGTATCGCGGTAGCTTCCGCTCGCTTCCCCATAAAGCGCATAGCTGATCGCATCAAAGATCGTTGTTTTTCCTGCACCTGTATCTCCACAAATCAGGAACAGACCTTTCTCCTCAAATTGGGTAAAATCAATCTCCGTCTGCTCTGCATACGCCCCAAACGCCTGCATTACCAATTTAGTCGGCTTCATAGATTCCCACCTCCTTCGCAACGTCCTTCATCATATCCATTTCCTCTTCGCTGATCTGGGCGCTATACATCTGCTTATAAAAATCACCGATCAGTTCCTCATATGACCGGCTCTGTGTTGCCTGTACCACATCCACATGGGAAAGTTCTCGCGTACGGGAATTATCATAATCCAGCTTTATCGTGTTCGGATAATATTGTCGCATGATCCGCATTGCATCCGGGACAATGTCCTCATCCGTCAGCGTTACATAAACAAAATCTTCTGTATGTTCGATTTGATTTTCTTCCTTTACAATCTCTGTAAATGTTCCCCGGATATGAATGAGATCCCGCAGCGGAACGAGCTTCTCCAGCTCGATCGTCACCTGTCCTTCTCCATCCACTGTCACGATTGGCACCTGCTTTGCTCCATCCCGCTCGCGCACGCCGCCCGGAATCTGCTTCACCGGACCAGCCTCTGACAGAGAATATTTGAGCGGGGAACCAGCATACCGCACTTCCTCTCTGCCGACACTCTGCGAGGAATGGATATGTCCAAGTGCCACATAACGAAATGCATCGAAACAGTCATACCCGATTTTCTCTACCGTTCCAACATGCTGCGTCAATGCACCCTCAGAACCGCCCAGTGTTGGATCTTTGCCCTTTCCTGATACAAACTGATGCGCCACTAAAATATTTCTCTGCTTCTGATTGATCTCTGCGTGTGCCAGTACCTCCCGCACCGCATCCTCATACGTCTCGATCTTTGCCTCCGGGAACGCACGCTTCACCTGCGATGCTTTCACGAACGGGAGCTGATAGATATGTACGGCTCCATAAGCATCCTCTATCACATGATGAAATAATTTCCCCTGATATTTGGCAGCGATATGCACATCATTTGCCTCAAACAAGCTGCTTCCAAAATTCAGCCGCTCGTCCGAATCATGGTTTCCGCTGATCATATAGACCTGCAAATGCCGTTCAACCAACTCACGGATAAATTCGTCCAAGATCTGCACCGCCCCTTCACTTGGTACCGTCTTGTCAAACACATCTCCGGCAATCAGAACCGCATCGACCTGCTTTGTCTCTGCAATTTCCAAAATCTGCTGCAGGATGTACCGCTGGTCATCCTTCAGATCAAAATCCCCCAATGTTTTTCCCAGATGTAAATCTGCCAAATGTAAAAACTTCATACTCTCACCTCTCCGGTATCTGTTCATTCAACCATGCAAGCACAGCTTCCCTTCCCTCTGCATCAAACGGAAATGTTTTCCTTGTGATCTGCTCCTCCGGTGTCTTCTCATAGCAGGTACTTGCATGCCATATACACACTTCAAAGAAATTCTCGGAAGTCGTCTCGCCACCTTCCTCCACGGGTTCATGCTCGACCGTGAGCTTTGCGATCCGGTACCGCGGTCCATAAATATCGCCCCCCGTCAGAATTCCTTTTGCATTATAAAATGGTAAATCAAATATCACATCGCCTGTAATCACGCGTATTCCTCCCATATGTTTCGTTCTTATAAATTATACTTTTATCATTATAGCATACGGAAGCATATTTTCTAAACAAAAAAGAAACTGATTCATTTTCCTGCATCCATCTATGGAATCTCTTGTCGGTTTGTGCTAGAATAGGTATAAAAATATTGCATAATCGAGGTGCGAAAGATGGATTCCACATTGAAGCGGACATGGGCGGAAATTGACTTGGATGCCCTTGCTCATAATTATAAAACATTGCGCGACCGGATTGGTGCGGATGTCAAGTTTTTAGGCGTTGTCAAGGCAGATGCCTACGGACACGGTTCTGTACAGGTCAGCCGCCTGCTGCAGGAGCTTGGTGCTGATTATCTGGCGGTCAGCAGCATCGACGAAGCGATTGAGCTTCGCTTAAATGACATTACCATGCCGATTCTGATTCTTGGACATACGCCAAAGGAGCAGGTCAGCCGCCTGATTGAGTACAACATCACACAGGCTGTCACCTGTAAAGCAAAGGCACTTGAATACAGCGAAGAAGCCGTGAAATGCGGTGGCACATTGAAGATTCATATCAAGGTTGACACTGGAATGTCCCGTCTGGGATATCTGTGCGACGGGGATTATTTTGATACTGGTGTAGAAGGTATCTGTGAGGGATGCTCGCTTCCTGGGCTTTACGCCGAAGGTATCTTTACACATTTTGCTGTGTCCGATGAGCCTGGTGATGCATGCAAAGCCTACACGGAGCATCAGTTCCAGTTATTTACCGATGTGATCAAAAGCGTCGAGGAAAAGCTCGGCAGACGGTTCGCCATCCGCCACTGTGCCAATACCGGTGCGGTTGCCCGTTATCCGGAAACATGGCTTGATATGGTTAGACCGGGACTTTTGTTATATGGCTATGGTGAATTTGCAGATGAGCTTGGACTTCAGCCAGTCATGAGCTTAAAAACGACTGTCAGCACGATCAAGACCTATCCGGCTGGTACCGCAATCAGCTACGGCGGCATCTATGTAACGGACAAGACAACGCGTATGGGTGTCATCCCTTACGGCTATGCCGATGGATTCTTCCGTGCCCTGTCCAATCGCTGCACGCTAATGTCGGACGAAGGTCCAGTTCCACAGCGCGGAAAGATCTGCATGGACATGTGTATGATTGATCTGACTGACAAGATGCAAATCGATGTCGGAAGCGAGATTGAAATCTTCGGAAAGAAGAATTCCATCAACGTTATGGCAGCTCTGGCAAACACGATTCCATACGAATTAACCTGTGCCGTCAGCAAGCGAGTTCCAAGATTCTACTACCGGAATGGAAAGATGATCGAGAAAGAATTGCTGTTGCGTGGGTAAATTGTTGCGCAAGTAATTACATAAGCATAAAAAGCTGGGATTTTTGTCCCAGCTTTTTGTTTGCGTTCCAGCTTCCTATATCTCATGACGGATATCCGAACCAATACCCCGCTGCAATTTTATCCGCTCGTTTTCTGCTTCCACATTCATCTTGGAAAGAATAACCAGAATCAATACATCGAAGATCAACGGCAGCCACAGGTACATAAACTGCATCATATCCAATGCAGACTGCGGCTGTGTCGTATTTTTGCCAACATAGCCGCTCAATTCCATCAGCCATCCAACAACCGCAGTTCCGATACCGCCACCAATCTTCACGCCCAATGACGTGCAGGAATACATCGTTCCATCGACATGCTTTCCCTGTGTGAGATAGGTGTATTCCGAACAGGATGCGATCATGGCATTCATATCGCCCTGCCACGGTCCCTGACCGAGCGCAGCAACAGCTGTAAATACAAGCATCAATGGCACATTGCCGATATAACCTGCCACGACAACCAGTGCCCTGCCAATTACAGCAAGCATATAGCCTCGCATATTTAATTTATACATGCCCTTCCATTTTCCTACCAATGTCGGCGTGAAGATCAACGCAATAATCAGAGGAATATTGACCGCCCATGCAAACCATCCGAAGAGGTTTTTATTTTTGAGCACCCATGTCATATAAAACAAGCCAGCACCAATCATCGCACTGTACAACTGCTGTAAGATATATGTCCCACAGATCATCATATAATATTTGTTCTTCACAAGCAGCTTGAACGCCTGAATCAGTCCATATTTTTCTTCATTATCCTGCGTTTTGCCCTCGTTCAACTCTTCCTCTGAAAGCTCCTTCACTGAGAGACTGGAAATCGTATTTACAACCAGTCCAATGACTGCATAAATGATTGCAACCAGTCTCCATGCCGCCGCATCACCACCACAGCGGTCAACAAATCCAACGGTAATCGACTGGATCAAAAGACTTGTCGAAAATGCGAAGATAAACCGGTAAGACCCCATCTGTACACGTTCCTTGCTGTTCTTCGTTATCAGCGATGTAAGTGCCGAATACGCGATATTATTTGCCGTGTAAAAAATGCCATTTAACAGTGTGTATGCCAGAAAGAACCACGTATACTGTGCTGTCTTGCCAAGGCTTGTCGGTACCGCAAAGCATGCAACCAGCGTGACTGCGCAGCCGATATATCCATACAGCATCCACGGACGTGCTTTCCCAAGCTTGCTGTGTGTCTTGTCGATCAGTGAACCAAAGAAAACATCTGTAAATCCATCCAGCAACTTCGAAAATGCGATCAAAGTTCCAACTATTCCGGACGCAAGCCCAACCGTCTCGGTCAGATAGATCATGACAAACGATGTCAAAAATGCATACACTACATTTCCGGCGATATCGCCGGAACCGTAGCCCACCTTGTTATACCATTTTAAATATTTTTTCTCTTCCATAGCTTTTCTCCTCATATCATCCCTTCACATACGGAACAAGTGTAAACCCAAACTGAAATTCCTTCTCATCGAATCGATATGCCGCAAGCACCTCCGGTCCACAGCTGTTGGAGCCAATGCCATTTAACGCATAATCAATACATAATACCGTACTGTCCGATTCTTCCAATTCATAATTGTGTTTTGCCTGTGCCAGCATTTCCTGTGTGTAGTTTGACGCCTGAAATGAAAATGGTGTCTCAGACACTGCCGCGATTCCATACCGGCCGTTGTACAGTTCGACATAATCACAATCGAAATGACTGCCATTTTCCTGTGGCATAATGTAGTCCTCATGCAGATCCTTCACCGCACTGCGATACAATCCATGACTCGCAGCTCTGTGCTTGTCACGGTAGCTCTCCTGCGGTCCCATGCCATAATACGAAGCCTCAGAAAGATTCTTGTTGAAGAATACACGCACACCGAATCTCGGAAGTTCTGGGAACTCTGCATCCTTGCTTACCTCCATGGATGCGGTAATTCTTCCTGAACTTTCCACCTTCCACACGAGCTCGACATCCAGAATCTTCTGTACCGTTGGTGCTACAACGCCGACATGACTCATCACAATCACGCCGTACTGGTTCTGAATTGTCTCCACCTTATACGCTCTTGTGTACGCCTCGTGAAAATGTGCGCTTTCCCATTTTGCGCGGATATACATATCATTATCCGTCGGTGCCCGCCAGATGTTCAGTTCCATCGGATGGTTCAGATAGTCCCGTCCTGCATATTGAAGCTTCGTAAAAAGTCCGGTTCGTTTGCTGATTGCATATGTGAAATCGCTCGCCTTTAATGTGATCTCTGTATCGGTTTCGCTGACGCTGATCTCATTTTTCTCTTCCGCTTCTGCCAGCCATTTGACTGCCGTCTGGTTTCTGCCATCGACATTGGCAAGCAGCACCTCATCAAATCCTAATTCATGCTTTGCCGGAAGCAATGGAAGTTCTTTTTTCAACTGATACCGGAGCTTCAGATACACCTTGCCGCTCTGCGGAATGTCCAACTTGAGCGTCATCACACCGTCGCTGTGCGGTGCGATCGATACCTCATCCAGCACACCCTTTTGCACGCACAGACCATCCACAGTTATTTCATACAAGATGTCTGCATAGTCGCTTATATCATCAAAATCCATATAGTTATGCAACACAAGTCTGCCGGTCTTCTCATCATAAGATACAACACGCACCGGACGGTACACATTCTTATATTCAAGCAATCCTGTATGTGGTGTACGATCCGGGTACACCAGTCCATCCATACAGAAATTTCCATCATGGATTGTCTCGCCGTGATCGCCGCCATAATAATATTTCGTCTTTCCATTTTCCGCCTGTCCGTGCGCAATCGCATGATCGCACCACTCCCAGACGAATCCGCCACACATCCGTGCATCCTTCTGGATTATCTGGAAATAATCCTCCAGATCGCCGGGCCCGTTCCCCATGCTATGGCAATATTCCACAAGCAGAAACGGTTTGCTGCCATCCTTCTCGAGATACTCTTCGATCTCGGAAAGTGCCGGGTACATCCGGCTGTACAGATCAAGATTTGAGTAATCATACGTCACATCGTAATTCCGATACCGTGCACTCTCATACTGCGTGATACGGGATGGATCGTATTTCTTTGTCCATGCAAGTGCCTTTTCAAAATTGCATCCATACGCACTCTCATTTCCCATCGACCAGAAAATGATACAGAATCGGTTTTTATCACGCGCAACCATACGCTTCACGCGATCGAGAATCGCCTGCTCCCATGCCGGATCATCTGCAATCTTCTCGTTCCATTTTTTGAAGCGGTTGTAGTCTGTATCCTCCTTGCGGTACAGCATAAATGGTCCATGTGCCTCGATATCTGCCTCATCGCACACGAGGAATCCATAGCGGTCGCACATCTGATAAAAATACGGTGCATTCGGATAATGACTCGAACGAATCGCATTGAAATTGTGCTCTTTCATCAAGACAAGATCTTTCCTAATCTTTGCAACATCAACTGTAAATCCTGTGACCGGATCCGAGTCATGCCGGTTCACGCCGCGCAGCTTGATTGCCTGTCCATTGAAATATAACACCCGCTCCTGTATTGCTACCGTGCGCAAAGCGATTGCATCCTCGATTGTCTCATCCGCATTTTGCAGGATAAGCGTGTATAAATACGGATGTTCCGTATTCCAAAGCTCCGGGTTCGCAATCTCCAATGTCACAGTTCCCGCCTTGCTGATTACTGCCTGTGCAGCCACAGTCCCTGCCGCATCCTCCACGGATACGGTAACCGGAGTCTCCTGATAGTAGCTGATATCCAATGTAATTTTCGCACACGCTTCCGTGATTTCCGTCGTGATCCGATAATCCTGCACCGCCTTTTCCGGCCGCTTCAGAAGATAGACATCCCGGAAGATACCGCTCATCCGGAACTTATCCTGATCTTCGAGATACGAACCATCGCACCATTTCAAGACAAGTACGGCAATCGTATTCTCGCCCTCTTCTATCACGTCTGTCACATCGAACTCGCTCGTTGCATGGGACACCTGACTGTATCCGGTATAGGTGCCATTCACCCATACATAAAAGCAGCTATCCACGCCCTCAAAGTTCAGGTACACCTTCGGAGCCTTCTCATCCTTCGCATAAGAAAACGTATGCACATACGCACCACACGGAATATCCTGCGGCACATACGGCGGATCAAACGGAAATGGATAGCGGAAATTCGTGTACTGATGCGTGTCATAGCCTGCCATCTGCCAGACACCAGGCACGGGAATCTCATCAAAATCCGACGTATCATAACCGCTCTCATAAAATGCATCCCTCACATCATAGATGCTCTCAAAATACCGGAATTTCCACATGCCGTTTAACATCTGTACGCGGTCGGATGCCTCCCGATGCTCCACCAGATCCTCCATTCGGTGGGAAGCTGGTATATAATACGCTCTTGGCGGCATCGTATGTTCATGTAAGAAATCCAAATCTTCATAATAACGTGGTATAATCATAAATCGTCCTCCTTGTATATGTATTTTTTTGTTTTAAATGAACCGCTCATTTTTCTGTCTTTTCGTATTGTCTGATATTATAATACTGATTTCCGTATAAAAAGTCTATGAACAGGAATGGACAAAATATGGACGAAATGATACAATGAGCATTGCGATGGGATGTGCTTGCACATACCAGCATAATGCGAATGCAAACATGGAGCCGCAGGCGACATGATACAATGAGCAATAGGAGGTGTCCCTATGTATATCAATACCGGTTACTTAAATCATTCCCATCTGGATTTCAAGGACAAAAGCCGCCCGCTCGTCGTCGGAAGCTGCGGCATCTATCGTCTGAGCGGCGATCCGAGGATGCCGACCTACCGCCCAAAGGGACGCCTGGATTATCAGATAATCTATATCGCATCCGGACTTGGACATTTTCATTTCGATAAACCGGAAAATGAGACGATCGTCCCTGCCGGAAACATGGTGTTGTTTCGTCCAAAAGAATTACAGAAATATGAATATTATGGAGAAGATAAAACCGAAGTGTACTGGATTCACTTCACAGGTTCCGATGTAAAAAACATCCTGCGAAGCTATGGTCTGCAAGATAACCAGAGAGTATTTCCGGTCGGTTCCTCTCTCGAATACGAACAGATTTTCAAACAGATTATTCAGGAATTACAGCGATGTCAGGAACACTACGAGGAAATGCTTGCCCTGCTGCTTCGCCATCTGCTTATTGTATTTCAGCGGGAACTCACACGCGTGCATATTCTGAAAAACGAATATCTGGATCGGGAGATGCACAGTGCTGTTACCTATTTCAATGAGAATTACAATCAGGATATCAGTATAGAAAATTACGCCCAGACAAGGGGCATGAGTGTGAGTTGGTTTATCCGGAACTTCAAGAAATACACCGGCATGACACCGATGCAGTTTATCGTATCGCTGCGCGTCAACAATGCACAGATTCTTCTGGAGCAGACCAATTATTCGATCTATGAGATTGCGAAGATCGTCGGTTACGATGACCAGCTCTATTTCAGCCGGTTATTCCGCAAACAAAAAGGAGTCTCTCCTTCCCAATACAGAAAGAGACAACCCCTTGCCTAATTTCAGATTACAATTTCTTCAGGAAATGCTCCCGGTTCGGGTATTCCGCCCGGAATGCCCGCTTCGCGGCCTCCTGCAGCAATGCGAATTCCTTCTCCATATGCAGCATGTGCGGCGCCGTAAATGCAATCGCGCTGATCTGTTCTGCGATTTTCTTCGCCACACCCTCATCGGATAACTGCCCCATACCGAAAACGATCGACGTAAACCCTCTGCCGTTTCTGCTTACATCAATAAACTTCCGGAATGCATGCGTCATCTCAGACAGCAGGATTTCCTGTTCGACTTCCGGCCGCTTGTCTGCATCAAACAGGCACAATCCGGAGACGGTCTCAACTGCCTGCTTGCGCTTCTGTCCACCGATATCATTTGCCCCGCTCTCCGCAATGTATTTGAGCTGCATCAGATACCCGACGAATGCATCGGTCTTCGGTTTGCGCTTTCCGTAACGCGCCACCCAAAGTTTCTTTATAAACGCCACATCCACTTCTTCCGGATTTTCTGCGGAATGATTTGCCATTTCACTTGCGTTCACAGTTTTATCTGCATTCGTATTCAATATGTCCAGCCGCTTCTCCGCGTCCATTTCGTTATAAAATTGCTCTAACCATGTCTCCTGCATATCTGTTCTCCGTTTCTTTTTATACTACCGATCAACATCTGCCATCCATTCATTCATCTGTACATTCATTTTCTGTATAATTCCAGTTGCAGCCTTCCTTACTTTCCAAGGAATGTATCGACGTTGTCCGCGTCTACCTTACGATATTGTGACATATAATAGATGTCATCCTCCAGACCATACCCTTCGATATCGCTTCCCCGAAACAATGCGACCGTCAAAAGTGCGATCATCCTCGCCTGATCTTCCTTATCGTTATAGACCGTTCCCTGCATCGTACCATGTTCCACTGCCTCCAATGCATCGGTCAGACCATCAATGCCGAAAATAATCGGCCGCTCTGCCTGCCTGTAGCCGGCATTTTTGTACGCCTCAACAGCCCCCAGCGCCATCTCATCATTGTTCGATAAAATCAACTCAATCTCAGAACCATACTGATCGATCAACTGACTCACCCGGTTTTCCGCCTGTGCGCGGTTCCAGTCTGCAAACTGATAACTGAGTTTTTCCAGTTCTATTTCATTCTCAATCATCGTCTTAACCGACAGATCTGTCCGGCTGATCGCATCCTGATGTCCGGCTTCCCCTTCTAAAAGCACATATTGGATCTTCCCATCGCCATTCTTATCGACCTCCGGGTGATTCTTAATATATTCCGCTGCGATCTCGCCCTGCATCTCACCGGACTGTGCTGCATCACAGCCAACATAGAAAAGCTTATCCCACTGAAGAAGATCCTCCTGCACCGGTTCCCGGTTAAAGAAAATAACCGGAATATCATTCTGCCGCGCCATACGGACGATATTCGACGGTGCTGTCCGGTCAACCAGATTCACGCACAAAACATCACATCCGGCGTCAATCATTTCCTCAACGATCTCGTCCTGCTCCTGCTGGTCATTGTCGCCGCTTCTTACAGATACGATTACCTTCATCGTATTGCTCTCTTTTGCTTTCAGATTACTTTTTATTATATCTGTCATTGCATTGATAAACGGGTCGTCCGGTGTATATGTCACGACACCAACACGCAACATATGATCGGCTTTTGTGTCCTGCTTTCCGCAGCCTGTCAGTGAAATCAAAAATACCCACACGCACAACCATGCTATCATATTCTTCTTTACGTCTCTTCTACTCATACGAATACAAAAACCTTTCTATCTCATCCGAGAACAAATCTTCTTTATAAATAACTTTTACTTCCTTCTCATGGCTCTTCAACGTGTAAAATGTCCGTGTCAGTTCTTTTTCAATTTCCTCGACACTCTCATAACCAATCCCGTATCCATCCGGGATTACCAGACACTGCACCTGTCCTGCATCGAGCAGTGCAATCGATTTCATGCTCGTACCAACGCCAAAGATCTTCGCATCCTTATACACACCATTTTCCGCGTGTTCACCCAGCGTATCCAAGGCTTGCGTATCCATTACCACCATATAATCGACGGACTCCTGTGCATCAACAACCGCACAGATATCCGTGTCACTTTCTTCATTATACTCCCATGCAATCTCGCAATCCTGTTTCTCCAATGCGTCCTTCAGTCCCTGGATACGATTCACACTTGCCTCCGTCTTGGATCGTCCGGCAATCACGCCAATCCTTTTTCCTTTCAGCCCATCTTCGTCCTGCGTAATAAGCTGCGTGCCAAGTGTGTATCCAATCTGGTAATTATCCGGTTTGACTGTCGCATACCCGCTTGCCTCTGGCTGTTCACCGGTATAAACATCTTCTGTCAGAAGTACAAATGGCTTCTTCTGCTCGCCAAGCCAGTCTAACATATCCTTCGTATCTGTGCCCGGTGCCGGACACAGGATAAATGCATCCACATCGTTTTCCAGCTGTTCCTCGATCAGCTCCCGCTCGTCCTGCGCGCTTACAATATCATCCGTATTACAGATGATCAGATGCAGATTATTGGTTTTCGCAGACTGCTTTAATCCATTGATTACACCTTCCCACCGGGTGTCACCGGAATTCTGCAGGATAACCGCTACACGCTTTTGAGCGACATCCTCCTGGAAGATTTTATGTATGAAGAAGGCTGCGAGGACAATCAGAATAAGCTCTGCAATGAGAAATGTTAATTTATCTCGTTTCATCTGTAGCCCTCCCATTTCGATAGCTCTGCGCCTCGAGCTGCTGCCGGTTCTCCTCCGTAAACGGAATTGCCGGTATGTGTATCACGATCTTCGTTCCTTCATCAGGCTCACTGTAAACCAGAAGACCATATTCGTTACCAAACATCAACTGGATCCGGTTGTGCACATTGATAAGTCCTACCCCGGAACCATGCTTTGGTACTTTATTGTTATCCTTGAGGATATTTTCAACTGTCTCCTCACTCATACCCATGCCATTATCCTCGACCGAGAGATAGATATCATCTCCCTTTTTCTCGCCGCGTACCGTAATCATGCCGCCGTCATCCTCGTCCATATTTCCAACCCCATAATAGATTGCATTTTCCAAGATCGGCTGTACGATGAGCTTGACCGTACAATAATCGTTGACTTCCTCGTCGATATCAAACTTCACCTGGAACCGCTCCTTATAGCGAACAAGCTGGATATTCATATAGCTCCGGCTGTGCTGCAGCTCATCCGCGATCCGGATTACGGTTCTTCCCTTTGACAGACTGATCCGAAGCAGTCTGGCAAGCTCCGAAATCATGAGAACCGCTTCCTTATTCTTCTGTGCCTCAACCATCCATGTAATCGATTCGAGCGTATTATATAGGAAATGCGGATTAATCTGACTTTGCAGTGCATCCATCTCACTCTTTCTGCGTTCAGTCTGTTCCCGGATAATCTCCTGCATCAGATTCTCTATCTGTTCATAGGACTTCTTGACCGAATATCCGAGATGCCGGATCTCTGAAGAACCACCAATATAGATATCCGTATCCCCACCTGTCTCATATGCCTTGACTGACTCATTCAGCCGCAGGATTGGACGCGAAATCTTTCTTGATATGATCCTGTTTACTTCGAGCAGCATCATCATCAAAATCAGAATGGCTGTGATAATATAATACCGGAACCGGTTGATATTTGCTGTCTGTACACGCTCCGGAATCACACCGACCAGCTTCCAGCCGGTATATGCCACACTACTCACAACAACATTTCCCGGTCTACCGTTCAGCGAAAGCTCATACGTTCCGTCTTCTAATTGCGATGTCATCTCACAGTTTTCCGAAAAATATCCACGGTCAATATCTGCACGTCTCGGATGGTAAATCATCTGTCCATCCCGGCTACATAGATAATAATAAATACCGTTTGAGGACTCATTGATCCGCTTCATCGTATTGGATATCACAGAATATTTCATATCTACCAGCAGTACACCGCTGCGCGGTTTTTCCCCATCGTTAATATCCACGGAACGGCTAAGGGAAATAACCCAGTAATACCGGTATGTGCCGTCCTCAAACAGATTCTGGATATGCGGCAGGGAGAAATGCACATTCTCAATCTCATCCTCTGCATTTGTATACCAGTCCTGTTTAGATGCCTTTACGCCCTTCTTGCGTTCCGAAACCGGCTCTGCCACAAGCTGTGCACCATCGCTGTCATACAGAGCCATGCTTTGAACCTTGTCTGTGTTGATTTCATAAAGCAGGCTAAACTGGCGGTTAAACTCATCACTGGAGATATCATTTTCCTGAATGATATTGTAATTCACTGCATTCATTATCTGACGGACATTCAACAATTCCGCATCCAGCTTATCCACCGTACTTTCGACCATACTCTCTGCGTTCGACACAGCCGTCTGCTTCATCGCCATTTTAAAACGATTATACAGAAGCAGGCCAATTGTAATTGTCGTAATCAACGTAAGTGCAGTAAGAACCGCCATAATGATTGACTGGATATCCAGTCCGATAAATCTTCTATGATGTGTCCAGCCCTGCTTTTTCATCCACCTTTGAAGCCAGCTTTCCTTCTTTTGCAATTTTCCCATCTCTCTTGTTTTCAATCCATTTCCCCTATTTTTTTCTTACTGATTCGTATGCTGTGCCCGGTACTTCGACGGTGACACGCCAAATCGTTTCTTGAATACATAACTGAAATAATTCGCATCCAGATATCCCACTCGCTCAGCGATCTGATAGCTTTTCTCATTTGTTTCCAGTATCAGTGTTGCCGCATGATCCATCCGGTAATCCGTCAGATACGTAATAAACGCTTTTCCTGTCTCCTTCTTGAAGACCGAAGAAAAATACGAATTAGATACTCCGAGCACAGAGCAGATCGTGTCCAATGACAAATCCGGCTCCATATAACGCTCACGTACAAGATTCTGCGCATCGGTCACAAGCCGTCTCGATGTACTGTTTCGGGCATTTTTCAGCTGTTCCCCAAGCTCTACCGAAACTTCCTGCATCCATGCGGTAAGTGTACTCTCATCCATCTGCGGAATCGTCTCGTAAGGATTCTGGATTCCATGCAGATGATCATTAAAATCAAGAAAATTATTTGCACAAAACCGGTAAAATGCTCCCACCATCTCCATGATTGCAAGATTATACTGACTGACCGTCTGTGCATTGCTGTGCAGCTTTTCTATTTCGTTTACAACGACCTTCTCGATCTCTTCCTTTAGCCCCAGATGAATGGCTTTGAACAAATCATGCATCCGTGTATCTTCCGGCTGCAAGGTTGTTTCCTGTTCCTTCGGTGCAAGCTCGGCAATATTGATTGCGCGTTTCGTCCCGTACAATACCCTGTACGATACTGCCTCTCTGGCACCATCGTAAGACGTTTTAATATTCGCCATATTGTCGCATACACGACCGATGCCTGCCGTAACCACCGCCCCCATCACACGATAAGCCCATTTGCAGAATCGATCACACGAATCCGTAAACTGCACAATCGCGTCCTCCGATGAAAGCTCTATCAGCATCAGTGTATTGCCAAGATAAGAGAATACCCGGCTCTTCCACTCTGTCGCAAGCCGTTCCTTGATCTCGTGTTCAACAGACATCGCAAGCAGCAGCGGATTCATGCCGTCCGGCACATGATGTTCCGATGTGTGGAAAACTGCGCATCCATAATATGGTCCTTTCATATCAATCTGATACGCGGCAAAAAATTTCCCGCAGTTTTCTTCTGTTACCCGTCCCTCAATGAGAGATACAAAGAAGTTATTCTGCAGTACCGGAAGTGCTGCATTGAAATAATTCTCCAGACGTGTTACATTCAGTTTTTCTTCCCGTTCCCGGTTCAGTGTGTCCTTCAGACGTTTCAGGCAATCAGACAGTTCCGTTGCATTTATCGGTTTCAGCATATATTCCTCAACCTCCAGATGCACTGCTTCCTTTGCATATTCAAACTCATCAAACCCTGTAAAAATAATGATGTGAATATTCTGGAAGTCCCGGTTTAAACGACGGGACAACTCCAATCCATCCATATATGGCATCTTGATATCTGTAATTACGACATCCGGTTGAAGCTTCTCAACCAGTTCAAGTGCTTTCACTCCGTTGGTTGCGTTACCAACAACGGTAAATCCAAGGTCGTCCCATTGTATGCGTTGTTCAATTACTTCGATGACTTCTGCTTCGTCATCCACCAAAAGCACTTTATATTTTTCCATGTTGCACCCCACTTGTTATCGCCTGCCGGGTAGTTCAGAAGCATCTGGTCTTTGGTTAGGATGCTTCCGAACTACCCGGCAATTCTTATTGTTCTTTGTTGTTTTATTGTCCTTATTATACCAAAGTTATCACTATAAAGATACCTAAATATCTAGCTGGTTGCTTCCTTCTATTGCTCAATTGGGGATTTTTCCTCTATTTCGAGAATTTGCTCCAACTGACTTGCTTCCTACTCCAATTCATATATTAAAAACGCAAAATAAAACCAGTATATATGTGGCACTGTTTTATTGCGTTTTGACATTATATACAATATACAGGAAAAGCCGCCTCTCCATCCTCTTCGATAGACAAGGCGACCCTTCCTTCGTTTACAACTTTATTTGATTCCTTTTATTACTTCTTCTGAACATACTTCAGACAGTCAAGTGTTACAGCTGCAAGGATGATAATACCTTCGAAGATGAACTGAAGGTTTGTATCAATACCGAGGATTGTCAGAGAGTATGTAAGGGATGTGAAGATCAGTACACCAGTTACAACACCGGAGATCTTACCGATACCACCTGTGAAGGATACACCACCTACTACGCAGGCTGCAATTGCATCCATATCCCAGCCTTGTCCATATGCGGCACTACCGGAACCAACCATACGGTTACACTCAAGCCATGAACCGAATCCATAAAGGATACCTGCTAAGATGAATGCTCCCATTGTTACCTTGAATACGGAAATACCAGATACAGAAGCTGCTTCCGGATTACCACCAACTGCGTAAAGGTTCTTACCAAATGTTGTCTTGTTCCAGATGAACCATACAACAATGATTGCTACAACTGCCCAGATAATGATGGTTGGGAATCCACCAAGATTTGGAATAAACATGTTCGGAATACTTGACTCAATTGCACCGAAGGATACACCCTTTGTTGCGTATGTAACAAGTCCGAAGATGATCAGCATGTTCGCCATGGTTGAAATGAATGGATGCATCTTATATTTCGCCATGAAGAAACCGGCAATACTTGCAAATACGGTTGTAAGTATGATACATGCAACAAGTGCAATAATGGCTCTGCCCGCTACCGGAATACCTGTAAAATCAAAGATATGTCCGAATACGCCACCGGTGTTTACACCACTGTGCATGATAATGGTTGCGGTTACCATACCCATACCTACCATACGTCCGATGGAAAGGTCGGTACCTGTTAACAGAATCAGACCGGCAACACCAAGGGCTAAGAACATACGAGGCGAAGCCTGCTGCAAAATATTCAGGATATTTGTCAGTGTCAAAAGCTGTGTATGCTTTACAATCGGTGTAATGATACACAATGCAATAAAGATGAGTAAAATTACAATGTACAGACCATTCTTATACAGGAACTGTGTTGTATTGAATGTGTACTTGTAGTTTTCCACCTTCTGTGACTGCTTCTGTCCAAATGTATACTTAGACATACGAAGCAGATCGATCAAATGGAACTTATGAGCAAATGCATCGTGCTTTCTATCCTTGATTTCCTGCAATTTAGACTCATGTGTCATCTGTGCATCAAACAGGCGGTTACGATATACATACTTCTCATCCTTGATTTCCTCAGAATCAGAAAGCTTTGCCAAAGCCTGCTCGTGCTCTGTCTTAATGGTTGCCACAATCTTGTCATAAGAGGCATTCTCTGCTGCCTTCTCTGCCTCACAGCTCGCAACTACCTTCTCATAGTAGTCACTCTTGTAATGCTTGGAGAGATAGCTCTCTGCATCGGAAATGAGCTTGGATACCTTATCCTTATTTGCAGATTCTACAGATTTTGCTTTCTCTAAGTCCGCCTTATCCTTCGCAATAATCTTTGCTCTCTCTTCCTTTGTTAAATTCTTATCTTCCTTCGCAATTGCGATATGGTTCTTTAAGCTTCGAACCTTGTCAGATCCATCTACACGAAGTGCATCGATCTGCTTCTGTATTTTTCCTACATATTCATCAATCGGTTTCAAAAGCGCTGCTTCCGCTTCTGCCGAAAGGATCATACTTTTATCTGCCATCGCCAAAACTCCTCTCTATTACAAATATTTCGCACTAAGCTTTAATAATTCTTCCTGATTTGTCTCCTTCGTATTGACAATACCTGCCAGATGGCCGTTCGACATAACGCCAATACGGTTTGTGATTCCGAGAATCTCCGGCATCTCAGAAGAAACAACTATAATTGTCTTACCCTGCTTTGCCATGTTAATGATCAACTCGTAAATCTCATATTTTGCTCCAACATCAATACCTCTTGTCGGATCGTCCATCATAAAGATGTTCGGAGACCGCTCCAACCATTTACCGAAGATTACCTTCTGCTGATTACCACCAGACAGATTTGCAATCATATCATCCGGTCCCATACATTTCGTATGCATGACCTTGATTTCCTCTGCGGTTGCCCGCACCATGTCATCATGTGAGAGTGCAAGTCCACTCTTATAATGATTCATATTTGCAATGGTTGTGTTAAATGTTATATCTGCTTTTAAGAACAGACCATTTGCCTTACGTTCCTCTGTAATGAGGGCAAATCCATGATTCATCGCATCCTTCGGAGATGCAAAATTCATCATCTTACCATCATAGATAACGTTTCCGGCTGCTCTTGTACGCATACCAAATATCGTCTCAAGAAGCTCTGTACGACCTGCACCGACCAATCCATACAAACCAAATATCTCGCCTTTTTTCACATCGAAGGAGATATTCTGGAGCTTCGGTGCATATTTTGTTGAAAGGTTCTGCACGGAGAGAATCGTCTCTCCCGGTGTATTATCAACCGGCGGGAATCTGTTATCCAGAGAACGGCCTACCATGGCTGATATGAGTTCATTCATGTTTGTATCTTTGCTGTCCTTCGTCATTACGAGACTGCCATCCCGCAATACGGAAATCTGGTCGCAGATCTCGAAGATCTCGTCCATCTTATGGGAGATATAAATCAGGGAGATTCCCTGATCCTTAAGCTGACGCATCATCTTGAAGAGCTTTGCTACTTCCGGTGCTGTCAGGGATGAAGTCGGCTCATCAAGTACAATTACTTTTGAATTGTACGAAATTGCCTTCGCAATCTCACACATCTGACGCTTTGATACAGACATTTTCTTCATCGGCTGCGTAAGGTTCACTGTGATTCCAAGCTTTCTGAACAGATCAGATGCTTCTTTTTTCATTCTGCCCTCATCGACCACACCAAGCGAATTCTTTGGGTATCGACCGAGGAACAAATTATCAATTACATTTCTTTCCAGACACTGATTTAATTCCTGATGTACCATTGCAACTCCGTTTTCGAGTGCATCCTTTGGTCCAGAGAAATTAACTTCCTTGCCATCTAATACGATTGTTCCTTCGTCCTTCTGATAGGTTCCGAAGAGACATTTCATCATTGTCGATTTTCCGGCACCATTCTCACCCATAAGTCCCATGATGGATCCTGGCTTCACATTCAAATCAATGTGGTTAAGAACCTTGTTTCTTCCGAATGATTTACTCATGCCATGAATCGATAAGATGTATTTATTCTTATCATCTGCCATATCTCTACTTCCCTTTCTTAAAAAGAAGGGTATCAATTCTAGGTGACACCCTTCTTTGGTTAAATCATTTACCGTTCGTTCAATCAGTTCTCTTACTTGTTAAGAATTGATGTGTAAGATGCTGCGTTGTCTGTCTTAACCATGTTGATTGCAAATGCATCGTACTCACCAGGGTTACCAAGACGGTTTGTGATGTTAGACTCTGTCTGACCATCACCACCGATGTAATCAACCTTCAGATTCAGAAGATCATCGTAGTTCTGAAGAAGTGGCTGGTATGTTGAGCTTAAGAAGTTATCTGAAGCGTTGTAGATATCAAGCCATACCTTCTTCTCTGGGCTCTTGCTAGAGTCGAGCTGCTTAGAAACCTTGTCATAAACCTTTGTTGAGTCTGTGAAATCCTGATAGTTATCAGCTGTTACTGCAATGTTCAATGCGTAGTAAGATCTCTCTTCTGCTGAGTATCTGTAATCAACACCCTCGTCAAGCTTGTTGCCAGCTTCATCTGCTGTACCGATACCTGTGTCTACATCTACACCGTCAAGTGCGTTACGAAGAACACGGAGTGTAAGGTAAGCCTGAACGTCTGCATGCTGTGAAATTGTTCCGCCGTAGCCTTCTGCGATAGCTGCTACTGCATCGCTGTTTGCATCGTATCCAAATGTAGGAACCTTGTTGTCCTTTGCCCAAGCATTGAACATTGACATTCCCATACCATCGTTGTTAGAAACAACTACATCGATCTGATCACCGAAAGAAGCTGTCCATGTACCGATTGCGTTACCTGCTGTTGCTGCATCCCATGTAGCACCTGCAGAGTTCTTCATCTCCTGTGAAGCAAGCTCACGGATTGTGTATTTCTTTCCATCTACTTCCAGTGTTGCATCCTGAACAACCTTTGCAGATCCATCTACGTTTGTACCGGCTGGTGCTGAATCAACTGCGCCATTTGCATCAACGCCTGTTCCAAGTGCGGAACGGACACCTCTTGTACGTGCGATGGAATCGTTATGTCCGATATCGCCGATTGCGAGTACATATCCGATTACGCCATCACCGTTACGGTCGATCGTTGCTGCATTCTTCTTGATGTAGTCAAGTACCATCTCACCCTGAAGCTCAGCACCCTGATTCGCATCGAAACCTACATAGTAAGTATCTTTGTTAAAGTTAAGGGCTGTTTTGTCAAGCTCTCCTGTTGATGAGTTGGAAGGCTGACGGTTGTACCATACAAGCGGCTTATCCTTATTTGCAACTCCGCTTGATGAAGAACCACCACCTGATGATCCACATCCTACCATTGACAGTGCCATTGTTGCTGCTGCGATTACAGCTAAAATTTTTTTCTTCTTCATACTCTTTCCTCCTATGAATGAAATACTTGTTGAAATGTTCCTTCGTACTTTTTGTTCATTTTGTACATTTTTTTTGAATCATTCCCTGTCTCATTGACTAAATTCATTATATTTGGAATGAGGTCCGGAAAGAATAGAATATTTTTGGATATATTAGCAATTTTTTTTGATTATATGAAATTTTTATATGAATTTTGACGAATCTGTCCGTAATCACGTTTAAATTGCACAAAAAATTCTGTTTTTCTCATGATTTTGAAGCATATTTGCCAACTCTTTTCGAATCACATCTTTCTTCTATCGTATTCTACATTTTTTTCATCTTATATTTTTTCCGCTGCCCCTGTATTTCTGTAAAGCCAAATGTTAGAACGCCGACTATACCAAACGCCATCATTTTGATAAGGCTTTCATAATAGATATCCATGTTGCCAGACCATCTCATAAGCTCCTTCGCATGTACAAAACAGCTTTGGAACGAAGAAGCTCTATAGTAATGGTCTGAAAGTTCAGATGCCTGTATCACCATTGCCATGTCTACCCGGAATGCCAGATATAGCCATGCAGCTGATACCGCAACACACAACAGAAAACTTATGATCGACAGCTTTTCGCCTTTCCACTTATATCCATAGATAACCGCGACTCCCATCGCAAGCCCGGCATAGCTTGACACGAATCCAATGCGTGCGATCAGGAAAATCAACAGCGCACCCAGAACGCCACCACCAATCGCTCCGAGCAGACCGAGTGCATAATTTTCACGCACAACATAATCCTCTTCCTGGTTCAGTTTCAACGCATATTCCGTCATCTTCGCAGATTCCTCATTTAAAAAGGAATAGCCATCCTCCACCTGATAGACATTCGTTGGTCCCTGCACGCCCCTGGCATCACAATTATAATATTGATATCGTTCAAATTGCGTGATCATACCTTCTATCAGATTCTTGATCAATTGCACGTTCTTTTTTGTGCCACCACGAACCGGAACATATACCGCAATACTAAATCCTTTCGGTATGATCCTGCCGCCGCTCGGAAGTACCGCGCGCATCGTTCCCCACACATCGACAGATGCTGGTGTCTGATCGTTGGAAACCGAAAATGCAACCATCATCATTTTTTTGCCGGAACCGGTACCCGGTTTCACGACATATGTATATCCCCGGTACACGCCATGCAGCTGGCTTCCCATTCCTGTCCGTGTTGCCTGCAGCTCCCCGGCTAATTTCGTTAAGATTCTTCTATTCGATGCCATCCGGCAAATTCCTCCTCTGCTTGACACTTACGTTTCATCATATTTCCTTTTCACAGGGATAGCAAGTTTTATTTTCTATACAGCCAGACGGCTGAACTCTTCCAGATTCCATACCTTCGTCACAATATCCGAATAAAATTCCGGCTCATGACACACCAGCAGCACCGAACCGTGATACTCTTTCAAAGCACGCTTTAACTCGTCCTTCGCTTCCACGTCCAGATGGTTTGTCGGCTCATCTAAGATTAGAAGGTTTGTCTCCCGGTTGATAAGCTTACACAGGCGCACCTTCGCCTGTTCTCCACCACTCAAGACGCGCACCTTGCTCTCGATATGCTTCGTCGTAAGTCCACATTTTGCCAATGCGGATCGCACCTCATACTGAGAATATCCCGGAAATTCCTGCCAGATCTCCTCCAGACAAGTGTTGTCCGTGCCTGCCATCTCCTGTTCGAAATATCCCTTATACAGATAGTCGCCCAGTTCCACCTTACCGGATAATGCCGGAACGATACCAAGCAGACTTTTTAGCAATGTACTTTTACCGATTCCATTTGTTCCGATAATCGCAATCTTCTCGCCGCGCTCCATCCGCAGATTGATTGGCTTGGAAAGCGGTGCATTCTTATCATATCCGATGATGAGATCTTCCGTCTCAAAGAGCATCTTGCCCGGTGTCCGGGCTTCCTTGAAATAAAACTCCGGCTTTGGTTTCTCCTTGGCAAGCTCGATCACATCCATCTTGTCAAGCTTCTTCTGTCTTGACATCGCCATATTTCTTGTGGCAACGCGTGCTTTGTTTCTTGCCACAAAATCCTTCAGCTCATTGATCTCCTGCTGCTGTTTCCGGTAGGCAGCCTCCTGCTGTGCCTTCTTCGCCTCATAAACTTCTAAGAACTTATCATAGTTTCCGACGTAGCGGTTCAGCTCCTGATTTTCCATATGATAGATGATATTCACGACATCATTCAAGAACGGAATATCATGACTGATCAGGATAAATGCATTCTCATATTCCTGCAGATACCGCTTCAGCCATTCGATATGCTCCGCATCGAGATAGTTCGTCGGCTCATCTAAAAGCAATATCTCCGGCTTCTCCAAAAGCAGTTTCGCAAGCAGCACCTTCGTACGCTGTCCACCACTTAAGTCCGTCACATCATGGTCAAGCCCAAGCTCCAGAAGTCCGAGTGCCCGCGCCACCTGTTCAACCTTCGCATCGATCATATAAAAATCGTGGTTCGTCAGCATATCCTGCAGCGTACCAACCTCTTCCATCATCTCTGCGATTTCATCGTCCGTCGCATCCGCCATGCTCTCATAGATCTCGTTGATGTTCTGCTCCATATCAAACAGATATGAAAATGCAGACTTCAGGACATCCTCGATCGTCATGCCCTTCTCCAGCACGGCATGCTGGTCTAAGTATCCAACCCGCACATGCTTGTTCCATTCTACTTTTCCTTCGTCCGGTGTGAGCGTCCCCGTCACGATATTCATGAACGTACTTTTACCTTCGCCATTCGCGCCGACCAGACCGATATGCTCGCCCGCAAGCAGGCGGAACGATACATTATTAAAGATTGCACGGTCGCCAAAACCGTGCGTTAAGTTCTCAACATTTAAAATCATCTGTTTTTCCTTTCAGGCAATTGCGAAACGTATATACGTTCAACATATATTTCGATATTGATTCATTCTATATACAATGTATTGAAGTTAAGAAGTTCTAAATGTTCTAATTCACAAATCATATTATACGCCACCGCCGCCAATTCGCCGTCCATGGCTCAGTGGCGGCTTGTTTGAACATCGTGTTCAAACATGGCTTCTATCTTCATAGAACATTAAGAACTTCTAAACTCCAAACATATCGTATATATTCACGAATCAATATCGAAATATATGATTATCCGTATAATTTCTCGTTTCGCAATTGTCCTCTATCTTCTCTATTTTTTTCCTTGTTTCCTACTTTCTTTGTCTGCTTTATTTACGCCAAGCAAACCCTTGATGATGAATCCGACACCGACGCCGATTGTGCCGAGGATCAGTGCCAGCTCCAGACCGGTCATATAACGCATGGATACGTTCAGCGAAATGACAAGGCATACAAAAAATGCAATGCACAAACCGATCAGCGAAAGTCCGGTCAGCATGTTCGGCTTCACGATAAATGTGATAAATGCCACAACGATGAGCACAATCAGAATACCTCCGACATTCACGCGTCCCATCCGGAAAAATAGCGTGAAGCTGCTCACAACGACGTTCTGCAAGAAGATAATCACTCCGATAATTGTAAGTGCGATTCCCAATAAAAACTGTAATAATTCTTTCATTCGTTCCTCCCTGTTTTCTCTTAGAAAATGATTACATACTTATGTCTGATTCTATCATACTTCGACAAAGCTGTACACACAAAAAACTGCTGCCAATGCTTGCATAACTTAACATTGACAACAGTTTCATTCTATCTTTATCAACAACTTTTATATCCTATCCATGCAGGCGCACCGCTGCCGCGATCCTTCCGGCAATCCACATGACCGACGCCGCGATCAGGAATATCAGAACAAAGCCATTCACCTTTTCTTTCCAGCGCATTGCCACGATGATTGTATCTCCGATTACAGCGATGGCAACCGGAATTACATAAAATAGATCGACTGCATTTCCTATCAGCACTTTGTACATCAAGACTGCGAACGCTGCAACAAGTGCAAGTGAAACAACCGCTTCTATCACATGAAAGAGCGTGGCTTTCTCAATTTCCGAATGATACATGACCGGAATTGCCATGGAGAATAATATCAGATAGATCAGTGACATCCATAACAATACACTGTCTTTCGCCTGTGCGTTTGCGCATGCCGTCTTGATAACCAAAGCCGCAATCAGCATTCCGTAAGATGCAAACTGGATTCCCGGAATCGTATATTCCGTATGTACCATGCCAGACACAAGAATGACTCCTGCGGTTATGGAAAGCATCCGGTAATCAATGGAACGATACACGTTCATATCCATCGTAAATAATGATTGCAGGAACGCTGCATTCCCCACTGCCAATAAAACAAGAAATGCAGCGAGCGATAAGAACACAGCCAGATACACATAACTATCAAAGCCGCTTCCGAACAGTTTCACATCTTTATCCCTTATGGAACGCACGATGCTCTGTACACGTTCCGCAAATAAAATAATGAAATATAACATAATCAGCCAGTTCATAGCAACCGCGGACACTCCAACCCGTAAATCCATGACGATTCCTCCTTCTATAACTCCAGCGATGCAAGAATCTCTTTCAATGCATCTGCCGATTCCTTCAATTTCAGTGCCTCTTCGCCGCTTAACTTGATCGGAATATCTGTCTCCACACCATCTGCACCAACAATCGCAGGCATACTCAGCACCACATCCTCGATGCCATACGCACCATGTATCATGTGTGAGACCGGCAGGATCGATTTCTCATCCCGCATGATCACCTCACAGATTCTCCTTACAGACATTGCGATTCCATAATACGTCGCATGCTTCCGGTTAATAATCTCATATGCACTGTTCTTGACTGCATCTGCAATCTCCCGCGTATTTTCCTTATGCTGATAATGTCCACGCATCTCGCACATCTCACTTAATTCCACACCGGAGACATTTGCAGATGACCATGCAACGACTTCGCTGTCGCCATGTTCGCCCACGATAAACGCATGCACACTCCGGCTATCCACAGACAAATGTTCACCCAGCTTGTATTTCAGTCTGGCACTGTCTAACACTGTGCCGGAACCAATCACCCGCTGCTCCGGAAGTCCGGACAATTTGATTGCCACCTGTGTCAGAATATCGACCGGATTCGCTACCACAAGCAGGATTCCACTAAAATTCCGCTTTGCAATCTCCGGGATAATAGACTTAAAAATTGCAACATTCTTGTTCACCAGATCCAGTCTTGTCTCCCCCGGTTTCTGTCCGGCTCCCGCGGAGATAATCACGATTCCCGCATCCGCAACATCGTCATAATCTCCTGCATAAATCCGCATCGGTGAAGCAAATGGGATTCCATGGCTGATATCCATTGCCTCTCCCTCCGCTTTGTTCCTGTCCGCATCAATCAATGCAATCTCTGTGAATAATCCACTCTGCATCAAAGCAAAGACGGATGCCGATCCCACAAATCCACAGCCGATCATAACCGCTTTTTTTGCATTTACTTTATTATTTTCCATAATTGGTTCCCCCTTGGTTTAATTTTCGAATAATAGTAATTATTACTATTTCAGTATAATAATAATTCTATAATTTGTCAATTTGTATTTATAAAAAAACACGCAAGCACTTTGTACCTGCGTATTTTTCTACTAATCATTTAACTTGTTGTTTTATTTGTTTTTGAAAAAAGAACACTCTTCCTCATTGCACTGTACACCATCCGAATTTCGAAGATTCAGATGAAATACATGACCACTTTCCGGATGCCCCGCACCAAATGCCCGCGTTACATGCGCCACGCCTATATCATTCATCTTCTTATCCAGTTCTATCGTGTGAAACCGCAGATCATCATTCTCACTGTACATCAGATATGTTTCCGGGAAATCTACATTCATATAAGCTAACTGCTCCATAAACAACTGGTACTGTTCTTTGGACACAACAAGTGAATTCTCTTTTCTAAGATACCAGTCTAAAATCGTGTCATCCCGCTTTCCCATATCGTATGCACCACAATTCAAGCAGATTTTGGCTGGTCTTTTATCATAGGTAAAATAATCCAGTTTCTCCCGATATTCCTGATTTGTCGCAGCAATGCAATACTGCGCAGTGAGCTGTGCCCCCGCCGAATCTCCCAACATGAAAAACCGATTCATATCCAGACCAAACACCCGCGCATGATCATCAATATATTTTACGAGATGTGCTACATCCTCTATGGCAGACGGATATTTATTCTGCGGTGCCAGACGATAATTAAAATTCACAACTACGAATCCGCTTTGTGCCAAATGACAGCAATAATGGCTATACAGTTTCTTATCTCCATAAAACCAGCCACCACCATGCACACTGACAATCACCGGATATGCTTTATCCGAGTCTCCCATATAAGATGCCGGCACACAAAGATCAAACAGACTGTTCGATACATAACTGTCTGAATCAATGTCCGACGCATCCCCGGATGATGCATACATCATCTCCCTTTTCTTATCCATCTTCCAGCTATCCAAAATCGCAGCAAACTGCTCTGCATCCAATCTTTTCTTATAATCTAAATTCTTAATCTGTACAACATTTTCCGGATATTCCAGATCTTTGTCGCGCAATCCATCATTCACCATCCACGCATGGCGCATGTTCACCCATGGCGGAAGTTTTCTGTTCTCCGCTCCACGCTTCATAATCTCTGTAACATTTATCATAACCGATCTCCTCCTCATAATCGTCCCTCTGTCTTATGTTGTCCTCTTTTTTCTCTTATTCTCATACATAGACTGATCCGCCATATTAAGATAATCCTGCAGGCTTTTCTGCTTATCCGGCGTATCTATGAAAAACGCCCCTGGTAACATAAAACCCGGGGCGCCTTCATAAAATCGTCAGTTATCAATTAGTTACAGCGTTCATAGCGAACCGTAATCGCTTTTATCTCCTTGGCAAAAGTCTTATTTAACGCTTTGCTATCTACCCGCCATCTCCAATTGCTGCCAACCGAAGAAGGCGTATTCATTCTCGACTCGTTGTCTAAGCCAAGGTAATCCTGAATTGGAACAATACAGATTTTCGCATTGCTTCGCATGATTACGCCAATGAGCGGAATATACATTTTATCTGCCGGTGTATAGTAATCACACAGATAATCTCTTGCTTTTTTCCTGCCTTCGTCATCGACCTCCTGCCACCAGCCGACCAGTGTCTCATTGTCATGCGTGCCTGTATACGCTACACAATTCTCAATATAATTATGAGGTAAATACTCCCTCGCCGAACCCGTATCTCTTGTGTCAAATGCGAATTCCAACACTTTCGTCCCCATGAACCCGCTATCCGCAACAAGCTTACGGACGGTATCCGTTATATAGCCAAGATCCTCCGCAATCACGGATTTTCTGCCAATCTTCTTTTCGATTGTATGGAACAAATCCATGCCCGGACCTTTCTTCCAACTGCCATTTACCGCGGTCTTATCCCCATATGGGATGGAATAATATTCATCGAAACCACGGAAATGATCAATACGTACAACATCATATAACTCGAAGCAGAATGAAAGCCGTTCGATCCACCATGCATACGCTGTCTTTTTGTGGTAATCCCAATCATAAAGAGGATTTCCCCACATCTGCCCATCCGCCGAAAATCCGTCCGGCGGACATCCCGCAACAGCCTTCGGTGTACATTGTTCATCTAACTGGAACAATTCCGGATGCGACCATGCATCTGCACTATCCAATGATACATAAATCGGAATATCTCCGATAATTTTAATTCCTTTTTTATTGGCGTAAGCTCTGAGCTTATGCCACTGGTTGAAAAACTGGAACTGCATGAATAACTGAAAATCAATTTCGTCTGCCAGCTTCTCCTTATATTCACGTAAACCTTCTTCTGTACGACTATGAATTGCTTCCGGCCACTCAGTCCAGTTTATTCCGCCAAAATGATTTTTTACTGCCATATATAAGCAATAGTCATACACCCACGCTTCATTCTTCTCTAAGAACGCCTTATATTCTGTACTGTTCTTATGCCCGCTTCTCTCACAAGCCTTGCGGAGCAATACATACCGTCCATTATATTGTTTTTCATAATCAACAGACTGTTCATCTGTTCCAAAGTCAACACTATCACATTCTTCTCTCGTCAATAAACCTTCGCTAATTAAAGTTTCCAGATCTATGAAGTACGGATTCCCGGCAAATGTGGAAAACGACTGGTATGGAGAATCTCCATATCCGGTAGGTCCCAAAGGTAAAATCTGCCAGAACGTCTGACCTGCTTCCACTAACCAATCTACAAATTTATATGCTTCTTTGGAAAAGCAGCCAATTCCATACTTTGATGGCAGACTGGAAATCGCGAACAATATTCCTGCTGTTTTATCCATATATGTCCTCCATATACGTCAAGGCAAAACAATTATACTCTGCGTACGCTTTCGCCCTCGATCAGATTGTGTGGGGCATAATCATGTTCACACCCCAGTGTATAATGTATGTGCTTCATCAAAAGCTCCACACTCCGCTTTGCAATACTGTTTATGTCCTGACCCATTGATGTAATTCTCGGTGTGTAAAATCTCGATATGACTGTACCATCGAAGCCTACCACCGATATATCATCCGGTACTTTTTTCCCGGCATCTTCGATTGCCCGAATTGCGCCAACCGCAATCGTATCTGACAGCCCGACAATCGCTGTCACATGTATGTTCTTTTCAAGTAGTCTTTTTGTTGTTTCATAACCTGCCTCATACGAATACCGGCAAGCCATATAATTCTTATCCGGATCAAATTCCAGACCACTTTTTTCAAAGCCTTTTTTACACCCAAGATAACGCGAGAAACTGATCTGTTTATCTGAAATCTCGCCACCCATTACGACAATATCTTTGTGTCCGTAGCCTGTTAAATACTGCACGAGTTCCATAGTTGCAGTCTCATCATCGACACATACAGAAGATACATTGTCAAACGCTAACTCCTTTGCACTTGTAGTTGCAACAACGCAGGGTATGTCAAGTTCATTCATACGTTCATCAAAAAGAGCTAAATTCGCGCCGAGAAAAATAATCGCTTTCGAGGTTTTGTCACGAACGAATTTTAATGCCTCTGCAACCTCGTCCCCATCTTCATCGATAATCTGACAGGATACAACCTCTTCCAGTTCTGACAGCAGAAGTGTAATCCGGTCAAGAATCTCCATGAAGAAACTATTGTGTCGGCCTTTCATGATAATTGTAACTGTATTTCCGCCACATCGTTTCAGCTTTCTGGCATTTCCGTTTGGTTCAAAATTGCTCTCTTCGATAATTTTCAATATCTTTTCGCGCGCTTTCTCACTTACACCCGGTTGTTTGTTTATTACTCTGGATACGGTACCAATACCGTATCCAGATAATTTTGCTATATCTTTGATTGTCATATAATCGCTCCTGTAAAAATGTGATTATATATTAACCCTTAACAGCGCCAGCCGCAACCCCTTTGACAATATATTTCTGAGCACATAAGTAGAATACAACAACCGGAATGATTGCCATGATCAGGCATGCCATAATCGCGCCCATATCAACACGGCCGTAGCTTCCCTTCATGTACTGGATGACAATGGAAATTGTCTTGAATTCCTTAATATCAAGTACAAGGTATGGAAGAAGGAAGTCATTCCAGATCCACATTGCTTCAAGAATACCTACAGAAATGAATGTAGGCTTCATCATAGGAACTACTACACAGAAGAATGTCCGGAGTGGTGAGCAGCCATCAATCATTGCAGCTTCTTCCACTTCTACCGGAATTGATTTTACAAATCCGGTGAACATGAATACCGCAAGTCCGGCACCAAAACCGAGATATACAATCACGATTCCCCAAGGTGTATTCAGATGGAGGGAGTCTGCCGTTCCGGAAAGTGTAAACATGACCATCTGGAATGGTATAACCATAGAAAACACACATAAGAGGTAAATCATTTTTGTAAAAACATTCTTAACCCGGGTTATAAACCAGGCTGTCATGGAACAGCAAATCAGAATAACCGCAACTGAAAATACTGTAATAAATAATGTCCAGCCTACAGCTTTCAGGAAATCATATTGCGTAATTGCTGTCTTATAGTTTTCAAGTCCAACATAGCTTTCCTCTGTAGGCAGCTTAAATGTCTCAAGGTTGATGAACGTCTTCGACTTCATCGAGTTAATCAATACGATAAAGATTGGAGCAACAAATACAATTGAAACGAGTGTAAAAAATAATGTTGCAAGTATTCCCATCACTTTCTTTTTCATTACTGCTGCACCTCCTTATCCCTTGTCAACTTTAACTGTAACAATCCAATCGCTACTACAATTATGAAGAACACAACTGCCTTCGCCTGTCCAACCCCTTCAGCTCCTACTCTGCCATAGAATGTGCTATAAATATTCAGGGCAAGCATTTCTGTCTTATGAAGTGGCTCACCACCTGTAAGAGCAAGGTTCTGATCGAATAACTTGAACGAATTCGTAATCGTCAGGAATGTACAAATTGTAATCGATGGCATCATGTTCGGAATTGTAATTTTAAACAATCTCTGCATTCTGGTAGCTCCGTCGATCATAGCCGCTTCCTGAATATCTCCGGGGATCGCCTGAAGTCCCGCGATGTATACGATCATCATGTAACCAATCTGCTGCCATCCTACAAGAATAACCAGTCCCCAGAAACCTAATGTTTCATTCAACTTCAGGGCTGTATCAAACTTCACGAAAATACCATCAAAAATCAGCTGCCATACATAACCTAATACAATACCTCCGATCAGGTTTGGCATAAAAAACACTGTACGGAAAATATTCTTTCCTTTGATATTCTGTGTCAACGCCAGTGCGACTAAAAATGCAAGTACATTGATCAACACAAGTGAAACGATTGCAAATAACGTAGTGAATTTAAATGATCCAAGGAAATTTGAATCTTTAAATGCTTCTATATAGTTTTGTATTCCGACAAATTTTGCATCCTTGATTGTTGTAAAGTTACAGAAAGACAAGTAAATACCTTCAATAAAAGGAATAATAAATCCTATCAAAAATGCAGCCATAGTCGGTAACAAAAATATTGGCCAATATTTTTTTACCGCCTTTTCCATCTTATACCTCCTACGCCCTTGAACAATTACCTTCTAAAAAAGGGAGGAACTGTCTCCTCCCTTTTTAATTACAGGTTGTTTTATCAGGCTTCCTGATCCTAGTTTCCTGCTGCCTGACTCTCTGTAGCCCAGCCTTCAACGAATGCTTTCTTTACAAGATCCCAATTCGCATCTGTCTGATCGGAAGCATATACAGTAAGAGCTGATCCTACTTCGTTCTTCCATGTCTCAGAAGGCATTGTTGTGAAGTTCCAGCTTACAGGTGTCTTGCCATCTGCCACATACTGGCTTGCGATATTCACAAGAAGGTTATCTGACTCAAGGTTCTTCTTGAATGGAGTAACAAATCCCATTCCGTCTGCTCCGGATGGCATTGCACCCTGTGAACCGCAGATTGCCTTAAGTGCTGTATCGTCTGTAGAAAGCCATGCCATGAAATCTTCTGTTGCCTTGATGTCTGCTTCGGAAGCCTTAGCATTTACACACCAGTAGTTCTCTGTACCTGTACAAAGTCCCTGATTCTCTTCTCCGTCTGCACCGATATAAATCGGAAGCATTCCGAGATTCTCATCACCGACTGAGCTTATATCTGAGTATGCCCATGTACCATTCTGGTAAAATACTGCTTTTTCTGCTACGAACTCAGCGACTGCATCATCACCGGTCTTAACACTGAGCTGCTTAGGATCTGTTGTTGAGTTATTAATGTACAGATCCCAGATCTGACGGTAGTTATCCAGGTATGTGCCCTTGATTGCCTTTGTGTTGTTGATTCCGTCTGCCTGATACTCATAGTATACAGGAAGGTTTGCAAGGTGAGTCTTAAATCTCCAGTCTGAAGAACCATCCATACCTGCGGATGTAAATGCATCAAATCCAAGCTCATCACGTCTTGCTGTAATATCTTCTGCTACCTTCTTCAGGTCTGCAAAGTTCTTGATGTCATCCATGGAGTAACCTGCCTCCGCAAGAAGCTTCTTATTGCAGATGATACCATAGGACTCAATAACATATCCGATACCTGCTACCTTATCGCCATCCTTCAAAGCGAAATCCTCTGAAGTAAGCTGCTTGTAAACTTCTGTGTCAGACAAATCTGCACAATAATCCTTCCATGATGCCAGACCGACCGGACCATTTACCTGGAACAATGTAGGGCATTCTGATTTACCCATCTCACTCTTAAGAGTTGTCTCATACTGACCGGATGCGGCTGTAACAACGGTTACCTTTACGCCTGTCTCCTCTTCGTAGATCTTGGCAAGCTCCTGCCACTGGGCATCTGCTTCCGGCTTAAAATTCAGGTAATATACCGAACCCTTATCAGCCGATGCATCCTTTCCTCCTGAAGTTCCCTTTCCTCCACAACCTGCAAACAGTGACATCATCATTGTTGCAGCTAATCCTAAAACTGCTAATTTTTTCTTCATGTTTTTTCCTCCTCTAATCATTTGATTTGTTTTGTTAATAGTTACGTATACGTCCTTTGGAAACGTTTGTTGTATCGTTTTTGGTAACGTTTCCATTTCATGAGTCAATGATACAACATTTGTAAACTTTTTGCAATCAAAAAAGTCAATATTTTGTTTATTTAGTCAAATTATACAGTGTTTTTTAAATTTTTTTGTTACTTATTACTAATTCCTGCGTGCATTTGCTATCAATGGATCCTATTTTATTATTTTCCAAATATCGTTATTATATTCAGCAATTGTACGATCGGATGAGAAAAACCCTGCTTTCGCAATATTCACCATCATCTTCTGCGCCCACGCCTTCCGGTTCTCATATTCCTTATAGGCACGTTCCTTAGCATCAACATAAGAATCGAAATCAATAAATGTCATGAACCAGTCTTTGTTGAGAAGCTCATTATACAAACGATGCAGCATTTCTGCATTTCCAAGTGCCATCACCGCGTCACTGATAATAAAATCAACGGCTTCCTTCAATACCGGATTGTTCTCATAATATGTTCTTGAGACATAGTCCGCCTTCGCATAATGCTCAATCACCGCATCACTTGACTCTCCAAAGATATAGATATTTTCATCGCCAACAAGCTGATGGATTTCAACATTCGCACCATCTTCTGTTCCGAGAGTAACCGCGCCGTTCAACATGAACTTCATATTTCCGGTTCCGCTTGCCTCTTTTGATGCAAGTGAGATCTGCTCCGAAATATCACAGGCAGGAATTAATTTTTCTGCAAGCGTAACATTGTAGTTTTCTACCATAACTACATTCAGATACGGGCTCACTTCCGGATCGTTGTTGATCAATTCCTGAAGGCACAGGATCAAATGAATAATATCCTTTGCAATCGTGTATGCAGGTGCAGCCTTTGCTCCAAATATAACCGTAACCGGTGTAGTAGGCAGCTTGCCCGCTTTGATCTCCAGATACTTATGAATCACATAAAGTACATTTAACTGCTGACGCTTGTACTCATGCAGACGCTTTACCTGGATATCAAAAATCGAGTTTTCGTTTAATTCGATTCCCTGTGTCTCCTTGAAATATTCTTTGGCGCGAAGCTTGTTCTGATGTTTGATTTCAAGGAGCTTTTCAAGCTTGGCATCATCATTTACAAATGCAAGTAATTTCTCTAATTCCATTGCATCTTTCTTGTATCCGTCCCCAATCCACTCTGTGATCGTATCGGATAACAATTCATTACAATAGAGAAGCCAGCGGCGGAATGTAATGCCGTTTGTCTTGTTGTTGAACTTCTCCGGATATATTTTGTAAAAATTATTAAGCTCCGAATTCTTCAAAATCTCCGTATGAAGATACGCAACGCCATTTACACTAAATCCATAATGAATATCGATGTGTGCCATGTGAACGAGATCATTCCGGTCGATAATTGCCACACTCTCATCACTAAACCGTCTTCTTACCTTATCATCCAGAATCTCAATAATTGGCACAAGCTGCGGAACAACCTCTGCCAGATAATGTCTAGGCCATTTCTCAAGTGCCTCAGCCAAAATTGTATGGTTTGTATATGCGCAGGTCTTACTTACAACATAAATCGCCGCATCCATGTTCATCCCTTCCGCTACAAGCAGACGAATCAACTCAGGTATGATCATGGTTGGATGTGTGTCGTTGATCTGGATTACTGCATAGTCGAACAAATCATAAAGGTTACTTCCCTTCGCCTTACACTCATCGATAATGAGTCTTGCGGCATTGCTTACCATGAAATACTGCTGGTAGATACGAAGCTTTCTTCCATCTTCGTCACTGTCATCCGGATATAAGAACAATGTCAGGTTTTTCTCTATGTCTGTTTTATCAAACTGATGATTCGCATCTACGATGGATTCATCCACAGTTTCTACGTCGAACAAGCATAATTTGTTGGTACGGTTATTGTAACCTGTTACATCAATCTCATACAATCTCGACTGCACCGTGCATTTTCCAAATGTAACAGGATATGTCACATCTGTTTTTCTAAGCCAGCTTTGATCCTTGATCCATGGATTAATCTGTTCTTTCTGCATTCTGTCTTCGAACACCTGCTTAAACAAGCCAAGATGATAATTCAATCCAATCCCCGCACCCGATAATCCAAGTGTTGCGATTGAATCAAGGAAACATGCAGCAAGTCGCCCCAGACCGCCGTTTCCAAGCGATGGCTCTACCTCAATCTCCTCAATCTCTGCAAGTGTCTTTCCGCTTTCGGCAAGCACTTTTTTGACGTCCTCATAGATTCCAAGATTGATCATGTTATTCGACAGCAGCTTTCCAATCAGAAATTCTGCCGATACATAATAAATCTTCTTTTTCGTCTCTTCCATGCGGCGTTCATCTGCTAACTGCTTTGTCAGGTTGAGCAATGCATAATATACTTCTTCATTGCTGCTTTGTGCGATTTCTTTTCCAAGCAGTTTTTCAAGTTCCTGTTTTACCTTCATCGTATACCCCTTTCGTTTTCACTTGAGCTTTTGTACGCTCTTTTATAATAATACAATATCACGAATTGGAAACGTTTCTCTTGCAGAATAGTATCATAATATGATACTATTCTATCAATCAGGAGGGTATTTGCCATGAAAGAGATTATAAATCCGGACGCTGCATCTAATATCGAATTAAATGAAAACAAGATTCACTTTCAAAATGAATATCAATATAACACCTATATATGTTCGATTCCGATGGATTTTGCAAGTGTACCGGTTCACTGGCACGACGAGTTCGAAATGATCGTCATCAAGAAGGGGCGCGGATACGTTACCCTCAATTTTCAGAGATATAAGGTTTCGTCCGGGGATATTGTCATCGTTCTTCCCGGAATGCTTCATTCCATTGAAGGTAAACAAAATTCAACGATGGAATATGAAAATATACTTTTTTCAAAGCACTTTCTTGCCTTTGGTGCAGATGACGTGACGCAGCAAAAATTTATCGATCCTTTTTTTAACGGAGATATCCAGATTCGTCATTATCTGACACCCGGACACACGTTATACACGGAAATCAGTAATATTGTTGATTTATTAGATGAAAAAAGTGATGAAAGAGACTATGCGTATCAGCTTTTTATCAAGGGTGGGCTTATCCAGATTATATACCTGCTGATTACGCACCCGCCAAAAGTAAACGAGACGACGCAAAGCGATAAGCATGAAGAGAAATTGAAAAGTATCATCCGGTATATCTCCACACATTATTATGAAGATATATCCATCGAAGAAATTGCAGATTTCTGCCACTATAGTCCATCACATTTTATGAAATTTTTTAAGATTCATACCGGAATGAGCTTTATCTCATATGTGAATGACTTCCGTGTCACAGAAGCACGTGCAATGCTCACATCTACCAATGATTCGATTCTTGAAATCTCACAGAAATGCGGATTCTCAAATCTGTCGAATTTCAACCGCATGTTCAAAAGAAAATATGGTATAACGCCAAGGCAGGTACGCAGCTGAGTCTGCGCCTCTATAATGCAGATATGGGCAGAACCTAAATAATCGACTCTGCCCATTTTCAGATGTTCTATGCTCTTTTTAGATAAACTCCTTATCCAAAAGGAAATCAATTTTCCTTGGCGTACGAACGGAATTTTCTTTTTCACTGAGCGTCCTTGCATAAACAACACCACCAATCTATGTCTTCTGCCATTATTCTATTCCCACTTTTTAAAAAATATTAATTTTTAGGTAATAAGTGTCTGCAAAAGAACCTTCTGTGCTATCTAAAAAAGAGAATCCTGCATTTTTCACATTTTTCGCATTATTTATACTATCATTTCACTTCAACTTTTAATGTTTCACAATAAAAATAAAACCTATAATGGCAATCAGTATAACCAATACTTTTTCATCGTCAGACTTTATCACAGTCAAATCGTTTCCAAATGTCTCAATCAATATTTGCCACAAGCATCTGTCACATTCTATGTCGTACCGCTCCACATTTTCTCCATAGCATCTTTTATAACATTGTTTATTTTTCAAGAATTTGCGGATCAAGGAGGAAGTCATAAATGTTTACAGTCAAGATGCCATAGTCATCATAATAGGGCTGCACAATATCTTTTGTGATAACAATCTTTTTGAAGGAATCATCAATTTTCCTGAACGGTCTGATTTCCTGAGTGCGTTTCGTTTCATCTGGCAGCGAGTATGCCGACTGGATATAGTATCTGGATGAACCAAGATTGCATACAAAATCAACTTCAAGCTGTTTACGGATAACCTTACCTTCCTGATTTCTTTCTGCAATCGGTATTACGCCCACGTCCACACTGTAACCACGCATACGAAGTTCATTATAAATTACGTTCTCCATAGAATGAGTCTGCTCAAACTGACGGAAATTGATTCTAGCATTGCGAAGGCCAAGATCGGAAAAATAATATTTCTTGGGTGTTTCAATATATGCTTTTCCTTTAATGTCATATCTTTGTGCTGATTCAATCAGGAAAGAATCCTCAAAATAATCCAGATATTTCTTAATGGTAGCGGAAGTGATTCTGGATTTCTTTACCGTCTTGAAAGTATTCTTCAATTTTTCTGGGTTGGTCAGCGAACCAATGGCAGAGGAAAGAATATTCAGAAGATCTTCCAATTCTTCGATATTCCTCACTCGGTTACGTTTGGTAATATCTTGAAGATAAATCTCATTGAACAGATTCTGCAATGCAACTGCCTTATCGTTTGCTCCCTCACGAAGAACAACCAGAGGAATACCGCCATACAGCATATATTCAGATAATCCCATGTACTTATCACCGCTGTAAATGGTCATAAACTCAGCAAAACTCAGGGGATACATATGAACCTCGTCACCACGACCGGCGAACTCGGTGGCTATATCTTTAGACAAAAGTTTTGCATTACTTCCTGTCACAAATACATCCATATTATCTTTGCGAAGATAGCCATTCAAAACAGCTTCAAAACAATCCAACATCTGAATTTCATCAAGCAGCAGATAATACTTTTCTTCACCTACAACTTTGGAACGGATATAAGCCATAAACTTTTCGGGGTCAACTCCACGCTTTTCCTTTTCAATCTGAATCAGGCTTTCGCCAATCAGATAAAGATCATCGGCTGAATCAAAAGCAAAGCGAATGATGTGGTCAGCATCAACTCCGCTTTCTAATAAATGATGATAAAACAGATTATTCAGTAAATAGGATTTTCCACATCGACGAATACCAGTAATTACCTTAATCAATCCATCATTCTTTCTTTTTATCAATTTATCCAAATAAAAATCTCTGCGAATCTCCATATTAAAGTCTCCCTGCAAAAGATTTTTGCAACATGTTGCATTTTTCTATTCTAGTATATCCGAATGGACTTCAAAAATCAATATATCAGCCGGACATTGAAATAGATTTTTGTAACTTGTTGCATATTTCTATTCCACAATCATAATCCTCTGAGCCGTCAGGAAACGGTAGAAATCGCAGACAGCCACATCACCAAAAGTCCTACCGGCAAAGCAATCACCGCCTGGCTGAACATTCCTATCACTGCATATTTAATATGATGCCAATAATCATGGTAAGCATCCACCAAATCCTCAGTTCCCGGAATTATCATCCTCTTACTATGGCAAAACCACAGACAATCCACGACCAATGCGTCAAACCACATCTCAGCTACCCACATAATATATCCGTGAAACCATCCTTCAAAGAACGTGCGCGCACCGCCGATATAGTACGCCAATGCCGTCTGCAAAAATATGTATCCGATAAAAAGTCCCAGTTTTCCTATCGTTGCTTTCCTCGCAAGTTTCCCGGAACTTTCCTGAATCAATCCAAGCTCTCTGCATCGATTCTGTATCGCCTTGGGGTATTCCTGTATCATGCCAAGCTTCCCTTTCTTTGCCATATTGATACCGCAAATTGTGTAAATGATGACATTAAAAATAACGATTTCTAATAAGTAATTCATTTTGCCTCCTTTGGAAGAACTTATTCGTCTACCGTAATCCAATCATGCAGCGCCGCCGAAAGTCTTTTGTCTATGTCTATTCTTGCTGCTTTCATCGCCATTTCCTTTCGCCAAATTCCGATTCGTTGCCTTCTATCCTAATTACGGATCAAATTAGCAAGCTTCATAGTTAGTTTTCGCTAACCATATTAGCACATTCATTACTGAAAGTAAACAATGCTTCATCAAATAGTCTGTCATTGTCTTGTTCTCCTTTTCGCTGCCGTTTGCTGCTTGCCGCTGTTTGTCGCTTCCGGGTAACAAAAAAGCGCCGTATTGCTACGACGCTTTTTCCTTGCTCGGAAAGATATTAAATTTTATTTTGTCAAACGCTTTTTCTTCCTGCCGTAAACGGTTGTTACGGTTACAGCGCCGCCGCTGATAAACAGCAGAGCAATCCACAAGGCAAGATTGAAGTTATCTCCCGTCTGCGAGGATTTGCTGTCGTCCGGCAGCTTCGCCGTTACGGTTTGAGCCTTGGTGATTTCCTGTGTTGCTTTGGCGTCCTTGTAATACTTGTTGCAGCCGTCGCAGTACCAGTATTCGATATTGCCCTCAGAAGTCTTTGTTGCCGCCTTTGCATCTATATGCTTGAGGTTGGCGTGGTTGTTCGGGTCAAGCTTTCCGTAGCTCTCGCCGCAGACCTCGCACTTTGCCTTATCCTTGCAGGTAGCCGTGCCGCCGGTATGCTCGTTTTGAATGGTAACCTTCTTTTCGGCAGAGAACTCAAAGCCGTCAGCGGTCTTTGCACTCACGATCAGCTTAAAGCCGGTTTCTTCCGCCGGATAGACGGCGGATTTTATAACGCCGCAGTACATACCGCCTTCAAAAGTAGGGGTAAGAGGACCATCGCCAAGTCCGATAAACTCATACCCATAGGCTGCATCCGTCGCTCCTTCCGGCAAAGTAAAGCTGAATTTGTAATCCTGCGTTCTGCAAACCTTGTCGGCACCGCTGATGTTACTGGTCGGAATATCCTTTTTCGCAGTTTCGTGATTGCAGAATTTGCACTTCTGCCAATACTGTCCGTTTTCGCTCTGCCACTCGTAGGTATGTCCGTCGTTCACGGTCACGGTAACCCTTGTTTCATTTCCTGCCTTATCGGTCACAACAATCGTTTGCTCTCCGCTTGCGGGAGAAAGAGCAAATTGACTGTTTTCATCAAGGCTGACTTCCGTGCCGTTCACCTTCACTGTGCCGATATATTTTTCGTCAACGGTAACTATCTGCGCCGCACAATAGGTCTTGCCGTCCGCAATGCCGGAGATACCGGGCACGGTTGCGTCCAGCACGATGCCGTTTGTGTTAATGTAGGCAACGTTTCCGCTGGTATCGGTCAGTTTTGCATAAATAACATACTTGTTATCGGGATTGATACTGAACGGTGCGGAATATGCCGTGAAGGTCATTCCCGCAAGTTCCGATTCGGCAAGCGCCTTTTCGCTCAGCAGGTATTCGATCTTAACCGCTTCGCCGCTGTTGTCCGCAGCGGTAACGGTTACCATCTGCGTATCCTTAAAGAACAAATCGAAGGTGATGGTGTTGAAGAAAGACTTCCAGCCGTTTTCAGCAATCTTGATTTCGCCTGTAGGCACTGCAATATCACGCCACTGAGCCGTGAGCTTGGTAACGTCCGCCGGAACACTGGCACCGGGCGCGTAGAGCTTGCCGTCGCTGCCAAGCCACATAAAGTAACTACCCGTATCTCCGTCCGGGCGAGTCAAACCGCCGGACATGGGAGCGGTAAATGTGCTGCCGTTTTTCACGATGATCTGAATAGCATCGGAGCTACCGCCCAGCTTGCCGCCATTCAGGTCAAGAGTAACGGCTTTCAGTCCGTCAGAGCCATGCGTGCTAGGGTTCATGACTTCAAGGACGGGGCGGAAACCGAAGGTCGAGTAAGAAGTATTGTAGCTGGTCCAGAAACGGGCTGAACGGTTCCACCCGCGAACCGCACGGAACGACGCCGAAATTTTTATAGTAGTATCTTGTCCACACGAAAGCATCTTCCCCCAGTTTTTGATATATCCGTCGTCCTTATCCAGTATCTTATCCCATTCGTTGCTTTTGGGCGTGCCGCGTTCTGAATCATCTGAGCCTGTATAACTACTTCCCACGGACGGCGCACGCAGTGTATAGCCCACGCCGCCGCCGGCGTAGTTCTTGCCGAAAATCAGATCTGCGGTATTCAGGGTATCCCAGCTTACATCATTCGTTACGACATAGTCCGCTATAAACAGGCTGTGGGGATATTTGTTCTGCTCTGCATATTCCTCGGTGGTCGCCATCGCAGACGTGAGCTTGTAGGCTTCTATTGTTCCCGCATAGGTAAAGGGAACATAGTGCAGCGACGTATCCGGCAAAGAAGCCGCACCATATGAGTTTCCGCTGTTTGCTGTGCCTGGAATATTCATCGCCGAAAGGTCAAAGTAATAGGTGCCGCCGGGAGCGAGGGTGAACTGCTCGTCAACTCTCTTTTTCACCGTCAGAGAAATGTCTGTGAAATCGCTTGCATAGTCGGTTTTATAATTGTCGTTATACTGTTCGTTGAAGACCTTCAACATATAGTTGCCCTCGGCAAAACCGGCAGGAACGCTAAGCTGTGCCGTGCCGTCTGTTTCAGTGAGGGGGGCGTTGCTGCGGCCGTAATAGGTCGGGTTGCCGTTATCATCAACGAGCAAAGCGGAAATATATTCGTTTGCACCGGTTTTCGCGCCTGTGTAGGATATCTCTACGGTGCTGCCATTGGTGTAGGCGGTAACCGCCGCAGAGGTAACAGCAAAGTTGCTTCGGCTGCTGTCCTTCAGCGTCAGCTTCCACTCGTTTCCGCTGTATTCGGAAATCGTGGTCAAGCCTCCGTCCGGCTTTCCGCCTACGGCGGCAGATGTGAAGAGGACAGAGTTCAGATTTAAGTTAAAAGCGGGACGCGCCGCCCAGCCAAGGCCCACGCCGCCGTCGTACACACGCCCGTAGCCGTCGACTAAGCCCGTGCTGCTAGTGAAGTCCGCGTAAGGGGAACGGAGCCACCACGTACTGGCGCTATTGCCATAATTGGCAATACGCGCCGCGTCATCGGTAAAGCCATATTCGCTATTTACCGCTTCTTCTGCGGACAGGAAAAACACTTGGTCGCTGTTTAGAATATTGGTAGAAGCAGCAAAGGAAACGTTATGTGTGCTGCTCGTAAATGCGTCGTCGCTTTTCGTTGTTGCAAGGATTGCAGCGAGTTCCAGGCTATCGAGATTGCTGCTTTCAAATGTATTGCACCACGCCTGCGCGTCGCTGCCCTGCCATGCGTTGCTATACGGGCTTGTGCCATCGAAATATACATCTCCGCGATCCCCGCTTCCCAACAAATCTTCGGACAAGAGGAATAGTCCGGTTTCATTTGTTCCGTCGCCGTTGCTGTCAAAATTGGTCTGGTCGTCCAACACGCGCCATTTTACAGGGCTGCTATTGTAGCTTCCCATGTAGATGTAGTCGTAGCCGGTGCCGCCTTTTGCGGTGTCATAGCCCGAAATCCCGCTTGTGCCAAGCTGTATCGCCTTGCCTGTCCCCGCCGCAAATGCCGTTGTGGGCATAAGTCCCAGCAGCATCACACAGCAGAGCATAAGACTTAAAATTCGTTTTCTCATCTTGTTTCCTCCGTTCCGCCGTCCATCGACAGCTTAAAATCGTATTTCATTTCCAGCATAGCAAAGAGCTTATACATAACCTCTGTGGCAATCGCCTTGATATCCAGTGTCTGAATAAAGTCAAGCACCTTTTCCTGCTCCTCCTCCGGCACCTTATACACCCGAAGTGCCGCCGTCAGAAAGCGGCTGAGCTTTCGCTCAAGCGGGAAATGTATGTCGCATTTGCGTGCCATATAGCTGCGCATCAATCCCGCCGTGCCGATTTCCATCTCGTAAAAGTCGCTCTCGGTATCATCGAGGAAATTTTCACCAAAAATCTGCTTCAGCTCTGCTGTGGTATGCAGGTAAATATATTCCGATGTGTCGGGCAAGGAATAGGCTTCAATGTAGATTTCTCGCAGGTTCTCATTCAGTTCAGTCAGGGTCAGTTGGATCGCCGTTTCCACCGCATAGGCGTAAACCGACGGCAACTTGCTGTCCGCAATGCTCCTTGCCACGCCGAACTGTCCACCGAACATCGTTTCGGTCAATTCCAGCAAAATTCTGTCCTTGGTCGGAAACAGATTCAAATAGCTTCCCCTTGCCACGCCTGCTTCATCAACAATCTGACTGACCGAGGTGTTTTTATACCCCTGCTCCAAAAAAAGACGAACGCATGCGGTCAGGATTTTCTTCCTTGTTTCGCTGCTGCTTCTTCGCAAATAAATCACCTCTCTATAAAAGTATTAGTACCCATACTAATAGTATTATATTGAGAATGAAAAAGCAAGTGGTATTTGAGGTTTTTCTGCGTTGAATTGTGACATTTTCGTAAACGCTGCCTTCTTCCATTACTCACGGAACTTTATGACTTCTTGAATACTTCCCGAAAAAGAAAAGCCGCCGTCGCTTGACAGCAGCCTTTCCGCTTATTTGTTATGCGTAAAAAAAAAGACAGCACCAATCAATGGCACTGTCTCTTTTCTTACTTCTTAATTATTTCATTTTAATTTCAGATATTTATTCTTCCTCAGAACCACTCTTTTTTCTTACATAGAATACGGCTCCAAAAACAATCAGTATAATACAGATACCTATGATAATGATTATCGTATTATTCCATGCATATTTTGAAGTGCTGTCATCTGTCTTAGGCGCAGGAATGGTTTCATCAGACTTGTTGTCTGCCTGACCGTTATCACTCATAATCCTGGTATCAACAACAATCGTGTAATCTGATGCATGGGTAAATACAAGTTCCACATTTCCATCCGAATCAATCTGTCCGGCACTGATAAATTCCAGTTCTCCGGTCTGTTCATTGTAGTAGAACAGGTTCGCATACAGTCCTGCATTCTTTGATTCCATGTTGACGGTCAGTGTGGCTGTAAATCCAAACTCTCCGTCATAAGCAAGAGTCAGGTTAATAGAATACCTTTCCCCGGTCACGTTGTTGATCACATCCACAGGAATGGATTTTCCTGCGTCGGCTCCGACTGTCACATCAAAATCAATATCTCCGGTTGCATCAGTAATATCCTTTCCATAAATCTTCCATGAAAGACCATTTCCCATATCCAGAACAAGTGTTGTATCTTTGCCCTTGATACTGTCAATTACATCTTTCGGTACTACAGTCGTTCCATTCATGACAACTGTTACTGTATCGCCTGACTTAGCTTCTTCAAGCTGTGGCTTGATAACATCCCAGCCTTCCTTGCCGCTGTCATCCTTGATGTATGGCTTAATTGAAGTACCATTGTCCTTACCATTATCCATATCAGGCTGTGGCTTCTGATTCTGATTACCATTGTCTGTGCCAGTCTGCGGTTTCTGGTTTTGGCTGCCATTATCCTTGTTGCTGTCATCGGACTTAATCTTAGCGATCGGCTGTGTGTAACTGTGTCCGCACTTGGAGCAGGTGTAGGTCATGATGCCTTCCTCGGTTGTCGTCGGCTGCTTTGTTACTGTTGCTTTATAATCATGTCCCAATGCCGCCAGCTCTTTTCCGGTACTCAGAAGTTTATCACAATCCTTACAATAGGTATCTCCCGTGTATCCGGTCTGCGTGCAGGTTGCTTCTCTGCGGTTCTTCACGGTTGTATGCACATGGTTCGTGGCATCCACTTCACCAAAGGTTTCACCACAAACACTGCACACAGCTTTAGATATACATGTAGCAGTCGTTCCGACCGTGTGCGGTTTTTTCTCGATTGTTGTACCGGTATCAAGCTTTTCACCACAATCCTTACAGTAGGTATCGCCTGTATAGCCTTCAACGCTACAGGTTGCATCTTTTTTGTTTATGATTTCTGTATTTTTGTGCTCACATTCGCTTCTTGTGATCGTAATGCTTACACTTTCTGTCTCGTAGTTGCCCTTGTCAGTTCCTGTATAAAATGCATTCGCTGTCACTGCCACACCATCTGCAAGTGCCGTGTCCTTATCTGCCTCCTGCCAGCTCCAGCCTTCCGGAAGTATAATATCGCCAACCTTCTTTGTACTGTGTGCCGGTTCCATCGCAGCTTCCGGCATGTTCGGAGCTTTCGCTGCCTTGTTGACCGTAAGAATGATTTTCATATCAACAGCATTATAATTATCTGTATCTGATGGTGTAAATATTACATCATACTCTGTCTTTTGGCTGTCTGCTGCTGTAGGCTTGCTACTGCTGTTCTTCCATGCAAATGTTCCTGTGACTTCAGTTCCATCTGCTGTCTGATAAGCTGCTTTTCCTCCGGTCAGGGTACTGTCTGAAAGTTTCTGTCCGTAGGTAAGTGCGCCTGCTGTCGGCTTCTCTGCAATTACCGGTGTTGCCTTAGCAACCGTGATAGCTGCTGTTCCGGTAAGTTCAGCATAATGCCTGCTGTCTGTCGGCTTGAATACCCAGCCTGCCTGTGTGGTTCCTGTAGCAGGGATTTCGTCCGGATTACTCCATGAAAGGATACCTTCTACCATATTATCTGTACCGGCTTCCACAAAAACGGTATTTCCGAGTGTCAGCTTTGAAATCTTTTCTCCATAGGTCAGCACATTACTTCCATCTACGGATACGGTGTTTCCACGCTTAATCTCTACCGTCTTCTTATCTGTAATACTAATCGTCAGCGTGTATTTAACATTCTCATAGTTCTCCATCGAAGCTGTTACCGTGATAATTGCTGTCTTTCCAACCTTGGACGAATCTACCTGATTTACTTTATAGGTCAGATTTCCGGCTGTATCGACTGTTACCTCACTTAAAAGCTGCTCTGTATCTGTCTTTGCAACCGTATATGTTGTAGTTCCCTTATCCACCGGGAGCTTTCCTGCAATATCCACACCGATTGCCTTACCGTCTGAACCGGAAGCATACGCATAGGTCTTATTTTCCGTGATGCTGGAAACGGTGAGTGGGCGTTTGGTAATATTTACCGTGGCAGAGCCGGAAGCATCCGCATAGCCGGACTGTGAGACCTTATAATATACGGTCTTTGCACCATTCGTGAAGTCGGTGTAGGTCAGGCTGTCCTGTGTGCAGCTATCTGCGCTTTCGCCGTATTTTACGATTGCGCCACTAGGCACGCCGGTGAGGGTGATCCCGTGCGGACTACCGTCATACACACCCTCATAAGCCACAGGCGAAATGCCGCTGAAGTTCTTCTGCGTGAGTTTGACCTTGATCTGCGCCGTCACAGGCGTGCTGGGCTGCTCCACCTCGTCAGCAATCGAAGTAAGATCCAATGTTCCGGTGAGCGTCTGCTCCTCCAGCGTATTCGGATCATAACCGCTCCATGTGACGGGAATCTTATCAAATGTTTTGCCGTCCACCGTGGTGATCGTCACGGTTCCGGGTAATCCCAGCTCTTCCAGCGCCGTTCCGTATGGCTTATCCATAATGCCAGCCGGCGTATTGCAGCTCTTTACCGTACGCTTGACAACCGTTACGTTGTAGTCCTGAGTCAGTTCATTGTAATTATTGGTATTTGTGGGAGTAAACACGACCGTGGTGGTCTTGCTGCCTGCGCTGTCCCAAAATTTAGCGGCATCTGCCTTGAAAGCGAAGGTGCCTTCGCCGTTGCCGCCGGTGAGGGTTGCTTCACTGTTGACATAAACCGGCGCAGAAAGCGTCGGCCAGTCGGTCACCACCGGATTGGCCTTCTGAATGGTATACTTCACGCTGGCGGTGGCAGCATTATTGCCCTCGCCCACCGTGATGCTGGCGGTGTACTCGCCCGCGTTAGTGGGGAGCGCGCCGTTTTCCAATTTCTCTGGACCATACTTGCCCGTCTTTATGTAGCTGATGGTGATTTCACTCGCCGCCGGACCCTGCCAATCGCTGCTTGCAGTCACCGTGGCGGGTTTGCCTTCCCCGCTGTAGGTCAGCTCGGCGGGGGCCGCAATGGTCACGCTGCCGCCGTTTCCGTCGGTCAGATAGCAGCCCTCTGCCGTACACTTGGCGGTGATGGTCGCGCCGCTTGCCGTGTACATCCAGCTATGCTGATGCCGGGTCACGGTGAACGGCTCGCTGTAGCACTGGTAGCCGTTGTTGCTCCACACATCAACGCGGTATTGGTAGCTGCTGTTTTCCGGCAGATTGCTGATGGAGAGCGTCTTGCTCTGCCCGCCGGTATGCGTCGCAGTATTAACATTGTTTAATTTCGTGGTCCAGTCTTTCTTTGATTCGTCAAACAGCTCCCACCAGTAGTAGTAGGTGACGCCCTCCGTTTTGGGCGCGATTACCGCAGTCAGCGTGATATTGCCGTCCGTCGCAAACGCCGAGTTTTCGGTGTAGTTCGTATCGCTATTCGGATAGATCTTTTCGACCGCGAAGGGGGCTTTTTCAACGGTGACTTCTGACGGGATTGAATTGGCGTTGGGGAGCCATTGGTTATCCTTTGTTTTTTTGTAAGCGTACCCCTTCGCCAGCAGCGCGTAGGGCTTGACATAGCCGGTGTCGCTCGTGATCTCACCGTAGCTGCCGCCGCTGAGGCTGGCGCTGCTGCCGTCGTCCTTTACAGCCACACGGCTGAAGGTGCCGTTGCTCAGCGAAAGCTTTCCGCCGTTCTGCGCCGTGACAATGGCAAGCTTCGTATTCCCGTCGTTGACGGTCAATTCCGCGTCTTTGCCGTCCACCGTCACATTGAAGTCTCCGTTGCTGCCCGTGACCGTCAAAGAAATGCCCTTGGCGATGAGGTTTACTCTCGTGACCGTTTTCCCGCCGGTCGCCAGCGTCACCGGCCCGTGGGTCAGCTCATAGGTGGTCGAATGCCCGTCGGCATAGCCATTCACATCCTGATACAGCGTGATGGTCTTTTCGCCGTCCGCCGCGTTCGCCGCCTCGATGGCAGTGGCAAAGGCCGCGTACCAGCTCGTCTTGTCGCCGACGGTCAGCGACGCCGCCATCTGCTTGCCGCAGATGCTGCAAGTGCCGTTGCCGTCCGTGCCGCCGTTGTGCGTATGCGACACGACCTTGACATTTTCCAGCGTATTCAATCTATCATTGGTCACAGCCTGATTATCACTTGCTCCGTAATACGCCGCGCCCTCCGCCAGCAGGTCGGCGAGTTTGCGGTCGCCGTTGGTTTTGATCATCGTAAATGTGCCGCCGGAAAGCTTGACTTTGGTGGTGTAAAAATCCGCGAAGACAAACGTGCCGCCGGAGATCGTCCCCGTGACATTGTAGTCAAACTCAACGCCGCCATATTTCTTTTCATTATTAAAGCTGCCGCCGCTGATGTTCGCGATGCTGCTGCCGTTGAATTTGACATTACCAGTGAAGGTACCGCCCTCGACGTTCAGCGTGCCGTTCACCGTGACGGAGGCGTCGGTGAATGTGACGCCCGCCTCCACCGTCGCCGTGCCGTTGATGGTCGCACCTTTATAGCTGCCGTTGGCAAAGGTCACATTCGCGTTTTCAGCGACCGTCACATTCTTGGCGGTGTGCGTTCCGCTCTCCAGCGTCAGCGTGCCGGTCAGCGTTATGGAGGTGCCGTAAGGCATATCCCGCAGCAGGGTCAGCGTCGGCTCGGTGCAGCCCTCATTGCTCCAGCCGTTCAAGGTCTGGATGGCCTCTACATAGCCGTTTTCCAGCGCACTGTCTTTCGTGAAGTAGGCAGTCTTGGTCGTGCCGTCAGCGGCCTTGGCGGTGATCTTCGTATACAGGTCCTTGTGGCACACAGAGCACACAGGGTTGCTGTCATCGGCGCACTGATGGACGCACTCCGTGAACTGCACCTTGTACGCTGTATAGCCGGTCAGTTCGGAGATTTTCTCCGTCTTGGGAACGATGCTCCATACACTGTCCTTTTCGCCGTACAGCTCGCACTTCGCATAGTCGGTTCCCAGCAGGTCGTTAACGGTGAGGCTCTTGCTCTTCGTGTTGTCCGTGATCTTGCCGATGGTGCAGGCGTTTGGATTGCCCTTCCACAGCTTCAGGCCGTAGCCCGTACTTGTGGAGCCATACGCAGCATTGCTTAAAACCAACTCGCCGATTTTGCCGCCAAAGCGCTCCAATGCGCCGCCGGCCTGCAGCTCCACGCGCGAAATCTCGCCGGTGTAGGAGTCGTCAACCGCCAGCGTTCCGTTGGACCCAACCGAAAACTTGACATTGAGCGCCTGCGTCCCGCCGCCCTTGCTAGAATCCTTGACCGTCAGAGTATTGGACTTGTTCCCGCCTCCGACATGAATGTATTTATTCTCGGTGCTGACAGTTTTGCCATTCAGATCCAGCGTCGCTGAGTAGTTCTCAGAAGAGCAATTTCCTGTGAGCGTCACATTCCGCAGCAGCGTCACGGTGCTGCCTCTGGCTGCATTAAACGCATCCGTCAGCGTCTTATAATAGGCGCTATCGCCCACGCGCGCGTCGAATTGCGTTTTGCACTTCTTGCAGGTGTAGCCGGTATCGTCCATCTCGTGCGTGCAGGGCACAAGATAGACCTTGCCGTCATTGCCCAGGCTGGTCACGCTGTCGGCGGCGTCCGCCTTGAAGTTCTCAGCGCTGAGCGTCACGCCGCTTGCCGGTTCGGCGATGGCCCCAGGATTTATGCCTTCACGCACGCCCACACGGATGACCGAATCCTCACTCAATGCGCCTGATACAAGAATGGGCAGCTTCCAATCATAATTGGCGTAATAGCCGGCCTTCACCGAGCCGGAAACGGTAAGTTTAGGGTTTGTGCTTTCTGTTCCGTCGTAGTAAACGTCATATTGATTGTTGTCGGTAACGGTAGCATCGGTGAGGGTAATAGCGCCCTTTCCATAGATGCCGCCGCCCTCAAAGGTGCTGTTGTTTCCGGTGATCGTCACATTCTTGACGGTTACCCCTCTCTCCGAATAAATGCCGCCCCCGTGGCCATACCTTGTATCCCCCGTGGCGGACGCCTTGTTGCCGGTGATCGTGGCGTTGGAGATCGAAACATTGCCGGCGTTAAAGTGGATATAGATGCCGCCGCCGTTGCCGGCGGTTGCCGTGTTGCCGGTGATGGTGCCGCCGTCCATGGTGAAGCTGCACTTCTCACCCACATATACGCCGCCGCCACCGCCGTCAGACGCACCCGCAGTGTTATCGGAAATGGTGCCGCCGTGCATGGTGAAGCTCGGCGGGTCGATATGATTCGTCGTGCCGACAAGGAACACACCGCCGTAGTCTTCATTACCGGTAATCGCTCCACCATACATGGTAAAGGACGAGCCGGTCTGATAGTCGGCACCCTTTTTACCGACCTGCACGCCGCCGGTGATCGTGCCGCTGTACAGTTCCAATTTGCCGCCATTGACGAGCACTTCGCCTTGAACCCTGCCGCTGTCGGAGCAGTCAGTCAGCGTCAGCGTCGCGCCGCTGCCGACGGTGATTTTACCGTTGATCGTCTGCCCGTTCAGGCAGAAGTTGACCTCGCCTGTTGGCACAGTCCAGTCGCTCGACACGGACTGCGTCAGATAATAGCTGCCAGCAGTACCGGGCAGGGAATCGGCTGCCGTCCATGCTGTGCTGTTGTTATGGGTATGACCGTTGACCGTTGTACCGCTGTCCTTGCCGCAGACACAGTGGGTATGCTCGCCGGACTGTGCGTCCGCCAACAGCGCGGTCTGGCTGTTGAACCAGCCGAGCAGCGCCTCGAAGTCTGCGCCGGTGATCTGCGCCTGCTGCTCTGCGTTCAGTGCTTCATAAGCATCATACGCCGCCTGAATGTCGTCATAAGCTGCGTCCAGCTCGTCGGCGGTCATGCCGTCCAACTCACTCACGATGGGCAGCGCATCGATCATCGTCTGCACAGCGGATACCGCCGCGTCCGCATTGTTCCCGGCGTTTTCATCCTCGCCGCTCTCGGGCGCATCTGCTTTGCTGTCCTCAGCGCCACCGGCGTCAGGGGTACCGGTATTTTGCGGGTCACCCTCTGAACCGTTCTCTTCCTCATTCGTTCCAGCCTGTTCGGATACGGCGGGCGAAATTTCCTCCTGCTGCTCCTCCTGCACGATGGCGCCGCTCTCCGGCGTGTCCTCCGCCGCTCGCACAGGTGCGGGCAGGAGCGTCAGACACAGCGCCAGCGCCATGAACATACTTAATACTCGTTTTTTCATATTCTTCCTCCTTAAAAAATCGTCTTGCTTTTATATGGAAATCCGACATCTGCCGGATGCTTTTTTACAGGTCGTCCTGCACCAAATGCAGCTTCTTCGCGGCTGTCCTGGCTTCCGCCCGGCGCTTCACGTCCAGCTTGTCGAGGATGTGGCTGACATGGGTTTTCACCGTTGGCAGCTTCACGTCCATGATCTGGGCGATCTCGGCATTGGACTTGTCCGCACAGAGCAGATGCAGAATTTGCAGCTCCGTGGGTGTCAGCTCCTCGCCGGGGGCAAGGCGCGGTGCGAGGAAATCCGGGTAGAATGCCGCCTGCATCCGCACCGCCGCTATTATCTGCTTATACCACTTTTTGTCGCCATCCCAGTCCAGTGCCTCCAGCAGCGACAACACTGCCGTGCCGTACATACTGACCGTGGTAATAAAGCTGTATTCCGCCGCCGCACCCAGTGCCGCCGTCAGACGACCGCGCCACTGCTCGTCCTTCTTGCGGTACAGGGCGATGGCAGTCAGGACATTCAGGTGAATGCCGTCGATGATGCGGGCGCAGTTTTGAATGTACGGCTCCATGGGTGAGAGCGTCAGCAAAGCGGCGTCCGGGCGGTTCTGCATAATTTCCACCATGGCCTGTGTGAGATACTGGTAGCGCCGCATGACGTTCAGGTGCGTAGGTTCGCACGGGGCTTTTTCCCGATACCACGCGTCCGCCGCGTCAAGGTCACCGGTGTGCATGTCAATACGGCAGAGCATGGCGTCCATATTGGGCAGAAAGCGTGTCAAACCGCGTTCGGCAAAGCATTCACGGAGCACCTCGATGGTGCGCCGCGCGTCGGTGGGCTGTCCGTTTGCCATCTGGCTGCGTGCCAGCAATCCGCTGACGGCGAACTCCATGTCCGGCGTGCCCTGGTTGCGGACTTCGTTCAGCTGTGGGAGAAGGGACAGCATCCGCCTGGTGACGTCCGCACCCTTTTCAAATTTGCTCTCGGCAATGGCGCAGTCGGCAAGACACACGCCGTCCCGCCCCAGTACCGCCTCCACGGGGAGACGGAGGGTTTTGTAGAGCAGGTCGTCCTTTTTGCTCCATTCGGAAAAGTCCTTGCCGCCGTTCATGATGCTCGGCAGTGCGCTCGTAACGGAAAAGGACGGCAGTGCCAGCTCTTTGTTCGTCAGCAGCCGAAACACGGCGGGGATGGTTTCCGTCAGACCCTTCACGCCCCGCTGGGGCAGGGAGATGTCCAGCCATGCAAGGCGGCCGCGCGCCTGCTTTCCGGCGGCGTCCTGCCTGCCGCAGTGTTCGACAAACTTTTGCAGTTCGCCATACCAGCGCTCCGAGCCTTCGTAATCCATGACCAGCGCGCAGAGCATGCTCATGCCCTGCATCAGCGAAGGGGATGCGAGAATTTCCGTCTCCGGCAGGCTGCGGTAGTATTTTTCCATCTCGGCATAGTGACCCATACCGGGGTGAAGTTCTGCATTACGCACCAGCAGCTCAGAAACCTTGGAATGGTCACCGCTACTGGTGTAGCATTCCAGGGCATGGGCGTAGTCCTCCTTCAGCTCATAATACAGCCCGCCCCGGCTGAAGAGCGCTTTGCGCTTTTCCTCGGTATACTCCCGTTCCATCTCCCAGAGGAGAAAAGCTCGAAAACCTGACCAGAAATGGAAACGCTGGCAGTCTTCGTAGCGCAGCATAGTAGTGTATCGAAGAATCCAGTCCAGCCGTTCGCCGGCACGAGGATCGCCGCTGACCATTCGCGCCATTTCCAGGTCAAAACTTTCAAAGGGAGCCAGCTCCAACAGGAAGTGTCTCACCGGCAGGTCAAAGCGCCGGTAGATGGCGGTCTCAAAGTAGAGGAACACCTCGTGGAACACCCGCGCCACCAGCTCCGGTGTCCACGGCTTGTTCGGGGACATGCACCGCGCCGTGATGGCCACACCCAGCGGATAGCCCATGGATTCTTTCAAAATTCCATCAATCTCGCTATCTGTTACGTTTACTCCCGAAAGCTGAAACAGTCGCCGCACATCGCCCGCGTCAAAAAGCAGGTCGTCGGCCTCCAGCACCGTCATCAGCCCCGTGTACTGAAAAGCCGTCAGGCAGCCGGGCGGCACCCCGCGCGAGAGCAACACAAAACGGCGCTCCGGACTTGAGCGAATCAGTTCGCAAAGAGCCTGCTGCCCGGCTTCCTCCTGCATGAGCTGAAGATCGTCAATCAGCAGAATGTCCCAATCCTGCTCTGACGGCGGAATCGCGCAGTCTGGGTCTGCCGCACTTTGCCGCAGCACATTCCGACCGCGCAGCAGTGCGTCCGCCAGTACAGTCTTTCCAAAACCGCAGGGCGCGCTGAAAAAAAGGACTCTGCCATGCACCATGAAGTTGTCAAACCGTTTCTGAACGGAGGTCTTTATGATAATATTTTTGGTCATTTCTTCCTCCCTTTGATACAGAGCGAGATTGCCATAAGCCTTTCGCAATCTGTTTTAAATTATATTATACGAGTTTGTTTCGAAATGTAAATCATCCCAAAGGATGAGACACGCTGCATAAGTTAATTGTTATCATTCCAAGAAACGGCATACATTCAATGATTATGAAATCATAAAAATCTCTCAACTTCTCTACCATAGATTTAAGTATCAGTTCTCTGCTCATTGCACACGCAAAAAAATCCGCCCAGATTAGAACCTAATCTAATCTGAACGGAATACTCATTCAG
>OHEN01000232.1_pt1 | contig 37464 bp, 30 predicted proteins | sample 1567291 | NCBI WGS metagenome assembly OHEN01 (sample SAMEA3879592, study PRJEB24766) | human gut metagenome | biome: human-associated habitat; feature: feces | place: USA | collected 1985/1987
GTTCATGCGGCGCAACATCGCCGAGCGCGAACCCTACTACGCGCAGGCGGCGCTCGTGCTCGACTGCGACACGCTGAGCGACGAGGAGGCCGTGGAACGGATCATACATTATCTCGAAGGGAATGAATAACGCTCCGATAGGAATCTACGATTCGGGACTGGGCGGGCTGACCGTCTGGCGCGAGGTGCGGCGTCTGCTGCCGGAGGAGTCGCTGCTCTATCTGGGCGACGGCAAGACGGATTTCCGCCTGGAGCTGACCTGGCTGCGGGATCACGCCGCGACGCCCTACGAATTGGGCGAGAACGAAAGCCACCTCTGCGTCCGCGTCGCGGGCGACTACGAAGCCGTACGCGCCTACCACAAGGAGCTGGGATGCGTCTGCTTCGAAAACCACGAAATGGGACTCTACTTCATCAACGATCCGGATGACTACTGGATCGAAGTGCTGCCCCTGAACCATTAACACAAGACGGCTCCCGGAAATCGCTCCGCTCCGGGAGTATCCGCAAATTCGAAAAACATTATGGCAACGGAAACCATGGAACAGGCCGTGACGGAGGCCGTCCGGATCCTGCGTGAAGGAGGAGTGATCCTCTACCCGACCGACACGGTCTGGGGCATCGGCTGCGACGCCACCAACGCCGAAGCGGTCGAGCGGATCTACCACCTCAAGCGCAGCGAAAACAAGAAATCGATGCTGGTGCTCTGCGCCACGCCCGATATGGTCGTGCGGTACGTTCACAAGGCCCCCGGCATCGCCTTCGAAGTGCAGGAGCTGGCCACCAAGCCACTCACGCTGATCCTGCCCGGAGCTTCGGGCGTCGCCGCGAACCTCATCCCCGAAGAGGGGACGCTGGGCGTACGGATTCCCGACCATGCCTTCTGCCAGGCGATGCTGCGCAAGCTGGGGCGCCCGATCGTTTCGACTTCAGCGAACATCTCGGGCGAAGATACGCCCCGCAACCTGGCCGAAATCTCCCGCGAGATCATCGACGGGGTGGATTATGTGGTCAATCCAAAATTCGAAGGCAAACCGACGGGCAAGGCCTCGTCGATCCTCCTTTTCAATGAAGCCGGAGAGTTCAGGATCATCCGCGAATAAAGCACCGACAGAACTCCGGCCTCTTTTTACCATCTACCAGGCAGAGAGCCTGTCCGGATCCCCCGCCAAAGGCAGCGACAGGTTCTTGCCCTAAAAGGTACACCTTATGGCACGAATCATCAAAACTCTTATTCAAAAGCGTGTTTCGGATATCGACATGTTCCAGCACGTGAACAATGTATCGCAGCAGATGTATTTCGACCTGGGCAAAGCGGATTTCTACCGGCAGGTCCTGCAGGACGACGTACTCTCCGGAACGAGCCGCATCATCACGGCCGCGACCGCGAACTCCTTCAAAGAGCAGATCCGGATGGAGGACGACATCTACGTCACGACTACGGTCGCCAAAGTAGGTAACAAGAGCATCACCCTCTTCCAGCAGATCATCGGGCGCAATGCCGCCGGGAGGGAAACGGTAAAGACCGAAAGCACCTCGGTCATGGTCGCTTTCGACTTCGACCGTCAGGAGTCGGTGACGGTGCCTGAACGCTGGAGAAGAAACCTCGCAGATTAGCTTCGCGGATCACCAGGATAATACTGGCGAAAATCAACACCCCGGCGATGATGTTGGTGCGGTCGATCTGTTCCTGGTGCCGCACGAGCGCGAGAACCGTAGCGACTACGGGCTGGATATAGCGGTAAAGGGCCGTGTGGATGAAAGTGAGCTTCTCCGTGCCCCGGTAAAGCAGGTACATCGGCAGCACCGTACCCAGAACCAGCACATAAGCCAGCTCCGCCTGACCGCTCAGCGGCAGGCGCAGAAAATCCGTATCGGCAATGTATTTCCAGAAGAAGGGGGCGGTAATAAGCAACCCGATGATATAGTACCATCCCATCACCACCAACGTCCCGTACCGCTGCAACTGCGGCTTGATGATGACCGTATTGACCGCGATCGCCACCACGGCGACGAGCACCAGGGCGTTGCCCAGGCCGCTGCTGCCGGGTGCCAGCCGAAACCCCTTGTCGAACAGGAGGAAAGCCGCACCTGCGAAACCCAGCACCACACCGATACGGCGTGCCCACGTAATGTTCTTTTCCCGCAGCAGGAAATGTCCCGTCAGGATGGTGAACACCGGACCGAGGGTCGAGATCGTCGAAGCGTCGATCGGCGAGGTATAGGAAGCTCCCCACAACAGCATGAACATCCAGCCATAGACGATCAGCACGGTCACGATCAGGATATTGCCGAAATCGCGCAGCGGAATGCGGTAGGACTGTTTCGAGAAAAGGGCGAAAGGAATGAAAAAAATCGACGCCGCAAGTACCTGAAGCATAAAAATCTGCTGGAAATCGAGGTAGTTGCGCGTCAAAGAGACATAAAATGAAAAATTGGCGCCGAACAACAGATTGGCGAAAATCAGATCGAAATTATAACGCAACGCTCCCATAGACGGAAAGCATAGGACAATTTTCGCACCAAGTTCCGGTTTTCTGCGTATCTTTGTCCCTGTCACCAAAAAAGGAATCAATCGAATGGAGCGCGGAGCTCTCAAAGGGCACGGAGCCCTGCTGCTGGCCAATGTCATCTGGGGACTGAACTCCCCGATCTGCAAGACCGTCCTTCTCTCGCCCGAGAACCCGGAGGGGCTTAACCATTTCGCCCTGACGGTCTATCGTCTGGTCGGGGCTTTTCTGCTCTTCTGGCTGGCATCCGCCTTCCTGCCGCGCGAACGGGTCGCCTGGCGCGACCTGGGCGGACTGTTCGTCGCCTCGCTCTTCGGCATCCAGCTCGACCAGATTCTTTTCCTCTGGGGACTCTCCCTCACCTCGCCGATCAATGTTTCGATCATCGCCACCACGGTACCCATCCTCACGATGATCCTGGCGATGTTCTTTCTGCGCGAACCGATCACCCCGCTCAAGACGGGCGGCGTGCTACTCGGCGCGGCGGGAGCCGTGCTGCTGATCCTCATCAGCAGCCGCGGCGAAAGCGGCGGCGGATCGATCGCGGGCGACATCATCACCCTCGTCAGTTCGGTCTGCTACGCCATCTACCTGACGGCCTGCCGCAAGGTGATCCTCAAATACTCGCCTGTGACCACGATGAAGTGGATGTTCTTCTTCGCAGCGATCGTAGTGGTCGTACTTTACCACCGGCCCGCCCTCGAAGTGGACTTCCCGGCCGTTCCCGCACGGGTCTGGGGCGGAGCCGCCTTCGCCATCGTACTCTCGACGTTCCTGGCCTATCTGATGGTGCCGATCGCCCAGCACTACCTGCGTCCGACGGTTATCAGCATGTACAATTACGTACAACCCGTCGCCTCGGTGCTTTTCACGGTCGTGCTCGGGCTCGACGTTTTCGGATTCACGAAAGCCGCCGCAGCGGGCTGCATCTTCCTGGGCGTATGGCTGGTAACGATGTCCAAATCACGAAAAGACCTCGAAGCGGAACAAGCCGCCAAAATGACGGATAAGAAGTAAATCGGCCGACCGCCCCAGGCGACCGGTCGTTCCGAAAAACATGCAGCGCAAGGCGAATCCCTGCGCTGCATTTCATATACGGTCATCCCGCCTCTCCGCACCCGCACGACGGCATACGGGATCGGGATCACCCGCCTTACGATAAAAATCAAAAGGAAACAAGCTCCGGAAAACGAACCGCACGAGGAAGGGAAGGGTCACTCACTGTTTTTTCCAAAGTCCCCGTTCTTCCGCCAGCCGTTCCATCAAGGCGTACGCCGCCTCATAATCATTGGGAATCTCCCCCTCCAGAATGGCCTCCTTGATGATCTCCTTGATCTCGCCGATCACGCGGGAGGGCGGAACTCCGTAGGTTTCCATGATGATCTCGCCCGTGATCGGAGGCTGGAAATTGCGGATACGGTCCCGCTCCTCCAGGTCCTTCATCTTGCGGCGCACCAACTCGAAATTCTGCAGGTAGCGTTTCACTTTGGCGTCGATGCCGGACGTAATATCCGCCTCGCAGAGGGTCATCAGCTTCTCCACATCGTCCCCGGCCTCGAACAACAGCCGCCGCACCGCAGAATCGGTCACCATATCTTCCGAAAGGATAATGGGACGCAGATGCAGAAAAACCATCTTCCGCACGAACTTCATATGCTCGTTCATGGGCAGCTTCAACGCTCGGAAAATGGCAGGCACCATCTTCGAACCGACCACTTCGTGCGAATGGAACGTCCAACCCACCTGAGGATCGTAAGCCTTCGTCAGCGGCTTGCCGATGTCGTGCAGGATCGCCGCCCAACGCAGCCAGAGATCGTCGCTCACGGCCGCCACGTTGTCGAGGACCTTGAGCGTATGGTAGAAATTGTCCTTATGGGCGTGTTGTCCCCGCCGTTCGATGCCTTTCAGACGCTGCATCTCGGGGAAAATCAGTTCCAGCAGCCCCGTCCGCTCCAGCAGGTCGAATCCTACGGACGGAACGGGCGAGAGAACGATCTTATTGAGTTCGACGGCGATGCGCTCCCGCGAAACGATGCCGATACGCTCCCTGTTGCGGACGATCGCCTCGAAAGTTTCGGGGAAGAGCCGGAAATTCAATTGCGAAGCGAAGCGCACGGCCCGCATCATCCGCAGCGGATCGTCCGAAAAGGTGACATCCGGGTCGCACGGCGTGCGGATGATTCCCTCGTGCAGATCCCGCATCCCGTCGAAAGGATCGACCAGGCGGCCGAAATCCTCCTCCGCGAGCGACCAGGCCATCGCATTGATGGTAAAGTCGCGGCGCCGCTGGTCGTCTTCGAGCGTCCCCGCCTCGACCTGCGGCTTGCGCGAATCGCGCACGTAAGACTCCTTGCGGGCTCCCACGAACTCGACTTCGACACCCCTGGTTCGGAGCGCCGCCGTGCCGAAAGTCTTATAGACGGACACCTTGGTCCGCAGTTCCCGGCCCAGCTCCTCGGCCAGCCCGATACCGCTGCCCACGACCACGACGTCGATGTCGGTAGAAGGCCGCCCGAGGTAGAAATCGCGGACATACCCTCCGACGACGAAGGCCGGAACGTCCTGCCGGGCGGCAATCGCGGAGATCTGCCGGAAAACCGGCAGGGACAGAGGAGCTGTGGAATCGTTTTTTTTCACGGAATAAAATCAGAATTTTAACAACATTACGACCTACCCTCCGCATCCGTTTCGATACGGAACGGACGGAACTGCCCCGCGACGGCCCGTCGAAGAGCGAGCCATCCGCCGGGAAAGCGGCTTCGGAGCGAATGCCGGGCGAATTTTCAGAACGCCAGTTCACGGCGGTAAAGCCGCACGGTATTTTCGAGCCCGTAATAGAGAGCGTCGCAGATCAGCGCGTGCCCGATCGAAACCTCGTCCGTCCAGGGAATCCGCTCGACGAAATAGCACAGATTCTCCAGATTGAGGTCGTGGCCCGCATTGAGCCCCAGACCGCAACGGCGAGCCTCCTCAGCTGCCCGGACATAAGGCTCGATCGCCCGTTCGCGCCCGGCGGCGAAATCCCGGGCATAGGCCTCGGTGTACAGCTCCACCCGGTCGGCTCCGCACTCCTTCGCCCCCGCAACCATCTCGGCGACGGGATCGACGAAAATCGAAACCCGGATTCCCCTGGCCTGAAATTCAGCGGTCACCTCCCGCAGAAAATCGCGGTACTTCACCGTATTCCATCCGGCATTGGAGGTGATGGCGTTCTCGGCATCGGGCACGAGCGTCACTTGCGCCGGACGCACTTCGAGCACCAGTTCGCGGAACGAAGGGATCGGATTACCCTCGATATTGAACTCGGTCGTCAGCACTTTCTTCAGGTCGCGCACGTCCGAATAACGGATATGGCGGGCGTCGGGACGGGGATGCACCGTAATCCCCTGCGCTCCGAAGCGCTCGCAGTCCAGTGCCGCACGTACCACGTCGGGAAGATTGCCGCCGCGCGAATTGCGCACCACGGCGATCTTATTGATGTTCACACTCAGTTTTGTCATAAAAAACTCTATTTACCCAAAAACGACAGGCAATCCGTCAAACTTTACCCGCAAACCCGCACGATTGCTCTCACCTTTCACTATCTTTGCGGAGGTAAAGTTAATTATTTTTCCAGACACGACGGATGAAAATCATACTTTTTTCCCGGCAGGGCGTCGTCCACACGGCCGGCGACCTGCATCAGATGTTCGACGCGATCGCCCGTTTCGGGTTCGATTACGCGGTCAATGAGGAGTTCGCTCCCCAGATCGAACGGCTCACCGGCATATCCATCGATGCGGCCCACCGTTACGGGCGGCCGATGGGTCCCCAGCCTGCGGAGTCGGTGCTGGTATGTTACGGCGGCGACGGTACGCTTTTGGACGGCATTCACCGGCTGGGAGGGGCCGAAATCCCCGTCATAGGCATCAACTCGGGACATCTGGGTTTTCTGACGAGCGTACCCCGCAACGGCTGCATCGGCGATGTCTTCGAGCTGATCGCCGCCGGCAAACTCGAATGTCAGCCCCGATCGATGCTCGAGGTCACGGGCGACTTCGGCGACGGCATCTCGACCCGCTATGCGGTCAATGAAGTGGTCATCCAGCGCCAAGGCGCGGGCATGATCTCGGTCGAAACGTACGTGAACGACCAAATGGTCGCCACCTACCACGGCGACGGCCTGATCGTCAGCACGCCGACCGGCTCGACGGCCTATTCGCTCAGCGTGGGCGGTCCGGTCGTCGCCCCCCAATGCGCCTGCCTGGTGCTCTCGCCCGTCGCGCCCCACAACCTGACGATGCGCCCGGTCGTGATTCCTTCGTCGAGCGACGTGCGGCTCAAGGTACACGCCCGGCACGCCGAAATATCGATCGCCACCGACAACGAAACCTGTCCGATTCCCGAAGGAGCCGAATTCAGGGTCCGACTGGCTTCCAGACGCTTTTTTCTGGCGGTCCCGCACAATATATCGTTTTACGACACGTTACGCAAGAAAATGATGTGGGGAGTGGATATCCGAAGCTGACGAAAAATCCCTGTTTGCCGGAAATTCTTTCGCTTTCGGATTTTATTCCCTATATTTGCATGCTATGAGCGAGCAAAAACGCATACCTCGACACGTCGCCATTATCATGGACGGCAACGGACGCTGGGCCGCGCAACACGGGCTGGAGCGTTTCGAAGGTCATATCCGGGGTGTGGAGTCCGTGCGCCGGGCAATCCAGGCCGCGACCCGTCACGGGGTTCGCTACCTGACGCTTTATGCTTTCTCGACCGAAAACTGGGGACGCCCCGCCGCAGAGGTCGATGCCCTGATGGAGCTCTTCTGCAAGAGCGTAATCAACGAAACGCCCGAACTGGCCGCTCAGGGAGTGCGCGTGCGGATCATCGGCGACAAAAGCCGTTTCCCCGAAAAAGTAAAACACCACCTGGATCAGATCGAAAACCGAACGGCTACCGGGAAACGCCTTACGCTGCAACTGGCCCTCAACTACTCTTCCCGCAGCGAAATCGTCCATGCGATGCAGGGTCTGGCACGCCGTGCCGCAGCCGGCATCTTCTCTTCGGAAGAGATTTCCGAGCAAACGGTTTCCGAAGCGCTCTATACGGCGGGCTGTCCCGACCCCGACCTGCTGATACGCACCAGCGGCGAACAACGGCTCAGCAATTTCCTGCTGTGGCAGGCTGCCTACGCCGAACTCTTTTTCACCCCCGTATTATGGCCCGACTTTACCGAAGAGGATTTCGCGCAGGCACTCGACGAATATGCCCGGCGCGAAAGGCGTTTCGGACTGGTAAAAAATAATGAACGTATTCGGTAAGCGAGTGCATCACGAGTTTACTCGCTACACTGAACGGAGAGAATGAAGAAAGAAACTCTAGAGAGAAGTTAGACGACACACGATGAATCATCCAGGCAAAGTATTTCTGACACTGACGGCCGCCCTGCTGCTGCTCTGTCCCCAGATATTCGCGCAGGAGCCCTCCGGCGAGGCGGCTCCGCCCCCGGCCGAACAGACGGATCAGGACGAGGATACGAACCAGCTTTTACAGCAATTCGAAAAAGCCCCGACACTCGAAGGCGGTACCCAGAAACTTTACCACATCCGCAACGTCAATATTCACGGGGCGCAATACATTGACAACAGCATTCTGCGAGCTTCGTCGGGTCTTATCCCGGGCGATTCGATATACCTGCCCAGCAACTTCATCTCGACAGCCATCACCCGCCTGTGGAACCAGCGCCTCTTTTCGGACATCCGCGTCGGTGCGACCATCGAAGGCGACAGCCTCGACCTGGAAGTTTTCCTGAAGGAACGTCCCCGCGTCAATTACTGGCGTTTCGAGGGCATCTCCAAAAGCAACCAGAAAGACCTGCTCGAAAAGCTCAAACTCAAGCGCGGCACCGAGCTTTCGGACTACGTGATCGACAAGAACTCGAAGCTCATTCACAAATACTACGCAGACAAAGGTTTCCGCAACGCCGAAGTATCGGTCCGCATCGACAACGACTCGATACTGAAGCAGGCCGTAAACGTGACCTTCATCGTCGATCGCAAACGTAAAATCAAAATCGGAGAGATCAATTTCACAGGCAACGAAGAATTTTCCGACAAACGTCTGCGCCGCACCTTCAAGAAAACCCACCAGAAAAGCCTCAACTTCTTCCGGGGGGCGAAATTCAACGAAGAAGATTTCGAAAACGACAAGGAGCTGCTGCTCGACTTTTACAATTCGAAAGGTTTCCGCAACGCCAACATCGTCGCCGATTCGATCTACGCGATCAACGACAAGCGTATGGGTATCACGCTGGACATTTCGGAAGGCAACAAGTACTACATCCGCAATGTTTCCTGGATCGGCAACTCGGTCTATGAAACCGACGAACTGGCTCGGATGTTCGGTGTCGAAAAAGGCTCGATTTACGACAAAAAATCGATGTACAAGCGCCTGGGCATCGGCGCCTACTACAATCCGGACGAACCGTCCATCACCAATCTCTACAAAGATCAGGGCTACCTCACCTCGCAGATCGACCCGGCCGAAATCATCATCGGCAAAGACTCGATCGACCTGGAGGTCCGCGTATTCGAAGGCAAACAATTCACCATCAACAATGTCGGCATTTCGGGCAATATGCGGCTCGACGACGAGGTGATCCGCCGTGAACTCTACACGCGGCCGGGCGAACTCTACAACCAGTCGCTGTTGTTCCAGACCATCCGCACCCTGGGTTCGATGGGACATTTCACGGCCGAAGCGATCGCTCCGGACATTCAGCCCGTCGTCAATTCGGACGAATTGGTCGATATCAACTGGCCGCTCGAGGAGATCGCCAGCGACCAGTTCCAGATCGCCGGCGGTTGGGGCGGCGGTACGTTCGTGGGTTCGGTGGGTGTCACACTGAACAACCTCTCGATCAAAAACTTCTTCAAGAAAGGCGCCTGGAGACCCTACCCGATGGGACAGAACCAGCGGCTGTCGATCAGCGCCCAAACCAACGGTACTTACTACAAAGCCTTCGCAATCAGCTTCACCGATCCCTGGATGGGCGGGCGAAAACCGAACTCCTTCACGATTTCGGCTCACTATTCCGATGAGAACAACGCCTATTACGCCTGGCAGAAAGGTACTCGTTATTTCCGCACCGCCGGTGTCGCGGCGGGACTCGGCAAGCGTCTGGACTGGCCCGACCCGTACTTCACGTTCTATGCGGAAGCCAGCTACGAGCGCTACATGCTGAAGGACTGGAACACCTTCGTACTCAAGAACGGTGCGGCAAACCTGCTGTCGATCCGCTTGGTATTGGGACGAAATTCGGTGGATCAGCCGATCTATCCCCGCAGGGGTTCCGATTTCAGCGTTTCGGTGCAGCTCACTCCTCCCTATTCGCTGTGGGACGGCAAGGATTACAAAAGCACGGCTTTAAGCGAACAGGAACGCTACAACTGGATCGAATTCCACAAATGGATGCTCAAAGGCCAATGGTTCACTCCGCTGACCCGCAACGGCAACCTGGTGCTGATGGCCCGCGCGGAAATGGGATACCTGGGACATTACAATAAAAACAAGGTATCGCCCTTCGAACGGTTCGAAGTCGGCGGCGACGGCATGACGGGCTATAATATGTACGGTATCGACATTATCTCCATGCGCGGTTACGACGACGGAGCGCTCGATCCCGTAGGCAGCAACTATTCGTGTGCCTACAACAAATACACGATGGAGCTCCGCTATCCGCTCCTGCTCAAGGGACAGACCAACATCTACGTACTGGGATTCCTGGAAGGAGGCAACGGATTCACCTCGTGGAAGGAGTTCTCCCCGTTCAAGATCAAACGGTCGGCGGGTATCGGCGTGCGCCTCTTCCTGCCGGTCGTAGGCATGGTGGGAGTCGATTGGGGCTGGGGCTTCGACCCGGCCGCAGGACAGACCAAGCGCAGCGGCAGCCACATCCATTTCACGATGGGTATGCAGTTCTAAACCGGCGGAAGTTGGCAATAAATTTGAAGAAACAGGGTTATACTTATAAAAGATAACTAAAAAATAAACGGTATGAAACGGATCCTTTTGCTCGTACTCGCCTTCACGGCAGCCATAGGCTCGCTTTCGGCACAGAACTACATCGTGGTAAACAGCGAAAAAGTATTCAAGTCGATCGACGAATATAACAAAGCACTCGATACGCTTGACCAACTGGCCAAAAGCTATCAGCAGCAGGTCGATCTCAAATTCGAAGAGGTCGAAGCCCTCTACAACAACTATAAGGCGCAGGAAATGTCCCTTTCGGCTTCGTCACGACAGGCCCGGCAAAACCTGATTCTCACCCGGGAAGAGGAGGCCAGCAAATTCCAGGAGGAGATCTTCGGCCAGGACGGTACCCTTATGAAAAAACGGATCGAGTTGATCCAGCCGATCCAGAAACGGGTATTCGACGCCATTGCGAACTATGCCGCACAAAACGGGTATGAGCTGGTTCTCGATGCGGCTTCGAACCCCACGCTGCTTTACAATTCAGAAAAAATCGACCACACTCAGGCCCTCATCGAATTTATGAAAAAGTAAGAAATATCGAATCAAATCAATAAATCCGTATGAAAAAACTCATTAAATTAACCCTCGTGGTTGCCTTGGTACTGGGAAGCAGTTCCCTGTTCGCACAGAAGCTGGGCCGTATCAATCTCGAAGAGATCATTACCCTTATGCCGGAATACAAGGAGATGATGACCAACATGGAGGCGTACAGCAAAGATCTGCGCGACAACCTGGAAACGATTCAGGTCGAGCTGAACACCAAGTACAACGATTTCCAGAAAAACAAAGCGACCTACTCGGAGGTAACCCGCCAACTGAAGGAGAAAGAATTGACCGACCTGCAAAACCGTCTGCAAGAGTTCTACCAGAGCGCACAGGAAGACTTGCAGAAAAAGGAGAAGGAGCTGACCGACCCGATCGTCGCCAAGGCTCAGGAGGCCGTCAAGAAGGTGGCGCAAAAGGGAGCTTACGTCGCCGTATTCAATACGACCATCCCCTCGATGGTCTATTACGACGAGGCAGCCATGACCGATTTGAGCACCGAAGTCAAGGCCGAGCTGGGGATTCAATAAACGGCAACGCATCGACAACAAAAAGCGTCCGCTTCGAAATTCGAAGCGGACGCTTTATTTCTTCCAAAAGTCCTTTCCGAGCTGCGGAAATCAAAGTTCAACATATCCTTCCCCTGCCGACACGAACTCCGTGCAGACGAATCATCCTCGCCCGACAGCGGCTCCATACACAGCCCCGGCCGCCGCAGTGAAAAATCCGGTACACCGCCCGCTCCGGCCCATATTCCCATATCGGCATCAGAACGGGTAACCTACTCCGAAATTAAGCGCCGTATTCTTCCACTTGAAATTGTGGATCCACCGTTGTCCGGCAGGTGCATTGGGGTTGTGGATCTGTATGCCCCAGTCCAGACGCAGTACGGCAAATTTGATGTCCAGGCGCAGACCGATACCGGCATCGAAGCCCAGTTGCCTGTAGAAACTGTCGAAATGGAAAACCGCAGCGGGCGAAGGCGCGGAATGCCGGTCGGCAAACCAGATATTGCCCACATCGACGAACGTCGCTCCGTGAAACATCCCCCAAATCGGGAAGCGCAATTCGAGATTGGCCTCCAGCTTCATATCGCCCAGTTGTGTAGGGAAAACCGCATCTTCCGGCTCCGGAACAGCCCCCGGCCCCAACATACGGGGTGCCCAACCGCGCATGCTGTTGGCACCGCCCGCATAAAACAGACGGTCGAAGGGAATCGAAGTCGAATTGCCGTACGCCATACCGTAACCGCCGTAAAGCCGTCCCACGAGAGCCGTCACCTCGCCGAGCATGATCTTGCGGCTCACACTCAAATCGGCCCGGAAATATTGCGAATACTGAAGACCGAAAACCTCGTAATAGTCCTTCCCGGCCGCCGGACGCGAGAAGAGGTGCATCAGGCCGTCGAGCAGGTTGCCCGCCATCTCGTAATTGAAGCGGAGCAGCGTCGCGTTTCCGCCCAGATGCTTGCGCTGATTGTTATAGACATAGCTGAACGAAAGGCCGCTGATGAACTGCGACTCGTAACTTCGCTTGAGATATTCGTTCTGGAGATGATCCAGGAAATCCTTCCTATTGACATACCCCATATCGATCACGTTGATATCGATCGGACGCAGCGAATAGCTCGAATACTTCAAATCGCTCCACGAATATCCCCAAGCCACGCTGGAAAGGGTACGCCGATAATAAGGGCGATCCTGGAAATTGATGCCGAATTCGAGCCGGGTCCGGGGCATCTGGATCGACTGCCACCGCTGGGTTCGGAAAGGCAGCAGGAAACGGGGAAACTGCAAACCCATATTGACTCCGAATTCGATGGCGTTGCGCTTGCGGGCACTCGGAGTTTTCATATACTCGTACCCTACCGAGAACGAAACGTCGAAAGACTCCGCTCCCCGGAAAATATTGCGGTTCTGATACCCCACCGTCGCCCGCAATCCGTAGAAACTCGACGTCGTACTTCCTTCCAGCTCTATCTTATACCCCTGCTTCAAGGCCGGAATGCACTGGATGTCGCACTGGAGATAGCCCTCGCGGGTCTGATGTACCGAATCGGCCGGCTCCTTGCCTTCGCCCACGAAAGTCACGTAGTTATCCTTTGCCACACTGTCGGCCTGCTCGTTGAAAATGACGTTGGCGCTTTTGAAATAGCCCATCGACATAATCTGGTTGTACGTCTGATCGACCCGGTTAATGTTATAGACGTAGTTCGGATAGATCGGCACGATCTGTCGCAGCACCGAAGGACGTATGTTGGGACGCTTGTTGTCCTTGTGGTACACCACGTTCAACCCCCGGTAGTAGATCGTGTCGAGTCCCTTGCGGTAGTCGGGAGCAATAGCCGCCGTAGGATCGTAATTGGGAAAAATATTGATCTGGTCGATACGGTAAACCGTATTGTTGCGCAGAATCGGATAACCCTGCTCGTTATAACCGGCCAGATGCTGCTTGACGATCATCTTCAGGTCCACCAGATGATTGCCGCCGAGCGTGTCGGCTTCATACTCGATGTTATTGACCGTAAAATTGTAATAGCCGCGCTGTTTGAGGTAGGTGGTGATGCGCTGCCGCTCCTGGTCAAGGACCTCCATGTCGAACACCTCGCCCGTACGGAGCAGCGAATGTACCGTATCGGGCAGGATGATCTGCTCGAGGAACCGATCGCGGAAATCGTACGAAAGGCGGTTGATGCGGTAAGGCTCGCGCTGTACGGTGCGGTAGGTGATGAAAGCCCGCTTTTTCCGCGACGTGGTATCGACTTCGTAAGTCGCCTGCGAAGAGAAGAACCCCCGATAGTCCATGTAAACCTTCAGGTTGCGGACCGACTGCTCCGTGAGGCTCATATCCAGCAGCACGGGCGCTTCGCCGATACGCCGTTTGAACCGGTTCCACCAATTATCCTTTTCGGGATCGGCCTGCTCATAAACCCAGACGTAAAAATTGAGTCCCAGGAACCGTTTATTCGGATTCTGACGGATGAATTTCCGCAGGTCGGAAGCCGGAATACGCTCTTTTTTAGGCGTTTCCTTATCGGCTTCTACGGTCACCTTCTGCACCAGATAACTTTCCTCGGGAAGTTTGCGCGTGACACTGCACGACACCCCCGCGAGCACCGCCAGCAAAAAGACGAATATGACCGGCAACCGTTTCAAGACTTCCGTTAATTGTTGAAGAAACCCTGTTTTTTCAGCAGCGCGAAATAGTTGCGCGAAATAGCCAGGTTATCTTCGGCACGATACCTGTTGCGCGTGAAAATCTGTGCCAGATTCGGCAGGCCGTTCTCCTCGAGCAGCCGCCGGGTCTCTTCCGACGTCTCCTTCTCGGCCCAGAGTTCGTCGATCTCCGACGAGGTGTAATGATGGTATTTCTCGCAATGCACGACCGCATCGAGCGGCAGGCGGTCGGTCAGTTCGGGCGACTCGTCGGGATGCCCCACCACGATCGTCGTCACGGGAATCACCCCTTTGGGAAGATCGAGGATGCGGGCGATCTCCTCGGCCGTATAGATGGTCGTACCGAGGTAACAGATTCCCAACCCGTGCGCTTCGGCCTCGACACACAGGTTCTGCGCCGCCAGCAGCGCATCGGTCACCCCGTTGAGAAACCAGGCGAAATTATCGTAGCACGGCTCGGCATCGCGCTGTTCGCACCACATCGAAAAACGGTGGACATCGGCACAAACCGTAATCACGCAGGGAGCCTGCGTAACCATCGGCTGATTGAAATGACACGGGGCCAATGCCTCGCGCAATTCCCGGCTCTGAGTAACGATCAGACTGTAAAGCTGCATATTGCCGCACGTCGAGGCACGCGAGGCGGCTTCGAGCATGTCTTGCAGCACCTCCGGCGCAATAGGCTCAGAGCGGAATTTTCGGATCGAACGGTGTTTTGCAAGCAATGTTTTCATACGGATTATAAGTTACGTAACAAATTCACGCAAAAGTAGTAAAACTTTTAGAATTTTATTATTTTTGTCCGCGTTAAAGCTGGTTGGAACCTATTTTGCAGCGCCCCGGAAAAACCCTCTTCCGTCCCGGACATACACGCGTTTTCAGGATGCAAGAGAAGTGCCGAACGGCTCCGACCTCCGAACCGGAATAGCGACAAAGCCGATATTTCAGAACAGATGCAAATGCGATTCGCAAAATACGAAGGTGCCGGCAACGACTTCATCCTGCTCGACCTGCGGAACGGCGGAGCGACTCCCCAAAGCGCGGAGATCGCCCGTCTGTGCGACCGCCATTTCGGCATCGGAGCCGACGGTCTGATGACGCTCGCCGCTTCCGCCGTATCCGGCTGCGACTGTTCGATGCGCTACTACAACGCCGACGGCTCGCCGGGCGAGATGTGCGGCAACGGAGGCCGCTGCTTCGCCCTGTTTGCCCATCACCTGGGCATCGGCGGCGACATCAAGCGGTTCGACTCGACGGACGGCATCCACGAAGCCAGGATGCTTCGTATCGACGGGCTGCGAAGCACCGTAGAGCTGGGAATGATCGACGTCGAACGGATCGACCGGGGCGACGGATACTGGTTCCTCGATACGGGCGTTCCCCACTACGTCGAATTCACGGACGACCTCGAAGCCGTGGACGTCATCGGACGCGGACGCCGGATACGCTACGACAAACGCTTCGCCAAAGGCACCAACGTCAATTTCGTCAAGGTAGTCGGTCCCGGGCATATCGCCGTCCGCACCTACGAACGCGGCGTGGAGGACGAAACCCTCGCCTGCGGCACGGGATCGACCGCTGCGGCGCTGGTCACCCACCTCGCGGCCCAGCCTTCCGTCACAGCGTTCCGCATCGACGTACGCGGCGGACGGCTCGGCATCGCCTTCGACGAGCCGAAACCCGGCATCTACACCCGCATCCGCCTTTCGGGAGAGGCCCGCAAAGTATTCGAAGGCAGCTACGATACCGCCAACTTTCAATCCTAAATCTATTTTTTCTTCTCCGATCCATGAAAACGAACAAGGGATTCCGCGACGAAAACCATGCGGACGAACTTCGTAAGGCCAAACGGCTCGAGCCGATCCACAAAAGCGGCAAGGAACGCCACACCATCTACCGCGAACTCGACGACGAGGAAGACGATGCGCCCGCACGCCCCAAGCGGGAATCGGCGTTCGACTATTTCGACGACGAGGAAAACTGAAAATCCACCCGACAATGGTTGAAAAATTCATTACGGCAGGCGACACGCCCGTCCATGTGTGCGACTCCGAAAAAGGAGACCGGTGCGCGGTCCTGTTGCACGGTTATCTGGAGTCGATGCTCGTCTGGGACGATTTCGTCCCCTATCTTTACAAACAGGTACGCGTGATTACGCTCGACCTGCCGGGGCACGGGATCTCGGTGGTCAAAGGGCCTGTACACACGATGGAATACCTGGCCGATGTGGTGAAGGATACGCTCGATGCGCTCGGTATCGCCCGCTGTACCCTGGTGGGACATTCGATGGGCGGTTACGTCGCCCTGGCTTTCTGCGAGAAATACCCCGAACGGCTCGACGGCGTGGTGCTGCTCAGTTCGACGCCGGACGCCGATACGGACGAAAAGAAAGAAAACCGCCTGCGGGAAATCAAATTGGTCGAAGCAGGCAAAAAGGACGCGCTGGCCCGCGTAGCTCCCGAAGCGGGCTTCGCTCCCGAAAACCGGCCGCGAATGCGCGACGAGATCGAAGATCTGGTCGAACAGGTATTCGTCACCGAAGACGAAGGGATCGCAGCCCTGCTGCGCGGTATGATCGAGCGGCCCGACCGCAACGAAATGCTCCGCCGCTCTGCGGTGCGGCAGCTCTTCATCTTCGGTAAGCACGACGGCTATATTCCCCTCGAAAAAGCCGAAGCACTGGCGGCGGCCCATCCTCAGGCTCGCATCGCCTGGCTCGAACATTCGGGACACATGGGATTCCTCGAAGAACCCGAAATCACGGCTCGGGCCCTGTTGGATTTTATGGGAACGGAAAACGAACCGGAATCCCGATAGCGAAAGTTTCCTAAAAGGGAAACTTTTTCATTTTTATTTCTCCAGACGCAGATGCAGAATCGGAAACGGCCGGTCGGCATCGTCCGTTTCGCTACGCCCGACAACCGCAAACCCCATACGCAGGTAAAAACCCACCGCCTGCGGATTCTGTTCATTGACATCGACCGAATCAGCTCCCTGGCGGGCGACGGCCCACTCCACCAACTTGCGTCCGCAGCCTCTGCCCCGGTATTCGGGCCGAACGAACAACATGGCGATATGACTTCCGTTCAGACCGATGAACGCCACGATACGCCCCGCATCCCGCAGGCAGCGAAGTTCGACCGCCGGCAGGTAGCGGACAGGCAACAGAGAACGCAATTCCCGAATATCCGCCTCGGAGAGAAAATCATGGGTAGCCCGCACGGAAGCCTCCCACACTTCGGCCAGCTCTTCGAAATCGTCCGGTCCGACCTTTACAACGCTCATCTGTCAATGATTAAAATATATCCGACGATCGCTTATTCGCGGTACTGGCCGCGTTTATGATTCCGAACTGTTCCCAAATCCCTTCCTCCGAAAGAATCTGCATTGTTACGCCCGGCATATAAGCGAATTCATTATCAACCGATAAAAAAGACGATCCCCGCCAGATGCGACAACAGCGCCAGGTCGATAAACAGATGCCAGACCAGGTGGTGGTAGCGGAATCCCTTCTTCGCATAAACGATCGCTCCGGCCGTATAGAGGACCCCGCCCAGCAGGATCAGCAACAGCAGAGGCAGCGAAGCGTTCCGAATCAGCCGGGGCAGGAAAAAGATCGCCGTCCAGCCCATCACCAGATAAATCGTCAGGCTCAAAGCCGGGATGGAACGCCGGGCCAGCGTCTTATACAGAATACCCAGCAGAACGGCCGTCCACTGCAAAACGGTGACGAAGACACCCTGCCAGCCGCCGATCACGAGCAGCGCTACGGGGGTATAGGTTCCGGCGATGGCGACGAAGATGAAGATATGGTCGAGCTTGTGGAAAACGGCCTTGTGCTTCGAATCCGGGCGCATCGAATGGTAGAGCGTCGAAGCGAGCAACATCAGAAAGATCGAAATGACGCAGACGCTTACCGACACCGACGCCAGCACGGGCCGGGCATCGTGCAGATAGGTCCACACCGCAGCGAAAGGCAGCAGACAAAGGGTCAGCGGCAGCATCACGGCATGCGAAACCGTGTTGGCCACCTCCTCGCCGTAGGTGGGTACGTAGGGCAAACGGACTTTTTCCTCTTTTTTCATAGACGACGTATAATTCTGTTCTACAAAGATACGTTTTTTATACAACTGCATCGGTTTTTGCACAAGATTATTCCGTGAAATCCCCGACGGCGCTTTGCGATGCCGAAGATTTTCGCTACTTTTGAAAAACAGTAAAACTTTCCGGAAAATGGATTTGACCCGTTATGACAAGCTGCGCAGCGCGATCCGCCGAACGCTCTCGCCCGACGAGGCGGCCGCAGCCGACCGCGCCCTGGAATATGCTGCCGAACATACCGCTTCGCAGGTACGACACGACGGCTCGCCGATGCTGGACCACGCCGCCGAAGTAGCGCGGATCGGGCTGGAGGAGATCGGGCTGGGAGGCGACTCGGTCGTGGCCGCCATTCTCCACGACGTAGTCCGCACAGCCAGTCGGCAGGACGAAGAGACATTCCTGCGGCTGACGGACGAGATCCGGGACCGCTTCGGCAAGGAGGTGCTCGGCATGACCGTAAGTCTGAGCCACATCTCCGATATTCGCCTGAAAGCCTCCCGGGAGCAGGCGGAAAATTTCCGCGAGCTGATCGTCTCCTATTCGGAAGATCCGCGCGTGATCCTGATCAAGCTGGCCGACCGGCTCGAGGTGATGCGCCGCCTCGAAATTTTCCCCCGCGAAAAGTGGCGCAAGAAGAGCTGGGAGAGCCTCAACCTCTACGCCCAAATCGCCCACAAACTGGGTCTATACAACATCAAGAGCGAACTCGAAGACATCGCCCTGCGCTATCTCGAACCCCAGGACTACCAGCATATCGCCGACAAACTGGCCGAGACCGAAAGCGAACGCCGGGCCTTCATCGCCCGCGTCCTCGAACCCATCACGCAGCGGCTCGACCAGGCGGGGCTGCGCTATCACGTCAAGAGCCGCACCAAGTCGATCTTCTCGATCTGGAACAAGATGCGCAAGCAGCACGTCCCGTTCGAGGGGGTATATGACATCTTCGCCATCCGTATCATCCTGGACTGTCCGCTCGAAGAGGAGAAGCAGCAATGCTGGACGGTCTATTCGATCGTCACGGATTTCTACACGCCCAATCCCGAGCGGATGCGCGACTGGATCTCCATCCCCAAATCCAACGGCTACGAATCGCTCCACACCACCGTCGCCACCAAAGAGGGACGGTGGGTCGAAATCCAGATCCGCACCGAGCGGATGGACGCCGTGGCGGAGCGGGGCATCGCGGCCCACTGGCGCTACAAAGGCGTAAACGCGGGATCGGACGGGAGCGAAATGTGGATGAAACAACTCCGGGAGCTAATGGAAGACAAGACCCGTCCGCTGGCCCAGAACTTCGACGCCAAGCCCTCCTCGGGCGAAATTTTCGTCTTCACCCCCGGCGGCGACCTGCGCAAGCTGCCCGAAGGAGCCACGGTGCTGGATTTCGCCTTCGACATCCACACCTCGCTGGGGCTCACCTGCTCGGGCGGCAAGGTCAATAACCGTCCGGCGGCGATCCGCGACGTACTCCACAACGGAGACATCGTCGAAGTGCTGACGCAGAAGAATCAGAAGCCCAAAGCCGACTGGCTGGGGTTCGTCACCACGTCGAAGGCCCGCACCCGGATCAAGGCCTCGCTGCGCGAGGAACACACCAAGAACGCCCGTCTGGGACGGGAAGAGTTGGAGCGCAAACTCAAGAACTGGAAACTGCCCCTGACCGTCGATGAAGGGGTCGGCATCCTCTGCAAGCACTTCAAACTCCGCACGGGAACGGAACTTTACGCCTCGATCGGCACCGAAAAGATCGACCTCATGCAGATCAAGGAGCTGCTTCAGGCCCATCTGTCGGGCGAAGCGGAGGAAGAGCGCCGGGCCGCAGCAGCAGCCATCGAGTCCGAAAAACGACGCAAAGCCGAAAAAGTTTCGACCCAGAGCAGCGGCGACGCACTCATCATCGACGAAAAGATCGGACAGCTCGACTACAAACTGGCCAAATGCTGCAATCCGATCCACGGCGACGAAATCTTCGGCTTCATCACCGTAGGTGCCGGCATCACGATCCACCGTACGGACTGCCCCAACGCACAGCGTCTCCGCAGAAACTACCCCTACCGGGTACTCGAAGCCCGCTGGCGCGACGAAGCGCAGGGCGCGTTCCGGGTGTCGATCCGCGTGGTGGCCAGCGACACGACGGGGATGATCAACCACATCGCCGAAGTAATCAACCGCGACCTGAAGTTGAGCATCCGCTCGATGAACCTGTCGCCGGGCGGCGGCCTGCTCTCGGGCGTGATCCACGTCGAAGTGCCCGGTACGGGCATGGTCGATATGCTGATCCACTCGATCCTGCGGATCAAAGGCGTGCAGAAAGCCTACCGCGTCAATAACTGAAAACGCCCCGAAAAGAGAAAGCCGCCTTTATCAGGCGGCTTCTTCGTCGCATCCGACGGGTCGGCAACCCGCCAGCGCATCATAAAAAGCAGTAAAAAAAGATACAAAACAGCCCGCAGAAAACCACCCTCGACCTGCAAGTGTATCCTGTCATAAAAAAGAGTGTGTTGAAATGAAAATTTCAGGCACGATCCTAAAGGGTGTCGGAATGGATGCAAGGCAAGGCATTGAGGGTAAGGGTGACAGTCTTTTACTATGGCAAATGACTTAACCCGTATCCCGATAATAACTACCGTTGTGTGTCATTCGGACACACCGCCATACACCTGTTCGGGTCCCATGTCCGGAAATTTACAACGGACCTCCGCCGATCGGACAATCCGCACTCCCGCCCGGAAATCCGAGCCGAGCCGCAGAAAATCCAGACAACAGGTCAAAAATTCGCACGAGGAACCCGGAACCAAGCTGCACGGGCAACCGCTTCCCTACCGGTCCCGCTCACCGACATAGACACAGAGGTTGGCCAATGCGTCGCGGTATTCGGAAGGTTCGTATTCGGAGAGCACGGACATCGCCCGCGCGAGGTATTCCTGCATGACGCGGGCCGCCTTTTCCATACCGCCCTCGTTCTCGACGATGTGCTGCAAATATTCGACCGACTCATCCTCCTCGTGGCAACGGGCCAGCCGTGCCTGCAACTCCCTGCGGCGCTCCTCGCCGACCGACTCGAGCACCGTGAGCAGCGGCAGGGTCACCTTGTGTTCGCGCAAGTCGTTGTTGGAGGGCTTGCCCGTACGGGCCGTGCGGGTATAGTCCAGAATGTCGTCCTGAATCTGGAACGCCATGCCTATCGACTCGCCGAACTTGCGCATGAGCGCCTGTTTTTCACGGGACGCACCGACGGCCAGCGCTCCGGCCGAAGCGCTCACCCCGATCAGGCAGGCGGTTTTCTTGTAAATGATATCCAGGTACGACGCCCGCGTCATCTCCTGCCGGTTCGCCTTGTCGTTTTGCAGAATCTCTCCCTCGCAGAGCGTGGCGATGGCGCCGCAAACATGAGTCACCAGGTCGAACTGGCCGCTCTTGAGGCCGAGATCCATGTTTTTGGCCAGAATGTAGTCCCCGACCACGACCGCGTTGCGCGACTGCCAGCGGGCATTGACCGAAGCCCGGCCCCGGCGCATGTCCGATTCGTCGATCACGTCGTCGTGGATGAGCGAGGCCACGTGGATCATCTCGACCAACGTGGCTGCGAGCAACGTGCGCAGCCCGCCGCTGCGCTGCCCCGCCGGAGCGTTGAGCGCCGCAGACAGCAGCACCGTCATCGGACGAATCCCCTTGCCCCGCGCCGAGAGCGCATAATCGAGCATCTCGGAGAGCAACGTGCCGTCCGCCGTGAATTTCTGCCGGATGAACTGCTCGAAGGCCTCCAGATCGCCCTCGACCGGCTTGCGGATCATATCGAGTGTTACCATAACCGAACTTTATGTTTACGTCGAAAAAAGTTTTGCCGAATACAGACCGATCGTTTTCCCCGCCGGAATACAACCGTCCCGAGCCTGGGATCAATCCGTGCAAAGGTAGTGATTTTTCGCTGAGTCGGGGAGGAAACTCAATGTTTTTTCGTACCTTTGGCAATCGACAAAAACATTCCAGATGACCCGCTTCAAAGAGATTCTCCCGAAAGTGCTGCCGACGGGCGCGGCCCTGCTGCTTTTCTTCATCGTCAGCGCCCTCTATTTCGCCCCCCAGTTTCGCGGCGAAGTGCTGCCGCAGCACGACGTGCAGCAATACGAAGGCATGGCCAAGGAGATCTGGGACAACCGTGCCCAAACGGGCGAAGATCCCCAGTGGGCGGGGCGGATGTTCGGCGGCATGCCCGCCTACCTGATCAACGTGGCCTACCCGGCACAACTGGTCAAAAACACGGCAGGACAGATCGTTAAAATTATAAACACCCCTGCAGCCTTCGTCTTCTTCGCCATGGTTTCCATGTGGCTGATGCTCCTGATCGTCGGGGTGAATCCCTGGGTCGGCATCATTCCGTCGCTCATGTACGGCCTTTCGACCTACTTTTTCCTCATCATCGGTGCGGGTCACGTGACCAAAATGTGGGCACTGGTATATGCCCCCCTGATGATGGGCGGCGCATGGCTTACGCTGCGGAGCAACATGTGGCTCGGCGGAGCGCTCACGGCCCTTTTCGCCTCGCTCGAAATCGGCGCCAACCATCCGCAGATCACCTACTATTTCCTGCTGGCCATGGCCGCGCTGTGGATCAGCGAAGGAATTGTCGCCTTCCGAAAAAAGCACCTGCCTTCGTTCGCCCGCCGTACGGCGGTACTGCTAGGCGCAGGCATTCTGGCCGTCGGCTCGAACTTCGCGCCTCTGTGGTACACGATGCACCACTCGAAGCAGACCATCCGCGGAGGTTCGGAACTCGCCGCCGGCGAGGAAACCTCCCAGGAAGGGTTGGCACTCGATTACGCTACGGCGTGGAGCTACGGACGCGCCGAGAGCTGGAACCTGCTGATCCCCGACTTCATGGGCGGCGATTCGGGTCGGGCGTTCACCCGCGACGGCGAAATGGCCAAAGCCCTTAAACCATACGGTCTGGAAAGTTTTGCGGAACAGTTACCGGCCTACTGGGGCGAGCAGCCCTACACTGCCGGACCGACCTACTTAGGAGCCGCCGCCCTGTTCCTGGCTCTGCTGGGACTCCTGCTGGCATCGGGACGCAACAAGTGGTGGATCGCAGCCGTCAGTCTGCTGACGCTTTTGCTGGCCTGGGGACATAATTTCATGGGATTCACCGAATTCGCCTTCAAATACCTGCCCGGCTACAACAAGTTCCGCACCGTATCGATGGCCCTCGTGGTGGTCGAATGGACGGTTCCCCTGCTCGCGGCGTTGGCTCTGATGCCCCTCTGGCGGGGAGAAGTGCCGCGTCGAAAACTCCTGCGGGCCCTCGCCTGGGCCGGAGGCATCACGGGCGGTTTCTGCCTGCTCTTCGCCGTGGCCGGCAGCGCGATCTTCGACTTCGGCCGGACGGAAGCCGCCGATTTCATGAGCCGCCAATACTACCAGATGTTCCAAGCCGCAGGTATGCAGGAAGCCATCGCACAGGGCGCTCCCGAAGAGTTGGGAGAGGTGACGGCCGACGCCATGGCCGCCGACCGGGCCGCGATCATGCGCTCCGACGCCTGGCGTTCGCTGCTGATGATCGCCCTCGCGGCGGGCAGCGTGCTGCTCTTCGCCCTGGGACGGATCAGACGGGGCTGGCTCATAGCGCTGCTCGGCGTGATCGTTCTGATCGACCTGGTGCCGGTCAACCTGCGCTACCTGCCTCAAAGCCGCTTCGTCGCCGCACGACGCCAACAGATACAGCCTACGGAAGCCGACCGCGCGATCCTGCGCGACCCGGAACCCGGATTCCGGGTGCTGAACCTCACGGTCAGCCCCTTCAACGATGCTACGACCTCCTACTTCCATCGCTCGGTGGGCGGCTACCACGGCGCCAAACTGGCCCGCTACCAGGACTTGATCGAGCGTTATCTTACGTCGATGGACGAGAGCGTACTCGACATGCTCAACACGCGTTACCTCATCCGCTTCGACCCGGCGGGACAGACCGTCGCCGAATTGCGGACCACGGCCAACGGCCCGGCCTGGTTCGTGCAGGAGGTCGTCGATGCCGCCACTCCCGAAGAGGAGATCGACGCCCTGGGGCGCATCGACACCAAAACGGCGGCCGTCATCAACACCCGAGAGTTCGAGATCCGCCCCCTGATCGGCGGCGAAGGGGAAATCCGTCTGGAGGAGTACCGGCCCAATTATCTCCGGTACGAATACACGGCTACTGCGCCCGGTACGGCGATCTTCTCGGAGATCTACTACAAGGACGGCTGGACAGCCTATATCGACGGCATCGAAACTCCCTATTTCCGAGCCGACTACCTGCTGCGGGGAATGGAGCTCCCGGCCGGTACGCACACGGTCGAATGGCGGTTCCGCGCCCCCGGCTGGAACGTCGCCGAAGGCGTGACGCTCGCCTCGTCGCTCGCGATTCTCGCAGGCATCATTGCAACCGTTATACTCGTTTTACGCCATGAAAGACGACAAAAGACTCAAGCGTAAGGTACGCAATTCCTACATCGTTTCGAACATCAGCATCGCCCTGGTGCTCTTCCTGCTGGGATCGGTGGGATACCTCATGACGGCCGCCATGCAGGTGGCCCGCACGTTGCAGGAGAGCGTCACCGTCACCGTCGAGCTCCGCAACGGAGCGGACGAAAAACAAAAAGAATCGCTCCGCAAACGGTTCGAAGCCAACGAGCTGGTGAGCCATGTGGAATACAGCTCCAAAGACGATAAACTGAACGACACCGATTTCCGGCAGATGTTCGAACAGGAGTTCGAGGCGATCCTCGAAGAGAATCCGCTGCTCGACTCGTTCGAATTGACCCTGTCAGCCGATTCGGCGGACCCGGACAAGCTCGAAACCTTCATCGCCCAAATTGCCGAACTCGACGGCGTGGACCGGGTTTCCTATCCGGCACAGACCGTCGAGCGGCTGCATGCCACGATCGCGAAGATCCGGCTGGTGCTGCTGCTCTTCGGCGGAGCCCTGCTCGTCATCTCGCTCATCCTGCTGAACAACACGATCCGGCTGGCGATCTTCTCGAAACGCTACCTGATTAACACGATGAAGCTCGTAGGGGCAACCAAATGGTTCATCATGCGACCGTTCCTGGGCAGCAGCATCACGCAGGGCATTCTTTCGGGAATCATCGCCTCGGCACTCTTCCTGACGGCCGTTTACGGACTGAACGAGGCGGTTCCGGAACTGATGTCGCTGGCCGAAACCATGAAAATCGGAATCATCGTGGGCGGCATGGTATTGGGCGGCATCCTGATCTCGCTCTGCTTCACGTTCTTCGCCGTCAACAAGTTCGTCAACATGAAATCCAACAAGATCTATCTCTACTAAAAATCCCCGTACCATGAAAAAATTCAAGGAGATCAACGATAAAAACGATCCGAAGATGCCGCTCTCGCTCAAAAATTACATCCTGTTGCTCGCCGGACTGATCGTCATCATTCTGGGCTTCGTCCTGATGGCCGGCGGCGGCAGCGACTCGCCCGACGAGTTCAACTACGCCATGTTTTCCTGGCGCCGCATCACGCTCGCCCCGATCCTGGTGATCGGCGGCTTCATCTTCGAAATTTACGCCATTCTCAAACGATTCTGAATCCGGACTTCTCCGACCGCCGGAAGCCGGGTTGAAACCCGCGCATCCCCCGATACCGAAATATCCCCGAGAACTGTAAAATGGAAACCATTCAAGCTATCATCCTGGGCATCGTCCAGGGCCTGACCGAATTCCTGCCCGTATCGAGCAGCGGCCACCTGCAGCTGGCCAAAGAACTGCTGGGCGTCGATCCCGAAGTGGGAGGACTCACCTTCGATCTCACGCTGCACGCCGCGACGGTCTTGAGTACGATCGTCGTGCTCTGGAGCGAAATCAAACGCTTGGTCGTGGGACTCTTCTCCAAACGATTCAACGCGGAACAGGCCTACGTGCTGAAGATCATCCTTTCGATGATCCCGGTGGTCATCGTGGGCTTCACGCTGGAGCCTTTCCTCCAGTCGCTGGTCGAGGATCTTCCCAACCACGGGATCCTGCTGCTGGTCGGAGCGATGCTGCTGGTCACGGCCATACTGCTGACTTTCGCCTACTACGCCAAACCCCGCCACAAGGAGACCATCTCCTACCGCGACGCCTTCATCATCGGTCTGGCGCAGGCGGTCGCCACACTGCCGGGTCTGTCGCGCTCGGGCACGACGATCGCCACGGGACTGATTCTGGGCAACCGCAAGGAGAGCGTGGCCCAATTCTCCTTCCTGATGGTGCTGGCACCGATCCTGGGCAAGATGGTTCTCGACCTGATGAGCGGAGAACTGGCCGCCCAAAGCATCGGGACCGCACCCCTGCTCGCCGGATTCGCTGCTGCGTTCGTAGTCGGCTGTCTGGCCTGCAAATTCATGATAAACATCGTTAAACGGGGAAAACTCAACTGGTTCGCCATCTACTGTACGCTGGTCGGAGGGCTGGCCATCATCCGCTATTTCGTGATCCAATAATCCGCACATGACGCAACAATCCGAACTGAACCTACAGGGAATCGACTTCGAAGAGGGCTACATCGCCGTCATCGACAAACCGCTGGAGTGGACCTCCTCGGACGTAGTCCGCAAAATCAAGTTCGCCCTGCGCAGGGCCGGTTACCCGAAAATCAAAGTCGGCCACGCCGGGACGCTCGACCCGCTCGCAACGGGCATCCTGCTGGTCTGCATCGGCAAGGCGACCAAAATGGCGGACGCCCTGCAAGCCGAGGAGAAAGAGTACGTCGCCGACCTGATGCTGGGAGCCACGACCCCCAGCTTCGACCTCGAACACCCCATCGACAAGACCTATCCCTTCGAACATATCACGCGCGAAGCGGTCGAGGAGGTGCTCCGCTCGCTCACCGGCGAACGACTGCAAACCCCGCCCCTCTATTCGGCCAAGAAGGTCGAAGGCGTCCGGGCCTACGAACTGGCCCGCGCGGGCGAGGAGGTGGAACTGCGCAAAGCCCTCATCAACATCTACGAAATGGAGCTCATGGAATACGATCTGCCCCGCATCCGCATCCGGGTCCGATGCAGCAAGGGAACCTACATCCGTTCGCTGGCCGGAGAGATAGGCCAGGCGCTCGGCAGCGGTGCGCACCTCACCTCGCTCTGCCGCACCCGTAGCGGAGGTTTTCGGCTCGATGCGGCACACGAATTGAACTTTTTTCTCGAAAAACTGCAAAAAGCTGAAACAAAATAACTTATTTTTCGTATAAAATAAGTTGACGGTTTATCTTGCTCCGTGCCCGCAAAACTGCCCGCAGCGCTGCCCACGGACCGAAAAAAATGTTCGCAAATACTTTTAGCCATGAAACTATCGCAATACGGTTACGACTTCTCCGCCGACCTGTTGGCGAAATACCCGGCCGAAAACCGGGACGAATCCCGCCTGATGGTGGTCAATCGTGCCAAGGGCACCATCGAACACCGCATTTTCAAAGAAATCATCGAATACTTCGATGAAAAAGACCTATTCATCTTCAACGACACGAAGGTTTTCCCCGCCCGTCTGTACGGCAACAAGGAGAAAACGGGCGCCGAGATCGAAATCTTCCTGCTGCGCGAACTCAACCGCGAGCTGCGCCTGTGGGACGTACTGGTCGATCCGGCCCGCAAAATCCGCATCGGCAACAAGCTTTACTTCGGCGACGACGACCTGCTGGTAGCCGAGGTGATCGACAATACCACTTCACGGGGCCGCACGCTCCGGTTCCTGTTCGACGGGTCCTACGAAGAGTTCAAAGAAACCCTCTTCAAACTGGGCGAAACCCCGCTGCCCAAGTGGGTGCGCGAAAAGGTCGAGCCGGAAGACGCCGAGCGCTACCAGACTATTTTCGCCAGCAAAGAGGGCGCCGTAGCCGCCCCGACAGCCGGCATGCATTTCTCCAAGCACCTGTTCAAACGCATGGAGATCAAGGGGATCGAAAAGGCGTTCATCACGCTCCACGTCGGTCTGGGCAACTTCCGCACGGTCGATGTCGAAGACCTCTCGAAACACAAGATGGACTCCGAACAGTTCTTCGTGGACGAACCCACGGCCGAAGCGGTCAACAAGACCAAACGCGAAGGACATAAGATCGTTTCGATCGGCACGACGGTTATGCGAACGCTCGAAACGGCCGTTTCGACCGGCGGCATGATCAAGCCGATGGAGGGCTGGACCAACAAGTTCATCTTCGCCCCGTACGAATTTTCGGTGGCCGACGCCATGGTGACCAACTTCCAGCTTCCCTACTCGACCCAACTGATGATGGTTTCGGCATTCGGAGGTTACGACCTGATAATGAATGCCTACAAAATAGCCAAAGAAGAGGGCTACCGCTTCGGAACTTATGGCGACGCCATGCTGATTCTTTAGGAAAAATCACTATCTTTGCAGAGGACAGGGAGGCGGTCGGCGATCTTTGCGTGCAAACTCCGCGCGATTGCGCTCTTCCTCACTGTCTTTGCGAAAGACAAAACTCTCGTGAAGAGAGGCTCGGCAGCACAACAATGCGAAAACACGCATTGTGCCGGTTGCATTCTCTTCACCGCACAAACATAAAAAAACAACGGTTTCGATCGGCGAGGACCGCAACCGAACTTGTCTGAACGGGCCCGCATAGAAAACGAAGAAAAACATTCAACAATGGCATCGAACAGGATACTATACGTATGTCAGGAGGTCGCTCCATACGTCCCGGATACGGAAGGTGCGCTTCTGTGCCGGAAACTTTCGCAGGCGATGCAGGAGCGCGGCAACGAAATCCGCACGTTCATGCCCCGATACGGCTGCATCAACGAACGGCGCCATCAACTGCATGAGGTGATCCGGCTCTCGGGTATGAACCTCATCATCGACGACAACGACCATCAGTTGATTATCAAGGTCGCTTCGATTCCGTCGGCCCGGGTACAGATCTATTTCATCGACAACGACGACTATTTCGCCCGCAAGGCGATTCTCCGGGATGCCGACGAAAGCTATTTCGAAGACAACGACGAACGGGCCATCTTCTTCGCCCGAGGCGTGCTCGAGACGGTCAAGAAACTGCGCTGGACGCCTACGGTCGTCCACTGCCACGACTGGTTTTCGGGCATCGTCCCGATCTATCTGAAAAAGGTCTTCGCCGACGACCCGATCTTCAAAGAGGTCAAGATCGTCGTTTCGCTCTACGGCGACGGTTTCGACAAACCGCTGAACGCAGGAATGAAGGAGAAAATCGCCAACGAAGGCGTCAAAGACAAAAAACTGTCGATCCTCGACACCCCTTCATACGAAAACCTCTGCCGTTACGTTATGGAGTATGCCGACGGCATCATTCTGGCTTCCGATGCGGTAAACCCCGAAGTTGCCGAGCTGGCCCGCAACAGCGGCAAACCGCTCCTGGAATACCAGTCGCCCGACGCAGAGGACTTTTTCGACAACTACAACCGATTCTATGATTCGATCCAGTAAAATACGCCGGGCCGCCGAATTGGCCGCCGTTCTCACCGCAGCGGGCATAGTCTTCTTTACAGGTTGCACGAAAGTGGACGACCGGCTGGGCGCAGGCTACCAACCGGGGGATCAGCAGATGAAGATCGGTCTGAAAGTTTTCGCGCTCGCACCCGACGCCGAGCGGCCCTATTTCGAAACTCGACTCTACAAAACCGACTCTCTCAAGGCTTCCAACCTGGGAGAGGGGTATTTCGGTGTGATGCACGACGAAACTTTCGGGCGTCGCACGGCAGGTTTCCTGACCCAATACCGCGCCGTAGCCCTCTCCGATACGACCGGATTCGGTTACCAGCCCATTTTCGACTCGATCGAACTCAAAATCAAAATCTCGAACTACGGAGGCGACACCCTCAAGCCGATGACGTACAACGTCTATGAGGTGATTTCGAACGATTACCTCAATCCCTCACTGACAGCCCCGGCCGGAGCAGGCAGCGTCGCCGACACCCTTTTCTACCCGACCTTCGATCCGACCCCCTACCTCAACCCCAACCCGGTATTCACCTTCACCTTCCCCAACGGCACGACGACGGGACCGGCCACGGAGTACGTCACCCTGCAGCCTACGCCCGAAGGACGGGGGCTCATCAAGCGTCTGATGCTGCTCGAAGGCAAGTACAAGGGCGATATGACGATCTACCGCAATCCGGAGCTTTGGGTGGACTATTTCAACGGTATTTACATCAAGCCGGCCCAGGAAGATCCGTCGGGAGAAGGGAACCTGTTCGCTACGAACCTCGCGGAGTCGGGTCTTCTGATGTACACCCGCAGCCGGAACAGAACCGACCCGACGCTGATCCAGGATACGATCACGGCCAGCTACCTCTTCTACCGCGAAGACGATCCCTACGGCAATGTTTCGATCAACACCATCCGGCATGATTACACCGGCTCCAAGATCAATCCGGCCGACATCGACGAGCGGAACGAACAGCGGCCCCTGAACCCCAACGTATATGTCGAAGGGATGGACGGCGTAATCACGGAGCTGACCCTCACGGACGCCCTGTTCGAAGGAATCGAAGCCCTCTACAAGGAGGTTACGGACGAATCGGGCATGCCTTACACCTCGATCGCCATCAACCAGGCGGAACTGATGATCTACCTCGAAAAGAGCGATTACGATTGGGAAAAGATCGACGTGGGAGCCATCACTCCCCTGCTGGACGCATCATTCGAGCGCTTGGGCCTCTATGCCGATTACAAGCACGTACTGGGCATTTCGGATTACTATTACACCTACGAAAGGCTCTATTCAAGCCAGAACTTCCAGTTGCCGTACGGAGGTTACCTCAACCGCAGCCAAGGCTGTTATGTCATGGACATCACCAGTCACCTGCAGGAGGTATGGAACGGCTACCTGAAATCCCAGGGAATCGAAACCGGCGGCAGCCAAACGGAGAATCCCGCCCCCCGGACGATCTACATCGGACCCGAAGCCTACGGGCTCTTCACGATGCCCTATACATCGGCACAAGGCATGGAAAATACCGCAAACAACGCGCCGATCAAGCTGCGCCTGATTTACACGATGATAAAATAGCGAAGCACCTGCGGATAACCTAAGTACGAACTTAGGTTATCTTGCGTTAGTGAAAAGATACTGAATGTTATGCAGGAAAATTTAGTAATAGTCGAGTCCCCGGCCAAAGCCAAGACCATCGAAAAATTCCTGGGCAAGGATTTCGTCGTCAAGTCGAGCTTCGGGCATATCCGGGACCTCTCGAAAAAAGATCTCGGCGTCAATCTGGACAAGGACTACGAACCGGTCTATGAAATTCCGAGCGACAAACGCAAGGTTGTCGAGGAACTTTCGTCGCTGGCCAAGAAGACCAAGACCGTCTGGCTCGCGTCCGATGAAGACCGCGAAGGAGAGGCGATCGCCTGGCACCTCGCAGAGGTTCTCGGCCTGCCGATCGACCAAACCAAGCGAATCGTTTTCCACGAAATTACCAAACCGGCAATTCTGGCAGCCATCGAATCGCCCCGCACGATCGATATGAATCTGGTAAATGCCCAGCAGGCACGCCGCGTGCTGGACCGCCTGGTCGGATTCGAGCTATCGCCCCTGCTTTGGAAAAAGGTGCGGCCCCAACTCTCGGCCGGACGCGTACAGAGCGTCGCCGTACGGCTGCTGGTAGAGCGGGAGCGGGAGATCATCGCATTCCGCTCGACGCCCTACTACCGTGTCGTAGCACAGTTCTACGCCGCCGCCGATCCCGATAAAACCCTTTTCAAGGCGGAACTGTCCACCCGCTTCGATACCCGCGAGGAAGCAGAGACTTTCCTGCGCAGCTGCATCGACGCCCGGTTCACCGTCGCCAAAGCCGAGGAAAAACCGGCACAGCGCTACCCCGCGCCTCCGTTCACGACCTCGACGCTCCAGCAGGAGGCGGGCCGCAAACTCGGAATGTCGGTATCGCAGACGATGTCCGTGGCGCAGCACCTCTACGAGCAGGGTTTGATTACCTACATGCGTACCGACTCGGTAAATCTCTCGAAGCAGGCGATCGGCCAGTGCAAGGAGGAGATCATCAAACTTTTCGGTGAGAAATATTCGTCGGCACATAATTACAAGACAAAAACCAAAGGCGCACAGGAAGCCCACGAGGCGATCCGCCCGTCGTATATCGAGCGGCAGACGATCGAAGGCACTCCCGCCGAAAAGAAGTTGTACGACCTGATCTGGAAGCGGACGGTCGCCTCGCAGATGGTTCCTGCGGAGCTCGACCGCACCACGATCGTCATCGATATCTCCGGTTCGGACGCCCAGTTCGTCGCCACGGGCGAAGTGATCCGTTTCGACGGATTCCTGAAACTCTACTCGGAATCCACGGACGAGGAGCCGGGCGAAGAGGGATCGGGCATCCTCCCCAAAATGGCCCAAGGCGAGAGCGTCAATCCCGCGCAAATTACGGCCACGGAACGCTTCACCGCACCGCCGGCCCGCTATAACGAGGCTTCGCTCGTAAAACGGCTCGAAGAGCTCGGCATCGGACGTCCTTCGACCTATGCGCCGACCATCACGACGATCATCAACCGCGGGTACGTGGTCAAACAGAACAAGGAGGGCCAGAAACGCAGCTACGTGCAACTTACGCTGACCGGCAGCAAGATCGCCGAAAAAAGGCTTACCGAAACCTACGGCAAGGAGAAAAACCGACTCCAGCCGACCGATATCGGCATGGTGGTCAATGACTACCTCGAATCGCAATTCGAGCCGATCATGGACTACAACTTCACGGCCAACGTCGAAAAGGAGTTCGACCGCATCGCCGACGGAGAGATCACCTGGAACAGCATGATCGACGATTTTTACGGTCCTTTTCATAAAATGGTCGATCATGCGACCACGACCCAGACGACCAAAAACAACCAGATACGCATCCTGGGCACCGACCCCACTACGGGGCATACGGTAAAAGCCCGCATCGGCCGCTACGGTCCGATGGTCGAAATCGAAGGCAACGAAGGGGAAAAGAGCCGTTTCGCATCACTCAAGAAGGGGCAGTTGATCGAATCGCTCACCCTCGAAGAGGCTTTGGCGCTCTTCAGCCTGCCCCGCAACCTGGGGCCCTACGAAGGGGAAGATCTGGTCATCGGCATCGGAAAGTTCGGGCCCTACGTGCGGCACGGCAAATCGTTCGCATCGCTCGCCCGCACGGACGATCCCTATACGATCGGCTACGACCGCGCTGCGGAGCTCGTGCGCGAACAGCAGGCCCGCGCCGCTGCAGCGAACACTCCGCTCAAAACCTTCGCCGAAGAGCCCGAACTACTGATTAAAAACGGCCGTTACGGTCCTTATATCGCCTACAAAGGCAAGAACTACCGTATTCCCAAAGGGACCAAACCCGAGGAGATCACTCTCGAAGCGTGCATGAAAATCATTCAAACTTCTAAAAAATAACAAACCCCAAAATTACGATGAAAAAACTGCTGTTACTCGCAGGCCTGGCACTTATGGTGTGCTCCGCATCGGCCAAGAAACCTGCACAGAAGACCCAGGAGGAAGGCTACAAGTTCACCGACTTGACCACCGTACCGACCACTTCGGTCAAAGACCAGCACCGCAGCGGCACCTGCTGGTGTTATTCGGCTCTTTCGTTCCTGGAAAACGAAATTCTGCGGGCCGGCGGGCCGGAGATGGACCTGTCCGAAATGTGGATCGTCCGCAACATGTATTTCGACAAAGGTGTTAAATACGTCCGCCTGCACGGACATCTGAACTTTGCGGAAGGCGGTGCCGCCCACGACGTAATCGAAGGTATCAAGAAATACGGCATCGTACCGCAGGAGGTCTATCCGGGTCTGAACTACGGCACGGAGAAACCGGTCTTCGGCGAGCTCGACGCAGCACTGAAAGCCTACCTGGACGCAGTTATCAAGGCAAGAAACAACGGGGTGCTGACCACGGCCTGGCAAGACGGTCTGAATGCACTGCTGGACACTTATTTCGGCGTGCGCCCTGAAAAATTCACCTACGAAGGCAAGGAATATACCCCCGAATCGTTCGCAGCGTCGCTGCCGATCAAAATGGACGACTATGTATCCATAGCCTCTTTCACGCACCATCCTTTCTACTCGGAGTTCATCATCGAAGTTCCCGACAACTGGATGTGGGAAACCGTTTACAACGTACCGCTGGAGGAGATGATGGCCGTCGTCGATAACGCCATGGCCAACAACTATTCGATCGAATGGTCCACCGACGTCAGCGAAAAGGGCTTCGACCGCATCAAGGCGATCGGAATCATTCCCGAAACCGACATCGACGGCATGGAGGGTACCGAGGCCGAGAAGTGGGGCAAATTGAGCGCCGCCGAAAAAGAGGCCGCCCTCTACAAGTTCGACAAACCCGTCAAGGAGAAGAAGATCACGCAGGAGATGCGCCAGATCGCTTTCGACAACTACGAAACTACGGACGACCACGGCATGGTAATCGTGGGTACGGCCGTCGATCAGCAGGGCAATCCCTTCTTCAAGGTAAAGAACTCGTGGGACGTACGTCCTCCCTACGACGGTTACTACTACTTCTCGCGTCCGTTCGTGGAGTACAAAACCCTGTCGATCATGGTGAACAAAAACGCCGTTCCGCAGGAGATCCGCAGCAAACTCGGAATTTAATCCAAAACACAAAATCCAAAACAGAGCCGGTGAATCACCGGCTCTGTTTTTTAATTACCGTAAAGCCTTTTTTTGCGCAATGTTACGACGACAACGTCCGGGGATTACCCGACGCGTCCTCGCTCCCGCCCCGTATTCGGAGCAAGTCGGACGCGTGCAACGATCCGTCCGAGAGTTCTGTCGTATTTCCCGGATCGAGCGAATGCCCCATCAATTCACCGAAAGAGTCTGTAATCGATATTTTCAAAAAACTCAGATACTCCGTTCCGCATGGGGCCGGTGTCTGAATTTACGAACCTGGTAGAAGAGCAGCACGGCGGCCAGCAGAGAGGCCGTACCGTCGGCAATCGGCATCGACATCCAGACACCCAGCGTACCGAAATGCGGCGGCAAAACAAGGAGCAGCGGGATGAGGAACAGCATCTGCCGCGTGAGGGAGAGGAAAATCGCCTTGTGCGGCTTGCCTATATACTGGAAAAAATTGGAGGTCACGATCTGGAATCCGACGATCGGGAAAACGCACAACACGATCCGCAGCCCCTCGGCCGCCGTAGAGATCATCCGCTCGGCCGCAGCTCCGTCCGCAGCATCGACGAAGAGCATCGCCACCTGCCGGGGAAAGAGCTGTCCCAGCAGGAATCCCGTCGTCGTCACGCAAACCGCACACACGACGGTCTGCCGCAGGACCTTCAACACCCGGTCGTACCGCCGGGCGCCGTAATTGTACCCCACGATGGGCTGCATGCCCTGATTCAGTCCAGAAACGATCATCAGGAAGAGCATCGCCACCCGATAAATGATGCCATACGCCCCGATCGCCACGTCGCCGCCGTACTCCCGGAGCGATTTGTTCACGACGATCACTACCGCCGAAGCACAGAGGTGCAGCAGAAACGAAGCCATACCGATAGAAAAGATCTTGCCCACGACCGACGCCTGCAAGCGGAAAATCCCCCGTTCGAACCGGATGAAACTTCCCCGGGAAGAGAAGTGGATGAGCGAAACCGAGAGTGCTGCGGCCTGAGCCAGCACCGTCGCGGCCGCCGAACCGCGAATACCCCAGCCGAACCCGAAAATGAACAGCGGATTGAGCAGACAGTTCAACACGACGGCCGTCAGCATAATCGTCATGGCTCTCCTCGGATAACCCGAAGCACGGATCACTTCGTTCAGGCTCAAATACATATGGGTAACGATCGTACCGCCGAGAATGATCTGCATGAAATCGCGTGCATAACCGATCGTGGCATCGCTCGCCCCGAAGAAGCAGAGAATGGGGTCCAGCAGCAACAGACCTACGGCCGTAAAAAGCGCCGCTACCAGAAAATTGAGCAACACCACATTGCCCAACACCCCCTCGGCAGCCTCCCGGCGTCCCTGTCCCAGCCGGATCGAGGTGAGCGCCGCAGCACCGATCCCGATCAACGACCCGAAAGCCGACGCGATGTTCATCAGAGGCATCGAAAGCGCCACGCCGGAAATGGCGATCGGACCGACGCCGTGTCCGATGAAAATGCTATCGACGATGTTGTAGAGCGACGAAGAGGTCATCGCGATAATCGAAGGGATTGCATAACGGACGAGCAGCGACGAAATCCGGTCGGAACCTAAACGAAGCGGGGTGACAGCCTGTTTCATCGTTACAAAAATAACAATAACATTCGGAATAACGCCCCGACCGACCGGATTTCGTCGGCAGGAGGTTCGATTTCCGGCCGCCCGATACGAAAAAGGATTTGTGAAACTTCCGGCAAGGAGGAGGGTATTCGTCCCATTTCGGCAGGAAGACGGTTCCGAATCCTCCGCAGCCGCCCGACATCCCTCCCCGGCGGCAAAACGGTCTGCCAACAGACGATCCGAAATTTCAAGAGCACCGAAGCCCCGCCTCGAAGCTGCCGGGCGGCATCCTTGCATCCGGCGCCGCAGGCACCGCCCCAAGCGTCCGAAAATCAACTCCTCGGCGGAACCTCCATCATAGAACGACAGACACCCCGAAAGTCCCGAACCGAATTACGCCTGCAAGCATAATCACACCAAGATATAGGCTGCAAGAAGCTCCTCCTCCCTCCGAAGTCCGATTTCCAATGCGGATTCCCCGCAAATACGACCCGTCATCCGGCCTTCGTCCGGATCGAAACGCTCGATCCGTAAATCCCGGAGCAGATCGAGGTTCCGCCGCCCCGAATATTTGTAAAGCGTCTCCTTGGCGCACCAGAGGGCCGGCAACAACAGCGGACTGTCGGACAACTGCCGCTCTTCGGCAGAAGCAAAGCGGACTGCCGCCCGACCGAAATCGCGGGCAAGCGGCTCGATATCGACGGCACATGGACGGTCGGAGAAGCAGACCGCAACGTATCCGGGGCAGTGGGAAACTCCGATATGGAGAGGATAATTGCATACGACGGGAGCTCCGACCGCATTATATGCGATTTCGGCATCCGGCAGACGACGGTAAACAATCGACCGCCACATCAGAAACTCTTCGCGGCGGGAAGCCGGCTT
>OHEN01000290.1_pt1 | contig 31340 bp, 27 predicted proteins | sample 1567291 | NCBI WGS metagenome assembly OHEN01 (sample SAMEA3879592, study PRJEB24766) | human gut metagenome | biome: human-associated habitat; feature: feces | place: USA | collected 1985/1987
GGACGGCGTGGTGACGGACGAGTATGAGACGCGTTTCGGCATCCGTTCGGTCGAGTTCATTCCTGAGAAGGGCTTTTACCTGAACGGCGAGCGCCGGAAATTCAAGGGCGTCTGCAATCATCACGACCTCGGTCCGCTCGGCGCGGCCGTGAGCGTGCCGGCGTTGAAGCATCAGCTGACAATGCTGAAGGACATGGGTTGCGATGCGGTAAGGACATCGCACAATACGCCTGCTCCTGAACTCGTAAGTCTCTGTGACGAAATGGGTTTCATGATGATGGTGGAGCCTTTCGACGAGTGGGACGATGCCAAATGCCAGAATGGATATCATCGTTATTTCGACGAGTGGGCCGAGCGTGACATGATCAGCATGCTCCATGCGTTCAGGAATTCTCCGTCCGTAATCATGTGGAGCATCGGCAATGAGGTTCCGTCCCAATGCACTGCCGATGGTTACAAGACGGCGGCTTTCCTTCAGTCCATCTGTCACAGGGAGGACCCGACGCGTCCTGTCACATGTGGCATGGACCAGGTCAACTGCGTGCTTTCCAACGGTTTCGCGGCCCAGCTGGATATTCCGGGAATCAATTACCGCACTTTCCGTTACAAGGATTGCTACGGGCAGCTGCCTCAGGGCCTCGTGCTGGGTTCCGAGACGGCGTCTACCGTCAGTTCCAGGGGCACCTACCATTTTCCGGTGGAGAAGGCGTTCAGCGTAAAGCATGAGGACCACCAGTCTTCCGGCTATGACATGGAGGCCTGCAACTGGTCGAACATTCCTGACGTGGACTTCGCTCTGGCCGAGGATTATCCATGGACATTGGGCCAGTTCGTCTGGACAGGCTTCGATTACCTGGGCGAGCCGAGCCCTTACGATACCGATGCATGGCCGAACCACAGTTCCATGTTCGGAATCATTGACCTGGCCTCAATTCCGAAGGATAGATATTGGCTTTACCGCAGCGTCTGGAACACGGAAAGTCCTACGCTTCATATAGTTCCGCATTGGACCTGGCCCGGCCGCGAAGGGCAGGTGACGCCGGTTTACGTCTATACTTCATGGCCTGAGGCCGAGTTGTTCGTGAACGGGGTTTCCCAGGGACGCCGCTCCAAGATGTCGCCGTCCGCGCCTTGCGAAGGCCTTCAGGATGAGGCGGTCGAGGGACGTTATCGCCTGATGTGGGATGACGTGGTTTACCGGAAGGGTGAGATCCGCGTCGTGGCCTATGATGCGGATGGCAATGTCGCAGATTCGGAGTCTGTCCGCACTGCCGGCAAGCCGCACGCCCTCCGTCTTGAATGTGACAGGGATTCCATCGCCCGCGACGGGGAAGACTTGGCCTATGTGACTGTAAGTGTGGTAGATAAGGACGGCAATACCGTGCCTTCCGATACCCGCGAGGTCTTCGCTTCAGTGTCCGGTGCCGGCGAGTTCCGCGCCATCGCCAACGGCGACCCGTGCTCGCTTGAACTGTTCCATCTCCCGCACATGCACCTCTTCGCCGGCAAGCTGACCGTAATAGTCCGCTCCCGCGCCGATGCCGAAGGTTCTATTTATTTGAAAGTCAATGCAAAAGGGGTGAAGTCTGCCGAACTGGAGCTGTAGGGTGAGTCATTAAAAGGTGCAAAAGTGAAATTTATTTTCTAACTTCGCGGCCTGAAGAGTGAACCAACCAGATGACAGCCCTCTAAATTGAAGCAGTTTAAGGAAATATTCGATGCGTTTTATCCGAAGGTCTATGGCTATGCCCTGAAGGCCGGCGGACAGGAATGGCTTGCGGAAGAGATTGCCCACAATGTCTTCTGCAAGTTGTGGATGCATCGTGACAACTTGTCTCTCAAAGGAAAAGATGATAAAGAGGTAATGTCCATCGTTTCAAGTTATCTTTTCGTGGTTACCCATAATGAGGTGAATAACTATTTCAGGGAATGCAGGCAAATTGAGCAGTTGAGAGAGAACTTCGCCGTTCAGCTCTGTTGTGAATCCCGCATTGAACAGACTGTTGACGCGAAAACCGCCCTCGGAATCATTGACAGGGTCGTGGAGGGTATGCCGGCAGTGCGCAAAGAAGTGTTCACTCTCAGCAGATATCATAACATGACCAATGAGTCTATAGCCAAACGCCTGAAAATCAGCAAGAGAACTGTCGAAAAGCACATCAGTCTCGCGTTGGGACAGTTGAGGCTTGAGCTTGCCGCATATCAGATTTAGTGTATTTCTGTAAATAATCAAAAATTTTTCATTTTCCGTTACGTGTGACGTCCGGCAACTGCGTCTAAAGCATGCATTAAGGATTACTCGTATGAAAGAGGAAATTGACATATCGGAAGCCCGTGAAATCTGGAACAGCCCGTCTCCGCAGATGGACAAGGACCAGATAGATCGTGCGTATGAGTCCATTGGCGGCTATATCCTGAGATCCAGAATATCCAAAGGAATAAAAGCTTGCATCGGTGGAGTGGCCGCAGCTTGCCTGGTCATCGCGGGCGTATTTATCGGCAGAATCGAAAAACCGGAAATGGTAGCCGAAGTATATGCTCCTGAGTATGTGGAATATATGGCGGCAAACGGCGATATCAAGGAAGTCCTCCTTGCCGACGGGACCCGTGTCTATCTCAATGCCCAGTCCCGTTTGAATTGCGAAAAGAGCCTCACAGGTGCTACGAGAGACGTTTTCCTGTGCGGCGAAGCATTCTTCGAAGTAGCCAAGGATACGCTTCATCCGTTCATCGTACATGCTGCCGGAACGCAAATCAAGGTAACCGGCACCAAGTTCAATGTCAGGGCTTTTCCTGATGAGGACAGCAGCACCACGACATTGGTCGAAGGTGGCGTAGAAGTCAGGATTCCAGGCCAGGTCAATCCTATAACATTGGTCCCTGGAACTGCATTGTCCGTGAGCAACAAGAATTTAAGTGCATCGCTATTCGAGGTTGATGCGGTCAATGCGACCGGTTGGTATAGGGGAGAGTTCAATGCTTATCACATGACTCTCGAGCAGATTTGTCATAACCTTGAGCGCCGTTTTGGAGTCAAAATATTCATAGCCAACCAAAATGTAGCGTCTAAATTGTTCTATGCGTCATTCGTAAACAACGAGGATGTAGAAGGAATACTGAAATCATTGAATGTAAACAAGGATTTTCATGTGAAGAAACATGAAAACTTGTATACGATTTATTGATAATTATAACTTTTTAAATATTCACTATGCTAAAAACCTCAAAATGCTTTGCGGGTATGGCTCTGCGTTGTCTAGCTGTCCTGCTGAGTTTCCTGATGGCAGGCGGTGTAATGGCTTCTGCCCAGCAGAAGAACATCTCACTGAAAGTGTCCAATGTCTCCATTGAGTCGGCATTGAACACTGTCAAGAGCCAATACGGAATCTCTATTGTCACTCAGATTGAAGGACTTGATCTTTCGTCCAAGGTGAGTGTTGACATCAAGAATGCTTCTGTCACTGAAGCGCTCAAGGAAATTTTCAAGCCCCAGCAGATCGACGTCAAAATCGATGGCAATGTGGCAATGATTTCAGCGGCTGCCGCCAAGAATTTCACCGTGAAAGGTATTGTTACCGATTCTGCCGGAGAACCGGTTCCGGGTGCCATGATTCTCGTAATGGGCACAAAAGACGGTGTGACTACGGATATTGACGGAGCATATTCCCTCACATTGGCCAAGCCTGCCACGCTTAAATGCACTTGTCTCGGTTTCGTGGACCAGGAGACGAAAGTCAGCAAAGAAAGCAATGTAAATTTCACAATGACGACATCCTCTGAATTCCTTGAGGAAGTGGTTGTAGTAGGTTATGGTTCACTCCGTCGCTCGCTCGTCTCCAGTGCCATCAGCAAGATGTCGATGGATGACAACAAACTTCGTAACGTGGACAGCCCTGCAGCTCTGCTCAGCGGACGTATCGCCGGTGTATCCGTGAGTGGCGGATCCGGTAACCTCGGTTCAGGTGAGCGTATGGTCATCCGCGGAATTTCGTCGCTCAACGCAGGTAATGAGCCGCTCTATGTGATTGACGGTGTGCCTATTACGAATACGAAGTCAAACCTTACCAACCTCGGTGAGGATATGAGTTCACTGGCCGTCCTCAATACCAGCGATATCGAGTCTATCGATGTGCTCAAGGACGCAGCCTCGGCGGCAATCTACGGTTCCCGCGCCAGCAACGGTGTCATTCTCATCACCACCAAATCCGGTGCGGCGGGAAAGGCCACAGCCCGTGTCAATGTCAGCACGAGTGTTTCGCAATTCCCTAACATCAACAAGATCAAGATGGCGGATTCGAAACTCTATGTGGAAGCATATAATGAGGGCGTTGACAACTATAACAAGCAGTATGGCTTGTCCATAGGTGATGCCAATTATAAAACTCACATTTATAATCCTTTCGGTACATTGCCTGATATGGATTGGATGGGTTCCATCACCAGACTGGGAATCAGCTACAATGCGGATGCTTCCTTCTCAGGAGGCAACAAGACCACCAATTTCTACATTGGCGCGAACTATAACCATAAAGAGGGTGTCATCAAGACCAACAGACTGGACAAGTTCAACTTGAAAGCCAAGATACAGCACGATTTTACCAAATGGCTTGAAGTCGGTGCGAACATGTCCGCAAACTACATGAAGACACATCAGGTGCCGGGAGCAAATGCCGGAACCATGATTATCGGACGTGCTTTGGAGCAGAGGCCTTATGACCGTATATATAAACCGGATGGAAGTTATTATGTCGGTGGTACCGACGGACTTTCGTTCCATAACCCTATTCAGATTCTCAATGAGCAGAATGCCTTTATCGAGAACCTCAGATTCCTCGGCAATGCTCACATGAATCTCAAGTTCTTGGATAATAAGATTTCTTTCAAAAACACGATCAATACGGATGTCACCCAACTGTACGACTATACTTTCTATAACTCCAAACATCCTTATGGAAAGGGCGTCGGCGAGATCATTGACAGGCATGAGACCATCATGAACCTGAGTTTCGACTCTGTCCTGAACTACAATGATACTTATCTCGGCGGTGATCTTGCTTTCAATGCAATGCTCGGCCATTCATTCCAGAAAGTGAGCACGAGAAACATTTCTCTTGACGGAAAAGGCTTTCCTTCTGATTCTTTCGACGTGGTCGGAGTTGCTGCGGAGGTGGCCGGCTATGGAGGCAACGCTTACGCCTATGCATTGGAGTCATACTTCGGTCGTCTTAACTTCGGTTATAAGGAAAGATATACCCTCACAGCTACATTAAGAACTGACGGTTCTTCCAAATTCCGTCCTAAATACCGTTGGGGCTGGTTCCCTTCAGTTTCGTTCGGTTGGAATGTGGGAAAAGAATCATGGATGAAGGATAGCGGAGTCGATATGAAACTTCGTGCAAGTTATGGTAAGACAGGTAACCAGGAAGGTATCGGCTTATTCTCTTCACAGTCCCAAATGGCTGGTGGCAAGAACTATATGGGGCATAGCGGTATATACTCGACCGTATTCGGAAACCCTAAGCTGACTTGGGAGAAGTCCGGTCAGATTGACGTCGGTGTCGATCTCGGTTTCTTCAATGACAAACTCACATTGATTGTCGACGGCTATGTGAAGAACACGACGGACCTGCTCTATTCCAAGCCTACTTATGCAACGTCCGGTACCACTTCCATCATGAGCAATGTCGGCTCTATCCGGAACAAGGGTATAGAAGTTACCATCGGAGGAAACCTTGATTTGGGACCTGTACACTGGACAACTTCATTCAACATTGCCCATAACAAGAATACTGTAACTTCCATCACCGGAAACGATGACCTTATAGCAATCGGTGGAAACCGAGTTCTCAAAGTAGGTGAGGAAGTGGGAACATTCTATCTCTTCAAGTTCGACGGTGTATACCAGTATGATGCCGAGGTTCCTGAAGCGCTTTATGCGCAGGGCGTGAGAGCCGGAGACTTCAGGTATGCAAACCTTGACGGAGATGCTGAAAATCTGATCAATGATACTGACCGCGCTGTCAAATACTCTTCCAATCCGAAATTCAGCGGAGGTTGGAGCAATACCTTCTACTGGAAAGGCTTGAGTCTTGATGTGTTCCTTTCGTATTCTTATGGCGCGAAAGTATATTTCGGACAGGGACAGAACATTACGAGATGCGCTACCAATCATGGTGTAAGAGAAGAAATGGCTGTCAACAGATGGACAGGTCCTGGCAGTACCAATGTCTATGCACGTGCTATCGCAGGTTCAGCATGGAATACCAAAAATTCTGATTACTTCCTTTATGACGGCTCGTTTATCAGGCTCCGTTCTCTTACCCTTTCTTACAATTTCGGACAGAAAGTCCTTGAAAAGATTCATATGAAAGGGCTTAGGGTATTCGCACAGGGCGACAACCTGTTCCTTCTTACAAGATATCCGGGCTATGACCCTGAAGTCTCAAGCAATCTCGATGCGAGATTCTTCGGAGTGGACGACCTCAATGTTCCTCAGCCGCGTACATTTACTTTCGGTTTAAACCTAACTTTCTAAACAGGGATATAAATGAAAAGATATATTACACTTGCACTGTCCGTGCTGATGGTGCTGAATTCATGCTCGCAGATGCTGGATATATATCCGCGTTCAGCGATTTCTCCTGACGGAGTGACGGCAAATGACCTTTCTGCTCTTCGTTACGGCGTTTATTCTGCCATGCAGAACAAACCCGGCACCACAGGCTATCTTTGCTTCGATCTCCTCGGTGGTGACATTACACAGAAAAACTACAACCCGATAGATATTTATAACGGCTACATGAAGACGCTCGGCTCGAATGTTACGGGTCAATGGAACAGTTTCTATAATGAACTTTATCATGTGAACGTGCTTCTTGCTGCTGTGGAAAAGGCCGGTATTGAGGCAAATAAGGTCATCTATGGAGAAGCACATTATTTCCGTGCGATGATTTATATGAACCTCGTGACGAGATGGGGAGGCGTGCCGATTCTCAGAGTCAATACCTCGGACAGAGTGGCGAGAGACACTGTTGAGGACTGCTGGGACTTTATCAATGAAGAGCTCCAGCTCGCCATCGACAATCTTGAGACTTCTACAGACATGTATATGGTTTCCAAGGAAGCTGCACAGGCTCTTGCCGCCAGAGCATACCTCTATCAAGGAAACATGAAGAAAGCCGCCGAACTCGCAGAAGGCCTTATTACCAGCGGTAAATATGCTCTCGAAAAGGACTTCAGCAAGATTTTCGGATATGATCGCAAAGCCAACTCGGAAACAATCTTCGCCTTCAAGATGGATGATACTGAAACATCCGTCAAACTCGGCTCGCAGTACTTTACGTATGATTATGTGAACAAGGGTAGCGGATGGTATTTCCCGACGCAGACGATTATCAATCTTTTCGATGCCAATGACACGAGACTGCCGGTTTCCGTCGTTACGGTAGGTACTGACAAGTGTATGGGCAAATATCCTGGCGGACAGGCATATTCAGACCCGATAATCATCTCGAGAATCGGAGAGATCTATCTTATCAGCGCTGAGGCACTAGGTTTCCCTGACGGATGCGAGCGTCTTAACCAGCTTCGTAGAATGAGAGGCCTTTCAGATAGCACGGCAAGTTCCGAAGCCGAACTTAAAGAAGCCGTTCTTCAGGAGAGAAGGCTCGAACTCATAGGTGAAAACCTGATATGGTATGATTATATCCGTCAGGGCAAGGCAATCGAAAGATTGGGTATCACCAAGAGACAGACATTGTTCCCTATTCCGGAAGGAGAAATCAGGGAGAACCCTCTGCTCAAGCAGAATCCTGGTTGGGGTGGAAATGAACTATAAAACAGCAAGAAAATGAAATCATTGAAATATATAATCGCTGCTTCACTTGCATTGGCAGCTTGTCAGGAGAAACCTGTTCAGCCTGATTATGTGAGCAATGAACCGAAAACTGAGGTGGCTAAAACGCTCATTGAGAAGACAGATATGATAGCTGCTCTCTATTCGGACAGTGAGACTGTAATTACTGACGGATTGACAATGACGGCATTGAGCTATCTCGGCATGGACGGATGTCCTATGAGGATATGGTTCCTCAAGGCGGACCTGTCGAAACCGAATCTTTGTCTGGACCAGGTGTATGCAGGAGATGTGTTCCAGAGCGCAGGAAGCAAACTTACGGAAATGGCAAAAAAAGCAGACAGTCCGGATCATTTCGTGTGGGCCGCAACCAATTCCGATTTTGGCTCGGATGCCCAGAAAGGCCCTCAGGGCATCTTCCATCATGAAGGTAAATGCTATAAGAACACTTTCAATGAACTTCCGAATCGTCCAAGATGCTTTTTCTACATGACGCCGGACAAGAAAATCCGTATGGCGGACAAGGCTGATTATGAAAAAGTAGTGTCTGAAAATCCGGATATCGTGGAGGCAGGGGCAGGTGGACCGCTTCTTATCATTGACGGTGTGTCCCAGAATATCCCTTCACAGAAGGACGGACTTTCAGAGCGCCATCCGAGAACTTGTATGGGTGTCGAGAAAAACGGCACGACAGTATGGATGATGGTTGCGGACGGTCGTCGTTATACATGGTCCAACGGCCTGTATTACAATGATATGTGCAAGATCATGTCGGCTGTAGGCTGTCATAATATGATGAATCTTGACGGCGGCGGTTCTTCAGAAATGATAGTGCGTGCCTCTAAAGATAAGAATGAATACAATGTAATTAACTGGACCAATGATAATGGCGGAGAAGAACGCACATTGTATACGGGCATTTTATTCGTAACGAAAAAGTAAAGACGTATGAACAATATATTCAAGACAATCTGCCTCGTGCTGACAGGTGCAGCGCTGGCATCTTGTACGCTCGATTTTCCTAAGGAATCCGAATATCCTTTCCTTAGCGGAAATACCGGGCAGACACCTGAAATTACATTCTCCGGGCAGAAGGATATAGCAGTGGGGAAGACGGGTGGAGAATTCAAAGGCTCTTTCAAATCGAACCTTCCGTGGGTCGCTGAAAGCCTCGTTGACTGGATAGAAATCACAAGTGACAAAAGGGGAATGGGCGGAAACGGTGAAACTGAATTGACTTTCAATGTTACCCGGAACACGACTCTCAAGTCCCGTACAGGACAAATCCGTGTATCTATTACAAGTGATGCGGAAGCCTGTATAAAAGTGGTTCAGGAGCCAAGTCTTCCGGAAGACCTTGGCAATGAATGGTTCATCAAACCTGGTGCTACGGGAAAAGGCTCTTCTTGGGAGGATGCGACAGATCTTGGCGAAGCTTTGAAGGCGTGTGCTACTGCGGACAAATTGTATCTTGCAGCCGGAACATATACTCCGACACAATATGCAGGAGGCAGCAGCGATGCGGACAAGACATTCCTTCTGACTCAGAATGTCAGGATTTACGGCGGTTATCCTGCAAATCCTAAAGCAGGAGATGCGGCGGATCCAGCTGTCAACAAAACCATTCTCAGCGGAAATGAAAGTTCCACCAATCACGTGTTTATCATAGCCGCTCCCAAGGATGACGACTACAGCATACAGATCAATGGAATTACTGTCCGTGGAGGATGCAACACAAGTACAAAAGCCGGCTCCAATAAACTGAACGGTGAATATTTCTTCACCGGATATGGTGCCGGAGTCTATGTTCTCGGTTCCAAAGTCAAGTTCACAAATTGCTTTATCAAGGATAATAAATCTGTCAAGTTCGCATGCGGTATGTTCAGTACGAACAATTCGTATGTGGAGATGGAGCATTGTGAAATAACTGACAATATGGTGGAAAACGGAAATGCTGCCGGAATCCACAATGCGGGTACGATGATTCTCAGAAACTGCGGTATCAGACGTAACGGCTGCACCAAGAACTCGCTTGTCGGCGGTTTTTACAATTACGACACGGACAAGAAGCTTAATACTGCCAAAGCATATCTTTACAGCTGCGAGTTTGAAAACAATTCAGCTTCTACCAACTGGAAGAGAGTCAGTAATTTCTATGGCCGTGAAAATTCCTTCTCGGTGATAGTCAATACCACTTTCTACGGCACAGATGCAGGAAATGCTCCTATTGCGATTTTTGGAAAGGGCGTAACTGATACTGAAGCTTATATCATCAGCTGTACTGTTGCAGGAAACAAATCCAGCAGCCCGGATGTCTGCTCGGGTATAGCTCAGATAGATAGTAAGGTAAAAGTTTATAATTCAATAGTTTCCGGCAATAAAGGAGGACGCGATGGTATCTGGGCGATAAAGAGCACAATGAATGAACTTATTGACCAGAGGACAGAGACTGTTTCTTATTCCATCAATGCCGAGAAGGTGTTCGGTGATGACGATGTAATGCCCGGCCTCTTGTTCGATCCTGAGAAAATGCTAGGAAAGGCTTCAAATGGTGTAGTCCCTCTGATCGGCGCAGGCAATCCTGCCCTCACAAACGGTATGACGGCAGACCAGCTGAAGTCCATCAAGAGCGGCCGGGAACCGGAAATCGATGAAACTGAAGTGGCCAAAGACCAGAAAGGCAACCCTCGTACCGGTAAAGTCATGGGTGCCTATGTAGGAAAATAATCAATACAATACTAAACTAGACTATGCTTCAAGGGAGTTGTCCGTCACGGACAGCTCCTTTTTTTACTTTACACATTCCCGCAGGCATCAATTCCCTATGGTTGCTTTCAGCGCTTGAGCTTCTCAATCTGGAGGTGGCATATAGAAAAAAAAGAGGAGCAACCTCACGGCTGCCCCTCTCCAAAAACGTTCTTTGTTATATTGAAACCGAACTCAATTCGGCTCCTATGCGATGTATTGCGGCCACAATCTTTTTTGTGGTCTTTTCTCCAGGGAATGCTGCTCCACTCTTGTATTGCCTCATTTTGCTTTCGTTGATACCTGCATACTGAGCGAAGCGGCTGGCATTGATGAAATCGAAATCTTCGAAGAATGATGGCATGTCATAGCGAAACGTGACCTGATACTCTTCAGGAACACACTCTCCGTCCGCCAAAGCTAAATCACGGCAATCCTCGACGCTTTCTCGGAAATCTGCTTTGGCCTCCTCGATTGTCTCCCCAAAACCGCCGAAATGATTTTTGCCAAAACTTTGCGAGGACGTGATAGCAAAACGCCCGTCCGTTCCCTTTTCAATAATTGCTACTATCTTATACATATTCATAATATACTTTCGAGAAAAAGTTCTCTGTTATTCAGAATCTGAATTCAAGAATGGGCAGGGATTAAATCCCTGCCTGCTTCTTGATTGCTTCAAGAGTTCCAGTTCGGATTTCTTGAGCCCCGTGCCTCGGAATTGAGAATCTCTCGCCCGTTATTGCAGATTCCCATATTTCGTGGGATGTCCCCTGACGGACAAGAAAGCATCCGTTCTTCCGAAGCAGCCTCTTCAATTCAGAACTCTTCATATAACAAAGAACTTTGTATTTGCAAAAGTAACGGATTCGTTACTAATTTCCAAATATTTTTATCTTTTTAGCACCCTTTTTCCGATTAACGGACTTTACGTACGCGAAACGCGGCTCACGTCAATCGAGCATGATGAACGGGGCCCAGTAGAACGGGTCGTTGAAATCCGGGCTGTGCATGAGGTCGTATCGGGCGAGGTCCAGGGCCTCATGCTTGGTTTTTCCGGCAATGAGGTGCGTGTAAAAGCGCATCATGAATTCGGAAGTGGCGGTATCATTGACACTCCAGAGAGTCATGAGAATGGTCTGGACACCGGCTTTCTTGAACGCGGTCTGGAGTCCGACGATGCCGTCTTGCGATACGGTTCCGGAGGCTGTGTTGCAGGCGGCAAGCACCACCATGGAACAGTGGCTCATATCGAGTTGCGCTATCTCGGCACCATTGAGCAGACCGGATCCGGCATTGGGCGTGGTGCGTAATTAATTGGTAAGTAAACAATTAGCCGTTTTCAGAGTTTGCGAAACATTAACTCTGAAAATTCCTAATCCCTTGTGAAACAGAGCCTTATGCTCCACGAGAATTGGGAAACTCCGGCAGAAGTCTGTCCGCCACTCCGCTCTCGAATTTGTGGATGGTGGTCAATCCGATACCGGACTGCTCCGATACGTCTTTTTGGGTGAGCCCGCAGCGCATCCTGTAATCCTTGAAACGTGTGCCCATCAATCTGACGATTTCCGGTGTCGAATATTCATACAGATCAGTCATTGCTAGTTTTTATTTAACTGTCATTATATTGATAGATATATTGTTATTTAGCCTTTTATCTTCACTCAAGTGATAGTTATAACTGCAAAAATATGAATTAAAACCAATAAAATGAACCATATCGCTAAAGGTCAATGTTTACCTTTTCGGTTTTTCGACATTGTTATAAATGTGAAAAATGAAGTTCAATACCCCATCGAGTGTTGCGTTAATGAAAACATTTTATAACTTTGTGATGCTGCCAAATAAGCAGCGACATAACATTAGTGAAAGTGTTTCGCTAATCCCCGTTCCGAAATCTGGAAAATTTCAAACATGTGCAGGGAGAGCAACAGCACTCATCACCGTCTTGCCATATCCTCTGATATTGCATATTCGGTGTGGGGTATTGTTTATTCATCCGCACATAGGTTTTTCCAGAGCCTCGGAACAGATGAACGGACAGACTCCACACTTTCGCGTATTTAAATATTTATTCAACAGCGGAGTCGTGCTGAACGAATGATGGCTATTATGCACTGTAACAATGTCAAACTAATTAGCTTAGAAAAAAGCGTCATGACAGAACAACCATACGATGTGCTTTAGTGTGTAATGGATTGCTTGGACAGACCGTTTTAAGCTGGTTGTGGTGTGTTGATGTTGATTACGCGCACAAAGTTTTGAAAATCACTACTAAGAAAGAGAAAAAATTAATTTGATATGAATCATCGCATTTCTTTAATTGTGTTGCTATGTACAACCATTCTGTTCGCATCCTCTTGCGGTGGTCGCCCACAGCCTCCAATGACTGGAACTAACTTGACGACTATAGTTCTCAATGATACTCCTGCATCTGCTTTGCCCAAATGCAATGTGAATGTTTATATCGAGAACTCTGCCAGCATGGATGGCTATGTCAAAGGCGTCACTGAATTTGAGCAGTCCATTTACAGCTATATCAGCGATATTAAACTTGCAGACTTCTGTTTGAGCCTTAATCTGAACTATATAAATAGTAAGATTCTCCGCCAGCCAGATGATGTAAAGGATTTCATTGCTAAGCTTGAACCGACTACTTTCAAGAACAAGGGTGGAGACCGTAGTACAACAGATATTTCAGACCTATTCCAAAAAATAATGGCTGAGCAGGCTAAGGACGATATTGCCATTCTTATTTCCGATTTCGTTTTCTCGCCTGGAAAAAAAGATGCTAGCGAATACCTCACAAATCAACAAGTAGGTATAAAGACTCAGTTCGCTACCAGACTGAAGGAAGATCCTGATTATGCAGCTGTCTTATATCGCCTAACTTCGATGTTTGATGGCAAGTATTTCAATAAATTTGACCACCCAACTCAAATAAGAGCCAATCGTCCATTCTTTATCTGGCTACTTGGCGATAAGAGTCAACTTCAGCGTCTTACTTCTAAGATTAAGAAGGAGAATATGAAAGGACATGGTGTAGACCATACTTTCTGTATCTCAAGAATAACTGCTGCGACACCTTATGGCATTCTTCCTATGCCGAGGATTGGCACGTTCAAGATTGACCCGACCAACGTTAAGACCAGGATTCTGAATGCAAAGGTTGACAAAAAAGCAGTCGGGTCAAAGTTTGTCGTGTCCTTTGGTGTTGACTATAGCGGTTTCCTTCTGGAAGACAGTTATCTTACTGATCCAGCTAATTATGAGGTTAATAACAAAGCATATACAGTAGAAATCAACCGCAACCCTAATCATTCATCTTCCTATACACATGTAGTGAAGCTTAAGCTGGATTCTTCTCAGCCCGTTATTAGCCGAGGGAACATTAAGGTGTCGCTCCTCAAGAAATCTGCACCATGGGCAGAAAAATATACCGATAATGTGGGAGAGGATATTAATGCTGACGATGCAATGGAGAAGACCTTTGGACTCAAGGCCCTTGTTGACGGCGTCTATGACGCCTATAAATCAGACAATACTTACTCTTCATTCACAATTAACATCAATTAGTATGGCTGACATTTTTGGACAAATTTATGGTTGGTTCCAGTCCTTGTTTGGGCAGGACCTGAGTTATTATCTCTGGGGGTATGATCCGGCAACTGAAGGTTATACCAACCCCAACATATACAATCACGTCGGGCTCATTGCGATTATTGTAGCCCTGGTTCTGGTACTTGTTTATTACTACATCATTAACCATCCCCGGTTCTGCAAATGGTGGAGTTGGCTTTTGACCTTGATCCTAAATGGCCTTATTGGTCTTTTTGTCGGTTATGGTATCGTCGCATCGAAATATATTAACGGCTTCATCCCCCAGCAGTTGATGTATCAGTTCGATGCGGACGGCAATGTCGTTGCATACCTAATTGGCTACCAGCATTGCTGGGGCTTTGGTATTGCGAATATGATTGTATGTACCATGTTTTTTATTCTCTTCTCATTTGCGTTCAAGTGGTGGAGTTCCAATGCTAAGCACGTTCCCTTCCTTTAGTTGCAAGATAAATACTCACGAAATATGAATGGAAAAATATTCTTGTTTGGAATTGGAGGTACTGGTTCTCGGGTGATTAAGTCACTCGTCTTGATGTCCGCCTCCGGTGTTGATATTCAAGCCAACGCGATAGTTCCTATTATCATTGACCCAGATTTTGCCAATGCCGACCTTACTCGGACGATTGAACAAATCAAGACATATTCTGCGGTTCGAAAGTCCCTAGATTTTACGGCATCTTCAAATAATAAGTTCTTTAAACCCAATTTTGAGGATGTGGTCAATGGCTATAGACTTCGCCTCAAAGATACTAAGAATAAAAAGTTCAAGGAGTTCATCCAGTATGATACCCTTGGGAAAGAGAACCGTGCTCTCGCATCTATTCTGTTTTCAGAGAGCAATCTTGACGCAGATATGGAAGTTGGGTTCAAGGGTAATCCTAATATTGGCAGCATCGTTCTCAACCAGTTTACTGACTCTGAGGACTTCCTTGCATTTGCAGCGGCATTTAAACCTGGTGACAGGGTGTTTATTGTGAGTTCCATTTTTGGTGGAACAGGTGCCAGTGGTTTTCCTCTGATTCTAAAGAATATTCGGAGTATCCTCAGCACTATGCCGAATTGTGATGCTATTCAAAATGCACCTGTAGGTGCTATTACCGTCCTCCCTTATTTTGCTGTTAAACCTGAAGAAAATAGTCAAATCAATTCTTCGACATTTGTAGGTAAAACCAAAGCCGCCTTGCACTACTATGAAAACAACGTTACTGGAAGTAACTCTTCAGTTAACGTTCTCTACTATATAGGAGATGAACGTAATAGACAGTATGACAATAAAGAAGGGGGCCAACTCCAGAAGAATAATGCACATATTATTGAATTAGCTTCTGCACTTTCCATAGTTGACTTCGCGTCCATTTCTGATGATGATGCTGCAATGGTCTGTGATAAAGATGGGAATGGAAGGGTCTATGCTCCCAGTCCGAGATTTAAAGAGTTTGGTATTGACAACGATACGGAGAGGATCATCTTTACGGACTTTACCAGAAAAACGAGGGACATTATATGTGTCCCGATGACACAGTTCATCCTTTTGTCCAAGTATCTCAAAGAGCACATTAAGAGTGCTTTACCTCTCCCATGGGCCAAGGATAACGATTTCAATGAATCGTTCCTGAATTCTTCATTTATGTCCGACCTAGAGAAGATCACAACTTTTTATATGGAATGGTTACGCGAGATGGATGATAACGACCGCGGGTTTAAGCCGTTCAAGATTGACATCCCAAAAAGTCAAATCTTCAGTATCGTGGAAAATGTAAAACCGGCAAAAGTGAAAGGTCTAATTGGCTTCCTTAAAAATGGATATGATCTTTTCGACGCTTTCTTGGATTCAAAACACACCTCTCTTCAGAAAAGTTCCAAAGAACAGAAATTTATGGAACTTTTCTATGATGTCACCGAAGAACTAGTTAACGCAAAATATAAATTCTAGGAACTATGGCAAAAGTTTTCAGATTACATACAGGCGCATCCGATACACTCAGCAACTGGGAGGATTCCGTAAAAATCGGCAGTACAGCTATAGACAAAATTCCCGATCCGGTAGGAGCAACGGACGCTCATGAGATTACTTCTATTCCATCTCCCTTCGCCAGGATGGATCTTGTGAAGAATGCATTTAAGATTGTCGCCGACGGAGATCTTGAAGGTGATACTATTTATCATAAGCTGGTTTCTGATGCTCTTGATGTCGGTCAAATTTTCTTCAATATCGAAAAGTATCGTAAATTCATTGAGATTATCGTTTGGGACAAAAATAACGCACTGAAGGAACTTGATGATTCTTATTGTGAAGAACATAGACGTCTTGGAAGAACTTATGGTACTTACCTCCAGCAGGACCAGGATGTTTATCACTTCGACAAACTGGATTGCATATATCTTCTCAACTATCGGGCGCCGTCTGCTCCCAATGAGATGAATATAATAGGAGCGACATCTCCTGCGACCCTATTCTTCACTTCCGCAAATAACCTTAGCTATGTTGGCAAGGGTGAATATGCGATTACATTCGGCAACGACAGACCATTTGATGGCGCGTATGCTCCTCTTCACAAAAGAGATAATGCTTATATCAAATACTGGTGGAGCCTGAAGAAGAGTCGTCGAGATTTTGCTGCAATTTTTCCTGAAGTGAACGCATATCTGGATAGGAGTTTTAATTGCTTCCAGGCTTCTCTTAAAAGAGAATTGCAGAATATGGCCGATGATTCGTACCAGCAGGACTATGATGACATTTCTGTCAATCCTGTGGCTCAGAATTATGTAACCATTCTCGGTCAGAGGCTAAGAGGAAAGAAAATGGTTGATGTTGTCGAGAGCGACTTTGAGATGCTCGTCTCTCCCAAGCTTAAAAAAGTCGGAGAAAAGATTCCTCTTGCTCTTCCAGTTGAGACTTTTATTGAGCCGCTAAAATATGTTATAGATGTTTGGAATAAGAATACTGCGGTTCCTTATGTTGACAGCAGAGCAATTGCCGATCGGGTTCTTCCGGAAGATGGCACCGCCTACCCTTATGTTACAGTAAGCGATTTCCTCGAAGACTCTATTATCAAGATTCCTTACAAGTTTAACAAAGCAGCCTTTTTCAATGGCAACGATGAAAAACCTGATGAGCGCGATAGCTATCTGCTTCCTTTGAGGAAGACCTTTTTCAACTATTTCCAAGTAAGTGATTTGAAAGGAACTGTTGATGGTAGGAATATGATTGAAATTAAAAGACTCGCAGGTGATACTGGAGTAAAGGTTATCCTTCGCATTCCTGTAAAGGGCGGACACATCAAATATGAACGTATTTATTACAAGGCTGATAAGGCAGATATAGCAAACAATAAGGGTGTTATCATCAACCGGGATTTCACGCTTGGTCAATTCCCGACAATCAAATATGCTGATGATGTAAAACCTTACTATCGAGTGAGTGTCCTTGATCGTGATACCATTTCCAACGGAGCAAACAACCGATATAAGCTCAATTTCTTTGATTCGGCAAACGAAAATGTCGAATTTGATGAAGTAATCCAAAGGAATAAGACAGCCGATGGGGAACGATTCGATGGCGATAAGGTAGATTCTGCGACCTATGCTCTTTCCAAAACATTCCAGTACATTCAGGTCTCTGATAATTCATTTGAAAACCTTAATGCTATCGTTATTCCGAACTTTGTCGTCAAAACGGGAAATCATAAGTTTCGGTTTGCAATTGATTTTGGCACCACCAACACACATATTGAGTACAGTGTTGATGGGGAAAGCTCTAAGGCATTCAACATAACGGATGCTGATATGCAGATTCAGAAACTTCATATCATCGACGACTTTGAACTTAATGATGTCTTACGTTCTGATTTCATTGCTGCCACAATAGGCGGTGACAGCATCTACTCCTACCCGATGAGGACTGTCCTGTCTGAAACTAATAATACGAATTGGTCAAAGCCGGTGTTCTCAATGGCTCATGCTAACATCCCGTATACTTATGAAAAGAGTCTTCCACTCTCGTATAATGTTCTACATACAGACCTTAAGTGGTCCACCAATCAGGATGACAAGCGAAGAGCCGCTATGTATATTGAGTGTCTCCTCGTGATGCTAAGAAATAAAGTACTTCTCAACAATGGTGATCTTTCCAAGACCGAAGTTGTATGGTTCTATCCTGCCAGCATGACACAGAGCCGTTTCAATAAGTTTAAGGATGAATGGGATAGCACTTTCCGCAAGTTCTTCAATGCGCCTTCGGCCAATATTGTTGCTTTATCGGAATCCATAGCACCTTATTATTTTCATAAGGCCAAGAAGGGGGCTACTTCTACTGTAGTCTCTATTGATATCGGTGGCGGCACTACTGATGTCCTCATTGTTGACAAGGGCGAGCCTAAATTAATCACTTCTTTCCGATTTGCGGCAGATTCGGTCTTTGGTGATGGATATTCATATGATTCTGATAGCAATGGGTTTGTAAAAGAATATTCCGGAGAGATAATGCACCTTCTCGATGATAATAATCTTACCAGTCTAAAGGGTGTATTGAAGTCTCTTGAAGAGAAGAAAGTATCAACAGATATTATCGCTTTTTTCTTCTCTCTCGCCTCGAACAAAGAGACTCACAATGTCGCCGATTTCGCAAAGATGCTTGCCGATGATAAGAGAGGTAAATATGCAGTCATTCTCTTCTATGTGGCCATCATTTACCACATAGCTAATATCATGAAGGCTAAGAACTATTCGATGCCCCGCCATATTACATTCAGCGGAAATGGGTCGAAACTTTTGAGCATTTTGAGCACGAATGACTCCACACTCGAGTGTTTCACCAAACTTATCTTCGAGAAGATTTATGGTGAAGCCTACTCAACTGACGGTTTGACAATTATTCGTCCCAGCAACTCGAAGGAATCTACCTGTAAGGGCGGTGTTATACTTGAGCCGTTCCGTTCACAGGACTACTCCCAGATAAAGGAGATGAAGACCATACTTTTGGGATGTGATTCAAGCACGTTTGCGGAGAATAAGATTTCCTATGATGATATTGATGTAAAGGTCATCGATAGCGTAGTAGAAACCATCAAGGATTTCATTGATTTTGCGTTTAATCTTGATGATGACTTCTCATTCTTCCAGGAGTTTGATGTTGATCGTTCAATCTTTGAAGCTGTTAAATCCTTATGCTATCGTGATATTAAAACTTATCTTGAAAACGGCATTTCTGTCAAAAAGCAGTCGCTACTTGCTGACGGGGCTGACGACACAATTGAGGAGACGTTGTTCTTCTATCCTCTCGTCGGTATTATCAACGCAATAGTCAGAGAAATCTATACATTGTAATTTTTATGAAGAGGACTATCATTTTTTTTATTGTCGCATTTTGCGTTCTATCTTCATGTGATAGGTTCAAAGCAAAAGATTATGCTGAAAGGGAGAGAAAGATTGAAGCCGCCAAAAACGCGGCCCTGAAGTCAATTCAAGATGAAAGAACTGCTTCTATAGCTATAGCAAAAGAGGCTATTTCTACTGCAACCGCAAAAGCTGTTGAGAGCGCCGGTGAAGATATTTCAGGGGCAATTAATGAAGCAAAGAAAGAGATTCAGTCTGCCGTAGAGACAAGTGTCAGCAAATCAGTTGAAACGAAGCAAAAGCTTTTGAGAGTGAGTTGGGGAAGGCAAATAAATTTGCTGCGATAGCGTTGCTCATTGCTATAGGAGTGATTTTGTTCGCCGTTGTCTTCGTTATCATACTTTTAAGGCGGACAAGTAGAGACTCGGTCATTGAAATCGTTGGAGGTTCTCGCAGAATAGAACGCATAATTGAAGAAACGGTCCGGAATCAGATGGGCAATGATTCTAGGCCTCAGGTTCGGAGTAGTATTAGCAGAGCTGATATAGAGACCGAAATTAGAAAGTATGTTGATAGCCCCACGTTTAAACAGCATCTCGTTGGGTTGTGTCCCAACTGCGACAGACCAGGCAAGGCGGTCCAGGGGACACGACCATTGGGAAAATCACCAACTAATGTCAAGCCCATAGATCAACCGCAGTCAATTGTCCCCCAATCCAAAATTGAATTATTCGCGAAAGATTCGCCTAATAGCACTCTCACTGGGGTTACTTCTGCATATATGCAGGGAAAGTCAATCTATAAATTACTGCTGAATTCTCAAGAGTCCTCTACAGCTGAGATTACGATATGTGCAGATAGGGAGGAAGTTAAACGCCGTATCCTGAAATCCAGTAATGATTTGCTGGAGCCAGTCTGCGTTGTGGATAGGAAGCGCAGCAATCCTGAGGAACTGTCAGCAATCAACATTAAGGCTGGAAAAGCAGAGAAACTATCCTGTGATTCCTGGAAGGTAACCGAACCAATTATTTTAGAACTGAGTTAATATGCATTACGCTATAGTTATTCTCATAATTTTTATCATCATTTGTTTCCAACTCTATAGCTATGGTGATACGGTAAATAAGATTAAACGATATCGGAATATTTTTCCGAAGTCCGTCTCGTCATACTCTCTTAAAGAGTTGGCTATCAGAGAAGAAAAAGGGGAAATAGGGAATGAAGAGAAAGATGATTTACCGCTTCCTTTCGATGAGGATGCTGAACCCGAAGTAGTGGTCACTGTGTCCCAAGTACACATAGAAGAAGCGAGCCCAACCTTATCGGAAGTTGAGCATTCGCTTAATATGTATCTTCAAAAGAACAAAGGTGCGGCGAGTGATTTTCACATCATGAAAGATGTTGTAGAGCGGTATTGCGATGCGGATGAGGAAGGCATAACTACCCAGCAACCTATACCCCTTTACTTGGGCCTCATGGGGACGATGGTGGGTATCATTGTTGGCGTTATTTATATTGCAGCGACAAATGGTTTTTCTGGAGATGGTATCACCAAGAGTGTCACTGAGTTAATGACATGTGTAGCAATCGCCATGAGTGCTAGTCTTATAGGCGTTTACTGTACAACCAGAATCTCATGGAAATCTAAAGATGCGTTCTCCAAGGTAGAATCCGCCAAAAATAAGTTTTATTCTTGGCTCCAAACGGAACTGCTTCCGACTCTTTCCGGCAATACAGTTAACGCTTTATATCTCCTTCAGCAAAATCTCACCAAGTTCAACACAACCTTCCAGAGCAACATCACTGGACTAAATAGAGCCCTGGGACAGATCAAGGAGACTTCCTCGGAGCAGATTGAATTGATTAATCTGCTTCAAGATATTGATATTCGTCGTGTCGCACAGGCAAATGTCATGGTCCTCCACGAACTCAAAGATTGCACAGGAGAGTTGTCCCACTTCAATCAGTACATTCATAGTGTATCGGATTATCTTACTGCAGTTAATTCTTTGAACTCAAATATTAATGAGCATTTAAACAGAACGGCAGCTATTGAAAGAATGGGGGCCTTCTTTGAGAAAGAGATCAATCAGGTTTCTGAAAGAGAAAAATATATCAATGAAGTTGTTGCCAATGTCAATAACACGCTTAAGAATACATTTAATGCCCTTACTGATAGTACAAGATCCGGTGTCGATGAATTGCGTAATAACTCGGCGGCAGAATTTGACAAGGTATCTCAGGTATTAACTGCTCAACAGCAGGAGTTCAAGACCTCACTTGATACTCAGAGAGAAGAGTTCGCTCAGGCACTACGCGAGGAACGCGAAGCCTTTGTTGAATACCTGCGAAGCCAAAAGGATAATATTTCTGCTAAATCAGATGAAATTTCCCAGGTAGTTGACCGTATTCGTGATCTTGCTGATACGAAGACAGCGATGAATAGTCTATTATCTGCATCGCGCGAACAAACGGGCAAACTTGATGAATTAATTAATATTATGAGCAGTAGAAACCGTGATGGTAGAGGAACGTCCGAGTCAACGGTATTTGTCCAGCCAAAGTTGGAGATTCCTGTTTTTTACAAGATAGCCATTGGCACTATAGCGGGGCTTTTGCTTTTGAGCGTAGGTATTAGCACTGCATCATTTTTTGCTAGTCCATCTTCAAATAATAATACAGCCATTGAAGCATCCCCACTTCCGGATTTTAAAACTCAATCAGTAGAAAATGTGCCTGATTCCCTCTTGATACCTATGGGGGCAAATGACTCTAAGAAAGTTCATAGCACAATAACAACTGAGAATAAGACAACTAACAGATGACAAAGCAGAAAAAATCCTTATTCTGGGCGAGTTATGCTGATCTTATGACCAGCTTGTTTTTCATTATGCTCACACTTTTCGTCGCATCATCAATTTTGTTGAGTAAAAAAGGAAAAGAATGGCGGGATATGTATTATCAGAGTGAGGATCAAAAACAGCAATTGCAAAGGATTAATGATGTGATTCAAGATCTAGATTCAACATATTTTGAGTACATAGATCTCTATAAGAAGAGTAAATTGGTCATTCCCGTGAATTTCGCCGTTGACCAGTACGACATTAATGGTTTGTCCAAAGCGACTAGAGATGAATTAGAGAGTGCTGGAAGGCCCTTGAAGGCATTTGTTGATGAAACCACCAAGAAGTATCCGGGAGTCCAGTATATCCTGATTATTGAGGGGCAAGCTTCAAGAACTGGAGGTACAGACCATAACTACGAGTTGAGTTACCGCCGCGCATAGTCTCAAAAAATACTGGGAAGATAAAGACATAAAGTTTGACGCCCTAAACTGCGAAGTGTTGATTGGAGGAAGCGGTGACGGTGTTCAAAGTGGGACGGGACTAATGAGAGAAGATCCTTCAAAGGAGTATTTAAACCAACGATTCTTAATACATATATTACCGAAGCCGGGCTATGTAAAGACGGAGAGTGTTGCAACAATGATAGAACCTAAGAAGAAATGAAAAATCTATGCATCATATTCCTAAGTTTTCTGTTTGTTTATGGGTGTTCTGGACGCCCACCAGCACCCGTGAATCAATATGGCGGGAATAGTGTAAGCCCTTCATATAGCACGTCAGGTAACAGACCTCCGCTTCCGTGGAAACATGGCGGAAATGGAATCAGTCAGAATAGACCTCCGCTGTCAGGCCAAGGTGAATCAACGTCAAGTACAAAAGACAAATCTGAGGTTGGTTCTGGTGTATCTGGTAAGTTGTCTGGCCAAGAGATATTTAAGAAGTGCAATACAGCCGTCTTTATGATTTTTACGTCAACAGGGTTGCAGGCATTCCAAGGCTCAGGGTTCTTTATTTCTCCCGAGGGCATAGCTGTAAGCAACTACCATGTGTTTGAAGGAACCGGTATGGGTTTGGAGGTTATTAAGACGTCTAATGATCAGCAGTATAAAATCGACCATGTCATTTTCAAGGACAAAACGAATGATGTGATGGTCTTCACTGTCAAGGCTGCGGGAACAAAGTTTAACTTTATTCCAGTTTCCTCTCGCAACCCGCTAGTTGGAGAAAAAGTATATGCGATAGGTAGCCCGAGGGGCTTGGAAAACACATTTTCTTCGGGGGAAATCTCTCAATTTCGAGAGAACGGCAGGGTGATTCAGATTAGTGTCCCGATTGATCATGGGAGCAGTGGAGGTGCTCTTATAAATGAGTATGGCGAAGTTATTGGCATAACTAGTGGAGGTTTTGATGACTCTGGAGCAAACCTTAATTTTGCTGTTAATATCAACGTCGTCAAGAGCAGACTATGATCGTAAGAAAAAGTTTCAGATTGTTGATGGTACTTTTTCTCCTCAGTGGATGTGCTTGTGGGTCAATGCCCAAGGCCGGCCCTTTGGCGAAAGGTTTTGACGAACACTCGCGTAAACCATCTATCCCATCGAATAACGCGGTTGTTGAAAAGAAACATCGATTGGAATTGCCGTCTCATTCTGACAATGATTGCATCATCGAATATAAAGGCTATATTGTTTCTTACGATGAATCGGCGCGTATCCCGGTTTGGGTCGCTTATGAACTGACGGCTGATGAGGTAAATGGCACAATTGGCCGCCGTGGTAAGAACTTCCGGCCAGATGATAGAGTAAAGGTTGTTCAGGCTGACAATTACGACTATCGTGGTTCAGGATGGTCTCGTGGTCATATGGCTCCTGCCGGAGATTTCAAGTGGGATGACGTGGCAATGTGGGACACGTTCTTTTATACCAATTGCTGCCCGCAGAATAAGAAACTGAACAATGGCAGCTGGAACGTCCTGGAAAATAAAGTCAGGACATGGGCTCGGCAGTTCGGAAGCGTTTATGTCGCTACTGGCCCGATTGTGGGGCAAAACCGGAATGGCAAGATAGGCACTCACCAAGTTGCTGTTCCTGATGCTTTCTTCAAGGCGCTCCTAGTTTACAAAGATGATTCATTTCATGGTATCGCATTCGAGATGCTCAACAATCCTGCGAAGCAAAGACTTCTTGAAAGTTATTTGAGTGTCAATGAATTGGAAAAAATAACTGGTCTTGATTTTTTTTCGTCGCTGGATGACTCTATTGAAGAAATAGTCGAGGATGATGTTGACTTGATATTCTGGAATATACAATGAGTAAGATCGGCCGTAAAAAACTGCAAACGTACTTGTGCATGAGATTGGCGATAGCGCTTATTTTATGTCTGTTTTCGATGCTGTATGGCTTTTACCGGTTTGTCAGGTACGCAAACTTATTGGCCGGTAGCGACATGTGGGGATGCGCATTTTAATGTGCGGCTAAAAAGGGTGAGTTTTTTAAACATTGCAATGATAATTTCAATTATTATAATGGCCCTCGCCGTTACGACAGCCGTTTTTGCTGTACTTTATTTTCAGGATAGAGCTGAATCTGAAAAGTATGCGAAGCGGGCGGATTCGCTTTCCGCGGAACTCGTGGAACTTAAATGCCAAATGGCACGCATTGAGACGCAGTCCAGCGATTCGTTGGCTCCGATCAATGCTGAACGGGTTGCTGAGTTTCTTCGGATGGAGGGCGCTGCTGATGTGGCGATCACTGAAAAATCAGAGGCCGTATTCTTCACATTCAACAGTGAACGTTTCTTGGTAGACTGCAGAAGACTTCCTCAGATGATTGCTGTGAGAATTGATTGGAACCTTAAAGACACTTCTTATAGTCAACTCGACATGGCCGAGCGTCTAGCCTTGGAGGTTACAAATCAGTTCGCCATGGTAAAGGCAAGCGTAGATAAAGAGGCTGCATCGTTGTCCTTTTACATTGTATCGTCAGATCGTACTATGACCGCTTTCAAAGGGAATTTCAACATGTATATGTCCATATTTTCTGCAGCAGATGAAATGTTCAACGAAAGATATCGGAAGGTTATGTGAAATGAGCACCCTGCTGATGCCAAAGTGGACCGGGCGAACGGATCTGGAGCGGAAATGCCTTTTGGGATCGGAAGCAACAAGAGTGGTTTGCAGAACTAGAGCCATTCCAAACTGAAGTAACTTTATATACAAGATACATATTATGTTAGGAGCAATTACAGGGGACACCATAGGGTCGGTCTATGAGTTCCACAACACTAAAGATTATAACTTCGAGCTGTTTCAGTATAACAGCACTTATACCGATGACAGCATAATGACGATGGCCGTGGCCTACTGGCTGCTGAAGGACAAGCAGCATAGCTATCAGGGGCTGGAGGATATTATGGTGATGTTCGCAGAGAAGTGCCCATGCGGAATGGGCGGATATGGAGAATCATTTGTCCGCTGGCTATTCTATCCGAAGGAGTTATATGCATATGATGACGAGTTGGGGGCTTCTCCATATGAGTCCACTACCGGTCGCCATCCTTATGGATCATGGGGCAATGGGGCTGCAATGCGCGTGAGTGCTGTGGGCTGGTTCTTTGACACCTTGGAGGAGACCGAACATGTGGCCGCCATATCAGCCGCAATCACTCACAATCATCCGGAAGGTATAAAGGGTGCACGGGCTACTGCCGCTGCAATCTGGATGGCCAGGAATGGAAAAGCCAAGGAAGAGATTCGCGAGTACATTGAAAAGGCATACGGATACGACCTTCATAAAACCTATGAGTATTGGCATTCTATCTATGAATGGGATGCCAGTTGCCAAGGAACGGTACCGCAAGCAATTATCTGCGTCCTTGACTCATCTGATTTTGAAGATGCCATTCGTAAGGCTGTTTCTCTCGGAGGAGACAGCGACACGCTTGCCTGCATCACCGGCGGAATAGCAGAGGCGTATTATAAAGAAATTCCGCGAAGTATAGCAGAACAGGTGGTCAAACCATTCCCTAAAATCTTCAACAAGATTCTGGACGCAGTGCGTAAGGAAACAGTTTACGGCATCACTTGTATGATTGATTGACTTAGGAAGGAAACTGCAAATTACTGTTTACCTCTTCCTTTTTCTTACATTTATAGTAGACAGAGTGAAGATGATAATTAAACAGAATGAAAAAGTGGATCAAATATATCATTGTCGCTGCCGCGGCGCTGTTTGTGGTAGGTTCAATGATGTCGCAGGGAACATGATTGTTGTGTTGGGGCCCAAATGGAAACGGCCGGCAGCCTGAGAAATTCAATTGGCAGAAAATGTTTTATCTCAATCCTGACGAATACCTGAGAAGCAAATAACATTGGCAATCAAGGCTATTTCTTTGATTTGCGGAAATCAAAGACTTATATTTGATTCTTAATTTGATTGCTGTATAAGCTATGGAGGCCATAAAGTATCAAATAAATAGTCCGGATTTGATAAAATCAAGGCTATTTCTTTGATTTGGCAAAATAAAAGCATTAACTTTGGACATACCCATAATAACATCTCTATGATAAAAGGTGTAATCACAGGAGACTTGGTAAACTCCTCCCACATTGCAATAAAATGGCGACAAACTGTCATGGATACCTTGAATGCTTGCGTTAAGGATTTTTCATCATTGACCACTATAAAGATGGAAATGTACAGAGGTGACAGCTTTCAAGTTGTCGTTGACAACCCGGAATTGGCGTTATCTGTGGCCATAGCACTAAGAGCAAAGCTAAAAGCAAGCACCCCGGACAAGTCGGAAGTCTGGGATGCACGGTTGTCCCTTGGTGTTGGAGATGTCTCTTTTGCGAGCGGAAACATTCTGACTAGTGATGGGGAAGCGTTCAGGCTTTCCGGTCGGGCGTTTGACAATATAGGAAAGAAGAGATTGTGCATATCTACTCCCTGGAAGGAACTTGACAATAACTTGGATCTTGTCACTCGTTTTGCAGATAGCATCGTATCTGGATGGACGGAAAAACAGGCATTGGTATTCTATCATGCCTTGGTTTTTCCGAAGTTGCAGAAGAAGCTGGCAGAAGACCTAGGGATGACCAGTCAGAATTTTAATTATCACTGGGGAGCAGCAAAAGGACAACTTATCCTTGATTATATAAACTATTACAAATCATTTGTTTCCAAATTTATTTGATAATATTATGGATGCGTTCATTGTACTTGTAAAGCTACTCTGTGCTCATCTCTGTGCTGATTTTATTTTTCAGACAGACAGCATAAATAAAGGTAAACGCAAATCCGGAGGCAAAGGTGTAGCATATAATCTGCTTCACAGTTTGGTACATGCCGTGGCCGCATATCTGTTTGTGGCAAACGTATCATACTGGTTCATTCCCATAATTGTTTTCGTGAGTCATTTCGTAATAGACTGGATAAAGTGCAGATTCTGCGAAGACAATCTCCCCGCGTTTCTTGTGGATCAGTTCATGCACATTGCTATAATCTGCATAGTGTGGTTCGTATTTTTCGGTAAAGAGGTAGATTATACCTTCCTCGAAGACATTGACACTACCAAGGTCTGGTTGACAATTATGGCATATATCGTTATGCTCAGGCCTTCATCCATATTTTTGGGGTTGCTTCTTAAGAAATGGACTCCGGCTTCAACAAATGCCCAGAGCTTGCCCAATGCTGGACAATGGATTGGTTACATTGAGAGAATCCTGATACTCACGTTTGTCCTCGTAGGGAGCTTTGAAGGAGTCGGTTTTCTGTTGGCGGCGAAGTCTGTCTTCCGATTTGGCGAATTGAACAAGGCAAAGGAAATCCGCACTACAGAGTATGTGTTGATCGGTACATTTGCAAGTTTTACCATTGCCATTCTTACCGGAATTGCATTGTCACGTATATTCTGACACCCGTGCCGCATTTCCGGCTATACGACAAGGTTTATGGAAACGGCCGGCAGCCTGAGAAGTTCAATTGGCAGAAAATGTTTTATCTCAATCCTGACGAATACCTGAAAAGCAAATGAAAATAAAATTATTTACCCGGAAATCTGACGAATTATACTATCGCCAGCAGGGAATTGAGCGCTTCATAGATGCGCAAAAGACTGATTATAAGATTGCATTGGCGGAGATTCAACGTGGGCGGAAGCAGAGTCATTGGATCTGGTATATCTTTCCGCAGCTTGTCGGGCTGGGCCGTAGCTGCTATTCGACACTTTATGGCATCCGCGGTCGGGAAGAAGCGGAGGCGTATCTTCAGAATGAAGTGCTGGGGCGTCGGCTGCGCGAGATTACGAATGCGCTGCTGATGCACAATGACAAGTCGGCCGAGGAAATTTTCGGCGGGCTCGATGCAATGAAAGTGCGTTCCAGCATGACCCTGTTCGACGCGATTTCGCCTGACGACATCTTCGCGCAAGTCCTGGATACGTTCTATGACGGGAAACGCTGCGAATTCACATTGTCGGCAATCGCGGACAAAACTGTATAGCGCCCTCTAAAACACTTGGAGCATAGATTTTGTGGCAATTTATACTCGGCAAAGTGGGCTTTTCTGAAATTTTTGCTATATTTGTAACAAATAATATATTGTTTGTTTTGGCGAAAATTACGGAATTATGAATAATATGTTAGCATTTAATCTGTCTGTGCCTAAAGATGTTGCTTTACAGATAGCGGCAAGAGTGAAGGCGAGAAGATTGGAGCTGGACTTGACTCAGGAAGGATTGTCAGCCAGAGCAGGTATCAAGTTTGCCACTTATCGCAGATTTGAGCAGACTGGTGAAATATCATTGAGAGGTTTGCTCCAAATCGGGTTTGCCTTGAATGCACTTTCTGATTTTGATGCACTCTTTACTCAGAAACAGTATCAGACGCTTGATGATGTTTTGAATGAGCAATATGTTTCACGAAAAAGGGGTAAGAAAAATGAATAGCATACGGCAGATTGAAGTCATTTATGATAACCGTCCGGTGGGACGGATGGCGCTGTCGAAAGACTGGTTGTGCGCATTTGAGTATTCAAATGAATGGCTCAATTCTGGTTTTTCGATCTCTCCATTTGAGTTGCCATTGCGCCAAGGGGTGTTCATTGCCAAACCACGTCCGTTTGAAGGCGGCTTCGGGGTCTTTGATGATTGCCTGCCGGATGGGTGGGGGTTGCTTGTGCTGGACAGATATTTACAGAAAAAAGGGGTCAATCCACGGACATTGACTTTGTTGGATCGTCTTGCGATAGTAGGTTCTACCGGACGAGGAGCACTGGAGTTCCGTCCTGACAGAAGTGTCGTATCGGACCGGGAGTATGTAGACTTTGAAAAAATGGCGTTGGAAGCCGAACAAATACTTGATAGTGAGGAATATAGGGGAGATGGAATTGAGGAGTTCCAATACCGTGGCGGCTCTCCCGGCGGCGCGCGTCCGAAAATATTTGCCCGTCATGAAGGGAAAGAATGGCTGGTGAAGTTCAGAGCGAAGGCGGATTCCCCGAATATTGGTAAAGAAGAATACCGTTATTCGCTTCTTGCAAAGAAATGCGGAATTGAGATGCCTGAAACACGACTGTTTGAGGATAAGTATTTCGGTGTGGAGCGTTTTGACCGGACGTCGAACGGAAAGTTACATGTGGTCAGTGTCGCCGGCCTTATTGGAGCAGATTATCGCTTGCCCAGCATTGACTATTCCCATATTTTTCAAGTAAGTGCTGCTTTGACGCATAATGTGTCCGAGATGAAAAAAGTGTATCGTTTGATGGTATTCAATTATTTGATAGCCAATAAAGATGACCACGCCAAGAATTTTTCGTTTATCCATCGTGATGGCGAATGGCATTTCGCACCTGCATACGACCTTCTGCCAAGTGATGGCATCAACGGGTTTCGCACAACCTCGATCAATGATAAAATCGAACCGAAGAAGGAGGATTTGTTTGCCGTGGCTGAAAAGTCCGGATTGGACAAGAAAGAGGTGGTAGAGATTTTTGACGAGATGACGAAATTATCGGGGGTATAGCGCCCTGGGAAACTTATAAAAATGAACGATATGAAACAGTACAAAAATGCGTCCATGATTGTTTGCGGGGCAATGTGTGCCATATTGATGGTAAATAATCTCTCCGGGGTGTCCGCCGGCGTGATGCAGTAAGTGTCTCCATGGTGTTATCCCGAGACTGCTGACGAGACCAGGGCTACCCCAAGACCGTGGCTTCCATGTCTTCCGTGTCTCTCGTGCGTGCTAAAACGTTTTCTGCTCACGTCGCATTCAAATTTCGTCATATCGTGAGTAAATCCGGCCATTTCACGCACGACATGGCATTTGCAGCACGACGTGCGTGAAAAACGTTTTAATGTGCACGGGGAGTTACATAGCATGAAAAGAAATGACATCAGTAAAGACCATGTGGCAGAGAAGCCCCGCAGAGACACCTGACCAGAAACACAATATTTATCCGTGAAAACTCGCTCACAGCCGGAACAGCCGTCCCTGCCATGTGTCACGGGCGGAAAGACGGTCATCCAGGAGATGAAGAATCTGGAAATTGCGGATCAGACCCCATTGGGTCTCATGGACGAAACGCGGAGGCACCTCGCCGGCGACACGCTCTATGTACAAATCCGGGCGGAGACGCTCCAGAATATCTACCACAAGATCCAGATAATCAGGCAAATCCAGACGCAGGAAATCATCAGGAACAGCCGCGTACTCCTTCTCGATGCGCGTCCCCTTGACCAATTGCAACTGATGAAACTTCACGGAATGAAGCGGAAGGGAACTGATGAACGAACACTGATCCACAAGCATTGACCGGGACTCCCCCGGAAGACCCAGGATAAAATGCGCACCGGGGTCAAGGCCACGCTCGGCAGAAAGCCTCACGGCACGCTCGGCAGCAGCCACATCATGACCACGCCCGACACGCAGAAGCGTCGCATCA
>OHEN01000309.1_pt1 | contig 29602 bp, 25 predicted proteins | sample 1567291 | NCBI WGS metagenome assembly OHEN01 (sample SAMEA3879592, study PRJEB24766) | human gut metagenome | biome: human-associated habitat; feature: feces | place: USA | collected 1985/1987
ATAGAAGCCGCTTTCAAACTTCTTGCCCAGCTCCACACGGGAGGACTGCTGGATATGGGCGTAGGTGTTCACCAGCATATCCGCACTGGCGTGTCCTGTGGTCCCCTGCACCGCCTTGATGTCACCGCCGGAGATCATCAACTGGTAGGTGGCACTGGAATGACGCAGCCCATGGAAGACGATGCGCGGGAACTCCGGGTGTGCGTCCTGCCATTTGAGGAACTTTTTGCGGATGAGCACCGGCTCCACCGCCAGACCGTTGGGCAGTCGCAGCAGCATCCTGCTGTTGCGGTACCGCTCCGGGTCGAGGGCTTCTTCCCGCTTCAGCCGTTCCAGCCACTGCTTCAGCTCCTCCCGCAGGGCAGCGGTCATAAAGATGGTGCGGCAGGAGGCTTCGGTCTTGGTGTCTTTCAGGATGAGGGAGGTCTTGCTGCCCTCCAGCTTGTCCGGGAAGATGCGGAGGATGCAGCCCTTGTCTACCTGTGCCAGCGTGTCCTTCTGCACCCGCTGCATGGAACGGTTGACGGTGAAGGTGCCCATGCCGTTGGCAGCATCAAAGTCGATGTCCTCCGGGGTCAGACCTGCCACCTCCCCTTCCCGCAGCGCACCCACCAGCGTCAGGTGCACCGCCAGATGCAGGATGGGGTCCTCCATGCTGTCCAGTGCTGCCCGCATCTCGTCCACCTCCCAGATGCTGCGCTCTTGGGTTGTCTTTTTGGGTGCTTCCACCGGGACGGGGCTTTTGATAAGGATGCCCCATTCCACCGCCAGCAGAAAGGAATTGTGCAGCAGTTGGTGGACCTCATGGAGGGTGGTGCCGGAGAGGGTGCGCTTTTGCTGCTTGGGCGAGAGGTCTCGCCGCTTGCCGCCAACATACTGCCCACAGGGGGTCTTGCTCAGGGTGTCGTACAGGGCTTCGATGTGGTAGGGTCGCAGCTTCTGCATCTGCATCTCCCCGATATAAGGGATGATGAGGTTCTGGATAAGGGCCAGATTGGACTGGTAGGTTTTCGGTGCCCACTTGTGCTTGCTGCACTGCTTGGGCAGCCAGTCCATCAGGAACTCTGCTACCGTCACGGTGGACGGAATCAGAAAATTGCCGGTCGCCAGCTCGTGCTCGATCTGCTTCTGGCGTTTGACTGCCTCCTCTTTTGTGGGAAAGCTCTCCCATTTGTCGCAGCTCTTGCCGTGCTCGTCCTGATAGGTGTAGCGGACACTGTAAGAACTGCCGCGTTTCGTGATATATGCCATAGATTTGCCTCCTTATCAAGCTGCCCGGTAGAGCCACGCATCGAAGCTGTCTTTCGGGATGCGGATGCTTCCGCCTGCCCGCAGGACACGGAACTCGGTGGTGCTGTTGCACAGGTTGTAGGCGGCACGCTGGCTGATGGCCAGCATCTGCGCGATCTCCTTCACTGTGTACACCAGCTTAGTGGTCTCAGGGCTGTTGGTCGGAGACTTGACGGCATTGGTTCGAGTGACCACCTCCATTGTAGCCGGATCAGAGTCCGACTGCAAGAACTTTTTCGTATAATCCGAAGATTTCACATTCTCGTACATTTTATTACACATAGGCATTGCTCCTTACTTATCATGGCGCATCGCAGGCTCCTGCGTGCTGCGGTTCTCATAAAAACGAATGACCTCCGGCGGGATGCTGTCCAGCGTTTTCAGGGCGGCTTCGTAGTCCTGCCGCAGCTTGGCATCCTCCAGACGCTTCAAGACGCTCCCTTCCTTCGCTTTATCCAGCGAGGCAGAGAGCGTCTTGTTTTTCTTTTTCAGTTGTCTGTTCTCGGCGGCGGTCTCCGTAAAGGCGACCTGATAGCGGTTCAGTTCGGTGCGCATTTTGGACACTGCCGGGATATAGCTGTCCAGCACCTTGCTGATCTCCGCCGCACGGCTCTTACCGTTGAAGGGGGTGATACCCACCAGCAGGGCATCCAACTGCTCCTTCTGCTTGGTCAGTTGGGTCATCTCCTTGAAGATACGGGGCGGGATATGCTCCCGCCCGGTCTGGCTGGCACTTTCGCCCCGTTCCAGCTCCGGGTACTGCTTGACCATGTGCTGCCAGAACTCGTCCTGCCACCTCACAAGATTCTTGCGGTTGCCAATGATCTCTTTCGCGCTCAGCCGTCCATCGGCGGTCAGGGGTACGAAGCAGAGGTGCAGGTGGGGCGTTTTCTCGTCCATGTGGATAACAGCAGAGAGAAAGGTATCCGGGCACTGTCTGCCCTCCAAAAATTTCAGGGCGTACGCAAAGTACGCCCTGATCTCCCGGTTGGTCTTATCCTTGAAAAACTCCGGGCTGGCGGTGACAAGAGCCTCTACCACCCGCACGCTGTCCTTGCGGACACGGCAGTGGGCGGCGGCTATCATGCGGTCGGCTTCTTCCCGGTACCTGCCCTGCGGCTGCACCAGATGGAGGTTGTAGCGGCTCCGGTTCGTGTCGATATCCGGGTTGCTGGCGTACTGCTCCTTGGTGCGCTCGTTGTGGGCTTCGATGGGGCTGATGGCAGGCCCCTTGTACTTTTTGAACCGTAAAATGCCGTATTGGGCTTTCATAGATCACGCTCCTTTTTGGGGTGTACAAAAAATCTGTACGGACTTCAAATAACCCGTACGGTCTGTACGGTGTACGGAAATCAAAAATATAAACGATGACACGTTTTAATTTGCTTCGATTCGCCGTACAGGTGTGTGCAAGTACAGACCGTACAGGTTGTACGAACTTCTTCCGTGAAAAAATGCACTTTTACGGGCAGGGGTGGACAAGCGGCTCGATACCCACAAAGCCCCGCACCCTGCGGCCACCGGGCAGGTAGATGTTGTTGGTGGCTTCAAGGTTATAGCGGCGGTCATTCTGGCGCAGCTCTGCGCTGAAACGGATCGCCGATACGCTGTGGCAGGCGTTGTCCTCGCACCACTGCTTGTAAATGTCGTAGAACTCCTTGGAGCTGATGGAGTAGTCCGCCTTGAAGCGGAAATAGCCCTCGGACTCCATGAAGTCGATGACATTGTTGCTGCTGCGCTTGATGGTGTCCACGTTGGCGGCGGCTCGTTCGCTGACCGTGAAGCGGAAATCGTTCTGCACCAACCGGTGCAGTCCTTCCAGACACCAGAGCAGGATGCCTTCCAACTCGGCGCACATCTTCTCCACAAGGAAAGGGTCATCCGTGCGGTCAGCAGGCTTGTCCTTGGTGGTCAGGATGAGCTGACGGCGAAAGAAGCCGTCCGAATGGTCATACAGAGAGGTCAGCGCACCGTTGCCGAAACAGAGGAACCGGGCGTAAATGTCCCGCTGGTAGCTCTGGACACCTTTGCGCTCCAAGTCCAATTTGGCTTCGGCAGTCACGATGGTCTTGATATAATTCGTCTTGGGCAGGGCGTTCATATCCATATCATCGTCGATCATCAGCAGGCGGCGTTCCAGATCGGCACGGGCAAAGCGGTTGTTCTCCACTTTCTGGACGCTGCCGTTGCTGGCGGCATCTCCCATGAGCCGTTTCAGCACCAGTCCGATGCGGGACTTGCCCTCGCCGCCCTTGCCGACAATGAGCATCATCTTCTGCCCTTTGGTGCTGGGAATAAGGCAGTAGCCCAGATATTCCTGCAAGGTGGGGATGTCGGCATCGTCCAGCAGCTCGTGCAGAAAGGTCAGCCAGCGGTCAGGGCCGGCGGCTTTGGGGTCATACCTCACAGGCAGGCGGTTCTGGCAGAACAGGCGGCTCTCCTGAAAAGAGCCGTCCGGCAGATGGTACACGCCGTTCTGGAGGTGGATGCAGTCCTGCTCGATGGGGAACGGGTCGGAAAAGGCCAGCAGCTTGATGGTCTCCAGAATGTTGGTGACCTTTTTGGACAGGCCGGAGGTGACATATTCCTCGATGTTCTCCAAGATGCGCTGCTTGATCTCGCTTTCGTCCTCCACCGGTCCGTCCAGCGTGTACAGCGTACCGTTGACGCATTTCAGCGGCCACTGTTCCAGAAAGGCGCGGCCAAACTGGACTTCATCGATCTTCTTACCGTTGTACCAGTCCGGCCATAAAGGGTTGCGGGAAATGTTTTTCTTCATGTGGTGGTTCTCCTTTAAAAAAGTAAAGTGGTGTTTATCATAATGATAAGCACCACTTTAGGTGAATGAATCGTCAGGCGCACTTTGCCAGAGCAAGGCGGTCGGTGCGCTCCTCCAGCATCAGCAGGTACGACCCGGACAGCAGCTGTGCGGCGGCAGCGGCCTTCTGCTGGGGCGTCCCAAATGCAACGCAGTCCGTCAGGTGCTCGATGGTCTCGGTCATGTGGAGGGCTTCCACGAACCGCTCGTCCAGCGGTTCTTCCGGGCTGGCGGGCTTGTAACGCTCTCGCCAGTCGTGCAGCAGGTCGAGATAATCGGTCAGCACCCGCAGGCAGTAGGCGATGTCTGCCCACTGCTCGTCCGTCAGGCCACGCTTGGGCGGCGGCAGGGCGATGGCATTGGCGGGCGGCTTATCCGGGTCAAGCCCGAAGTCACTTGCGAGTTTCTCGGCGGCTTGCCGGGGGTTCAGGTCGAACAGCTTGGCGGTGAGGTCGATGGCATCGCCGTTGGCTCCACAGCCAAAGCAATAATAATAGGTGCCGTTCAGCTTCATGCTGGGGTCGCTGTCGGAATGGAACGGACAGCACACCATGCCATGGCGGTCGGGCTCCATGCCGTACATCTCTCCCACCTGCCGAACGGTGATGGCGGACTTGATCTTTTGATATAAACTCAAAATTTCTCCTTTGGTCAAAGGCTCTGGCACGGATCAATTTGATCCCTGCCACGTTCAAAGCCGGTCTCCCTTGCTGCCTCCCGACAGGAAATCTTTTTGGACTCTGTGTCGGCCCCATGCAGGGCGCTCGCTCCCCCGATGGGAGGTCTTGGCGGTCTGGGCAGTTCGGACGGTCATTCTGTTGTCAAGGTCCTGGTATGAAAGATATTTCAGAGGGCTTTCGCGGGAAGCCCTTAATATGTTCGCTGCTGGGGGGTTACTATGTTTTCTTTCTGTCTATAGGATAGCACCGCAATGGCTGATGTGCCGTATATCCATAATGTCGGAAAACAGGTGCAGAAATTGCAAAATTCCACGCTTATGGACAGGAACAGCCGGAAGTGGTATACTGTGCAAAAAACATCGGAGGTGCGACCATGAACATCAAGCTGACACTGGGAGAACGGCTCAAAGACCTGCGTGTGGAGCGGAATCTGAAGCTGGAAACGCTGGCAGAGCAGACGGGTCTGTCCAAATCGGCACTGTCGAAGTATGAGAGCGACGATGTGACCGACCTCAGCATTTATGCGGTGACAACGCTGGCTGAGTTCTATGGCGTGACCACGGACTACCTGCTGGGTGTGACGGAAAACAAAAAACGCCCAGATGCAGTCCTTTCGGACTTGCATCTGAGCGATGGCGCAGTGGACGTATTAAGGAATGGAAAATTCAATCATCGGCTGCTGTGCGAACTGATCGTGCATGAGAATTTCCGGCGGTTCATGACCGATCTGGAGATCTATGTGGATGGATATGTCAGCGCAAACATTCAAAACCTCAATGCTGGTCTGGAAGCGACCCGGCAAATGCTGAAAAAGAAGTATGCAGCAGACGAAAACGATTTGTACATGAGCACCTTGAAGCTGGGGCAGATCGATGAAGATGAGTACTTTGGCCGGGTCTTGTATGACGAGTTGGTGGCTATCCTGAAGAACATCAAGACGGAACACCGCAAGGACAAGACCACTTCGGATGGTTCAATGATCGACAACCTGATGAAGGAACTGGAGGATGCACAGAAACTTGAAGGGTCTGCGGATGAAAAGAAGATCCGAACGGCATTGAAGGCGATCGGCATCAACTACGATAAGCTGACAGAGGATGAAAGAAAGCTGATAAAGAAGATCCTTTATAAAACGGCAATGCTAAAACCGGGGACACTTGCAGGCAACCGGGGCAAGCACAGACGCTGATCATTTGCCCTGCGGCTTATAGGAAAAACGCTGCTGCGGCAGGACGGGAGAACGTACACCATTGGTTCCTCTGCAAGCCTGTGCTGGGTGGGCAAAGACCGTCAACTGCCACGCCCATCCGTGCATCCTTCTGCCACAGAACAGGTGCTTGCCGGAACCTCTCGCAGCCCCTTTTCCGCGTCAGCCGGAACCAAGGTGTAACACACTAGACTTTGCAGGCAAAGTCGTGTGCCAAAGGGGTGCTGCGGCCCCTTTGGAAACCCAAGATGTATTCGACTACAGTCGAAGAAACAAAACACTCCAATCCTTTATAAACAGGGTTGGAGTGTTTTTTGCTTGATATGTAAAATAAATCCTTGACGCGATAAAAATTGTTTGATATATTATAACTAATATGCTAATTAGCTTGTTTGTTAATTTTTTGGAGGAAGGTGCGGATGTGATTGAGACTTATGGACAACTAATTCATGCTGCAAGACAACACCACGATCCGCCAATGACGGCTAAAGCTTTTGCCGACAAAATTGATGTGAAACCACCTTTTGTAACGGATTTGGAAAAAGGGCGAAGACTGCCATCACTAGAAACACAAAAAAAGATAAAAGAGGTGTTGGCGTGTGATGAATATCCAGAACTTCTTTTTGATGATCTGGCAGCGATAAGTAACTCGGATAGCCGTGTGGTAGCGGAGGATATATCGACATTTGTCCGCAAGAGTGCTGCTATTCGAAACTTGATAAGAGCTATTCAAGATCGACATTTAACTGCAAAAGAAATTGATATGATTGCTTCGAATATAGGAGGAACGGATCATGACGCTAAATGAAATCTTCAAAAATACTACATATGATGGGACGTTGTTTTCGGAAGAATCTAAGGCATATGTAGAATCTAAAATTTCACAAAAAACAGTTCGTGGAAGCGAAGTGCCCTATATTACGTGCGAAATCCGGAAAAAGGAAATCAAGCTTACGCCTGAAGAAGCGGTTCGTCAGCTTTATATTTACAAGCTGATGCATGATTATGGCTATGCTGCAAGTCGCATTCAACTGGAGACGCCGATTCATTTTGGCCGCGAAATAAAGAGAGCGGACATTGCCATTATGGATAAAGATCGTCCAATGGTTCCTTATATTATTGTGGAACTGAAAAAACCAAAGTTGACGGACGGAAAGGAACAGCTGAAATCTTACTGCAATGCAACGGGTGCTCCCATTGGTGTCTGGACGAACGGTGAGCAAATTTCTTGCTATAATCGGAAGGACCCAAATTTCTTTGAAGAAATCAGTGACATTCCCAAAGCAACTCAGAAGCTTTCGGATATTATCAGCGAGAAGTTTACTTACGAAGATCTAAAGAAGAAAGACAAAATTAGTACACAGAAAAAGTCACTGAGATCTCTTATTAAGGAAATGGAAGATGAAGTTCTGGCAAGTGCTGGCGTTGATTCTTTTGAAGAAATCTTCAAATTGATTTTTGCAAAGCTGTATGACGAATTGGTGTGCGCAAACGATTCGACTGCATATTTGCAGTTCCGTAATAATGGTGGTACAGACTATGAATTGAAAGAAAAAATTCAGGGTCTTTTTGACGATGCCAAAAAGAAGTGGGAAGGCATTTTTACAGACGAAAGTAAAATCTTACTTTCGCCATCGCACCTTGCGGTTTGCGTGGCATCGCTGCAAGATATCAAGTTGTTCAACAATAATCTGGACGTTGTGGATGATGCTTTTGAATATCTGATGAGTAAAGCTCAAAAAGGCGAAAAAGGACAGTATTTTACTCCGCGATATGTCATTGATATGTGTGTTAAGATGATGAATCCTACGGTCAATGACAAAATTATTGATACTGCATGTGGTAGTGCTGGCTTTACGGTGCACAGTATTTTTAAGGTGTGGAAAGATATTCGACGTGCAAAAGGACTTCCCGAGGGAGATGGTTTTACAGCGGCAGAGCGCATTCCTGAAGAAACAAATTTCGTCAGGGATAATGTGTTTGCGATTGACTTTGATGAAAAAACTGTCCGTGTTGCCCGTACGTTGAATTTGATTGCAGGCGATGGCCAGACCAATGTGCTGCACTTGAATACATTGGACTACTCGCGTTGGAATGAGACAACAAAACAGGAAGACTGGATTGATACCTATAATGAAGGATTTAAGAAACTGAAAAAACTTCAGCCAGCTGGGGTTAAAGATTATAGCCAATTCCAGTTTGATCTTGTGATGGCAAACCCGCCTTTTGCAGGGGACATTAAGGAGAATACTATTATTTCGCACTATGAACTTGGAAAAAATAGTGCTGGCAAATGGCAAAATAAAGTTGGTCGGGATATTCTGTTCATTGAACGTAATCTGAACTTCTTGAAACCAGGCGGGCGAATGGCAATTGTTTTACCGCAAGGACGATTCAATAATTCTAGCGATAAGTATATTCGTGAATTCATTGCTGAACGTTGCCGAATCCTTGCAGTTGTTGGGCTGCACGGTAATGTATTTAAACCTCATACAGGAACCAAAACCTCAGTTCTGTTTGTTCAGAAATGGGATGATGTTTTATGCCCCAAAAAAGAAGACTATCCGATTTTCTTTGCGACGATGCAGAAACCGAGCAAAGATAACTCAGGTGAAAAGATCTATGTGAAAGACCCGGTTACTGGTGAAAACAAATTAGATAGCCATGGTCACCTGATTGTAGATCATGATCTTTATAATCACGATGGAATGACGCAGGATGGTATTGCGGAGGCATTTATTGAGTTTGCCAAGAAAGAAGGAATGAGTTTTTTTCGATGAGCCCATCTGTTGAGCCTTTTAATGAAATGAAATATAAGGTTTTAATGGATGGGCTGGAATGCATTGAATTAGATAAATCGGAATTGGAGTTTTCTGGTCGCATTGATACGGAGTATTATCAAAAAAAATTTATTGAATATCAGAAAGCTGTTAAGAAATGCAATCATCAAGAGTTGTCTCGGATTGCGAGCTTTTTAATTGGACCATTTGGCTCTTCGTATGATACGAGTACATATGTGGAAAAATCACAATATCGATATATCCGAGGCCAGGATGTTAAGCCATTTTTGCTGCAAGATTTTTCACCTAGGCACATGGCTGAAATGGATTTTAATCGCCTGAAGAAATATGCACTTAGTGAAAATGATATTTTAATTTCGGTGGTTGGAACACTAGGAAATGCCTGTATCGTTCAAAAAGAAGAACTTCCGGCGATTTTTAGTTGTAAGAGTACAGCGATCAAAGCTAACGGCTGTGATCCGTTCTACCTTTTGTGCTATTTAAATTCAAAATATGGGAAAAGTCTTCTTCTTAGAAAAGCGAGGGGAGCAATTCAAAAAGGATTGAATTTAGACGACTTGAAAACACTTATCGTACCTCTATTTTCGGAGAATTTTGAACAAGGAGTGAGAATAGGAATAGAGAAAGCATTCAAATGTGCTTGCTATGCGAAACAAGAATATGCGAGCGCAGAAGAAACACTTGAGGAAATGATTGGGGTCATAAGGTGCGAATCAACTATAAACTATTCTATTAAAACATTGAATAAAAGCTATGGCTGCTCTGGTCGTTTGGATGCTGAATATTATCAGCCTAAATACGACGATCTTTTTAATGAATTAGAAAAATTGTCGTGCAAGAAACTTGGAGATGTTGTCACTATAAAAAAATCAATCGAACCAGGAAGCGAAGCATATCAAGATAGTGGGATTCCATTTGTTAGAGTGAGCGATGTTTCTAAATTTGAAGTGACGGAGCCTGAAATCTATCTTTCAGAAGATGTAGTGAAAAATGTAGAAATGTTGTATCCTCAGAAGAATACAATTCTCTTTTCCAAAGATGGAAGTGTTGGAGTTGCATATAAATTTGAGGAAAATAGAAAAATTATCACCTCTGGGGCATTATTGCACCTGACTGTTAAAGACAAGAGAACTGTTTTGCCGGATTATTTAACATTGGTATTAAATTCAAACATTGTACAGATGCAGGCCGAGCGTGATTCAAACGGTGCCATTATACAACATTGGAAACCTTCGGAAATTGAGAATGTTGTTGTCCCTGTTTTGGAAATGGAACAGCAGAAAAAAATTGTTGAGCTGGTTCAAAAATCATTTGCGCTTCGGAAACAATCAAAACAGTTGCTTGAAGATGCAAAGTGCGCTGTTGAAATGGCCATTGAGCAAGGAGAGGATATCGCTCTTAAATGGTTGGAAAGCAAAATGATGCCTGAAGAGGTATAATATGGAACGGAATGACTCATATAAAAACTGGAAAGCTGTAACAGAAGCGGATTTTGTTTCACTATTTATAAAAACATGGTTTGCCTATATCTCAACTTTGAGAATAATGTACCCGGAAGCATATAACCGTCGAGGAGATAAAAAATACCTGAATAGATATAAGGAGTTTTATCGAACTGAAGGATATAAAAAATTCAATGTCGATAAAAATGTTATGGCTTCTATTGAAAAGGTCTATCAGGAGGGGCGAAATGTTATTATAAATAATTATCCGGAGTATTATCTTTGGGATTTTTATAAAATTAACGAAGATTTTGAATTTAGCTATCGACAAGTTCCGCCAGACAGGTCTGAATGTTTCATTGTAGGACTGAAGATGCATAGAAATCGTGGGACGAAATGGAGTTTTATTGTTCATGGATTTATTCGCCTGTTTGGAAAATATTATGGAGAAAGCTATGATGCCAACATTCAGTTTCAGGCAAACATATCAGATGTTCTAAAAGGATCTGAGCAATATGTGGCAGAGCATCCTGATATAAATGAACAAAATTACTTGGCGTGGCTTTTGCGGGAAATTAATATTGAAGTTACATACAAGATGACGGAAGCTTTTGAGGTGGTGATTAAAGAGAAAAAATATGGAAAGAGAGTAACGGCAAAAATAAATGATCTTATGAAGCAAGCGATAGCAACAGTTTGGGCAATATTTTCTCTTAATGCCAAAGATGAGTCATCTAAAACAAAAGAGGAAATGGAACAGAGTCGAAACACGTATGAGATCATTCGCCAAAGACCGCTGAATTACTTTATTTACCACATGGATGTCAAGTTGAAACCTGAACGGGCAGAAATGACTGCGAGCGAAGAACGATGGTATGAAGAACTACAGAAGGATTTGGAAAAAGATAGTGTTCTGTGGTTTTTGGATTTTATTTACCGATTAAGAAATGCGCTTTTTCACGAAATTATAGATCCTTTGGATGAGGAGTGGCAGATCATCTTCAAAAATGCGTATTTGGTTTTGAAAGAAATTGTTGATTTGAATATCGGGCAAATTCAAGAAGAATCCGAACAGCCTGCGCAAGATTAATTTGCGAAAGAAGAATCTGACGTTAGAAAGAAATTTAAGCTTACCCTGTTCAATTACTTGAATCTTTAGATTTTTGTGGTAAACTAAAATTAGTGGGTAGTGGTAGAGAATGACTGTCAACGGCGATGAATCGGTGGACTGGTTCGGCATCGGTCTACTGAGGAGCCAAGCTATGAGATGAGCGAAAACCACAAACCGAATGGATTCAAGAAATTGAAAGAATGCGCTCAGCAAAAGCCTTGCCTTTGGGCAGGGCTTTTGCATTATGAGGAGGGATTCACCATGACCGAACAAGCACTCCGCAAAATGATTGCTGCCGGGGAAAGCACCCGGCAGGAATTTAAGTCGTGGGTGAAGTGCAAGGACTACCGGCAGCGGAAAGACCTTGCGGTGAAAAGTGCGGTTGCGCTGGCAAATACAAAGGGCGGCGTTCTGCTGTTTGGTGTGGAAGATGACGGCACCATTACGGGCTGCCCCAAGAGCGACCCGCAGGCACTGATGGAAGCCATCTACGATATGACCCGGCCAAGCCTGTTTACCGAAATCGAGCCGGTGGAAACCTCTGACGGCGTGGTGCTGGTGGTGTTGGTGGAGAAATCCAACTCTCATGTTGCCACCACCGGTGGCATCTATTACAGACGGCTGGGGAATGTGACAAAGCCCGACTACCCTGCAAACGATGTGTACTCCCCTGCTGACAACCCGGATTTTTCGGCAAAGATCGTGGCGGGCGCAACCGAAAACGACATTGACCTGCTGGAAGTGTACCGCCTGAAAGAGAAGCTGCGGATTCGGGATGCAGGCTCTGCCCTGCCGGACTTGGCAGATACCACCTTTCTGGACAACCTGAACCTGATCCGCATGGATAAGGATGAAGTGCGTGTGACGGTGGCAGGGCTGCTGTTTGTGGGCAAGGCAGCGTCTATTGCACGGCTGCTGCCGCAGGCAGAGGTGATCTACCTCCATTACAGCGACGAAGCGCAGACGGAATACGACAACCGCATGGATATGCAGGAGCCGGTGATCTCGATTCTGGATAAGCTGACGGAACGCATCCGCACTTATAACCACCTGACCAATGTGCAGGTGGGGCTGTTCCGGCTGGAGGTGTACGATTTCTCCGAAGCGGTTTTTCAGGAGGCTTTGCTGAATGCGCTGGCGCACCGCTCCTATGAGGACATGGCACCGATCTACGTCAAGCACTACCCCACAAAGATCGTGATTGAGAACCCCGGCGGCTTTCCGGGGGATATCAACGAAAGCAACATCATCACCCACCAGTCCATTCCCCGGAACAAGCTGATCGCCATGACCCTTCAGCACCTGAAGTATGTGCAGCGTTCCGGGCAGGGCGTGGACATCATGTTCCAGAGTATGCTCACCGAGGGCAAGCCCTACCCGGAGTACGCCAGCACGCCCAACTCCGTCCGGCTGACCCTTCGTAGCACGATGGAAAACCAGAACTTCGTGCGTTTCATCGCAGAGACGCAGGATAAGCGTTCCAAGATGTTCACGCTGTCGGAGCTGATGATTCTGCACTATCTGCGGGAGCACCAGAAAATCACCCTGAAGCAGGCGGCAAAGACGATTCAGGAAACCGATGACAATGCCCACAAGGTTCTGAACGCTCTCCGGGACGAGGGGCTTCTGGAACTCAACGGCAAGACCTATATGCTGTCCCTCAAGGTCTACGAAACGGTGAAAACCGATGTGGCCTATGTGCAGGATAAGACGGTCAGCCAGATTCAAGCAAAGGATCGGATTCTTGAATATCTGAAGCATAAGCCGTCGATTACGAATCAGAAAGCACAAGAGCTGTGTGGGTTTAATAAGAATCAAACCTATTATATCCTGCATCAGATGTGCAAGGACGGCATCTTGCAGCCTGATGGCGTAGGCCGAGGGACAAAATATAAGAGCGTGAAGTGAAAATTTACGCTGACTTTTACGTTGAAAGTTTGATTTGCGCTGAATTTACGCTGACTTTCCGGGATTTACGCTGAAAATACGCTGACTTGGCATGGTTTGCGCTGAATTTACTCTGAGAAACGCGCGCTGCGCGATTAGCGACTTTGCCGCGCGTTTTCTAAGGCTCAATCTTCCAGCCTGCCGTGGTTACACCCCAATAACAAGTAGTGCTCCATCTCCCCTCTCAGCACCATCTGTGCGTACTCCAGTGGCTTATTGTAGAACAGCCAGTCCAGCTCTGCCCGCTGTGCCGGGGTGTTGCCGTACTCATCCTCGACGGTGATGCAGTCGATGGCAAGAGTGGTGCCATCCTCGAACCGGGCTTCTACCCGGTTGGTGTTCATATTGAAGCGGCAGGAAAGCAATTTTGTCATAATAGTATCCTCCAAGACTTGATTTTGATGGCGGTCACTCGAACCAATGCCGTCAAGTCTTTGTCGGATGAAGTGGATTTTAGTTTGTCTGGGAGTAAGTGCACGGTTTCTGCACGGTTTCAAAACGTGCAAAGGGTGCAAATCGTTGCAAAATTGGACAAAGGGTGCAGAAACTCGAAGTTCAAAATCTGCGATGTATCGCAAAGAAACGAACAGGGCGGCGGCGCATAGCGCCGCAAGCAATCAGCCCAGTGCAACAACGACGACCGCAGCCTGCGGCTGAAACAGGGAGGAGTTGTTGGGGCCGCGTTCTGATTTTTCAAAGCCCTGCCAAGGGGCTGCGGAAAAATCAGCTAACGCAACCCGTTGCTGTTGCTTAGCCTGCGGGTCCCAATCAATAGGAATATCTATCAGGGGTGTACCCATTTTGTACCGGTTTCTTTTTGTGCGAGGGAGCAGACCTCGAACAACACTATTTATTATATAAAAGAAAGCGCGATGAATTCTGAGAACTCATCGCGCTTTTTCTCTTATGCGGGTAGTGGGGGTCGAACCCACACGCCTTGCGGCACAGGAACCTAAATCCTGCGCGTCTGCCAATTCCACCATACCCGCGTATTCTTCTATTCTGCAGCTGCGGCCAAACCGCCTTAATATAGTATCAGTTCCGGCGGAAAAAGTCAATCACTGCACTGATATTTCCGCCCTTCACAGCGCATACTATCGCCGGACGATCGTATCATTTTCCATGGCGGAAAGGGGCTTTTTGCCGATGCGCAGATCAAAACTACGCCGCGCTGGCAGCATTGCGGCAGCTTATCTTCTGGTGGCCGCGCTGGCGGTGCTGGGCTGGCTGTGGCACAGTCTGCCTGCTGAAATTTTGCTGGAACCCGGCCAGACCCTTACCCTGCCCCGTTTTGCCTATGTGCAGCCGCTGCGCACCGCTGGCTCCCGCAACGCGGCCAGCACGCAGGCTGCGGGCAGCTATCAGGCCACTTTGTCCATTGGCGGGTGGCTGCCCATCAAGACTGTGCGCGCTCTGGTGGAAACACGTCCGGTGGTAACCGTGTGCGGTACGCCTTTCGGCGTTAAGATGTTCTCCGAGGGCGCGCTCATTGTGGGCTTTTCCGACCTGAACACCCCGGACGGCACCGCAAACCCCGCCAAGAAGGCCGGGCTGCGGCTGGGCGACCGGGTGGTGCGCATGGACGACACCCTGACCGAGACGAACGACGCCGTGCACGATGCTCTGGAAACGGCCGCAGGCGCGCCGGTGCAGGTGGTCTATATCCGCAATGGTGAGCAATTCCAGACCCGGCTGACCCCCGTGTGGGACAGCACCGCCGGGCAGTGGCGCGCCGGGATGTGGGTGCGGGATTCTTCCGCCGGGGTAGGCACCATGACCTTTGTGGACAATGTCGCCGGGGTGTTTGCCGGGCTTGGCCACCCCATCAGCGACAGCGACACCGGTGAGAGCGTGGCCCTGCGCAGCGGCGAGATCGTCCCCTGCCAGATCGTGGGGTGTACCAGCGGCACCGTGGGCAGCCCCGGTGAGCTGAAGGGCCGCTTTCTGAGCACCCATGCGCTTGGCAGCATCTGCATCAACAGCAAGACCGGGGTCTATGGCAGAACACGGGCTGCATTTTCCGGCCCGGAGCTGGAGATGGCTTTTGCACAGGAGGTGGTGCCGGGCGATGCCGAGATCTGGACGACCGTGGACGGCGAGGTGCCCAAGGCATACCGCATCCGCATTGAAAAGGTAAACGACGCAGACCCCCACCGCAACATGATCCTGCGCGTGACCGACCGGCAGCTGCTTGCCAAAACCGGCGGCATCGTGCAGGGCATGAGCGGCAGTCCCATCCTGCAGAACGGCAGACTGGTGGGTGCAGTGACCCATGTGCTGGTAAACGACCCCACGCGGGGCTACGGCATTTTTGCTCAGACCATGCTCAAGCAGGCCCGCGCTGTTGAAAAAACAGGCGATACAGCGCATACGCAGACCCAAAACGCAAAATAATTTGCGGGTTTCGATTTTCTTTGCCAAAATTTACCAATATAAACCGTTGAAAGTTCTGGAAAATTATGGTAAAATCCATGGTGTTAAGGGAACTGCACACATTGGAGGAAACAACCATGGACAAAGTTAGATTTTTGATGTCGGATACTGGTGCCCCGTTCACTGCCGCCTGCCGCGAAGCGCTGGAGCAGAAGGGCGTGGACGTGACCGTTGTGGAAAAGGACGGCAACAAGGTCCTGCAGAAAATGCTCACCGTGCGCCCGCAGGTGGTCCTGCTGGATGCTTTTATGCCCGGTCTGGATGCCCTTGCGGTAAAGCAGCGCTACAATGCCGCCGGTGAGCGGCACACCTCTTTCTTCGTGACCGGTGCCTTCCAGAGCGAAGAGATGGTACAGGAGCTGCTGGACGAAGGCTTTGCCTACTACTTTGTAAAGCCCTTTGATGAGACCGTGCTTGCCGCACGGGTGCTCAAGGCGGCACTTGGCCCGGAAAAGCACATCCTGCACACCAGCGTGGACAGCGATGAGCTGACCGTTACCGAGATCCTGCATCAGATCGGCGTCCCCGCCCACATCAAGGGCTACCAGTTCCTGCGGGATGCCATCCTGCTCACCATGAACGAGCCGGAGTACATCAACGCCGTGACCAAGCGCCTGTACCCGGAAATCGCCAAGAAAAACGGCACCACCGCCAGCCGGGTGGAGCGCGCCATCCGCCACGCCATCGAGGTGGCATGGGACCGGGGCGATGTGGATACCCTCAACAGCTACTTCGGCTACACCATCCATAACCTGCGGGGAAAACCAACGAACTCGGAGTTCATCGCAATGATCGCTGACAAGATGCGGCTGGACAAACGGCAGAGGGTGGGCTGATTTTTTTCATAGAATCCGCCGTCGTTCATATTCTGATAAGAGCAAACCAAACAGACAAAGGAGGTTTTGCTCTTGAAGCTTGCAGAATATCTCGCACGGCGCAGGCGGGCCAGAGTTTCGGCCGTGATGCTGTTTGCCCTCATTATGGGGTTTGTATCTGCTGCGCCGCCGGTCGTCACCGGATGTCAGGCGCAGGATCTTACCCCGGCACCGGACACTTCGATGCTCTCCCCCGCCGTTTCGGCTCTGGCACAGGAGCAGCAGGAACCTGCTGCCCAGCCGCTGCCGGAAAAGTGGGTCTGCCTGACCTTTGACGACGGCCCCAGCAAGACCACACCGGATGTGCTCAGCGCGCTGAACGCGGCCGGAGTGCATGCCACATTTTTTGTGGTGGCTACCGGTTACAACGAGAAGTATCTGCCCCTGCTCACCGAAGCGGTCAGCGCCGGGCACCAGATCGCGCTGCACTCTGCTTCCCACGAGTACAGCGATATCTACCGCAGCAGCGACGCTTATTGGGAGGACATTGCCCTTTTAAAGGAGCGCATTGCGCCCTATGTGGATGCCGAGAGCATCCGGTATCTACGGTTTCCGGGCGGCAGCACCAACACCGTCAGTCGGCGCTACGGCGGCAAAGGCCTGATGAAGCAGCTGAAAGCCGAAGTAGAGCAGAAAGGCTGGCATTGGGTGGACTGGAACGTGTGCGCCGAGGATGCCGTGGGCGGGCACCCAAGCGCGGGCACCATCTACCGCAATGTGGTGCACGAGACCGGGCAGCAGACGAACTGCATCGTATTGATGCACGATTCTTCCTCCACACACACCACTGCCGAAGCACTGCCGGACATTATCCGGTGGTATGCAGACAACGGCTACACCTTTCTGACGGTGGCCGAAGCTCTGCCGCTAAGCTGAGCAGACTGGCCCAGTTACAGCCGGTGTTCAAAGCCGCGGCCAAGCAGGACCCCTGCCGCTGCCAGTGCTGCCAGCCAGAGCCAGTCCGCTCCGCCGGTCGCCACCCAGCCTGCCGCCAGAATGGCGGCAAAGGTGAACGCTGCGGGCAGAAGGATGCGCAGGACCTGCAGCTGTCGCTCCCGCCGGGACGGCAGCCCGGTGTTCAGCTGTTCCGGAGATGCAGCATCACAGCAGATCTCATCGCGGTACTTGCCCGGGTTGCGGTAGGCTTTGTATAGGATCCCATCCAGCGAAAACTCCGGGTACATCCCCTCTTTTTCAAGGCTGAACTGCATCCCGTTGGCCTTTGCGTAGGTCTGCAGGGCCGCTGTGAACTCCTGCGGAGTGTTGATGCTGCCCTCCGGAATAAAGGAAAAATGCCTCTGGTGTTGCACCTGTGCCAGCGTGCGGTAATCCTGCAGCCAGCCAGAACAGAACGCACCCTGTACGGCAGGCTTTTCCATCCGGGTCAGGCAGGCATCCACATCCAGTGATGCCGCAGACGGGTCCTGCCGGGCCAGTTCGGCGCAAAACTGCATGGCTGCTGCCAGCTGCGCCGCCTGCTGCTCCAGCACGGTCTGCTGGGCTTGCAGCGCCTGCTGCAGGGGCTGTTCCCCGCGCAGCACCGCCTTGATGGTGGGCAGCGGCACATCCAGCATCCGCAGCATTCGGATGAGCTTGAGGGTGCGGACATCCCCGGCGGTGTAATCGCGGTAGTCATTGCCCTGTCTGCGTGCCGGTGTAAGAAGCCCTTCTTTTTCGTAAAAGCGGATGTTCGGGGCGGACACGCCGCTTTGCTCTGAAGCCTGTTTGATGTTCATCTGCTTCACCTCCGCCCTTACATTACACCTTAAAGACGGTTGAAGGTCAAGCTTTTTGCGCCAAAAATAAAATATCCGCAGTATTTCCGCTGGTCTTTGCAAACCGGGAAGCGCTGCGGATATTTTTTCAGGCACAGAACTTACTGCTCAGCCTGGCAGAACAGCGAGAAGGTGCGGTAAGCCATGTACAGGTCGGTCTTGTGGATGACCTCGAAGGGAGAGTGCATGGACAGTACCGGCACGCCGATATCCAGCACCGGGATGCCGCGGTTGGCCACGTACTTGGCAATGGTGCCGCCGCCGCCCAGATCCAGACGGCCCAGCTCACCGATCTGCCATGCCACGCCATTGGCATCCAGCAGGCGGGTGATGCCCCCTACCAGCTCGGCGGAAGCATCGCTGGCAGAGCTCTTGCCGCGGCTGCCGGTGTACTTGAAGAAGGCCACGCCGCGGCCTGCGTAAGTACCGTTCTGCGGCTCGAAGGCATTTGCCCAGGAGGGGTCGTAGGCGGCGGTCACATCGGCGGAGAGACACACGCTGTTCTGGAAGGCAAGGATGTCGTCCTGACCGGCGGCGCGGCACAGCAGCTGCATAAAGTGGAATACATACATGCTCTGCATGCCGGTGACGCCGTCGGAGCCGATCTCTTCCTTATCGGTCAGCACGCAGACAGTGGTGTGCACAGGATCTTTCGTCTCGATCTCGGCCATAAGGGCGGGGTATGCGTCCACACGGTCATCGTGACCGTAGCTGCCCACCATGGAGCGGTCAAAGCCCACGTCCCGGGCCTTATGGGCGGGCACCACCTCGATCTCAGCGCGGGTGAAGTCCCGCTCGGTGATGCCGTACTTTTCGTGCAGCAGCATCAGGGTGTTCAGCTTGACGGCCTCCTTGATGTCGGCATCCTCCACAGCGTCGGAGCCGATGAGCACGTTCAGCTCTTCGGCCTTGATGCCCTCGCTGAGCTTGCGGTCGTTCTGCTCGGCACCCAGATGGGGCAGCAGGTCGGTGATGCAGAACACGGGGTCGTTCTCGTCCTCACCCACTGCAAAGGACACGCTGGAGCCATCGGCACGGGTGAACACGCCGTGGATGGCCAGCGGCATGGTGCCCCACTGGTACTTGCGGATGCCGCCGTAATAGTGGGTCTTGAAGTAGCTGAGGTGGTCTGCTTCGTACAGCGGGTTCGGGCGCAGGTCCAGACGAGGGCTGTCGATGTGGGCGATCACCAGACGGAAGCCCTCCTCAAAAGATTTCCGGCCGATGGTAGCGGCCACCACCGCCTTGTGCTCCTGCACAAAGTAGATCTTCTGGCCGGGGGCATAGGTCTTTTTCGGCTCAAACTTTTCGTAACCGGCCTCCAGCAGCAGCTTTTCGCTGGCTGCGGCAGCTTCGCGCTCGGTCTTGGCAGCGTTCAGGAAGGCTTTGTAGCCTTCGGCAAAGGCTGCAGCCTTCTCCTTCACGTCGGCGCTCTTGTCGGCAGCGTACGCCGGCTTGTAAAGCAGCTGTTCGGCAGCCTGCTTTGCGGTAAGTTTCTCGCTCATGTTCCTTATCTCCTCTCAGCTTTCTGCATAGATACGCTGATACCGCGCATAGCAGGAAGTAATCTTTTTTACGTAGTGGTTCATCTGGCTGTAAGGGAAGCCCTGCAGGGTCTCGCCGTCTGCGGAGTGCTCTTCCATCTGTAAAAGAGCATCTACCGTGCCCCACCCGCTGTGATAAGCAGCAGCGGCAGTGGCAACATCGCCGTTGTAGCGCTCCATGCACAGGTGCAGGTAATAGCATCCGAACCGGATGCTGGTCTCCGGGTCGTAGAGATTTGCAAAGAGCAGTCCTTCGTCCGGTGCGATCTTGCTGCGCAGCCAGATAAAGGTCTCCTCGGTCATCTGCATCAGGCCCCGGGCATCCACAGTGGAGGTGGCCTGCGGGTCAAAGCCGCTTTCGGTGCGGATGAAGGCATCCACCAGAAGCGGGTCAAGGCCGTAAGTCTCCGCCCACTGGTCCACCAGCGCTTCGTACTTGCGGGGGTATAAAAGCCGTTCTGCCCTGCCCCACAAGTTGGGCACCAGCACAAACAGCAGGATCAGCGCCATGCCCAGCAGGAACAGCCTGCGGCTGCGCATTTTTTTGCGGCGGCGTGCCTTCTGGGCGCGGAGAGCGCGGCGGATGCGGGCCGTCTCCGGGTCGTACTGCGGTGCAGGATCTTGTTCGTTATATCGTTTGTTCAAAGCTCTTTTCCCGCACCTCCTTCTGCCAGAAGCTTTGTGCAGAGCTGCTCTGCCGCAGCCTGCAGATGTGCAAGGCTGGAATCGTTGCGCAGCACATAGTCTGCCTGCGCGGTGAGGGTGCTTTCCGGTGTCTGGGCGTTCAGGCGGCGGGCGGCCATCTCGGCCGAGATGCCGTCCCGGGCCACGATGCGGGCCACACTGGTCTCAAACGGTGCCGTGACCACGCAGAGCTTGTCGCACTCGGCCTCTGCCGCCGTGCCGATGATGACCGCACCGTCCAGCACGAACAGCGGTGCACCGGCATCCTGTGCTGCCTGCTTTGCCGCACGGATGCGGCGCACGATCTCCGGGTGGGTCAGGCTGTCCAGCGCCGCCTTGCCTTCCGGGGTGGCAAAAGCGCGGTCAGCCAGCAGGCGGCGGTCCAATGTGCCGTCTGCTTTTAAAATGTCTGCGCCGAACCGCTGAGCCAGCCGGGGCAGCAGCGGCGAGCCGGGCAGTAAAATCTCGCGGCTGATCTGGTCGGCATCGGCCAGCGGCACACCGTGGGCCGAAAACACCGCCGTGACCGTAGATTTTCCGCAGCCGCTGCGGCCCGTGATGCCAAGCGCGATCATAGCTTGATCACCCGGAAGGCCGCAGCGCGGATCAGGCGGTTGTACACCGCCATGGAAAGGCCATCCTTCTGCGGGCAGCGGGCGTAGACCACGGCATCGCCCTGCTCATCCAGCGCGCGCAGGCAGCGGAAGATGTGCTTTGCCTGATCGGCACCGTCGCCCTCGCGGCCATACTCCACGCAGGGCACACCCAGCTTTTCCGCCTCGCCGGTAAAGCACAGGCAGCTGGGATTCTGCTCGGCGTGGGCATCCACATAGGCTTTGAACTGCTCGAAGGTGCCATCCAGAAGGGTCACATCCGCCTTGGGAGCGTAGTGCTTATACTTCATGCCGGGGCTGCGGACCACAGCGCCCTCCGGCAGCTTTTCGAGGATGGCTTTGGAAACTTCCACTTCCTCGCCGAGGGCGCGTTCCAGCTCTTCCAATGTAATGTGGCCGGGGCGGAACAGGGTGGGCTTTTCGCCTACCACAGAGATCACGGTGCTCTCCACACCCACATCGCACTCGCCGCCATCCAGGATCAGGGGCAGACGGCCATCCATATCAGTGAACACATCTTGTGCGTTGGTGGGGCTGGGCTTGCCGGAAAGATTGGCGCTGGGGGCGGCAAAGGCGCAGCCGCTCTTTTCAATGACGGCGCGGGCCACCGGGTGGCTGGGCATCCGGATGCCCACGGTGTCCAGACCGGCACAGCACTCCGCTGCCACCTCCGGGCCGCGGGGCATGATGATGGTGAGCGGGCCGGGGCAGAACGCAGCCATCAGCAGCTGGGCGCGCTCCGGCACCTCGCTGACAAGGCCGGGCAGCATTTCCGGTCCGGTGACGTGGACGATCAGGGGATTGTCCTGCGGGCGGCCCTTGGCCACAAAGATCTTCTTCACAGCCTCGCCGTTGCGGGCATCGGCAGCAATGCCGTAAACCGTCTCGGTGGGCAGGGCCACCAGCTCACCGTTCTGCAGCAGGGCAGCGGCTTTTTCAATGCTCTTTTCGTCCGATGCGGGCAAAATTTCAGTTTTCATTTCCATACGGATCATCGTTCTTTCTATCTGTAAAGTATTTATGCTTTTCAGCATTTATCGACAGGATATCGCTTTATTTTCAAAACCGCATTTCAGCCCTGCTCGTTGAGCTTTTGCAGCTTTTCGGCCTGTTCGCGGGTGGCCAGTGCGTCGATCAGCTCGTCCAGATTGCCGTCCATGATCTTGGAAAGATTGTGCACGGTCAGGCCGATGCGGTGGTCGGTGCAGCGGTCCTGCGGGAAGTTGTAGGTGCGGATCTTTTCGCTGCGGTCGCCGGTGCCCACCTGCCCCTGACGGCTGGCGTTGATGGCATCCTGCTGCTGTTTCTGCTTCTGGGCCAGCAGGCGGCTGCGCAGGATCTCCAGCGCCTTGTCCTTGTTCTGGAACTGGCTGCGCTCGTTCTGGCATTCTACCACCATGCCGGTGGGGAGATGTGTCACACGGATGGCGCTGGAGGTTTTGTTGATGTGCTGACCGCCCGCGCCGGAGGAGCGGAAGGTGTCGATGCGCAGGTCCTTCATATCCAGCGCAAAGTCCACCTCTTCGGCCTGCGGCATCACAGCCACCGTGGCCGTGGAGGTGTGGATGCGGCCCTGCGTCTCGGTCTCCGGCACACGCTGCACACGGTGTACACCGCTCTCGTACTTGAGGCGGTTGTAGGCCCCGGCACCGTCCACCGAAAAGATGGCCTCCTTCACGCCGCCAAGCTCCGTCTCGTTGAGGTTGAGCATTTCCAGCTGCCAGCCCCTGCTTTGCACATACATGGTGTACATGCGCAGCAGGCTGTGGGCAAACAGGGCAGCTTCCTCTCCTCCTGCGCCGCCGCGGATCTCCACAATGACATTTTTGCCATCGTTCACATCCTTGGGCAGCAGCAAAATTTTGAGATTATTTTCCAGCTTTTCCACATCTTGACTTTTTTCGCTGATTTCCTGCTGTATCATCTGCTTGAAGTCCGGGTCAAGTGCGCCCGGTTCTTCCAGCAGAGCTTTGGCCTGTGCCAGATGATCCTGTGCGGTCTGCCACGCGCGGTAGGCCTGCACCACAGGTTCTGCATCGTGGTACTCCCGCATCAGCCTGCGGAAAAGCGCAGGGTCTGCGGCGGTATCCGGCTGGTTCAGGCGGATGGAAAGCTCTTCAAAGCGGTGGCAGACAGCATCCATCTGGGTAAACATGTTCGGCATAATTCCGGCAGTTCTCCTTACAAACTCAGATTCATGTTCGTGCAGCCGAACGGCTCCGGGGCCTTTCCGCCCCGGATGCGTGCTGCGCCGGGCGCTAGGCCTGCCCGGGTTTTACCACCTTTTTGATGTTCTTTTCAATTTTAGCACGCGGCAGCATCACCTCGCGCCCACAGCCGGTACACCGGATCTTAAAATCCATGCCGACGCGCAGCACCTCGAAGCTGGACGCTCCGCAGGGGTGCTTTTTGCGGGTGAGGATGGTATCGCCTACAGCAATGTCCATAGCTCTGCTTCTCCCTTCTGCCTGCCCAAAACAGCAGGCGGTGTGTGCGCAAAGCCCGGCGTGCCGGTTTGCTGCGCATACAGATATAGTATAATGCAAAGCCGCACAAAATGCAAATATCCGCCCATGCGGATGCATAAGTTTTAACAGAAAGGCCGCTGCCGTTCCAAGCACGGCCTAAAAAGCAGAGAAAGAGGAATGAAAGATGATGCAAGCTTACCGTACCGAAGGCAACTACCGTTCTGCTGCGCGCCTGTCCCCCACTGAACTGCGCGCCGCCATGGCAAACCGCGAGATCCTGCAGGCCACTGCTCTGGCCTTTGATACCCAGCGCCAGCTGCGGTTCGAGATCGGCGGGGTGAGGGCCGTGATGCCCTTTGCCCAGTGCGCCGATGGTGCCGCAAACGGCACCGTGCGGGACATTGCGGTGCTGACGCGGGTGGGCCGCCCCACCTGCTTTGTGATCGAAGCGCTGGACACCGACGAGAACGGTCAGCCCTTCTACCGGCTCTCCCGCGCGCTGGCGCAGCAGATGTGCAAGGCCGACTATCTGGACACCCTGCAGCCCGGCGATATCCTGCCCTGCACCGTGACCCATATCGAGCCGTTTGGCGCGTTCTGTGATGTGGGCTGCGGCATCAGTGCCCTGCTGCCCATCGACTGCATGTCGGTGAGCCGCATCTCCTCCCCCGCCGACCGGGTGAGCGTGGGCCAGCAGATCTTGTGCGCCGTCAAGAACCGGGATGTACAGGGCCGCTTTGTGCTGACCATCCGGGAACTGCTGGGCACATGGGAGGAAAATGCGGCCGGGTTCACCGTGGGTGAGACCGTGGTGGGCATCGTGCGCAGCGTGGAGGAATACGGCACCTTTATCGAGATCGCGCCCAACCTCGCGGGCCTTGCCGAGAGCTGCACCGACCTTGTGCCCGGGCAGGCGGTGAGCGTCTACATCAAGAACATCCTGCCGGAAAAAATGAAGATCAAGCTGGTGATCGTGAACCATGCCCTGAGCCAGCGTCACCGGTTCGAGCTGAAGTATTTCATCACCGAGGGCCATCTGGACCACTGGGTGTATTCCACGCCGGAAAGCCCCAAGCGCATTGAGACAGATTTTGCCGCTGCGGCTTGCAATCCGGCGTGAAAGCCTTTATACTATAAAAGAAAAGGAATGCAAGGGGGATGTATGGAACGATGGCCGCCAATGATGCTTTTACTGCCGGTGTACGTCCCGGCGGGTTGACCAGCAGCACCGAGATCCGGCTGCTGCTGTGCTATCTGGTCAAAAATGCCGGACCCATTACCCGGCAGGAGATCGAAAACGCCCTGATGGAAGAAGCGCTGGTGAACTATTTCGAGATCGGCTCGTGTCTGGACGATATCACCAGGCAGCAGCTCGTCACCCTGACAAAGGGCAGCTACACCATCACCGAGAAGGGCCGCAAAGTGGCGCAGGAGCTTGCCTACGACCTGCCCCGCAGTGTGCGGGAGCGCGCTGTGGCCGCTGTGCTGCGCTGCCAGACATGGGCACGCAAGGAAGCCAAGTACAGTGCCAGCATTACCGAAAAAGAAGACGGCCACTGCACCATCCGCTGCACGGTGAAAGGGCTGGACAGTGAGCTGTTCTGTCTGGATCTCGGCACACCGGACCGGCTGACCGCCGAGCTGGTAAAAAAGCAGTTCATCCTCAAGGGCAACGAGATCTACCAAATGCTCATCAATAAGCTGACCGAAGAAGAAAAGTGAACAAATAAAGAGGGAGGCACCCGCGCGGCGCTTCCCTCTTCTGTTTTGTAGCGGTCAGATCAGAATGCAGATGAGCCCGGTGCAGCCCTCATTGATGACCCGTTCCAGCGTTTCCTGCAGGCGGGTGCGGGCCTCCTGCGGCATGTGCAGCAGCTTGTTCTGCAGCCCTTCGTTCACCAGCTCGTGCAGGCTCTTGCCAAAGATGTTGGATTCCCACAGCTTTTCCGGGTCGTCCTCAAAGCCGGCCAGCAGGCTGCGGGCAAGGTCCTCGCTCTGCTTTTCGGTGCCCACGATGGGGCTGATCTCGGTGTGAATGGTAGCCTTCATCATCTGGATGGAGGGCGCGCAGGCTTCCAGCCGCACGCCGTAGTTCGTGCCCTGCCGCACGATCTGGGGCTGTTCCAGTTTCAGCTCGCTGACCGTGGGCATCACGATGCCATAGCCGGTGGCTTCCACCTGCTCAAGGGCGCTGCGCACCTTCTCGTACTCCCGTTTGGCCTTTGCCAGCTCCATGATGCAGGGCATCAGGCCCGCTTCGTCGCCAATGGCAAGGCCGGTCTGCTCGCTCAGCACCTGATAGAAAATTTCCGGCTTCAGCTCCACCGTGATGCGCACACTGCCGTTTGCAAGGTCGATGCCGCTGATGGCCGAGCGCTGCACCGCGTCACATTCCAGCGCAGGTGCGTCTGTTCCGGAGGGCACATCCTTCATGCGGGAGACCTTTGCCGCCAGCTGCATGGCCGCATCGTACACCTGCGTTTGCAGCCAGTGGCCGTTTTCCAGCATCGTGACCCAGCGCGGCAGGGCAAAATCCAGCTCCTGCACCGGGAACTCGTACAGAACCTGCCGCAGGATGCTGCCGAGTGCCTCCGCGTCCAGATCCACGCAGCTCACCGGCAGCACGGTGTGGTCGTAGTCCCGGGCCATGCCCTCGGCCAGCTGCTTCGTCTCCGGGGCATCCGGGTGGGTGCTGTTGAGCAGGATGATGTAGGGCTTGCCCAGCGCATCCAGTTCTTCCACGATGCGCTTCTCGGTTCTGGCATAGCCCTCCCGCGGGATGTCGCTCACAGAGCCGTCGGTGGTGACCACGATGCCGATGGTGGAATGTTCGCAGATCACCTTGCGGGTGCCGGTCTCGGCGGCAAGGTCGAAGGGCACCTCGTGGTCGAACCACGGGCTTTTGACCATGCGGGGCTTGTCGTTCTCCTCGTGGCCCATAGCCCCCTCCACCATGTAACCCACGCAGTCGATGAGCCGCACCCGGCACTCGCCGCCGCCCTCCAACTGCAGGGGCACGGCTGCTTCCGGGATGAATTTTGGTTCCGTGGTCATGATGGTGCGGCCCGCTGCCGACTGGGGCAGCTCGTCCCGGGCACGCTCCCGCACAGCCGCCGGGCCGATGGCGGGCAGCACCAGCTGTTCCATGAAACGCTTGATAAAGGTGGATTTGCCGCTGCGCACCGGGCCAACCACCCCAATGTAGATATCTCCGCCGGTGCGTGCGCCGATCTCGCGGCAGATGCTCTTCTGTTCCTGATTTGCCAAATTGCTCTCCCCTTCCCGTTTGCGCTGTGCACCGGACAGGATTCCGGTCCGCTTGTTGTAATCGTATGTTGGGAAAAGGCCGGATATGACAAAAGGCTCCCATGCCAGCAGCACAGGAGCCTTTACAAGCATTTTTACAATTACGGGGTCAGACGGTTGGGGCCGCGGAACAGGAACTCGGCATCCTTGATGGTCAGGCCGCACAGCAGCATGGTCAGGCGGTCGATGCCCAGACCGAAGCCGCCGTGCGGGGGGCAGCCATACTGGAAGAACTCCAGATAGAACTTGACATCCTCAGCCAGACCCTTTTCCTCAGCCTGCTTCTTCAGCACCTCGTAGCGGTGCTCGCGCTGGGCACCGGTGGTGATCTCAACACCACGCCAGATCAGGTCGTAGCCCTGGGGCACGCCGTTCTCGTCGCGCATGTGGTAGAACGCACGCTTCTCGGCAGAGTAATCGGTGATAAAGAGGAACTCGTGGCCGTAATGCTTCTTCACCCACTCATAGCTCAGGCGCTCGGCCTCAGTGGTCAGGTCGCCCTTCTCGCTCTCATCGACGGTGTAGCCGAACTCTTCTTCCAGACCCTTGTACAGGTCTGCCAGCTTGACCACCGGGAACGGAGTGGTGGGAACGATCACTTCCTGCCCGAACATCTCCTTGATCTGGTCGCCGTAGTTGTCCTTGACGGCCTGCAGACCGGCAGTCAGCAGCTCTTCTTCCATCTTCATCACGTCTTTATAGGAAGTGATGTAGCTGAACTCCAGATCGAAGCCGGAGAACTCGGTGGAGTGCTTGTTGGTGTAGCTCTTCTCGGCGCGGAACACAGGGCCGGTCTCGAAGATGCGCTCAAAGCCTGCAGCCATGGCCATCTGCTTGTAGAACTGAGGGCTTTGTGCCAGATAGGCGTTGCGGTCAAAGTAGTCCACCTTGAACACCTCAGAGCCGCTCTCGCTGGCAGCAGCGATCAACTTTGGGGTGTGGATCTCGATGAAGTTACGGTCCAGCAGGAACTTGCGCATGGCGTTCACAAAGCAGCTCTGTGCCTTGAACATGAGCTGGTTCTCGTCGGTGCGCAGGTCGATCCAGCGGTAATCAATGCGCTGGTCGATGCTGGAGCGCTCCACAGCCTTCTTTTTCTTGGTGGCTGCGATCTCCTTGCGGACGATGGGCAGAGCGTTGGCGATGCTCTCGATCTCGATGCTTTCGGGGATCATCTCCACGCCGCCCATCTTGACGTAGTCGTTTTCCACCACCTTGCCGGTGACGGTGATGACAGAGTCCGGGGTCAGCTTGTCGATGGTGTCCACCAGCTCAGGGTGGTCCTCCTTCTCGACGGTGATCTGAAGTTTGCCGGTAATATCCTTCAGCACGATAAAGGCCATATACTTGCTGTTGCGCAGGTTCTCGATAAAGCCCTGCACCTTGACCGTGCCGCCGATGGCCTTTTGAGCCTCGTTGATATAGGTGCGTTCCATAATACAGGAATCCTCCTTTGACGTCTTGTGTACTGTTTTATTATACGCTTTTCCGGGGATAAATCAAGAGATATGGCGATTTAGAATGGCCTCCGCTGCGCTCTGGCCATCTTCTGCGGAAGAATTATTTTTATTTTGTGTTTGTCGCGGCCTGCGGGCCGCTCCAAGCACCTTTTCACAAATCAGGACAAATCAGCAAAAAATGCAGTTTCTGGTCACAGCCCCTCCGTGAAAAAACAGTTCTGGAAAATCCGCAGATTTTCCAGAACTGCAAATAAAAAATATTTTTCCGCTGAAAATATTCGGGTTGCGGCACGCGGCGGCTATTCTTAATGGTTCTCTTTGCCTGTTTCTTCGTGCAGAGTGCCGGTGCCGCCCTCCACTACGCCGTCGTGCTTAAGCACCGCGGCAATGGTGCCAAAGAAGCATTTCACATCCAGCCCAAAGCTCAGATGCTCCACATACCAGCCGTCCAGCTTGGCCTTCTCGGCAATTTCCAGCTCGTCGCGGCCGTGGATCTGTGCCCAGCCGGTCAGGCCCGGGCGCACATCGTTTGCATGGTACTTGTCGCGCTCTGCCAGCAGATCATACTGGTTCCACAAAGCAGGCCGCGGGCCGATGACCGCCATATCACCTACAAAGATGTTCCACAGCTGGGGCAGCTCGTCCAGACTGGTCTTGCGCAGGAAATGACCCATGCGGGTGATATACTGGTCCGGGTCGTGCAGCAGATGGGTGGGCATATCGTGGGGCGTATCGATGCGCATGGTGCGGAACTTTAAAATGTAAAAGTGTTTTTTGCCAATGCCCACACGCTTCTGTTTGAAGAACACCGGGCCGGGCGAGTCCAGCTTGATGGCGACGGCCAGAATGAGAAAAAGCCAGGACAGGCAGATCATGCCGCACAGCGACAGCACCACCGCCAGCAGGCGCTTGATTCCATTGCGATACATGGGTTTCCTCCATTTTCCGATTCAAAGTAGCGGTTCCAGTATAACAGTATGGGCCGGAATTTGCAATTGCATCCGCCGCCTGCCGCCGATATTTTTATGCTTTGGCTGCGTTCTGCCGGTTTTGTGGCAAAAAAGTGCCGGTTTTGTCTCTTGTTTTGCAGCGTGGCCCGGGGTAAGATAAAGAAAATGAGAAGTCCACTCCCCCAGTCTCGCTTTCG
>OHEN01000313.1_pt1 | contig 29305 bp, 25 predicted proteins | sample 1567291 | NCBI WGS metagenome assembly OHEN01 (sample SAMEA3879592, study PRJEB24766) | human gut metagenome | biome: human-associated habitat; feature: feces | place: USA | collected 1985/1987
TACATAAGATTTTATTTGTGAAAAAGAAAAATACCGCCCACGCAGCGCAGCGATGGATTTTGTCGGGTGAATCGGCGGCAAAATGAATCGGGTGTGTTGCGGGGCGGTAAAAATCTTCATGGGGAATAAATCCTCGCCGCTCTGTACTTTTCTACAAAATTGGTGGGATTTGCGATAAAAGGTATCATGGATTGCGGAGCGCGTCAAGATGGTTTTGCAAAATTTATTGTGGTAAAGCGGTGATAGTAGGACTTATACAAATCAAAACACCGCCCGATTCTGGTGAAGGAGAACCAGAATTGAACGGTGCAAATGGAAGAAGGAGAAAAGCGTAGAAAATCAGACGATGCAATCTGGGAGCAGCGCATGGAGCTGTGTCAGCAGTTCTTCGCAGGAATCGGAATAAATCACAAGGGTAAGCGGATTGCTCAGGTCGAGACTGTAAATGCCAAGCAGGGATTTGGCATCAATGGTATATCGCCCGGAGACTAAGTCCATCTCATAGGGATATTTGGACAGCAAATCTACAAAGTCCTTGACCTGATCGACCTGCCGCATTCTGATCTGTAATTTTGTCATAGGGTATCCTTTCTTTTACATCAGTGGGATAGAGGCAATGCAGTTCTGAATTTCCACCATGGAGGGCATTGCAGGGATTGCGCCGCCCTTTGTCGTGGTCAGACTGCCCGCTGCATTGCCGAAGCGGACGATTTCTTCAAGCTCAAATGCAGGGAGGGTACGCAAATCCTCCGCAGCTTTTCTCCGCAGCTGGTAGTGAATTGCGCCCATGAAAGCATCGCCTGCACCCGTCGTGTCCACGGTAGGCACATCATAGGTGGGAAGATGCCCTGCGCCCACAGCGTTCCGGTAATAAGCACCCTTTGCACCCAGCGATACCAGCACAAGAGATGGCCCCATTTCGAGCAGGGCTTGTGAGCCGCGGGCAAGGTCGCTTTCGTTTGTGATAAGCTGCATTTCTTCCTCGGAAACTTTCAGAAGATCCGCCAGCTTGACACCTTCCTGCATCTGGACAACGGCATCTGCCGGGTGCTCCCACAGAAGCGGACGGTAATTGGGGTCAAAGCTGACCAGCTTGCCCTGCTGCCGTGCATACCGCGCAGCTTCCAACGTGGCGGTGCGGCTCGGGTCGGAGGTCAGAGAGACAGAGCCGAAATGGAAGATGGCAGCATCGTCAATCAGATTCCTGTTGACTTCTGCCGAAGTCAGCATCACATCGGCACCGGGGTTCCGGTAAAAGGTAAAGGAGCGGTCTCCCTTGCTGTCAAGCTGTACGAAGGCAAGGGTCGTGGGAATCTTTTCGTCAATCACCAGACCGGACACATCAATGCTGCTTTCCACAAGGGTCTGGCGGAGAAAATCGCCAAATCCGTCTTTGCCGACTTTTCCGATGAATGCTGTTTTGCCGCCCAGACGGGCATTCATGGCAAGGACATTGGCGGGTGCACCGCCGGGATTCCGGGCAAACAATTCGATGCCCTGTGCATTGGTTCCGTTCGGGGTAAAGTCGATCAGGCTTTCTCCCAAAGCTACAACATCAAACATGATATCACCTCAACCTGTTTTTTTAGCGTTCAGTTCGGACATAATCTGGTTATACGAACGCTTACTGATTCGGTAGAAGAACAGGACAATCGCTGTTATCAGCCACAGCACACCGGGAAGCAGCGAGAATGCATAGTGCATCGCATTCTGCACGGCAGCATTCTGCACCTGATTGGGGGCAAAACTCAATGCACTCAGCACACCAGCCAGCGCAGAGGTGCCAATCGCCATGCCCAGTTTGTTTCCCAGTGAAACGAATGCGTACTGGAAACCATCGTTGCGGACACCGGTTTTCCACTCGCCATACTCCACGCAGTCGGGAACGATGGCGTAGATGGCGGTATTGAATCCGCAGAAGAAGAACTGGGACAGTGCAGCGAATGTATAGAACGGAATGGGAGAAGAAACTGCACTGAAGAAATAGAGCGCAATCAGGGAAACGCCGGTTCCGGCAGCGAAAAGGGAAGCGGTGTGCCCTTTGTTGCCCAGCTTTTCAAACACGAAGGGGAATGCCGCAGCACCCAGAATGGAGGGAACGATCAGGATCATCGAGTAGATGGTAAACAGATTCTCGTTGCCTTCCACATATTTGAAGTAATAGAGCAGGTCGGCATTGCGGCCATACAGCGTCACACCGAACAGGAACTGACCCGCCAGTGCAATCAGGTAGGGCTTGTTCTGAAGCGCTGCATCCAACTGCTTTTTCAGTGAGACTTTTTCCCGCTCCGGGGGCTGGACGACCTCTTTGGTTTTGGCGAAACAGAACCAGTGACAGAGGGTGAAGATACCGCCGTAAAGGACGGTCACCAGAAGATATCCCCGTGCTGCATTATCACCGCCAAAAGCAGAGATCAAAGGCAGGGTGATGATGTTGATGATATTGATGGCGATCATGGCACAGACGGAGCGGGAGGTGTTGATTTTCGCACGCTCCTCGATGTTCTGGGTCAGGGTGCCGCAGAGCGTACCATAAGGGATGTTCACGCAAGTATAGCCCAGAACCAGTACACAGTAAGTAATGTACATATACAGGCTTTTAGCACTGTCTGACCATGTGGGGTGCGCCCAGAACGTCAGCACGAGCACCACAGCAGTTGCCGGCGCGCCGAACAACAGCCATGGACGGTAGCGTCCCCAGCGGGAACGGGTGCGGTCGCTCAGCGAACCGATCACGGGGTCATTGATGGCATCCCAGAAGCGGGAGACCAGCATCAGGAGGGACACTGCCGCCATGCTGATGCCGCAGACATCGGTGTAAAAAATCATCAAGAAGTTGCCAACGAACATCCAGCTGAAGTTGCAGCCCACATCGCCCATGCCGTAAGCGATTTTACTGATCAGAGGGATTTTGATGTTCGTATCCTGCTGTTTCGGCTCTGCTGTGTAACTCATACGGCGCGCTCCTTTCTCCTCTTGACGCGATGCTTATAATTTCTGGCAGAACTCTATTCTCTCTTTATTCGGGCCTTCGACCATGAAAAAGCGAACACCGTTTTCCCAGAACGGCAGTGACTGGATGCTGGAATGCAGCAGGTGCATCTCTGCCTCTTTTGCCGCAGCAAAGGCGGCTTCGATATCGGTCGTTGCCAGAGCTACATGGTCGATTGCTCCGGCCTTTTCCGCCGCACGATGGTTTTCATAGGTTTCGATCATCAGATCGCCAAGCTGAAGAAACGCAACGCGCTCCTCGGCGGCTTTGTTCACCGTTTCCAGCGCAGAAACAAACCCCAGCTTCTTGTAAAATGCAATGGTCTTGTCGAGATCATTTGTTGGGATGCCAATGTGCGCCACACCGGTCAGAACCTGCGGAAAGCTCATACCTTCGTTTCCTCCGCAATCTTCACCACTGCTTTGACGATGTTGGCCTTGTCCGAAATGCTCTTGTCCATGGCATTCTGGATGTCGTCAAAGTCAAAGATGTTGGTCACAATGCCCTTCAGATTGATTTTGCCGGAAGCAACGGCATCGATCGCCATGGGGTAAATGTGGCGATAACGGAACACGGTCTTGAAGGTCAGTTCCTTGTCCAGTGCAAGGCTCATAGGCAGGGTCATCTCGCCGGATTTGGAGTAACCAACCAGAACGATGTTTGCGCCCTTCTGCGCCATCTCAATGGCCTGACGGGTAGTGATTTCTGTGCCAGCAGTCTCGATAACGAGGTCGCAGCCCAGACCATCGGTCAGGTCGAGAATCGTCTGGACAGCATCCTTTTCGCGGCTGTTGATCACACCGTCTGCACCCAGTTCAAGAGCCTTATCCAGACGCTTCTGCATGATATCTACAACGTAAACACGGGAAACACCCTCGGCTTTCAGCGCCATCATGGAGACCAGACCAATGCAGCCTGCACCCATGACCACCGCAGTCTGACCGGCATGAGCACCGCCCTGATTGGCGGCGTGGAAACCAACGGCCAGAGGCTCGATCAGCGCACCTTCCATGGTGCTTACGTTGTCCGGCAGCTTGAAGCAGAGGTTTGCTTCATGTGCCACATACTCCTGAAAAACACCGTCTACCGGCGGGGTAGCGAAGAACACGACATCCGGGCAGAGGTTGTATTTGCCCTCACGGCAGAACTTGCAGTGACCGCAGGTCTTGCCCGGCTCCAGCGCAACGCGGTCGCCGACTTTCAGATGCTTGACAGCACTGCCAACTTCCACGACTGTGCCGCCCGGCTCGTGGCCCAGCACGAACGGTGGCTTGACCACATAATTGCCGATCGCACCCGTTTCATAGTAGTGCATATCGCTGCCGCAGATGCCAACGTATTCCAGCTTGACAAGAACTTCGTCCTCTTTGGGTGTGGGGATCGGGCGGGTGGTGTAGCCCATCTTGCCGATGCCGTTCATGACTGCAACTTTCATTGTGCCTTTCATAAGATGACCTCCGTTTTTATTTGTTTATTGACTTTTATAAAGTGTTTATTAATGTGACTATAAATTAACACACCGCACAACCAAAGTCAAGCCCTTTTTCGCGGATTCGGAGAACTGCACAAGGAAAAAGCGGCGGAATTGTGCAAAAAATCGAGGACGGCAGGTGCCGTCCTCGATGGGAAGGTTTATAGGTTCTGAATAAAGGCTTCGATATGGAGCAGAGCGGCTCCCAGCGCAGAGGCTTCCAGCCTATAGCGGCTGAACTTCAGGTAGGAACTGTCCGGCTCAAACGTATTACGCTCGACCAGCATTTCCCGGAGCGGTTCGCCAAACTCTGCCAGAAAGCCGCCAACGTAGCCGCCAACAATTACATCACAGTCGAAGGTCATGCGCAGATTATTGACTGCTACAGCAAGGTAAGAAAGGTATTCATTCCATGCCGTTTGCAAAGCTGCATTGCCGGAGCGCAACCCGTCAAAGAATAGTGCAAGATTTCCGTCGGTCAGCTGGGAGAGGACTTTTGCAGAGCAATAGGCATCCAGACAGCCCTTTTTTCCGCAGTAGCAGGGGCGGCCATCGGGAACGAGCGTGTTGTGCCCGAACTCTCCGGCACGAAGATGGTCGCCGCCATAGAGCGCTCCACCGGTCAGAATCGCACCGCCGACACTGTTGCTCAGAGAAAGGTAGACAAGGCTGCGGGGAGATTCGAGGTCGCGCACTTCAGCAAGTCCGGCAGCGTTCGCGTCGTTGATGAACCGGCAGGAGAACGGGATGTAACGGCTGAATTCTTCGGTAGGAACATTCCGCAGACCCAAGGCATGAGAGTAAACCAATGTCTGCCCCTCTTTGTCCAGAATACCGGGCAGCGAAATGCCGACGCCCAAGATTTTTTCGACCGGGCAGCCCTCTTTTTCAATCAGCCCCTGCACGATTCCGGCAAGCATTTCCGCATAGATGTCCGACCGCTCATAAAGACGCTTTTTGCGCTCATAGTGGAGAAGGTTACCGGACAGATCGACCAGAACTGCTCCGACATGATTCTGGGTGATCTCCAGTCCGACCGCAAGTCTGGCATTCCGCACGGGAGCAAATGCTCTCGCCTTGCGCCCACCGGTAGATTCAAAGGTGCCGACCTCCTGCACCAGTCCCATCGCCATCAGTTCTTTGACATTCTGCAATACGGTCGGCCAGCTGTTGTTGACTTTTGCCGCAAGTTCCGGCTGCGAGATTCGGTCGCAGGAAAAAATGCTGCGAATCGTTCGGATGCGGTTGATTTTTTTAACATCACGGTTATTTGCGCCGCTGCCGGTCATGGGCTTACTCACCTCCAAGAGCAGATTCAACATTTGAAAGAAGATTTATAAAGCTCTTTCTTATTATAGAGAATCTGGAAAGATTCTGCAAGGGAAACATTTACAAAAAAGCGTTAGCCGAAAAGAGCGAGTTGCTTATGGATAAGAAGCGATGCTACCAGCTTATGGCAAACCATAGGTCGGTGGGCATCGTGTTCTTTATAGGGACTTAATCTTCCAGCCTGCCGTGGTCGCATCCCAGCGAGAGATAGTGCTCCATCTCTCCTCCCAGCACAAGCTGTGCGTACTCCAGCGGCCTGTTGCACAGCAGCCAGTCCAGCTCTGCCCGCTGTGCGGGGGTGCTGCCGTACTCGTCCTCCACGGCGATGCAGTCGATGGCAAGAGTGGTGCCATCCTCGAACCGAGCTTCCACCCGGTTGGTGTCCATATTGAAGCGGCAGGAAAGCAGTTTGTTCATGGTGAACCTCATTTCTATATCAAACGGTGTCTGTTCGGATGTCCTAAACCCTGCCATAAAACCGGTGGTTGATTTGTCCATTGGGCTTTGTTTTGCCCGTCTGCACATTTTTGCACACTTTTTGCACACCTGAATAGCTGGATAACGGTTGCAAAGTATTACACTGTATGCAAACAATGCGGTGTGTGCAAAGGCGTGTTTTGCGATGATGCGATAAAAATAATGCTTCTTCGAACTTTTGAAATTTGACGAATGATGCACCTTGGATTCTTTTAATCAGAGGGCCAGGGATTCGAGTTCCCTCGAGCGCACCAAAATCCCACGAAGAATCGCAAGATTCCTCGTGGGATTTTCTTTTTGTACGCCATTTGCACGGTCTCTGCACGGTTTTTGCACGGTCCGCATTTTTCGTGTCAGATGGAGTAAGTCTGTGAATTACTTTGCAATTCGTGCTATTTTTTGCAATTCAGGTCAGCAAAGCCAAGCGGAGCTGCGCTTTTACAGAGGGGTCTGCGTCTTTCAGAAGTTCCACTAAGGCAGATACCGAGATGGTCGGTTCTGCTTCAACCGGGGCAGCCTGCACAAGTGTTGTTCCCTGTACGGCTTTCACATCACCGCCGGAGATCATCAGTTGGTAAGCAGAGCGCAGGCTGCGCGATGGAATCGCTGAATAGCACAAAGGCATGTTGGAGTCCAGATGTGAAAAAAACGGCAAAGCAGATAAAATCCACTTTACCGTTTTATAGCAATTCAACTTCTTCATGTAACAGCAACAGCGTTGAATTGTATATCGCAAATTGCTGTTTTAACGTTTCACTACTTTCTTGCCTTGCGATCAAGAAAGCACATCTGCTAAACGCTCTACGTTGAAAATGCAATCGTACACTGCTATAATAAAATTGTGATATTATCACCAAAAATTCAAGATGCAAAGCGTTTGCGATTGGCAAACATTCAGGAGGAACGCATGGTAACAGGAGCCATTAAAAATAAGGTAGACAAGATCTGGACGGACATCTGGGCAGGCGGCATCACCAATCCGCTGACCGTCATTGAACAGCTGACCTATCTCATGTTCATCCGGTCACTGGACGAGAAAGAGCTTGCCACCGAAGATTTTGAGAACATGGCGGGCGAAAAGATGGAGCACATCTTCCCGGCCAGCGCGGCAGGACAGTCTATGCGGTGGAGCCGCTTCAAGGATAAAGATTCCCGCGAAATTTTCCTGACCATGCAGCAGCGGGTGTTCCCGGCCATCAAAAAGATGAAGTATGGCCGTCTGCCGGATTTTGATGCGAACGGCGAACTGGTGGAGATCGCAGACGACCCCACCCGCCCGGATGAGGGCAACACCGCCTTTGCGCGGTACATGGACGATGCCATGTTCCTGATTCCCACGCCGCAGGTGCTGCAAAAGATCATCACCGGGCTGGAGGATCTCTACACCCACGACATTGCCGACCTTGATATGCAGGGCGACCTGTACGAGTATATGCTGGGCAAGCTGGCAACCGCAGGGCAGAACGGCCAGTTCCGCACGCCCAAACACATCCGCGACATGATGGTGGAGTTGGTGCAGCCCACGCCGGACGACTTTATCTGCGACCCCGCCTGCGGCACGGCGGGCTTTCTGGTGTCCAGTGCGCAGTACCTCCGCGCCCACTACGAGGACAGCATGACCCCGGAGCAGTGGCAGCATTTTGCCGGCCCGATGTTCACCGGCTTTGACATGGACCGCACCATGCTGCGCATTTCGGCCATGAACCTGATGCTCCACTCCATCACGAACCCGGAAATCGACTACAAGGACAGCGTGTCGAAGCAAAACTCCATTTGCAGCAAGTACACCGTTTGCCTTGCGAACCCGCCGTTCAAGGGCACTGTGGATGCCGAGAGCATCAACGATGACCTGAAGGCCGTCACCAACACCAAAAAGACGGAACTTCTGTTCCTTGCGCTCTTCCTGCGAATGCTCAAAACCGGCGGACGCTGCGCCTGCATCGTGCCGGACGGCGTGCTGTTTGGTTCCAGCAAGGCGCACCAGAGCATCCGAAAAGAACTCATTGAAAACCACCAGCTGCGGGCGGTCATTTCCATGCCCTCCGGCGTGTTCAAGCCCTACGCAGGCGTGTCTACGGCGGTGCTGGTGTTTACCAAGACCGGCGCGGGCGGCACCGATAAGGTGTGGTTCTACGATATGAAAGCCGACGGCCTCTCGCTGGACGACAAGCGCACCGAGGTGAAGGAAAACGACATCCCGGACATCATCGCCCGGTTTCAGAACCTCGACGCTGAAACTGACCGCAAGCGCACCGAGCAGAGTTTCTTTGTGCCCAAAGAAGAAATTGCCGCCAATGGGTACGATTTGTCCATCAATAAGTACAAAGAGACCGAGTATGTGCCGGTGGAGTACCCCTCGACTACGGAGATCCTTGCTGACCTGCATGAGCTGGAAATGGAGATCACCAAGGGTCTAGCAGAGCTGGAGGAGATGGTGTGATGGCGAAGTTGGGAGAGGTTTGTCTCTTAAAGGCAGGAAAATTCGTATCAGCGAATGATATTTCACCTGAATATAACAAGGGATTGTATCCTTGTTTCGGAGGAAACGGCATTCGTGGATATGTTGCAGATTATACGCATGATGGAGAGTTTCCGTTGATTGGCAGACAGGGGGCGTTGTGCGGAAATGTTAATTTAGCCTCTGGAAAGTTTCATGCAACAGAGCACGCAGTCGTTGTACAACCAAAAATCGAAATGAATGTGCATTGGCTTTATTATGCACTAAACGCCATGAATTTGGGTCAGTATGCAACAGGTGCGGCACAGCCCGGTCTTGCTGTGAGCAAGCTAGAAACATTATCAATAGAAATTCCGAATATTTCAGAGCAAAACAAAATTGCTCAAACTCTGTACAAAGTTGAACAGCTCGTGAATTTTCGCAAACAGCAGCTTGCTAAACTGGACGAACTGGTAAAGGCGCGGTTTGTGGAGATGTTTGGAAATAAAGACTACCCACGAATGAAGTGGAATAATGTATTCAACACAACGACGGGAAAGCTTGATTCTAATGCAGCTGTAGATAACGGAAAGTATCCCTTTTTTACGTGTTCAAAAGAACCATTGAAAATTGATAGTTATGCATTTGACCAAACCGCATTGCTTTTGGCGGGAAACAACGCAGCTGGAAAATATGACGTGAAATATTATCAAGGAAAGTTTAATGCGTACCAAAGAACATATGTTTTGTCATTGAAACATAATTGGTCATATAAATTATTTCAGTATCAATTAGAAGACAAACTACTATATTTACAGACTAAATCATTGGGTGGATTAACCAAATATCTTACACTAAAGATTCTTGGAGAACTTGACTTTATCGTTCCGCCGCTTGCCTTGCAGAATGAGTTTGCCACCTTTGTAGCGCGCATAGACCAGCAGAAGCAAACCGTTCAGCAAAGCCTTGAAAAGCTGGAACTGATGAGAAAGGCGCTGATGCAGGAATATTTTGGGTAACGCCTTCTGAGAGGAAGGTGGCATCGCGAGAGCGATGAAGAAGAGAATTTTCAGATAATAGCAGTAGATGGAGGGCAAAATATGTGGTATAATATGGAAAATTGATTGTTTTGGTGTGAATTGCTAGGAAGGAGAAAATCATGGAATCAAATGCAAATATCTGTATCAATTTGAAGGATGGAAGTGTTTCAATTAGCGGTTCAGAGGAATTTGTTTCTAAAAATATGAAAACGGTATTTGACTTTGTGATGGAAAATTTGAACTTATCTAATGAAGCATTTTCTAAAACTTCAGAATCAGTAGAAGTCAGTACTTTAAATGAAAATAATTCTAATGACTTAGCAGAGGAGAGCGAAGAAAAGGACAAATATGTCACGGCAGGAATTTACCATGTGGATGCAGAAAGTGGAGATATTTCTATTCTGAAAAAAATTCCGGGAAACAGTAAAGCCGAAAAAATGAAAAATATTGCGCTAATTGCGTTGTATGTAAAGCAAGGTAAAATCGAAGGGCGAGATTTGGTGCCGCTTTTTGAAAAGCATGCTTGTTATGACTCTTCTAATTGTACTAAAATCTTCAAAAGCGAATTAACCAATATGATTTATAAGCCTAACGGGAAAAAATGGACGGTTGAATTAACTCAGCCGGGCCAAGAGGCGGCTATTGCTTTGCTTGAGGAAATGGCAAATGATAAAAAGTGATATTGAAGATGCGCTTGCGTTATCTGTTCCGAAGGATTTAGTAAGCTCACTCTTGTCAAGTTATGAAAATGCTCTGGGACAGTACAGGAAAGAAAACTGGCAATATTTCGGCAACGACATTGGTCAATTTATAGAGATAGCTCGGCGAATGGTTGAATACAAACTTTCCGGAAGATATACTTTGCTAACGGAGCAATTAAGCATTTTTTCAGAAAAAGTACTTACTGGGTATGAACAATCTCCAAAAGAAATTTCTGAAAGTTACAGAATTATCATTCCGAGAATTTTATATTCGATGTATTGCCTACGGAATAAGCGGGGGATGATACATAAAAGCGCAATTGATCCTAATAAAATGGATGCGTCTGTTCTATTGGCTGATGCAAAATGGGTATTGGCTGAATTTTTCAGATTATCATCAACACTTACATTTGAAGAAACGACAGAGATTATTGACTCGATTATAAATAAAGAAACTTCGTTAATTTGGAATGTAGGGAAAAGCCTGAGAATCCTCAACCCTAAAATGGCTACGAAGGATAAAGTACTTTGCCTGTTGTATGCAAAAAATGGACAGAGCGAAATGGAACTTTTGAACGCAACAGAATATAGGAACAAAACGTCATTTCGCAACATTCTTAAAAGACTCCACAAAGAAAAACTAATTGAGTATTCGAGTGAGTGTTGTGTTTTGTCACCAACTGGAATAGATGAGGCAGAAAAATTATTATCATAGGTAGCGCAAGCATAAATGAAAGGAGCTCCCCCATGTCCAACTTCTCCTATCTCTCCACCTACCCCGAGTACGCCATGTTCGCATCTGCCGCCATCGAGGCCGAGAAAGTGTTCTCCACCTCCCCGGCAATGTGCGCGGTGGGGTGCCGGAAGGCGTTGGAGCTGGCGGTGAAGTGGGTGTATGCGGCAGATAAAACCATCACGATGCCCTACAAGGACAACCTGCAATCCCTTCTGCACGAGCCGAGCTTCCGGTTCGCGGTGGACCGCAATGTGTGGAGCGTGCTGCCCAGCATCGTGAAGGCGGGCAATCTGGCGGTACATACAGGGCATAGCGTGTCGGCGGCGGATGCAGTGTTCAGCCTGCGGGGGCTGTTCGATTTCATCCAGTGGGTGGATTACTGCTACGGCACGGACTATGTGGAGCGCTCCTTTGATGAAACAGCCATCCCCGGCGAAAAGGTAGCGCTGGACGAAAAGAAGATCCGGGAGCAGGAAAGCCTGCTGACCCAGAAAGATGCCGAGCTGAAAGCGTTGCGCAAGCAGGTGGAGAGCCTTTCGACGGCGTACACGGCCAGCAAACAGCAGAACCAGCAGAGCCGCAGTTTCACCGCCGCCGATCTGACCGAGGCCGAGACGCGGCAGAAGATCATCGACATCGACCTCAAGGCCATGGGCTGGAAATTCACCGGGCCGGACACCGATGTGCGCACCGAGTACGAAGTGGACAACATGAACGGCGTGCTGGGGCAGAAGGGCTATGCGGACTATGTGCTGATGGGCAAGGACGGCTTGCCGCTGGCGGTCATTGAAGCCAAGCGCAGCACCAAAGACCCCAACATCGGGCGCAAGCAGGCTCAGCTTTATGCAGACTGTCTGGAACAGAAGTTTGGCCGCCGTCCGATGCTGTTTACCACCAACGGCTACACCACCTATTTCTGGGATGAGCAGAGCGGCCCGCAGCGTGCCGTGAGCGGGGTGTTCTGCAAGGACGACTTGCAGAAGCTGATGAACCGCCGCACCGAGAAAAAGCCGCTGGACACCATCGAAATTGACGATAAAATCACCGACCGCTACTATCAGAAAAACGCCATCCGGGCAGTCTGCGCCCATATTACACAGGGCTTCCGGCGCAATCTGCTGGTCATGGCAACGGGCACAGGCAAGACCCGCACCGCATCCAGCCTGACCGATGTGCTGAGCCGGGGCGGTCATGTGACCAACGTGCTTTTTCTGGCGGACCGCACTGCGCTGGTCAAGCAGGCAAAGGACGACTTCAAAAAGTATCTGCCCGACCAGTCGCTGTGCAACCTGTGCTCCTCCAAGGACGATAAGGCTGCGCGCATCGTGTTTTCCACCTATCCCACCATGCTCAACGCCATCGACAACGCCAAGACCAAGGACGGCGTGCCGCTGTTTTCCCCTGCGCATTTTGACCTTATCATCGTGGACGAGAGCCACCGCAGCATTTTCAAGAAATACCGCGCCATTTTTGATTATTTCGATGCGGTTCTGGTGGGCTTGACCGCCACCCCGAAAACCGATGTGGACCGCAACACCTACGACTTTTTCGAGATGGAACACGGCATCCCCACCTACGCCTACGATTACGACACGGCGGTCTACACCGACCATGTGCTGGTGCCTTACTACAACTACGAGGTCAAGACGAAATTCACAGAAGAGGGCATCCACTACGACCAGCTTTCACCGGAGGATAAGGCCCGCTACGAGGACGATTTTGCCGAGGACGACACCCTGCCCACCTTCATCCCATCCGAAAAGCTGAACAAGTTCATCTTCAACGCCAACACCGTGGACACGGTGCTGCAAGACCTGATGGAACGCGGCATCCAGACGGCGGGCGGCGACCGCATCGGCAAGACCATCATCTTTGCCCAGAACAAGCGCCACGCGGAGTTTATCCGGGAACGCTTTGGCAAGCTCTACCCGCAGCTGGAGACCCAATACCCGGGTTTCATCCAGCGGGTGGTCTGCGATGATGCCTATGCGCAGTCCATTATTGACGACTTCAAGCAGCCAGACAAGCCGCCGTTTATTGCGGTCTCGGTGGATATGATGGACACGGGCATCGATGTGCCGGAGTGCGTGAATCTGGTATTTTTCAAAAAAGTGCGCAGCAAAACGAAGTTCTGGCAGATGATCGGCCGTGGTACGCGGCTCTGCCCATCTCTTGCCTGCGTGGATGCCATCGACGGCGACTATACGGGCAAACGGCGTTTTCTGATCTTCGACTACTGCGGCAACTTTGAATTTTTCCGTCAGAAGCCCAACGGCTATGAGGGCACGGACACCAAGAGCCTGTCCGAGAGCATTTTCTGCAAGCAGGTGCGGATCGCCGCCGCGCTGCAGGATGGAGCCTATGGGGACGAAAAACACCAGAACTGGCGTAAAATTTTAACAGAAACCTGCCGTGCCGAAGTAGGAGCGTTGAACCCGGAGCTGGTATCTGTGCGGCTGCACCGACAGGCCGTGGAACACTATCAAAAGCCGGAAGCCTTTGTCAGCCTGACCGAAACGGACAAGGGTACTCTGATGAAAGAGGTGGCACCGCTCATCTCGCTGGACGATAAGGACGAGGCCGCCAAGCGGTTCGATAACTTTGTGTATGGCTTGCTGCTCTGTGAACTGGAAGGTCTGCCGGGGCTGGGCCGCGCCCAGAAACAGCTGCGCAGCACGGCGGCAATGCTGGAAGGAAAAGCTACCATCCCGCAGGTGCAGGCAAAGCTGCCGCTCATTCGGGAGGTGCAGACAGACGAATTTTTGACCTCGCATGATTTGCTCCGCTTTGAGGAAATGCGGCAGGAACTGCGGGAACTTATCAAGTTTCTGGTGGAGGGCGGCGAGGGGCAAAAGCCTGTCTACACGGCCCTTGCCGACCCGGTACTGGAACAGACCGAGGGCAAAGCGCTGGATTCCGGCTACGATTTTGGCGAGTACCGGGAACGTGTGAACCGCTACATCATGGAGCACCGCAGCGATACGCTGGCCATCCACAAGCTGACCCAGAACATTCCGCTTTCCCGGGGCGACTATACCGAGCTGGAACATATCTTCACCTGTGAGCTGGGCAGCAAAGAGGACTATGCACGGGAGTTTCGGGATACACCCTTTGGTCTGCTGGTGCGTAAAGTGGCAAAGCTGGACCACGATGCTGCCATGCAGGCATTTTCAAAATTTATCAATGACGAATCGCTGAATGCAAAGCAGATCGCATTTGTGCAGAAGGTCATTCATTACATCGAGCAGAACGGTTATGTGGAAAGCAAAGCGGTGCTGATGAAACCACCCTTTGACCAACCCATCCTGTTTACCCGCCTGTTTGATGGCAAAACAGGGAGTGAACTGATGGATACGATCAATTCGGTGAAAGAAAATGCCACCCATGTGACGGCATAAAGTAGTGGAATGTACTGATAAAAACCGGTATAATTCAGGACTATCGAAAAATGAATATCCTGCAACGCAGTATGGCAAGTCAGGGAATTTTGAACGATACGCAAACGACTCTGGCTGATTACCTGATGAGCATCGCACAAATTTCCGTGGAGGATGCCGGAGCGATTTATATCGAGTTGAGCAGCATCCGCGGAAATTTTATGGCAAACATTATTCTGCGCATGATTGAAAATTATCACTTCCTGCCCGATATGGCGCGGAAACTGAAAAACAAACAAGCACTGGTGGAAAGCGTAATTGCAAATGAACAGCTGGAGCCTTCCATTACGTCGCCCATCAAAGATGTGTATGATGAACTTGTCAACAGCAAACTGGATATGATCGAGGGCTTCGTGCCGATCTCTGCCATCCAGTATGATGCTAAGATGCAGGAAGCAGAAAGACTTTAAGAGGAGTGCGACTTGTAGTATTGCTTTAAATTATCGAGTTAATCCGCAGGCTGAATAGATTCACTCAAATCGAATGAAAACGAAAAAATGCCCGCTCACCGTGGAGATCCGGCTCCATCGGTGGGCGGGCATATCCAATAAAACACCAGGATACGATTATGCTTTTCGTACTTCAGCTGGGATCTTGTTCTGGCTCAGATATCCCACAGGGAGGGCGCAGAGGTGGAAACTGCGGCGGCACCTGCGCGCATGGCGGCCATGACGTCGGCTTTGTCCCGCAGCAGGCCGCCTGCAATGACAGGCACCTGTGTGCGGGCGCTGATCTCGGCGATGACCCGGGGCATGATGCCGGGAAGGATCTCGACAAAATCCGGCTTGCCCTGCTCCAGCTGGCCGGACAGGCTGGTCAGCGAGAGGGAATCCAGAATGAATGCCCGCTGGACGGTCAACAGGCCGCGGTGGCGCGCCCGGCGGATCAGGGTCGGGCGGGTGGAGATGATGCCGTCCGGGTGGCACAGGGCGTTGAGGGAGTCCACCGCGATCTCCCGCGACGAAAGGCCGTCCACAAGGTCGATGTGAACCACGGCCAGTTTTCCGGCATCATGTATGCGGTGCACAAGCCCGTCTACGGTGAGCAGGGTGCTCGCCAGCAGAAAAATAGTACTGCAGGGCGAGGCCAGCGCAGCAGTCAGGGCTTCGTCCGTTTTCACAGCGGCGATCACCGGTTCGTCCAGCAGGGTTTCAGCAAGAGGATGCATTGGGTAAGACTCCTTTCGAGCCAGATTTACAGAGATAGGGAGCAATCAGAAGATACGGCCCTTTCAGAAAACTCTAAAAGGGCCGCACCATGCGCAAACCAAGTTTATAAAAAATTGAGGGGTTTGTAAAGAGGATTAAAGAGGCATTATTTATGTGCCTGCACGGCTGCATTATTTTTCTTCAGCAGTACAGCGCATGCTATGGTAACTACAAAGCCGATCGCGATCAGTGCGTAGACCAGAGCAGTGCCAGCGTACTGTGTTCCGGGGGTGTGCACGCGAATCTCGCAGATGCCCCACTCGCTGACAGCTGCAAGAACGCCGCAGAAGATGCCGCCAAGGTAGGGATTGCCCGTGTGCTGGTACAGGAGACGACAAATCAGGATCGCAACAAAGATGAAGCCGGGCAGCGCATACACTGCAGTTGCGGCAGAAGCCAGACCGCCGAACATCGGGTTCGAGCCGGTAGCCTTGAAGATGCCGTAAACGTAGCAGAGGACGAACAGAGTGGGAACCGATGCGATAAAGCTGATCAGAAGGTTAGAAAGCAGCTTGTTTTTGCCGAGCGCCGTGCTAAAGTTAAAACTGTTGACGCTGATGGACATGACAATGTAGTACACGAGATACATGGGTACAACAAGGAGCATACCCGGGATGCGGTTGGCTCCAAACTTCATAAAGCCCCAGTAAACGATCAGGAAGTTCACATCCACAAAATAGTCGACGGCAAAAACCATCAGGATCAGGGCAAAGACTGCAAGCAGGGCCGCGCCGATGGATTTGAGGAGTGCATGCCCGGAAATAGCGATGCCGGTATTCCGGAAGGAGAAACCGTGCTTTTTGCCGTAGGCCATGTACCACACCGTGCACAGAACAAGAGTCAGTGCGCCGCACAGCAGAGAGATCAGGCCGTGGTACGCAGGGTTGGCCGAGTGGAAAAGTGCATCACGGTAAGATGCCAGTCCCTGCTTGTTCAGGAATCGAATAATGAGGATGGACAGGACGGCACTGATGATCTGGATGCCCCAGAACCATGCAACTGCGTTCTTATCGCCAACTGGGCGAAGGTCCTGCTCGCCATTGTCGGCACACTGGAATGTCTTGACGGAGTTGACCAGCCAAACCATCAGAGACCCGGCAAACAGCAGCAGACCGGACAGGGCGATGATCTTGAAGATGTTCCAGATGGTATAGGTGTAGCTGCTGGCGCTCAGAGCAGTGCCAGTGGGCATAACACGGTTAAAGAAGGTCAACACACGGTTCATGACCAGCGGGGACCACCAACCAGCCATATGCGTCTCGTTAGAAACAAAGATCTGGCGGCTTCCGGTCTTTCCGCCGTAATCCTGCTCATAAACGGTCTCTGCCACGCGCTGTTCACTGGTGGTTGCGGGGTCGATACCGAAATACAGGAAGGACTGTGCACTGTTGTTGATCACATATTCTGCCGGGCTGGAAAGGTTGGCTGCATACTTGTTGGCGTCGTTGGAATAGGTACCGTTATCATTAGCTTTTTCCGAGAAGAAGAACTCGTCGTTCTTGTCTGCGAGAACTGCGACATCTCGGGCACCGTAAACATCGGTGTAGCCCTCGCTGTTACGCACGATGGGATCGCTGTGGATCAAGAAAATGGCCTTGACAACATTCAGACTGTCGTTATCGCACTGCAGTGCTTCGCCAGCTGCCTTGCCACCGCGGGAGTAGCCCAGCAGCGAAACTCGGTCGGTATCAACGTAGGGCAGAGTCACGCCGTAGCGTACCGCATCATAAAGGCCGCGGCCCTGGGTGAGCCATTCAGAGTCCGGCAGAGGTTCGCTTTCGCCCATGCCGTACATATCCACGCCGATCGCAACATAGCCGCGGCGGGCGAGCTCAATGCAGTAGTGCTGCATTTCTTCTTTGTTGTTGTTTCCGCCATGCTGTACAAAAATAGCGGGCGCAGGCGTTTCAGCGGTGGCGTTTTCCGGAATATAAACATCCATCGCAAGGGTATGACCGGATTCGGATTCAATGGTAACGTTCCGGATGGTCGTTTTGCCGGAGTTCGTCTGTAAAATGAAAGAACCGGCAATGCCTACGATGATGAGCGCGATGCTGACGATGAGACTGATCAGCGGCCTTGAAAGTTTTTTCTCGTTCATATGGGGGACCTCCTTTTTGAATCTGATTTTTCCGTAATAAAAATGGGGACACACTGCATCTGGACGATACAGTGCATCCCCATCTCACTTCTCTTGGGATGCTTCTAGTATAGCGTTTTGTAACAAAATGTCAATAGAAAATAAACAATTAAAAAATATTTTGTACGTGAACCATAAAGTCGGGCGAAAACTATCAATGCTCTGACCAGTCGCAGCTACGGCCAACAGCCTTGTGCCAGCCGGCCAGCAGACGGGTGCGCTCGGCCTCGTCCATCTGCGGGGCAAAGGTCATGTTGCAGTGCCACAGGCTGCGGATCTCGTCCCGGTCCTTCCATACGCCGGTGGCAAGGCCCGCCAGATAGGCTGCGCCCAGAGCGGTCGTCTCCCGGATGGCCGGGCGCAGCACGGTCTTGTTCAGGATATCGGCCTGGAACTGCATCAGGAACTGGTCACGGGATGCACCGCCGTCCACCTTCAGCGAGGTGATGGGCACGCCGGTGTCCTTTTCCATAGCCGCCACGAGGTCTGCGCTCTGGTAGGCGATGGATTCTTCCGCCGCGCGGATGATATGGTTCTGGGTGGTGCCGCGGGTGATGCCCACAATGGCACCGCGGGCGTACATATCCCAGTACGGTGCACCCAGACCAGTAAAGGCCGGCACGATGTAAATGCCGCCGTTATCCGGCACTTTCTGGGCATAGTATTCCGCATCGCGGCTCTCCTGGATCATGCGCAGGCCGTCGCGCACCCACTGGATGACGGCACCGCCCACAAAGACGCTGCCCTCCAGCGCGTACTCCACCTCACCGTTCAGGCTGATGGCAATGGTAGAGATCAGGCCGTTCCGGCTGCGGCAGATGGTGTCTCCGGTGTTCATCAGCAAAAAGCAGCCGGTGCCGTAGGTGTTCTTGGCCTCGCCCTTGCGAAAGCAGCTCTGTCCGAACAGCGCAGCCTGCTGGTCACCGGCAATGCCGGCCACCGGGATCTGCACACCGCACAGATCGGTGGTGCCGTAGACCTCGCTGGAATCCGTCACGCGGGGCAGGATGCAGCGCGGGATATCCAGCGCTTTGAGCAGGGTGTCGTCCCAGTCCAGCGTGCGGATGTTATACAGCATGGTGCGGCTGGCGTTGGTGCGGTCGGTGACATGCACTCTGCCGCCGGTCAGCTTCCAGACCAGCCATGTGTCCACAGTGCCGAACAGGATCTCCCCTGCCTCGGCCCGCTCCCGCGCACCGGGCACATTGTCCAGGATCCACTTGATCTTCGTTGCGGAGAAATAGGCATCGGGCATCAGGCCGGTGTTCTCCCGGATGTAGTCTGCCATGCCGGGCTGCTGCAGCAGTTCATCCACCAGCGGAGCCGTGCGGCGGCACTGCCAGACGATGGCATTGTAGATGGGGCGGCCGGTGGCCTTTTCCCACAGGATGGTGGTCTCCCGCTGGTTGGTGATGCCAATGGCGGCGATATCGTGGGCATCGACGCCGCTCTGGGCCACCACCTCGTTCATAACTCCATACTGGGTGGACCAGATCTCCATGGGGTTGTGCTCCACCCAGCCTTGCTGCGGATAGATCTGCTCAAACTCGCGCTGCTGCACCGCAATGATATTCTGCTCATTGTCGAACAGGATGGCACGGCTGCTGGTGGTTCCCTGATCCAGCGCCAGAACATATTTTGTACTCATGCTTTTGCTCCCTCCGTATCGTTTCAGGAGTGTGTATCACAGATTTCGCGTCGCCACAACGTCCACGCCGGTGCCGCACACATCTGCCAGCACCACCTGCCCGGTGCGGACGGGGGCGTGCAGGGTGACGCGGTCCAGCGCAGCCATGACCTCGGTCATCTTCTCTTTGGGCACAGCCTGCGCAGTCTTTACCGGGCAGCGCGGATACAGCCCACCCTCCGCCCGCACCGTGCTGGTGATGATGCGGGTGGGATGGGTCAGCTCTTCCCTGCCGTAGGCGGCACCGTTGGGGCAGGCGTTTCCAGTTACATTATAATCATTTTCCGGGTCCACCTGCAAGTGGCAGCCGCAGGGACAGCAGATGCAAATGACTTCTTTGATGCTGCTCATTCTGCAATAACCTCCTCTACCGCAACGGTCAGTGGGCCGTCTGCTTTTTCCAGCAGGACTTTTGGCAGTGCGATGTGCTCCATCTCACCGGGTGCCATGCGCTGGCGCTTGAACCGGGCCAGCTGCCTGCCGCCGCAGGTCACGGTGATCTGGCTGGGGCCGTAGTTCTGCCGCACACGGAAGAAAATGTTCACGCTCCTGTCCACATCAGCGGGGCGCACCCGCTGCGGCACGGTGTAGCCCACACCATTGCCCGGGATAAGATCGAGTGCGGCGGCATCGGCGGCTTCGCCCTTCAAAACATAGGCCGCCGCAGAAGCACCGGCAAGGTCGCTTTCGCCCGAAACGAAGTCCACCAGATCATGCACGTGCACCACATTGCCGCAGGCGAACACGCCGGGGATGCCGGTCTCCATATTCTCGTAGACCACAGCGCCCTTGGTGTGAGGGTCCATGGGGATGCCCGCCTGCCGGGTCAGCTCATTTTCCGGGATCAGGCCGACGCTGAGCAGGATGGTGTCCACATCAAATTCCATCTCGGTGCCCGGGATGGGGCGGCGGTTTTCGTCCACCTTGGCAACGGTGACCTTTTCCACGCGGGCCTTGCCCTGAATATCCACGATGGTATGGGACAGATACAGGGGGATGTCGAAGTCCTGCAGGCACTGCACGATGTTGCGGGTCAGGCCGCCGGAATACGGCATGACCTCCACACAGGCCAGTACTTTGGCACCTTCCAGCGTCATGCGGCGGGCCATGATCAGGCCGATGTCGCCGCTGCCGAGGATGAGCACCCGCCTGCCTACCAGATAGCCCTCCATGTTGACATAGCGCTGGGCAGCACCGGCGGTGTAGATGCCGGCGGGGCGGGTGCCCGGGATGCCGATGGCACCGCGGGTGCGTTCCCGGCAGCCCATGCAGAGGATGATGCTTCTGGCTTCCAAAATCTGATAGCCCTTTTCCCGGCTGACGCAGTGGATCTTTTTGTCCGGGGTGACGTCCAGCACCATCGTGCCCAGCTCCACCCGGACACCGGTGGAGCGCAGCAGTTCAATGCAGCGGCCTGCGTATTCCGGGCCGGTGAGCTGCTCGCCAAAGCGGTGCAGGCCGAAGCCGTTGTGGATGCACTGGTTCAGGATGCCGCCCAGCTCGTTGTCGCGCTCTAAGATAAGGATATCGCGCAGACCATGCTGCCATGCGCTGTAAGCTGCGGCAAGGCCTGCAGGGCCGCCGCCGACGATGACCAGATCAATCATGGTGCTCTCCCTCCTGCTTGGTTTCGCACAGTAAGACGTTGGTGCCGGCCTTATCCTGCAGCACGTCCAGCGGACTGATGCCCAGCGTTTTGCTGATCAGCTCCAGCACCCGCGGCCCGCAAAAGCCGCCCTGACAGCGGCCCATACCGGCACCGCAGCGGCGCTTGACACCGTCAATGGTGGTGGCGGGGATCTCTTCGTGCAGAGCGTCCAGAATTTCGCCCTCGGTGATCGTCTCGCAGCGGCAGATCACGCGGCCATAGGCGGGTTCTTTTGCAATGAGCCGGGCTTTTTCTTCGGGCGGAAGCTCCTTGAAGCGCACCCGGGTGCGGCCATCCCTGTAATCCGCCTTGGGGGCGGGCAGATCGCCGTGAGCTTCCAGAATTTTGACGGCTTCTCTGGCAACGGCCGGTGCACTGGAAAGGCCGGGCGATTTCATGCCCGCCAGATCGATGAAGCCGGGTGCGCCTTCTGCTTCGCCGATAACGAAGTCGCCCGTGTCCACATTGGCACGGACACCCGCAAAATTGCGGATGGACTCGCTGAAGCGGATGTTCGGCACGCTGCGGCGCGCTGCGGCGCTGACGAAGGCCAGCCCGGCGGCGGTGCAGGCGGTATCGTCCCCTTCCACGGGGTCGGCGTTCGGGCCGACGATCAGGTTGCCGTGGACGGTGGGGGCCACCAGAACGCCCTTGCCGTTTTCGTTGGGGCACTGGAAGATGACGTGGTGCACACGGCTGCCCTCGGATTTATCCAGCAGGTAGTATTCGCCCCGGGTGGGCTGGATGGTAAATTTGTGGGGTGCGGCCATATCGTGCACGGCCTGCGCCGAGATGCCTGCCGCATTGATGATGTAGCGGGTCTCCACAATTCCGGAGGGGGTGGTCAGCGCCCAGCCGCCGGCGGTCTTTTCGATGCGGGTCACAGGGCAGCTGCGGTGCAGCTCCACACCGTTGCGCACAGCCACTTCTGCCATTGCCAGCGCAAACTCCCACGGGCTGACGATGGCGGCGCTGGGCGCATACAGCGCGCCAACGACAGTGGGGGCCAGATTCGGTTCCATGGCAAACGTTTCCTCTGCGGAAAGCAGCCGGATGCCCGGCACGCCGTTGGCGATGCCGTTCTCATACAGTTTCTGCAGGTGGGGCAGCTCTTCCGGGCTGAGGGCCAGCACCAGACTGCCGCACTGCAGGTACGGCACATCCAGCCGGGCGCAGATCTCCTTGGCCAGTGCGGACCCCTCCACGTTGAGCCGCGCCATCCGGGTGCCCGGTTCGGGGTCGTAGCCAGCGTGCAGAATGGCACTGTTGGCCTTGGTGGTGCAGTCGGCCACGTCATTTTCAGCCTCGAAAATGGCGGTCTGCAGCGGGTAATGGGACAGCTCATAGGCGGCTGCCGCACCAATGATGCCGCAGCCGATAATTGCTACATCCAGCATAAAAACCTCCTGATCGCTCCGTTTGCCGAATAAAAGAAAAAGAGCAGGACAAACAAAAGGGCCTTTCGACTCTCCCCTTGCTTGTTCTGCTCGATCCTCTGAACAAACTTTTATTGTCTTTATGATAATGCGATCTGCACAAGATGTCAAGCTTTTGTTGAAAATTTAAAGCTCATTTTTACCTGTGCGGCTTTTTCCTGCTCTTTGCGGGCGCGGGGGCTTTTGGCAGAGCACGGCCTGCTGCAGCATGGCCTGCAGCGCTGCGCCCGGCCACAAGGCCGGAGCCGAACGCCCAGTGCAGGTTGAAACCGCCGCAGCTGCCTGCGCAGTCCAGCGTTTCGCCCACAAAGTAAAGGCCCGGACAGCCCTTGAACTGGAAGTGCTGATCCACCTCCCGCAGGGCCAGCCCGCCGCCGGTGGTCTGGGCCTGCTTCCAGCTGCAGGGGGTCAGCCCTTCAAAGCGCCAGTGCTTGGCGGTGTGGGCCAGCTTCTGCCACTGTGCGGCGGTGAGCACGGCAGGCGCGTCGCTGTCCTGAAGCCCGGCGGCAGACCACACAGTACGGCCCAGCTTCTGGTTGAGCAGGCCCAGCCAGAAGTCAGCGGCGCTGCCCCCTGCCGTCTGGGCGGCGTGGGCCGCAAACAGGCTGGCAAGTGCGGTTTCGTCCACTGCCGGGAAGAGGTCCAGCTCCACAGCAGGAGCCTTGGGGCCGCGGCCCGGGGCCAGCAGGCCGGACAGCTGCATGATGCAGATGCCGGAAAGGCCGTAATCGGTGAACTGTACCTCGCCGTTCTCGCAGGCAAGCACACGGGCACCGTCCAACAGGGATGCTGCTGCCTTGGCACGGATGCCAGCCAGCGCTTTGCGGGGCTTTGCGCACTGCAGGGCGGTCAGGCAGGGGTACAGCGGCTCCACCCTGCCGCCGCACTGGGCGGCGAACCGGGTGCCAAAGCCGTCGGTGCCGAACTGCGGCCCTGCCTCGCCGCCCATGGCGCAGATGACTGCATCGGCGCGCAGCGTTTCGGTGCTGCCCTCTGCCGTCTCGAACTGCACGGCGTAGCCGCTGCGGCTCTGGTTCAGGGTGCGCACGGTGCAGCCGGTGCGCAGCTGCACATGGTGCTGCGCAAGGTGATGCTCCAGCAGGGCCAGCACGTCCGCCGCCTGATTGGAGTACGGATACACCCGGCCCGCCTCGTCGGTGCGGGTATAAAGCCCCAGCGCACGGAACCAGCGCAGCGGGTCGGCGGTATTTACGGCATCCAGCAGCGGACGAAGTGCTGCCGGGTCGGCAGTGAAATACAGCTCCGGTGCAATGCCGGTGTTATCCAGATTGCAGCGGCCATTGCCGGTGGCAAGCAGCTTTTTGCCCGGCTTCGGGTTGCGCTCCAGCACAATGACCTGTGCAGCGGGGGCACTTTGTGCCGCCGCCAGCGCGGCTGCAAGACCGGCGGCACCGCCGCCCAGAATGAGGATGTTCGGCATCCGGACACCTGCCTTTCTCAGTAGAATTTTAGGAGCTGTCTTCATAAGCGGGGTGCTGTGCTTATGAAAACGGCTTTTTGTATCATTGTAGCAGAACCCTGCCGGAAACGCAACGAAGAGGCAGCTTTCCGTGCAGGTCTTTTTGCGCGGGGGCAGCAGGTATAAATGGCCCGGCCTGACAGATACTAGTGCTGCAGGCATTTTTAAGGAAACGGAGGAGCAAAAACATGAAAGCAACAGGAATCGTGCGCCGCATCGACGAGCTGGGCCGGGTGGTGATCCCCAAGGAGATCCGCCGCACCCAGCGCATCCGCCGCGGCGACCCGCTGGAGATCTTCACCACGGGCGACGGCGAGGTGATCTTTAAAAAGTATTCGCCCATTGGCGAGATGAACGCAGTAGCGGCCCAGTATACCGAGGTGCTCAGCAAAAGCTTTGCGCTGACCGCACTGGTGGCCGACCGTGACCGCATCCTTACGGTGAGCGGCTCCGGCCGGCGGGAGCTGGCCGACCGCAGCATCAGCCAGCCGCTGGAAAAGCTGATGGATGGCCGCAGGTTGTACCAGAGCGAGGGCATTGCCGAAAAGTGCATCCTGCCCTGCGAAGGCTCGCCCCGAGCAGTGCTGTGCGCCGCACCCATCATTGCGGCAGGCGATGTGACCGGCGTGGTGGCCCTGCTGACCGAAGACCGCACGGCCACGCCGGATGCCGCCCAGCTCAAGGCCGTGAATGTGGCAGCGGCATTTCTGGCAAGGCAGATGGAAGAGTAAAGAACATGCCGGAGCGCTTTCCTTATAATAAGGAGGGCGCTTTCTTCGTTTATGACAGAATTATGAATCTTTTAAAACATTTTTCCAAGGGGCTTGACAGCACCGGAAAATTGGCTATAATGGTCTTAGCACTCAGGAACAAGGAGTGCTAAACAAACAAAGCGAACGCAAAAAGGAGGCAGGCGCTATGACGATGGATGCACGCAAGCAGCGAGTCTTGCAGGCGATCGTGGCGCTGTATGGTCTCGAAGGCGAGCCCGTTGGCAGCAGCGTGCTGGCAAACTACTTTGACATGGCAGTTTCCAGCGCAACGCTCCGCAATGAGATGGCGGCGCTGACAAAGCTGGGTCTGCTGGAGCAGCCCCACACCAGCGCAGGCCGTGTGCCCAGTGCCAAGGGCTACCGTTACTACCTTGATAATCTGCTGACCGACGATCAGCCGCTGGATCGTGTGAGCCGCGCCCGTGTGGATGCGGTGTTCGCAAGCCTCGACCATGAGCCGGAAAAGCTGGCCGCAGGTGCCGCCAAGGCGCTGGCCGCCATCAGCGGCTGCACCGCCGCCATCAGCACCCCGTGCGCCGAGGATCTGTGCATCGCCCACTATGAAGTGGTTCAGGTGGGCCGCAGCGCAGCGGCTGTGCTGGCCGTTACCACGGCCGGTTACGTCCGCACCCGCGTGGCGCGGGTACGCACCGGCCTCTCCCGCGAGAATGCGGCAGCACTTGCCGCACTGCTCAACCGCAACCTCACCTTTGTAGCGCCGGTGGATCTTTCCACCCGGCTGCTGGCAGAGCTGTGCAGCCAGATCGACCCAGAGCTGGTGCCTGTCATCAGCGCGGCGGCTGCCATCCTGCAGGATTCCGTCAAGCCCCACGTATTTCTGGGCGGCGAGCAGTACCTGCTGGACTGGCCCCAGCTGGACGGCAAGGTGGGCGACATCCTCACACTGCTGAACGACGAGGAGCAGGCCGCTGGCCTGATCGCACCTCCGGCAGAACGCAGTGAGAGCGTGCTGCTGGGCGAGGATCTGGAACCGCAGATCCCGGGCCTGTGCATCGTGAGCGACCGGTATCTGGTGGGCGGAGGCCTGTGGGGCTCCATTGCCCTGATCGGCCCCACCCGGATGCCCTTCCAGAAGCTGATGCCGCTGCTGCATTACTTTGCAGACCAGCTGGGCGAGGGCATGAGCGGCAAACGAAAAGACACCCCACAGGCTGCCGTACCCCGGCGGACTGTGATCTATAAGGAGGATCTGGAATGAGCGAAGAAGCAAAAAAGACGGCTCCGGCTCAGGAAGCGGAGCAGCCCGAAACGGCTCCCGAGGAAAAGGCCCAGCAGGCAGCACCCGAACAGGAACCTGCTGCTGAAGCTGCCGACCCGAAGGATGACAAGAAGAAGGATGGCGGCTGGTTCAACAAGAAGGCCCGTGAGCTGGAAGCCGTCAAGGCAAAGCTGGACGCGGCCGAAGCCAACGCTGCACAGGCCAAAGACCAGCTGCTGCGCATGGCAGCGGAGTACGAGAACTACCGCAAGCGCTCCACCCGCGAAGCCGACCAGAAGTTCAACGATGGCATTTCCTTTGCGGTGAACCAGATCATTCCCATTCTGGATACGCTGGAGATGGCGGCCAACGCCCCCACCACCGACGAGAACTACAAAAAGGGCGTGACCATGACGCTGGACAAGGCTGCTAAGGCGCTGGATGCCCTCCATGTGGAGGAGATCGAGGCGCTGGGCAAGCCCTTTGACCCCAACTTCATGAACGCGGTGCAGCAGATCCCCGCCCCGGACGGACAGGAGAGCGGCACCGTCATCACGGTCTACCAGAAGGGCTACAAGCTGGGCGATAAGATCGTCCGCCATGCGACCGTTGTAGTGGCCGAATAACAAAGCAGAAACCCGAAAGGGTTTTGAATATAACATCCGCTTACAAACATTTGAGCATCACATAAACAATAAGATTTGTTCTTTCGAGAGGAGTTTTCATTATGAGTAAGATCATTGGTATCGACCTTGGTACTACCAACAGCTGCGTGGCTGTCATGGAGGGCGGCGAGCCCGTTGTTATCGCAAACTCTGAGGGTGCACGCACCACCCCGTCTGTGGTGGGCTTCACCAAGACCGGCGACCGTCTGGTGGGTCAGGTCGCAAAGCGTCAGGCCATCACCAATCCGGAGAACACCGTTGCTTCCATCAAGCGCTTCATGGGCACCGACCACAAGGTGACCCTGAACGGCAAGGAGTACACTCCCCAGCAGGTCAGCGCTATGATCCTGCAGAAGCTGAAGGCGGATGCCGAGGCTTATCTGGGCGAGCCTGTTACCGAGGCTGTCATTACCGTTCCTGCATACTTCAACGACAGCCAGCGTCAGGCTACCAAGGACGCAGGCACCATTGCAGGCCTGAACGTCAAGCGTATCATCAACGAGCCTACTGCCGCTTCTCTGGCATATGGCATCGATAAGGAAGAAGACCAGAAGATCATGGTCTACGATCTGGGCGGCGGTACCTTCGATGTGTCCATCATCGAGATGGGCGACGGCGTTACCGAGGTCCTGGCCACCAACGGTGATACCCATCTGGGCGGCGATGACTTCGATGAGCGCATCATCAACTGGATGGCAGATGCCTTCCAGACCGAGAACGGCATCGACCTGCGCAAGGACAAGATGGCTGCGCAGCGTTTGAAGGAAGCTGCCGAGAAGGCAAAGATCGAGCTGTCCAGCGCAATGAGCAGCCAGATCAACCTGCCCTTCATCACTGCCGATGCTACCGGCCCCAAGCACTTGGATATGACCCTGACCCGCGCAAAGTTCAATGAGCTGACCGCTGATCTGGTCGATCGCACCATGGGCCCCGTCCGCAAGGCTCTGCAGGATGCAGGCCTGCGTCCCTCTGACCTGAAGAAGGTTCTGATGGTCGGTGGTTCCACCCGTATCCCCGCTGTCTACGATGCAGTCAAGAAGGAACTGAACTGCGAGCCCTTCAAGGGCATCAACCCCGATGAGTGCGTGGCTGTGGGCGCTGCCATTCAGGGCGGCGTGCTGCAGGGCGATGTCAAGGGCCTGCTGCTGCTGGATGTCACCCCGCTGAGCCTGGGCATTGAAACTCTGGGCGGCGTGTGCACCAAGATCATCGACCGCAATACCACCATCCCCACCCACAAGAGTCAGGTGTTCTCCACCGCTGCAGACAACCAGCCCTCTGTTGAGGTCAACGTTCTGCAGGGCGAGCGTGAGTTCGCACGCGACAACAAGAGCCTGGGTGTCTTCCATCTGGACGGCATCGCTCCGGCTCCCCGTGGTGTGCCTCAGATCGAAGTTACCTTCGATATCGATGCAAACGGCATTGTGAAGGTCAGCGCAAAGGATCTGGGCACCGGCAAGGAGCAGAACATCACCATTACCGCTTCCACCAACATGTCCAAGGAGGACATCGACAAGGCTGTGAAGGAAGCTGAGCAGTTTGCTGCCGACGATAAGAAGAAGCGTGAAGAGGTCGATATCCGCAACGGTGCCGACCAGATGGTGTTCCAGACCGAGAAGATGCTGAAGGAGAACGGCGACAAGCTGCCCGCCGACGTGAAGAGCGAGGCCGAGAGCAAGCTGGCCGATCTGAAGACCGCTGTTCAGTCCGGCAACGTGGACGACATCAAGGCAAAGCAGGAAGCCCTGAGCCAGGTGTTCGAGAAGATGTATCAGGCAGCTGCTGCCGCACAGCAGGCCGCCGGTGCACAGCCCGGCCCCGACGCAGGTGCAAACAACCAGCAGAAGCCGGGTGATGACGGCGTTGTGGATGCCGACTTCAAGGAAGTCTGATAAAAAACACAGCAGTGTGTGCCCGGCCAAACCGGCGGACGCACGCGTGGAATAGCAAAAGCCGCTCCGGTTTTGCCGGAGCGGCTCTTGCTGGTTATAGAGCGAGGAACCAACCGGGGCGTTTCCCGGATCAAACGTTCCCGGAGAGGTGAGTGGATATGGCACAGGAAAAGCGTGATTACTACGAAGTGCTGGGGGTATCCAAGACTGCGACCGATGCCGAGATCAAAAAGGCATACCGCAAGCTTGCAATGAAATACCACCCGGACTATAACCCCGGCGATAAGGATGCCGAGGAAAAGTTCAAGGAAGTAAACGAAGCAAACGAGGTGCTTTCGGACCCGAAGAAGCGCCAGCTGTACGACCAGTACGGCTTTGCAGGTGTTGACCCTGCCTATGCAGCACAGAACGGCGGCGGCCCCGGTGCGGGCGGCTTTGGCGGTTTTGGCGGCGACGGCGTGGATCTGGGCGACATTTTCGGCGATATCTTTGGCGGCGGCTTCGGCGGCTTTGGCGGTTCGTCCCGTCGGGCCAATC
>OHEN01000331.1_pt1 | contig 28468 bp, 20 predicted proteins | sample 1567291 | NCBI WGS metagenome assembly OHEN01 (sample SAMEA3879592, study PRJEB24766) | human gut metagenome | biome: human-associated habitat; feature: feces | place: USA | collected 1985/1987
CCCATGCATCCATAACAGCCAATCCATCTGGAAGCAATGCATTCGGAACCCATAGGTATAAGTGTGCTTTGTCGCCTGCAATTTCAGATACTGGAAGAGCTTTGATGTCATCTAACGTCATCGTTTCATAACGCATCAGTTTTTTGTTTTCCGGCGCAACCTTTCCTGTACGATTCTGAAACTGCCAAGGTGGATCTGCATAGATCGTATTATATTTTTTTCCGTTTGTAAATTGACAAAAGTTTTCTTTCGTTATTTCAAAGTCAGTCATTGCTCTCTACGCACTCCTTTCTGATTCCAACTGCCAAAATGGGGCACCCACCGTTCCTGCGAGAATCCAGCCGATATGTAAGCTTTCCCATCCAAGTAGTACTTGCTCCATACTTTGCAAGGATTCCTTCTCTCCGGAAAATCTCATTTAGGTCTGCGGAACGTGTAACAATGACACCAACATCGACCAAACCACAGTCAAAATAGGTTCTCATAGCTAGAAGGTCACGGTCAAATGTCTGATCCTTGCTATTCCATTCCAAATCAAAGGCAACTCTATTTTTCAAAAAATCAATATTATGTCCATCAATATATCCTTCGATCAGTTCGGTTTCATACGGTTCATTCGCAAAGTGCCCACGTCTTTGTGCTACCTGCCGAGGGTATTTCTTTACTAATAGATCTCCGCTGATTCTGATTTCTCTCCAGCCATACGGATATAATACGTCATCAAATTTTTTCGGAATGGGGGATTCATTACCGCCAGCCTTTTTTATATCATCTAACGATAAACGAAGCCTTCTTAGGCACTCCTGGAGTTCTTGCCATTCAGCTGGAAATGCGTCGTGAAGAATTTCCAGAGCGTGCCCGTAACTATGAAACTCAAACTTTTCCAACAGGTCTGCATCAACATAATTTTCAATCGGCATTTCTAGATTCCTTTCTTTTATTCCTCCGGCTGATTCATCTGCATTTCCAGCCACTGCTGGCGGCTGATAAGCACAGCGCGGGGCTTGGCGCCCTCGTAGGGTCCGATGATGCCTTTTTGTTCCATCTCGTCCATGATACGGGCCGCGCGGGCGTAGCCCAGCTTGCAGCGGCGCTGCAGCAGGCTGGTGGAGGCCTGACCGGCATCGATGACCACCTCCACGGCCTGCTTGAACATCGGGTCGGTATCGGGATCCTCGTCGGAGTCCGCGCCGCCGCTGCCCTTCTTGCCGTCCTGAATGGCGTGCTTTTCCATGGCTTCGATCATGGCCTCGTCGTACTGGACGGTGGCGCTCTGCTTGATGAAGTCCAGCACACGGCTGATCTCCTCATCCCGCACGAAAGTGCCCTGAATACGGGTAGGCTTGGGCGCACCCACGGGCATGAACAGCATATCACCCATGCCCAGCAGCTTTTCGGCACCGGAGCCGTCCAGAATAGTGCGGCTGTCCACCTGACTGGACACTGCAAATGCGATGCGGCTGGGGATGTTGGCCTTGATCAGGCCGGTGATCACGTCCACGCTGGGGCGCTGAGTGGCTACGATCAGGTGCATACCGGCGGCGCGGGCCTTCTGGGCGATGCGGCAGATGGAGTCCTCCACATCCTTGCCCACCACCATCATCAGATCGGCCAGCTCGTCGATGATAATGGCGATGTAGGGCATCTTTTCCAGATCAGGCCGTTCTGCGGCCAGCTTGTTGAAAGACTTGATGTCGCGCACATTGTTCTCTGCAAACAGATGATAGCGGCGCTCCATCTCCTGCACCGCGCTGCCAAGGGCACCTGCGGCCTTTTTCGGCTCGGTGACCACCGGCATCAGCAGGTGGGGAATGCCGTTGTACTCGGCCAGCTCCACCACCTTGGGGTCGATCAGCAGCAGCTTCACGTCCTCCGGGCTGGAGCGGAACAGCAGGCTCATGATGATGCTGTTCACGCACACAGATTTACCGCTGCCGGTGCTGCCCGCGATCAGCAGATGGGGCATCTTGCACAGGTCGGCCACCTGGGCCACACCGGCAATGTCCTTGCCAAGCGCAATGCCCAGAGGTGAGGTCATGCGCAAAAAGCTCTGGCTCTCGAACACGCTGCGGATATACACCGGGGTCTTTTTGTGGTTGGGCACCTCAATGCCCACGGCAGGCTTGCCGGGGATGGGCGCTTCCATACGCACGTCCGCCACCGCAAGGTTCAGGGCGATATCATCTGCCAGCGAGGTGATGCGGCTGATCTTGACACCCGCCATGGGCTGCACCTCGTACCGGGTGACGGAGGGGCCCCGGGAGATATCCAGCACACGGGTGCGCACGCCAAAGCTTTCCAGCGTGTCCACCAGCTTCTGGGCATTGGCCTTGAGTTCTTCCTGCGCACCGGGGTCGGTCTCGTCCTGCGATTTTTCAAACAGCTCAATGGGCGGATACTGGTACTGATAAGTATCCACCGGTTCGGTCTCGTCCACAGGGGCCGCTGCCGCGGCCTGCTCGGAAGCGGCAGGCTTTTCCATTGCCGCTGCCACCAGCGTGCTGATATCCTTTTCCTCCACCGGTTCGCTGGTAATGCTGATCCAGCCGTCCTCGTCGGGTGTGCCGCGCATGGCAACGGCGTTTTCGGCGCTCACCCGGGCGGGTGCCGCCGGGACTGCGGGCTGGATGGGCACGGCAGGCATCTCCGGCGTGACTGCCGCTGCCGGGCTTTCCGGCTGGGCCGTCGGCATTGCCGGGGTCATGACCGGAGTATCAAAGCTTTCCGCTGCCGCAGGCTGCACCGGCTGTGCAGCTTTTGCAAAGAAATCGGATGCATCGGTCTCCACTGCGTCCTGTACGATGGGCTGCGGGGCAGGTCTGGGGGCCGGGCGCAGCGGGTTCTGCCCAAAGGTGCCGCCCGGGCCCACGATGAGCGGCTCGATGGGCTCGCTGCCGCCCTCCTTCACCTCAGTGTGGTCGGGGCCAAGGTCTACGTCAAAGGAAGCCCGGGGCCGGGATACCCGTACCTGCACCGGCGTGATGGCCGGGGCGGCAGGCTCCGGCTGGGCAAGCGGCTGGCCGGAAGTATCTGCGGGCGGCTCCGGCTGCGGGGCGGCCTCCGGCTCCTCCGCCTCCATCTCTTCGGTCACCTTGTGGCCCCAGTGGCGGATGCCGTTCAGCCAGTCCGGCACACCGATGCGGAAAGCCGGAGTTTCCATCTCCTCTTCGGCATCTTCCTCATCCCGGTATTCATCTTCTGCTTCGTCGTAGTCTTCCTCAGCCTCGGCTTCTGCCGCGCGGGCAGCGGCACGTTCAGCGCGGCGGGCTGCGCTCTGCTGCGCCATGGCCGCACCCTTTGCGTGCACGCCGCCAAACGCAGCGCACAGCCATTGCCACACCTCTGCCGGGGTCAGATCAAAAATGTACAGGCTGACACACAGTGCCAGCACGATCATGATAAGGGTTGCCGCAGGCCGTCCGCACAGCAGCAGCAGGCTGCCGCCCAGCAGTGCGCCCAACGCACCGCCGCCGATCCATGCATTCACGCCGTTTGCGTAGCAGGCAGCCGTCATCTGAAATGCCGACATGCCCTGCGGCTGGATATCGGAAAAAACGATCACCGTGCCGCAGGCAAACACCAGCCCCAGAACCAACTTGAAGATCTTGGGCAGAAGGTCTTCGCCCCGGGTATACTGCACAGCAAGGCAGCACACTGCCGCGCCCAGCACAAAGCTGCCGCAGCCAAAAAGTCCGAACAGCACATCGTGCAGGGCCTTCCATGCCGAATCTCCCTCCACAAAGGCCAGCACCACCAGCAAAAGGCCTGCAAACAGGGTGCCAAGCCCCGCCGGAAGCCGCTGTTCTGCGCGTTTTTTGCGCGATGCTGCGCGCCGTGTTGTCGTTTTACGTTTTTTTGTTGCCATGTTTCTTTGTTCCCCACGTTTGTAGTAGACACACTATTTGATTTTATTATTGTACCACGCAGGGAAGAAAATGGCAAACCTATTGTTGTACAAAATCGGCCTTCATTTGCGTTCGATCTCTTTATACAGCCACGCCAGCGCATCCGAAAGCCCGCCCAGCTCATCAATGAGCTTTTCCTTCACGGCCCGGCGTCCATCCAGCACGGTGCCCATGTCCATCACCAGCTCGCCGGTGTGGAGCATCAGGTCGGTGTAGCGTTTTTCGGTCATGCCGCTGTGGGCCGCTACGAAGCCGGTGATGCGCTGCTGCATCTGCTCAAAGCTGCGCATGGTCTGCGGCACCCCCAGAATGACGCCGGAATGCCGCACCGGGTGCACGGTCATGGTGGCTGTGGGCACGATGAAACTGCGCCGGGCGCTGACGGCAAGCGGGATGCCGATGGAGTGCCCGCCGCCCAGCACCAGCGTTGCGCTGGGCTTGGATACGCTGGCGATCAGCTCCGCCAGCGCAAGGCCCGCTTCCACATCCCCGCCTACCGTGTTCAGCAGCACCAGCAGGCCTTCGATGCGGGGATCTTCCTGCGCGGCCACCAGCTGCGGGATGACATGCTCATACTTCGTGGTCTTCTGGCCCTGCGGCGCTTCCGAATGGCCTTCGATCTGGCCGATGACGGTCAGGCAGTGGATCACATGCTCCCCGCGGGCCAGCGTGACCGTGCCCAGATCCTCGATCTCTTCTTTTTCCAGCCGACGCGCGTCGGTCAGCTGCGTTTCATCATTCATATGCTTTCCTCCTGCGTTTTCTGTCAGCATTCCCCAGCCTGTGCCGGGCTATGCAGACCCGCTGCAGCAAAAAAGCGGTAACATTTCATAAAAATTTTTTGAGAATGATTTGACATTCTCCATCGGTGCAGTATACTTTAAATAATTGACTGTAATATCTGCAATATGAACCCGTAAACGGATCGGGGTTTCTCTGTGCCGCATCTGTAAAGCAGGCAGCTGCGGCAAGTACTGCGATAGAGCGAAAGGAGAAAGTATTCTATGAACACTCCTGCAAGGGCTTCGCTTCCCGTTATCAAGCGTCTTCCCAAATATTACCGCTATCTGTGCTCTCTGCAGGCGGACGGCATCAACAGCATTTCTTCCCGCGAGCTGGCTGCTCAGATGGGCACCACCGCTTCGCAGGTACGGCAGGACTTCAACTGCATCGGCGATGTGAATGGCCGGCAGGGCATCGGCTACTCGGTGGAAAACCTGCTCTCCATTCTGGAAGGCCTGCTGTTCGGCAACGGCGACCGCCTGCCCACCATCCTGATCGGCTGCGGTCGTCTGGGCAAGGCAGTGAGCCGCTTTATCACCACCGATACCAACGGCTACCGCCTGATCGCCGCCTTTGATGTGGCACAGAGCGAGGTGGGCAAGGAGATCAGCGGCATCCAGATCCGCCATATCGACGAGCTGGAGTCTTTCTGTGCCGAGCATCACCCCAAGGTCGCAGTGCTCTGTGTGCCCCGTGACGGTGCGGAACAGGTCAGCGGCCGTCTGGTGGATCTGGGCATCGAGGGCTTCTGGAACTTCTCCCACTATGACCTCTCTGTGCCGTATCCCGATGTGGTGGTGGAGAACGTCCATCTGGGCGACAGCCTGATGAGCCTTGGCTACCGCCTGCGCAATCAGGACTGAACGTACCTATTATAAGTAATAAGAGAACCCTCTCAGTCAAAGCCTGAGATGCCGCTGAACCCTCTCAGTCTCGCATACGCTCGACAGCTCCTCCGAAAGGGGAGCTTTATGAGTGGGGACGGGAAAGTTTCTGCTTCTCCGGCGAAGGACAGCCTGCCCGGAAGATGCAGAAAAGCTCCCCCATCGGGGGAGCTGGCAAAGCCGTCAGGCTTTGGCTGAGAGGGTTCTTTCTGCAAGGAGAGTTTTTCAAATGGCAAAACTGTATTTCCGCTACGGCGCAATGAACAGCGGCAAAAGCACCGCCCTGATGCAGGTAGCCCACAACTACGAAGAACAGGGGATGCGGGTGCTGATCCTCAAGCCACAGGTGGACACCAAGGGCGGCGGTGAGCTGGTGAGCCGTCTGGGCGTGCGCCGCAAGGCTGATCTGCTGATCCCGCCGGAGACGGACGTGTTCGAGGCCGTGCGCACGGCCAACGCTGACGGTGCGCCGCTGGCCTGCGTGCTGTGCGACGAGAGCCAGTTTTTCACTGCGCAGCAGGCAGAACAGCTGTTCATGGTCACGGTGGATTTGAACATTCCGGTGATCTGCTACGGCCTGCGGGCAGATTTTTCGCTCAAGGGCTTTCCCGGCTCTACCCGCCTGCTGGAGCTGGCCCACACCATCGAGGAGATGAAGACTATCTGCACCTGCGGCCGCAAGGCCATCTGCAACTGCCGCAGGGTGAACGGCAGATTCGTCTTTGAGGGCGAGCAGGTGGCCATCGATTTGGAAAACGATGTGCAGTACGTGAGCATGTGCCCTCAGTGCTACTTCAAGGCAAAGCGCGCGTTCTACGCCGAAAAAGCTGCTTCGCGGGTCGAATAAACTTGTATACAAGGCTGCTGTGTCCAACGACACGGCAGCCTTTCTTTTTTATTCCCGGCCCACAGGCGCAGTCCACGCAGCAGCGCAAAATATGTCGCTGTCGGTGCTTTTTCACCCCCCAAAAGGGCGAAGAAGCACCGATTTCCATGTCTGCAGACCGGTGCCGGGGGACTGCCGCAAACAATTGATATATCAGAGTGAACATTTTTTGCACTATTGATATATCAGTTCAAAGGCTCCCGTCCGGGCTTTTTAAGCTGTTGTTCGTCCACAATGTATGCAACGCTTCCACGTTCTAAAACGGAATGTTTACAAAATTATTGCAAAATTCGACGTTCCTCCCATGATGCATCCCAGTTTTCTATGCAAAATAGCGAAGTATACATGTTGCACAGTTTTTCGAGCCAAGTTTATTCATTTCAGCGAAGGCGTCAATTCTTGCGCGGAAACAAGAGCAATATTTGTACGTTTTTTGTTTAGATATCTGCAATTTGCGTCTTTCTTTTTGGTTGTTGTTTTGTTATCATAATTGTATACAACGGGGTATGTGCAGACCCCCGTTCGAGATGATGTTTTCTGTATTTAGGAGGAGAACGAAAATGAGCAAGGCAATTTCTCGTCGTGATTTCATGAAGGTCACCGGCGCTGTGGGCGCTGCCGGCCTTCTGGCTGCCTGCGGCGGCAACTCTGCTGCATCCGGCTCTGCTGCTTCCACCGCTTCTTCCGCTCCCGCTGCTTCTGCAGACGAGAGCCTGGCACTGTCTGACGGCCCTGTTTCCATGACCATCAGCTGGTGGGGCGGCGACAGCCGTCACGAGGCTTACCAGAACGCCATCAAGGAGTTCCAGGCTGAGCACACCAACATCACCATCGAGCCCACCTTCGCCGCATGGTCCGGCTGGGAAGAGAAGATGGCAGCTGCCTTCATCGCAGGCAACGCACAGGATGTGTGCCAGGTGAACTGGAACTGGCTGTACAACTACTCTGCCGACGGCAGCAAGTTCGTGGACCTGAACACCGTTTCCAAGTTCTTGGATCTGACCCAGTGGGATGACGCTGCCATGGACGCCTGCTACGTTGCAAACAGCCAGCAGTGCGTGCCCGTTTCCATGACCGGCCGTATCTTCTTCTGGAACATGACCACCTTCAACAAGGCTGGCATCACCGAAGTTCCCAAGTCTCTGGATGATCTGATGGCTGCCGGCAAGGCATTCAAGGAGAAGCTGGGCGACGATTACTACCCCATGCATCTGGGCGCATACGACCGTATGATCCTGATGGTCTTCTACCTCGAGTCCAAGTACGGCAAGGACTGGGCTGACCCCGTCACCTCTACTCTGAACTACACCGAGGACGAGATCGCTGAGGGCATCGACTTCATCAAGAGCCTGGTGGATGGCCACGTCATGATGAACCTGAAGACCTACTACTCCGCTAACTCCGATACCGCTACCCACCAGTCCAACGAGTGGATCACCGGTAAGATCGCAGGCATCTTCGAGTGGGATTCCGCTGCTTCCAAGTACTCCTCCGCTCTGGATGACGCCAACAAGGACGGCTTCACCGTTGGCGAAGAGATCAAGTTCGGCGACAACAACGGCGGCTTCTCCAAGGTCTCCATGGGTCTGGCTATCACTAAGACCAGCAAGTGCGTTGCCGAGGCTGCTACCCTGATCAACTTCCTGCTGAACGAGGAGAAGGGCGCTTCCATCATGGGTTCCGAGTGCGGCATCCCCGCTTCCAAGGCTGGTCTGGCTGCTGCTCAGGCTGCCGGCGCTGTCAAGGATCTGGTTGCTGAGGCAAACGCCAAGGTCATGGCCTTCACCACCAACAAGCTGGATCCCCTGTTCGAGAACAACGACCTGAAGGCTTCCGGCACCGGCATCTATCAGGAAGTGTTCGACACCGTTGACTACGACGGCGTTTCCGGTGCAGACGTTGTTGACACCCTGCTGGACGGCATGGAGTCTGTTGGCTACACCATCGGCTAAGTTACATTTTTGAGTGCCGCCGTGTGCGGTCACGCACAGAAAAGGGCACCCTTTGACTGAACCCGAGGGGCACCTGCCGCCCGACCGGCAGATGCCCCTTTTTTGTCAGAGATATATTACAAAATCTTGACAAAGCTGTATCCAGTCTGTTACCCCTTCGTCCGTCTCATGCTCCGAAATTCCTTAAAAAGGAGGATTTCCCAGATGAAAGAAAGCAATGCTCCCGCCATCGGGCGCACCCCGTTCCAGAAATGGCTGGACAAATATCAGGGTCTGTTTTATCTGATCCCCTGGATCATCGGCTTCGTCGTCTTTAAGGCAGTTCCCTTCGGTCAGTCGCTGTACTACAGCTTCACCGATATGAACTTCTTCAAGAGCGGCACCCAGTTCGTTGGTCTGGCCAACTACATCACGGCCTTTACCACCACCAAGATCACCAAGGCACTGCTCATCACCTTCAAGTACGCTTTCATCACCGTGCCTCTGAAGCTGGTCTTTGCGCTGTTCATCGCATACATCCTGAACTTCAAGATCGCATGCGTCAACCTGTTCCGTACTGTGTACTACATCCCCTCCATTCTGGGCGGCTCTGTTGCGATCGCCGTTCTGTGGAAGGCTGTATTCAGTGTGGACGGCCTGCTCAACACCGTTCTGCGCGCTGTCACCTTTGGTCTGGTGCAGGGCCCCGAGTGGCTGTCTGACCCCAGCTACGCGCTGTGGATCATCTGCTTCCTGCGTATCTGGCAGTTCGGTTCTGCCATGGTGCTGTTCCTGGCCGCTCTGAAGGGCGTGCCTGCAGACCTGTACGAAGCCGCTACCATTGATGGTGCCGGCAAGTGGCGTCAGTTCTTCTCCATCACTGTTCCGATGATCACTCCCATCATCTTCTACAACCTGGTCACTCAGATCTGCCAGGCTTTCCAGGAGTTCAATGGCCCGTACATCATCACCAATGGCGGCCCCCGTGGTTCCACCACGCTGATCTCTCTGCTGGTCTACAACTACGCATTCAAGTCTTATGACATGGGTATGGCATCCGCTCTGGCATGGATCATGTTCATCATCGTCTGCATCCTGACGATCATTGCATTCACCAGCCAGAAGAAGTGGGTCTACTACTCTGACGAAAGGTAAGGTGACCAGTATGGGAATGAAAGCATCGAACAAAATCGCGACCTTCTTCAAGTATTTCGTCCTGATCCTGGTCGGCGTCATCATGATCTATCCCCTGCTGTGGATGATCAGCGCTACCTTTAAGGACAACAGCGAGATCTTTGCAGGCATCAGCCTGTGGATTAAGCACCCCACTCTGGATGGCTACCGCGGCGCACTGAACAACTTTGGCGGTTCCATCAACATCCTGCAGGCCATGCTGAACACCTACAGCTACGTCATCCCCAAGGTGATCTGCACGGTGGTCTCCGCCTGTGTGGCTGCCTACGGCTTTGGCCGCTTCGATTTCCCCGGCCGTAAGCTGATGTTCAACATCATGCTGGCCACCCTGTTCCTGCCGCAGGTCGTTCTGAATGTGCCGCAGTACCTGCTGTACAACAAGTTCGGCTGGCTGGACAGCCCCTTCTATCTGGCTATCTGGGTGCACTGCGCATTTGCGACCGAGACCTACTTCGTCTACCAGCTGGTGCAGTTCATGCGCAATGTCCCCCGTGATCTGGACGAAGCCGCTGCCATCGACGGCTGCTCTTCCTTCCAGACCCTGTACAAGGTCATCGTGCCCATGCTTGGCCCCGCTCTGGTGTCCTGCGCACTGTTCCAGTTCATGTGGAGCTGCAACGACTTCATGGGTCCGCTGCTTTACGTCAGCACTCCCGGTAAGTACCCGATGTCCCTGTTCGTCAAGCTGTCCATGGACGGTGATACCGGTTTCGCATGGAACAAGATCCTTGCTCTGTCCCTCATCTCCATCCTGCCGCAGCTGATCGTCTTCTTCTGTGCACAGGACCAGTTCGTTGAAGGTATCTCTGCCGGTGCCGTCAAGGGCTAAGCCCTTTCCCCGCACAGCATAAGATCATCTGATACAAACAAACACCCCCTGTGCCGTTCCCGTAGATGGCGCAGGGGGTGTTTCTTATTTCTTATGTCCTTTGCGGTACTGCAGTGGGCCAGTACCCATCACCTCGCGGAACACCCGGCGGAAATGGGCGGCGCTGGCAAAGCCGGTCTGCTCGGCTACCGCACTGATGGAAAGCTCGGTCGTTTCCAGCAGCTTCTGGGCCGCTTCGATGCGGCGGTTGTTGATGTAATCCACGATGGACTGGCCCGTTACCCGCCGGAACAAACGGCTCAGGTAGTAGGGCGAAAGATAAAACTGCGCCGCCACCTCGGTGAGGGAAAACTTCTGCCGGTAATTGGCCGCAAGGTAGGCGCAGATCTGCTCCACCGTTTCGTTGTGGGGACGCGCCACGGCGCTGCTCTCGGCAATGCACTCCTGCTCCACATAGTGCAGGATCAGCAGCAGGTACAGCGGGCCGGGGTAATCCTGCTCGGTGCTGGCGCTGGCCATCATTTCCAGCAGGGTACGGATGCGGCTCTGCCACTGCACCGGTGCATACAGCACTGTGCGCTCCCCGGGCGCAAACAGGCGGCCGAAATCCCGCCCGGCTGTGTTTTTCAAATCATGCAGCATCCCCAGCGGAAAGTGGCACCCCACGATCTGCGGCACGGCGCTGCCGGTCTGTGCAAAGCGGCAGCCGCCGGGGCCAAGCAGCACGGCGCTGCCGGGGTTTACCAGCACATTCCCGCCCTCGTATTCCAGCGTGACGCTGCCCTCCGACACCAGCAGCAGATAGCAGGTGTCCTCATCCGGCGGCAGTTCGTAGCGGTTCGCATTCAGCCGCAGGGTGGCAGCGGCCACCTTGCCGGTGATCTTTTCACGTTCTGATCTCATAATACACTTCTCATCATCTTCCGAGGGAAAACCCTCTCCGTCATCGCTGCGCGATGCCACCTCTCCCAAAGGGCGAGGTTTTATGCATTTGACCGTTCCGCTCCATAAAAGCTCCCCCCTTCGGGGGAGCTGGCAAACCCAAAGGGTTTGACTGAGAGGGTTCTTTTTCATCATACCATGCCCAAGGCATTTGGGCAAGACAAAACCATCAGGAGGTTCTCCCATGAATCTGTCGCTTATCCGTTCCATGACGCGCAGCGCTGTTTTCGAGCTGGAAAACGGCCTGTGCTATCGTCCGGCCCACCCGTTCACCGTTACCCTGAACGGCAAGACCGTCTACGAAGCCTGCCAGACCAATGTGTTCTCCCTGTTCTCCCTGCTGCCCGGTACGGAGTACACGGTGGGTGTGCAGGCCGAGGGCGAAAGCCTGACCTGCACCTTTACCACCGAGGCCGAGACCTTCTTTGTGGACGCTTCCCGCTACGGTCTGGTGGCCGACGGCACCACGGACAACACCCTCAAGCTGCAGGCGGCTCTTTCCACCTGCCCCAAGGGCGGCACAGTGTACGTGCCCGCAGGCCGCTACCGCACCTGCAGCCTGTTCCTGAAAAGCAACACCACCCTCTATCTTGAAAAGGGCGCTGTGCTGCTGGGCGACAATGACCGCACCCACTACCCCATCCTGCCCGGCGTGATCCCCAGCGAGAACGAGGTGGATGAATACTACCTGACCGGCTGGGAGGGCAACCCGCTGGACAGCTTTGCGGGTCTGTTGAACATCACGCAGGTGCACGATGTCGTTGTGACCGGCGAGGGCACGCTGGACTGCGACGCTGAGAACGGCGACTGGTGGGTAACGCCCAAGATCAAGCGCATCGCATGGCGGCCCCGCGCTGTGGCTGCTGTGGACAGCGAGAACATCTGCCTGCACGGCATCACGGTGCAGAACAGCTATTCGTGGACGATCCACCCCATCTTTGTCAAGCACCTTGACCTGCTGAACTTCAACATCAACAATCCTTACAATGCCCCCAACACCGACGGCATCGACCCCGAAAGCTGCGAATATATCCGCATCATCGGCGTGAACATCCATGTGGGCGACGACTGCATTGCCATGAAGGCCAGCAAGGTATTCCTTGGCATGAAGCTGAAAAAGAGCTGTGAGCACACCGTTATCCGCAACTGCCTGTTGGACAAAGGCCATGGCGGCATCGTCATTGGCAGCGAGATGAGCGGCGGTGTGAAGGATATGGTGGTCACCCAGTGCCTGATGGACCACACCGACCGCGGCCTGCGCGTCAAGACCCGCCGTGGCCGCGGCAACACCGCCGTCATCGACGGGCTGGTGTTCCGCAACGTGGAGATGCGCGGTGTCAAGGCACCCTTCGTCATCAACATGTTCTACTTCTGTGACCCGGACGGTCACGGCCCCTATGTGCAGTGCCGCGATGCCATGCCCGTAGACGAGTACACCCCGAAGCTGGGCAGCCTGACCATGGAGGACATCGTCGCCACCGACGCTCAGTTCGCGGGATGCTACTTCGACGGCCTGCCGGAGCAGCCTATTGAGCGCGTTTCCATGAAGAACGTCACGATCACCTTTGACCCCAATGCCGAGGCCGGTCAGGCCGCTATGGCAGATAACCGCCCTCTGGTGAAGAAGCTGGCCATCTACGCCGAGAACGTCAAGGAGATCGACCTGCACAACGTGAAGATCGAGGGCTACGAGGGCGAACGCCTGCACTTTGCAAATGTCGGCCATTTTGAGGAGGACTGATACCATGACCCATGAAGAAATTCTTGCCATGCTGGGCGATTACGTGGACTATCTGATCGCCAATTCCAGCGCCGAAGCACCCATGTGGAACATCGAAAAGGTGCGCAGCGGCAAGCCCAACAAGTGGAACTACATCGACGGCTGCATGATCACGGCCTGCCTGAGCCTGTACAAGACCACCGGCGACGAGAAGTATCTGAACTTCTCCAAGAGCTTCATTGATTCCTTTGTGCAGGAGGATGGCTCCATCAAGACCTACGACCCCAAGGAGTACAATCTGGACAACGTGAATCAGGGCAAGAACCTGTTCACCCTGTACGATATCTTTGGGGATGAAAAGTACCGCAAGGCCATCGAGACCATCCGCAGCCAGCTGGCCACCCAGCCCCGCACCAAAGAGGGGAATTTCTGGCACAAGGACATCTACCCGTGGCAGGTGTGGCTGGACGGCACCTACATGGCCCAGCCCTTCTACATGGAGTACGAGACACGCTTTAACAAGATGCAGGGCTGCATCGACAGCTACAAACAGTTCATGAATATCAAAAAGCACATGCGGGACGAAAAGACCGGCCTGTACTACCACGGCTACGATGAGAGCCGCCAGATGTACTGGGCCGACCCCGTCACCGGCTGCAGCCCCAACTTCTGGCTGCGTGCCATGGGCTGGTTCATGGTAGCCATGGTGGACGTGCTGGAGCGGATGGACGAGCAGCTGTACAACGAGTACCGCGGCATCATGGCAATGCTCAAGCAGACCATTGAGGATGTGCACAAATTCCAGGACGAGGAGACCGGCATGTTCTGGCAGGTGATGGACCACCCCGGTGTGGAGGGCAACTACCTCGAGACCAGCGGCACCGCTCTGTTTGCCTACGCGGTGCTCAAAGGCGTGCGTCTGGGCTACCTGCCCAAACGCATGGCCGCATGGGCCGAAAAGGCCTTCTACGGCACCTGCGACAAGTACCTCTCCAAGAACCCGGATGGCAGTCTGCAGCTGGACGGCATCTGCCTGGTGGCGGGTCTTGGCGGCAAGGATCACCGCGACGGCTCCCTGGCCTACTACTTCAGCGAGCCGGTGGTCTGCAACGATGCCAAGGGTGTCGGCCCGCTGGTGCTGGCTTACACCGAAATGATCGCACGCAAGTAAACTGCATATCGTGGGCGGGCAGCTTTCTTGCCGGACACGAGTCGGGCCATTCCATCGCCCGCGGGGCTGTTGCAAAACAGCGTCCCTTTAAAATGTTGAAAACTGCCGCATTCACCGTACAAAACGGGCAGAATGCTGAAAACTCAAAGGCAGATCTCAAAAAAAAATGAGATAGGCAGCCCCTTTCGGGGAAGCCTATCTCATTTTTTCGTTGGGGCTGCTTTGCAACAGCCCCTTCTCTATGGAAAGAGGTTCAACATGAATTCTCGAAGATGTCTTATCAGAACTTGAACAGGTTCACGATGCGCTGCCACAGGCGGGTAAAGATATTGCCTTCCTTCACCGTCTCGGTCTCGGCTACAGTGGTGTCGGCAGCAGCCACGGTTTCAGCGGTCTTGTAGACGAACTTCACGCTGCTCTCGGCATCGTCCGGTGCACCGGCAAAGCTGGTGTAGTCGTTCAGGCGGTCGGTCATCTCGTCCAGCACGGTCTTCAGGCCATGGAGCTGATCCTGATCCAGCGCGCCGGTCAGCTTGGAGATGCCTTCCTCGTTGAACTGGTTCAGACCGTCGTTCAGCTGGCCAGCGCCGTCATTCAACTGACCTGCACCGGTGTTCAGGGTGTTCACGCCGTCATACAGGGTCTTGGTGCCTGCAGCCAGCTGTGCGCTGCCATCCTTTGCGGAGTGGGCACCGTCCGCAGCGGTCTGCACGCCTGCGGTGTACTGGTTCACGCTGGAAACAAAGAACTGGATCTGAGAAAGGCTGGTCTTCAGGGCGCGGACATCGGCCATATCCTGACTGTTCTCCACCTGATACTTCAGCTCGGCCTTGGCGGTGTTCTTTGCATCGGCATTGGTCACCATCTCCAGAGCGCCGGTCAGCATGGAAGCGTCAAAGTTCTGCATCAGCTTCAGGGCTGCTTCCAGATCGTGGTTCGTCTTGGTCGCGGACAGATACAGGGCCAGATCCAGCTGGCTGTCCTTGAAGCTAGGAGCCTGCTCCCAGATGGTGCGCACCATCTTTTTGCGGCCGGCAGCAAGGGTCTTATCGTTCATGGTGAGGATGTTGTCGATCACAGCCTCGTAGTTCGACCATGTCATGTCCTCGTCGATCAGGCCGCCTTCCTTCAGGGTCTTGTTGGCAGAAGCCAGCACACCGTCCGCCACCTGCTGCGCACCGGCGTTCAGTGCTGCATTGTTGGCGCTCAGGGTGTCCAGACCGTTGGTCAGCTGGCCAAGGCCGTCGTCCAGAGCGGCAGCGCCGTTGTTCAGGGTGTTGGCACCGTCCAGCAGGGCCAGAACACCGCCTGCCAGCTGAGAGGTGCCGTCCACCAGCTGGGAAGCGCCGTCCATGAGCTGGCTCATGGCATCGTTCAGCTGGTTGATGCCATCGGTCAGGTCGTTGATGCTGCTCAGGTCGAACACGTTGCTCGTGCCCAGAGCGGCCGTGCTGGTAGCGCAGGCCACCATGACCTGCGGGCAGGTAAAGTCTTCCACATCGGCTTCCACAGTCACGGTGTCCTGCAGATAGTCTTCGATGCTGTCCACCTCATCGGGCAGCAGGCCGGACAGGGAATCCTTCACGCCCGGCAGGGTGACAAAGGCGGCAACGCTGCTTTTGGCGGCGCTTTCGATCATACCGTGTTCTGCGGTCACGTTGGAAGCATCCCCGCCCAGAATGACGCCCACAGCGGTGATCAGCGGAGTGACGATGGTGCGGTCCTTGCCGTTCACGTTCACGGTGCCGGTCTCGTTGTTCTTCAGGTTGACGGTCACAGTCAGGTGGCCGCTCTTTCCAATGATGTCCTCAAGGGCAGCTTCCTGACCGTCCAGAGCGTAGGTCACCTTCACATCGATGGGCAGGGCCTTGTCGGTATTGCCCTTGTAGTAAACATCGGTGTCGTTGGTGTTCCACACCAGCTCTTCCCCGTTCTGGGTGAACTCGGCATCGCTCTCAGTGTTCTGGATGTCGGTCAGGGTGGTCTTGTCGGTGACGTTTGCAAGGCCGGAGGCGCTGTACAGGTGCTCGCTGACGGTGGTGCTCTTGATGGAGCCGTCGCCGTTCATCACGGCATAGACGGTCTCAGATTTGGAAAAGCTGTTCTTACCAGCTGCAAATGCAGGCATGGCGCAGCCTGCGGCGAGGGTGAGAGCCAGCGCCGCACTGGCGAAACGAAGCGATTTTTTCATAACGTAATTACTCCTTTTCAGACTTCTTGGCGTTGGCGGATTCGGGTACCATCCACTTGAGGGTGGTGTGGCGGATGATCCAGTCGCACAGCATCAGGGCTGCGGGCAGCATCACCAGAATGACCACCATGCTGATCAGTGCGCCGCGGGAGATCAGCAGGCAGATGCTCTTCAGCAGCTCCATCTTACTGATGGCAGCCACACCGACGGTGGCGGCAAAGAAGGTCAGGCCGCTGGTCAGGATGGACTGGCTGCAGTGCTCCAGCGACTGCTGGGCGGCTTCCTTCGGTGTGCGGCCAAAGGCGCGCTCCTCGTGGTAACGGGTGGTCATCAGGATGGAGTAGTCCACGGTAGCACCCAGCTGGATGGTGCCAATGACGATGCTTGCAATGAAGGGCAGCTGCGTACCGGTGAAGTACGGGATGCCCATGTTGATGGCGATGGCGGCTTCAATGCTGGCCACCAGCAGCGCCGGGATGGAAATGCTCTTGAAGGAAACGGCGATGATGACCAGAACGGCCATGATGGACCAGACGTTGACGTTCTTGAAGTCCACATCTGCCACTTCGATCAGGTCTTTCGTCATGGCACCCTCGCCGGTGATGACGCCCTCGGGGTCAACGGTCTTGATGAGGGAAATCATCTCGTCCAGCTGGTTGTTGATGGCGTCCGTGCCAGTCTTATAAGAGCTGTTGGCAAGGATCAGCTTGTAGCCGCCGGACTGCAGGATCTCCATGATGCTGTCGGGAAGCAGCTCGGTCTGGAAGCCCGGGCCGGTGATGGAATCCAGACTTACCACCTGCGTAATGCCATCCACGTCCTTGAGTTCATCGCACAGGTCGCTCACCTCGGTGGCAGTCAGGTCGTCATGCACCAGAATGAAGTGGCTGGTGGTCATGCCGAAGTCCTCGCCCAGCTTGTTGGTGCCCACGATGCCGGTCAGGTCCTGCGGCAGGGAGTCGAACAGGGTGTAGTACACCTCGGTCTTGTTCTGTGCGATGGCAAAGGGGATGAGGATGAGGATAAAGATAACCACGATGGGCACCGAGTGATTGGAGACAAAGTAGCTGAGCTTTTTCAGCTTGGGGATCACGGTGCGGTGCTTGTACTTTTCCACCCATTTATCAAAGGTAAGGATCAGGGAGGGCAGGATGACCACGGTGCAGATGACGCCGAGGGCAACGCCCTTTGCCATGACAAGGCCGATATCGCGGCCCAGCGTCAGACGCATGGCACACAGTGCCAGGAAGCCTGCAATGGTGGTCAGGCTGGAAGCGGAGATGGAGGTCATGGTCTTGCAGATGGCGCTGGTCATGGCCTCCTCGTTGGAAGAGCGCAGCTCCTTTTCTTCCTGATAGCGGTGCAGCAGGAAGATGGAGAAGTCCATCGTGACACCCAGCTGCAGCACGGTGGCTAGTGCTTCGGTGATGTAGCTGATCTGGCCCAGAAAGATGTTGGTGCCGAAGTTGTACGCAATGGGGAACAAAAGACCCAGCATGAACAGCAGCGGGGTGATGGTGCTTTCCAGCGAAAGGAACAGCACCAGAAGGCTGGCACCCACGGCGATCAGGATGTACATGGGCATTTCCTGATTGACCAGTGCCTTGGTGTCCTGCAGGATAACGCTCATACCGCCGAAGAAGCAGTCCTTGCGCAGCAGCTTTTCGATCTGAGCGACGGCTTCCATGGTCTCGTCGCTGGCGCTGGGGGCGTCAAAGCGGACGATCAGCATGGTGGAATCGTTTTTGCCGAACATGAACTGCTGTACATCGGCGGGCAGCATCTCGGTGGGGATGCTGGGGTCGATCACATCGCTGAGCCAGAAGGTCTGGGTCACGCCGGGAACAGCCTCGATGTCCTTCTTCATGGCGATCAATTCGTTTGTGGGTAAGCCTTCTACCGTGATCATACCGGTGGAGGCCAGATGGAAATCGTCCTCAAGGGCTACCTCGCCGATCATGGAGTCCAGATCCTGCGGCAGGTAGGTGAGGATGTCATAGTTGATGCGGGTAGCAATTGCGCCGATTGCGGAAGGGATCAACAGCAGGAATGCTACTGTCAGGATCAGCTTGCGCAGCCGCACAATGCCCTGTGCGATCTTTTTCATGAGAACCCTCCATAGAAAATGGTTAAAAATCTTAGTAAAATGACTGGCGGTCATTTCCAAGCAAACACTATTATAACCATGACAAACCGGGTGTCAAGTACAAAAATGACCAGAAGTCAGTTTTCTTATCAACTGCCTGAAATTGTATAGCTTTTTTGACTTGCACTATCGGGAAAGGACTGCTAAAATGATTGAGACAACACAAATGAGCGAATGAAACCGAGCGGAAAAGAGGAATCGTCAGGGAATATGGGTACCGTGGAGGGCAAAAAGCAGGAGAAGCGCCGGGCACTGCTGGAGGCAGCCTATGATCTGTTTCTGGAGCGAGGTGCCGCAAAAACCAGCGTAGAGGATATCACCAGCCGGGCCAAGGTGGCCAAGGGCACCTTTTATCTGTATTTTCAGGATAAAGGTGCGGTGATGCAGGCGCTGCTGGGCCGGGTGAGCTACCAGCTGCTGAGCAACGCGTGCGAAGCGGTGGAAAAGCAGACAGAGCTCGAAAACTTCCCGGACAAGATGGTGGCGGTGATCGACCACATCATCGAAGCACTACGGAAGGATACGCTGGTGCTCAAGTTTCTGGAGCACAACTTCATATGGCCGGGGCTGGACCAGATCGAGGCCAGCCGCGAAGCCGAGCCGCTGATGCGCAAGCTGCTCAACGTGGTGCTGACCAGCCCGGAAATGGCCGGCCGCACCGAGCGGGAGATCTACCAGCGCATCACCGCCCTGGGCAGCATGTGCATGTCGGTGTGCTATTCCAGCGTGCTGGAGGGCAAACCCGATGATATTGAAGCCATGAAGCCGGTGCTGTACGATATCGTCCGCAGGTCGCTGAAGGCGGAAAAATAAAAAATCACAGAAAAGTATTGCTTTTTTGCACAGGCTGTGGTAAACTATTCAAGTCGATATGACTTATGGACGGTTAGCTCAGCTGGTAGAGCATCTGCTTGACGTGCAGGAGGTCACAGGTTCGAGTCCTGTACCGTCCACCACGAGTCCCCAGACCTTTGGTCTGGGGACTTTTTTCGTGGTGGGCGGTACAGGACTCGAACTATTTCTCCCCGGATACGGGCAGAAAACGAACAAAGGCAGGGTATCACCATGAGGGTGGTATCCTGCCTTTTGAATCTTTGTGTGGAAAACCTGCTTACAGCAGCGGGATGCCTGCCTTGGCGCAGGCTTCGCGGGTGGCTGCGTCCCAGACGCTGGCCTGCACTTCGCCAATGTGGGCGCTGCCCAGCAGCAGCATGCACAGGCGGCTCTGGCCGATGCCGCCGCCGATGGAGTAAGGCAGCTCACCGTTCAGTACGGCCTTGTGGAAGGGCAGGGCGCGGCGGTCGTCGCAGCCAGCCATGGTCAGCTGCTTGTCCATGCTTTCAGGGCTGACGCGGATGCCCATGCTGCTCAGCTCATAGCTGCACTGCAGCGGGTCGTTCCAGAACAGCAGATCGCCGTTCAGATCCCAGTCGTCATAGTCGGGGGCACGGCCGTCATGGGGCTTACCGCTCTTCAGCGGAGCGCCGATCTTCATCAGGAAGGTGGTGCCGTGCTCCTTCACAAAGGCGTTCTCACGCTCCTTCGGGGTCAGGTCCGGGTACTGGTCCTCCAGCTCCTGCGTGGTGATGAAGGTGACGTTGGGGCTGTGCAGCGGCAGCTCCTGCAGCTGGGGGAACATGGCGTGCAGGTTCATCTCGGTGGCGCAGACAGCGGACACGATGGAGCGCACCACGCTCTTGAGGTAAGCCTCGTTGCGGTCTTCCAGACGGATCACCTTTTCCCAGTCCCACTGGTCCACATAGATGGAGTGCAGGTTGTCCAGATCTTCGTCGCGGCGGATAGCGTTCATATCGCAGTACAGGCCCTTGCCCACACGGAAATCGTAGTCCTTCAGGGCCTTGCGCTTCCACTTTGCCAGCGACTGCACCACCTGTGCCTCAATGCCGCTGTCCCGGATGTCAAAGGTGACCTTGCGCTCCACGCCGTTCAGGTCGTCGTTCAGGCCGGTGGAGGCCTCCAGGAACAGCGGCGCAGACACGCGGTACAGGTTCAGTGTGGCGCACAGGGTGTCGGCAAACAGACGTTTGACCGTACCAATGGCGCGCTGCGTGTCGTACAGGTTCAGCGCGGGCGTATAGTTTGCCGGGATGATGGTTTTGCTCATAACAAAATACCCCTCTTCTGTTGGATTCTGGCCCTGATTTCCCAGTACAGGGCACGGCTTTTGAACCGAAAAATACTGGTTTCATTATGGCATATTTTTTTAAGAAAGTAAAGTGAGAAGGCAAAAAAAGAGACCGCCGGTAAGGCAGTCCCGTTTCCGCAGTGAGAAGGGCGGCTTTGCATCAGGCGAAAAGCCCCTTCAGCAGGATCAACAGCACTTTTACAAAATCGCCGGTGCCCAGCAGCTTGTACAGAGAGATCAGAGTAGATAACATGAATGTTTTGCTCCTTTTTTTTGCAATTTCGGGCCAAAATGCCCGGCATGCATGGAATACGGCTGGGCAGCGCAGCGGATTGCAGGAAAAAATTGGGAGAAAACAAAACGGCACCCGTGCCGCTGCAAAAGCAGTACGGGTGCCGGAAGATCAATTGGTTTTCAACAGCTTCAGCGCTTTACGTTGAAAGCTGCCATGCCAGGGTAAACGGCGCTGCCGCCCAGCTGCTCCTCAATGCGCAGCAGCTGGTTGTACTTTGCAACACGCTCGGTACGGCTGGGAGCACCGGTCTTGATCTGGCAGGTGTTCAGCGCCACGGCCAGATCGGCAATGGTGGTGTCCTCGGTCTCGCCGGAGCGGTGAGAGCTGATGGCGGTGTAACCGGCCTTGTGGGCCATCTTGATGGCCTCCAGCGTCTCGGAAACAGAACCGATCTGGTTCAGCTTGATCAGGATCGCGTTGCCTGCACCCAGCCCGATGCCCTTGGCCAGACGCTCGGTGTTGGTCACAAAGAGGTCGTCGCCCACCAGCTGGACCTTGCCGCCCAACTCGCGGGTCATCTCCTGCCAGCCTTCCCAGTCCTCTTCATCCAGGCCGTCCTCGATGGAGATGATGGGGTACTTTTCCACCAGACTCTTCCAGTGTGCGATCAGCTCGCTGGAGGTGAACTCGGTGCCGGCCTTGGGCAGCTTGTAGAAGCCCTTGCCCTTGGGGCTCTTCCACTCGGAGGACGCGGCATCCATAGCCAGCATGAAGTCCTTGCCGGGCACGTAACCGGCCTTTTCGATGGCGGCCAGAATGGTCTCAATGGTCTCCTCGTCGCTGGACAGGTTGGGGGCAAAGCCGCCCTCATCGCCCACGGAGGTAGCCAGCCCCTTGGCCTTCAGGATGGAAGCCAGAGCGTGGAAGACCTCCGCGCACCAGCGCAAAGCTTCCTTGAAGGAGGGCGCGCCCACGGGCATGATCATGAACTCCTGCGTATCCACGGTGTTGGTGGCGTGTGCGCCGCCGTTCAGAATGTTCATCATGGGCACGGGCAGGCGGTTGCCGTTCACACCGCCCAGAAAGCGGTACAGCGGCATATCCAGAGAAGCAGCGGCTGCACGGCAGGCGGCAATGGACACGGCCAGAATGGCGTTTGCGCCCAGATTGGATTTATCTTTGGTGCCGTCGGCCTTGATCATGGCAGCGTCGATGGCGTAGATGTCGGAGGCATCCATGCCCACAACAGCATCAGCAATGACGGTGTTGATGTTCTCAACAGCCTTGGTCACGCCCTTGCCCAGATAGCGGCCCTTGTCGCCGTCCCGCAGCTCCAGAGCTTCAAACTCACCAGTGGATGCGCCGGAAGGTGCGCAGCCGCGTGCCACAGTGCCGTCGGCCAAAGTGATCTCCGCTTCCACGGTGGGGTTGCCGCGGGAGTCCAGGATCTCGCGGCCTACAACAGATTCAATTTCCAGATAGTTCATCTCGAAAACCTCCTGAATATCATTTCCTTCCCTGTGCTGCCCGGGGCGGGCAGACGGGTGACGGCCAATTATGATAGTTATGTCTAACTAACTAATAGTATCCTACCACGCTTTCCGGCCCGGTGCAAGAGCCGATGCGCATGTTTGTGGATGTAAACTTTTTAAGGGGCAAAAAACGGCAGCTGATGGGGCAGAACATTCCGGCAAAGCAGGAAACAGCTGGTCTTTACAGTCTGCCCACTGGCAGCAGCGGGGATGCGTCATGCCTATCATATTAATTTCATATGGCAGATATACTAAAATTTTTCTTTACTTTTTGTCAGGATGACTCTATACTGTTTTTGGTTCTAATATGTTTCTTTATGGTAGATAGAGGAGGATTTTCTATATGAATAAGGATCTGACGGTCGGCAAGCCGTCACAGGTGCTGTGGCAGTTCTGCCTGCCCATGTTCGGCAGCATCATCTTCCAGCAGCTGTACAACATTGCCGACAGCCTTGTTGCAGGCAAGTTCATCGGCGAGAATGCACTGGCTGCTGTGGGCAACAGCTACGAGATCACCCTGATCTTCATTGCATTTGCCTTTGGCTGCAACATTGGCTGCTCGGTCATCGTGTCCCGCTACTTTGGCGCAAAGGACTACGATGAGATGAAGACTTCGGTCTACACTTCCCTGATCGGCTCTGCCGTGCTGTGCGCCGTGCTGATGCTGATCGGCCTTGTGGGCTGCCACAGCCTGCTGGAGCTCATCAACACCCCGGAGGAGATCCTTGCGGATTCTTCGCTGTATCTGGATATCTACGTGCTGGGCCTGCCCTTCATGTTCTTCTACAACATCGCCACCGGCATCTTCTCCGCTCTGGGCGACAGCAAAACGCCCTTCTATTTTCTGGCAGTCTCGTCCCTGTCCAACATCGGCGTGGACATCCTGTTCGTGGCCGGTCTCAAGATGGGCGTAGCCGGTGTGGCATGGGCCACCTTCCTGTGTCAGGGTGTGAGCTGCGTGCTGGCCATGGTGGTGGTGTTCCGCCGCATCAGCGCCTTCAAATCCAAGAACAAGGTCGTGCTGTTCTCCTGGAACATGCTGGGCAAGGTGGCCGTGGTTGCCATCCCCAGCATCCTGCAGCAGAGCTTCGTCTCTGTGGGCAACATCATCCTGCAGAGCGTCATCAACACCTTTGGTGCCAGCGTCATTGCAGGCTACTCTGCAGCCGTCAAGCTGAACAACATGGTCATCACTTCCTTCACCACGCTGGGCAACGGCATCTCCAACTACACCTCCCAGAACATGGGCGCGGGCAAGATGGACCGTGTGCACAAGGGCTTTGGCGCAGGCCGCAATCTGGTGTGGATCATCTGCGTGCCCATCGTGCTCCTGTACTTCTTCTTCGGCCGCTTCCTGCTGCTGCTGTTCATGAATGACCCGCAGGGTCCGGCCATCGACACCGGTATGCTGTTCCTGCGCATCCTGTCTCCCTTCTATTTTGTGGTGTCGCTCAAGCTGGTCACTGACGGCATCCTGCGCGGCTGCGGCATGATGGTGCGCTTTATGATCGCCACCTTCTCCGACCTGATCCTGCGCGTGGGCATCGCCATTGTGCTGAGCAGCACTGCTCTGGGCAGCACGGGCATCTGGATGGCATGGCCCGTGGGCTGGTGCATCGGCACCGGCCTGTCGCTGGTGTTCTACTTCACCGCCATCCGCAAGGTCCTTGCAGAGTCTCCGGCCAAAGCGGAAGCAGAGGGCAAAGCTGCCGAGGCACGTGCAGAGGCCGAGTTCGCCGCAGATGCCGAAATGGAGACCCTGTAACCCTTTTGCAACTTGTGAATTGTGTTCACCTGACACACAAACAAAATGAAGCAATTGAAATAGTGCACAAAACAGACCCATTGCTTTTGGCTATTTTGGCAACAAAGTCCACAAAATGCCCCTGAAAGTATGGACGGTTTGTGAATTGCGGATTTTGGCTCACAGGTCTATAATATTGATAACGAAGCAAGGTCGCTTTGAGGGAAAGAGGGCCTTGCTTCCGTTTTTATACTGAAACACGAATGCTCCTAAGGAGGATATTCACTATGAAAAAGATGATTTCTCGTCGTAATTTCTTGGCCGCTGCAGGTGTTGTTGCTGCAGCCGGCGTTCTGACTGCATGCGGCGGTTCTTCCAACAGCACTGCTGCTTCCGCCTCTACCGCAGCTTCTGGTGCCGCTGCTTCCGGCGACACCATCAAGGTGGGCGTTCTTGGACCTCTGACCGGTGATGTTTCCGTTTACGGTCAGGCCGTTGTCAACGGCGCTACCCTGTACCTGAAGCAGGTCAACGAAAAGGGCGGCATCAACGGCAAGCAGATCGAGATCCTCACCGAGGACGAGCAGGGCGACGCTACGCAGGCTGTCAACTGCTTCACCAAGATGGTGGACGAGGGCATCACTGCTCTGGTGGGCGATGTCACCACCACCCCCACCCTGGCAGTTGCTGCCGAGAGCGCAGACTACAACATGCCCATGGTCACCGCTTCCGCTACCGCTGAGGCTGTCACCTACGATGCCGAGACCGACACCGTGAACGAGAATGTGTTCCGCGCAACCTTCACCGACCCGTTCCAGGGCATCAAGATGGCTGACTACGCTTACCAGCGGTTGGGCTACACCAAGGCAGCCGTCATCTTCCAGAAGGGCGATGACTACAACGAGGGTCTGGCAGAGAACTTCGTCAACGAGTTCGAGAGCCTGGGCGGCACCATCGTCGATCAGGAGACCTACTCTGAGGGCGATGTGGACTACAAGACCCAGCTGACCACCATTCTAGGCAAGGCTCCCGAAGTGGTGTTCTGCCCCAACTACTATCAGGAAGTCGGTCAGATCCTGGCTCAGGCTGAGAGCATCGGTCTGGCAGTTCCCTTCCTGGGCGGCGACGGCTGGGATGGTCTGGAAGGCTATGCAACTGCCGACCAGCTGAAGGATGCCTACTTCTGCGCAAACTACGCAAAGGGCTCCAACCCCGACTTTGAGGATGCCTACAAGGCTGAGTACGGTGAGGAGTACCCCAACGGCTTCGCTCCTCTGGGCTACGATGCTGCCATGACCGTTGTCTACGGCATTCAGGCTGCTGAGGATGCCGGCCTGGCCGCTGGTGATGACGACTATAAGCAGGCCGTCATCGATGCTATCGCAGGCGGCACCATCGATGGCATCACCGGCACCTTCACCTTCGATGAGCACCACAACCCCGTCAAGCAGACCGCTATCCTGTGCTTCGACGGTGCAACCCCCGTTCTGAAGGAAATGTTCTGATCTGCTTTGATCCTGCGCACCGGTGTGCGGCATAAAGGCAGCACTCAGAAATAAAAGACCCATTGCGGAGACCGCCGGAACAGGTTTTGCTCGGCCGTCTCCGCTTTTTTGGTAAAAAAGTGCATTCCCCAAAAGGCGTGCAAACGCCGCAAAGAAAGGAAGTATCAGTCCATGACAGTGTTTTTTAGCCAACTGATCAACGGCTTGTCCCTTGGCAGCATCTATGCACTGATCGCACTGGGTTACAGCATGGTGTACGGCATCATCCTGCTGCTGAACTTTGCCCATGGCGATGTCATTATGGTTGGTGCGTACATGTCCTGGTTCGTGATGAATCAGCTGGGCCTTGGCCCGGTCACTGCTGTGTGCGCCACCATCATCACCTGCACGCTGCTGGGCGTTGTGATCGAGAAGATCGCCTACACCCCGCTGCGCAACGCACCCCGTATCTCCCTGCTGATCACGGCAATCGGCGTGTCCTTCTTCCTGGAGTACACTGCAGAGCTGATCCTTGGTTCCGGTGCAAAGGTCATTCCGGCCTACTACACCAACCAGACCTTCCGCATCGGCTCTGTGCCGCTGGGCCTCACCTCTGTCATCACCCTGCTGGTCACGGTGCTGTCCATGCTGGCGCTCACCTTCCTTGTGCAGAAGACCAAGCTCGGCAAGGCCATGCGTGCCGTGTCTGAGGATATGGACGCTGCCCGCCTGATGGGCATTAACGTCAACAGCACCATTTCCTTTACCTTTGCGGTGGGTTCCGCTCTGGCCGGTATCGGCTCGGTGCTGTACTGCTGCAGCTACCCGCAGGCGACCCCCACCATGGGCTCCATGCTGGGCCTGAAGGCCTTCGTTGCAGCCGTTCTGGGCGGCATCGGCTCCATTCCCGGTGCCATGATCGGCGGCATCGCCATCGGCCTGTGCGAGTGCTTTGTTTCCGCCATCGGCCTTTCCGCATGGAAGGATGCCGTCACGTTTGCGATCCTGATCATCGTGCTGCTGGTCAAGCCCACCGGCTTCCTTGGCCGCAAGGTTCAGGAAAAGGTGTAAGGAGGGCATGAAGATGAATACCAAACGCAAAACGCTCAAAATGCCCGTGCGCTACCTGATGAACGCCGTGCTGGTGGCTCTGCTGTTCGTGGGCCTGTCCTTCCTCACCCAGAACGTGCTGTCCACCTACCAGAACAAGGTGCTTCTCACCGTGGGCATCAACATCATTCTGGCTGTCTCGCTGAACGTTGCCACCGGTTATCTGGGCCAGCTGCCGCTGGGCCACGCCGGTTTCATGGCCGTGGGTGCTTACACCTGCGCCCTGTTCACGAAATACAGCAATCTGCCCTCCGGTGTCGCTTTTGTCGTGGGTCTGGTGCTGGCCTGCATCGTGGCGGGCCTGTTCGGCGTGCTGATCGGCATTCCTGCTCTGCGCCTGACCGGTGATTATCTGGCCATCCTGACGCTGGGCTTTGGCGAGATCATCCGCATCACCCTGAACAACATCGATGATGTGCTGGGCTTCAAGCTGTTCTACGGTGCCAAGGGCCTGAAGAACATCCCCAAGTATTCCAACTTCGCCAATGTGTTCATCTGCGTGGTCATTACCTGCTTTGCCATCCACGCCATGATGAAGAGCCGCCACGGCCGTGCCGTGCTGGCCATCCGCGATAACGAGATCGCTGCCGAGAGCTGCGGCATCCAGACTACTTATTATAAGGTCATGGCCTTTGCATTCTCCGCCGCCTTTGCCGGTCTGGCCGGCGGCCTGTACGCCTGCTATCTGGGCGTTCTGGACCCCTCCACCTTCGGCTTCATGAAGTCCATCGAAATTCTGGTCATGGTGGTTCTGGGCGGCATGGGCTCCATGCTGGGCTCCATCCTGTCCGCGACCGTGCTTACCATCCTGCCCGAGGCGACCCGCAGCTTTGACAGCTACCGCATGGTGGTCTACTCGCTGGTGCTGGTCCTCATGATGATCTTCCGTCCGGGCGGCCTGCTTGGCAGCTACGACTTCTCCATGAGCCGCATTGTGGAAAAGATCATGAACGGCGAACTGTTCCAGAAGAAAGCAAAGGAGGGCAAGGACCATGAGTGAATACCAGACTAAGCTGCACAGTGTGCCCTCCGGCGGCTTTTTGACCGACCGCGACAAGGACAAAAAGCCCATTCTGGACGTGCGTGAGCTGGGCATCGACTTCGGCGGTCTGACCGCCGTGGATGGCTTCAACCTGATGATCGGCCGCAACGAGATCACCGGTCTGATCGGCCCCAACGGTGCCGGTAAGACCACCGTGTTCAATCTGCTGACCAACGTTTACCAGCCCACCCGCGGCTCCATCCTGATCGATGGTATGCCCACCGCCGGCAAAAAGACCTATCAGGTCAACCGCATGGGCGTGGCCCGTACCTTCCAGAACATCCGCCTGTTCAAGGAACTGAGCGTCATCGATAACATCAAGGTGGGCCTGCACGAGTCCATGAAGTACAATCTGGCATCTTCGCTGATCCGCCTGCCCAACTACTGGAAGGAAGAGAAGAAGTGCACCGAGCGTGCTCTGGAGCTGCTGGATATCTTCCACATGGCAGACCTCGCCAATGTTCAGGCCGGCAGCCTGCCCTACGGCGCACAGCGCCGTCTGGAGATCATGCGCGCACTGGCCACCAGCCCGAAGCTGCTGCTGCTGGACGAGCCTGCTGCCGGTATGAACCCCTCCGAGACCGCGGAGCTGA
>OHEN01000356.1_pt1 | contig 27098 bp, 18 predicted proteins | sample 1567291 | NCBI WGS metagenome assembly OHEN01 (sample SAMEA3879592, study PRJEB24766) | human gut metagenome | biome: human-associated habitat; feature: feces | place: USA | collected 1985/1987
GATGAAATGGACGAGCATGTACAAGAATACCGTGCAGGGCAACGGCACCCAATATGTCCGCCGTTATACTTATGCGCTTTCCCGCGGTCCGCTCATGGATGCTGCCGGTGCCAATGCCATCTGGAACATCACCAATGTGACCCGTTCGGACCGCCGTTACCACTATCTGGACCTGGCAGGTACATACTATGCCAAGACAGCGATGAATGACAAGGAAGTGCAGGCGGAATTTCCGGAGTATATCGACCGGATTGACCCGGAAAAGAAGCATCCGGAGTGGCACACTGAAGATGTCGCCCAAAATATCTACAATTATCTGACAGGCAAGAACCAGGATCCGGAAATGTCTGACCAGCAGTTCAAGAATCTGATGATCTGGCACAGGGGACTCGCAGTGCCAGCGGCCCGCAATGTCGGTACGGACAAGTTCAATGAAGGCAGACGTCTGTTTTCCGAATTGCATTGCGATGCATGCCACCGTCCGTCATGGACTACGGGAGAGGACCATATCCAGGACCCTAACCTGATGTTTTCCGATAAAGACATGCCACGCTATCCGAACCAGACTATCTGGCCTTATTCCGATTTCGTTCAGCACCGCCTTCACATGGAAAATGACATCCGCACAGGCTGGTGCCGTACGACTCCTCTCTGGGGCCGCGGCCTGAGCAAGTTGTGCACCGGTGCCGAGGATCGTCTTCATGACTGTCGTGCGAGAAATACCCTGGAGGCCATCATGTGGCATGGCAATGCGAAGAGCGATGCGCGTGCTTCCATCGAGGCCTTCAGAAAACTTACCAAGGAGCAGCGTGATGCTGTAGTGTTCTTCTGTGAATCTATCTAAAGTGAAGTATTTGAAATACAGCATAGTAGCCCTGGTCATTGTCCTTGTCGGAGTGATGGCCACGGCTACTTGCGTTGAAAATGTGAAGGGAACGCCGTTCGTGGCGGAACACGTCTACGGGACGTGGTGGTTCGTCATGCTCTGGGCAATGCTGTCGGCAACAGGCGCGGCATATATCCTGAAATCCGGGATGCAGAAACGTCTCCCGGTTTTTCTTCTCCATGTATCGTTCCTCGTGATTCTGGCGGGTGCATTCACCACGTTTCTGACTTCGGAGCGGGGGAGTGTGCATCTCCGTGAGGGTGAGACTGTTACTGCATTCATGAAAGCGGACGGCACGATGGCTGACCTGGGGTTTGAGTTGGCGCTGAAGAGCTTCTCCGTGGAATGTTATCCGGGGACGGACTCGCCGATGGATTACGTCTCGCAGCTGGAGGCTGATTCCACGCCGCTGGACATTTCCATGAACAATATCGGACGGTACCGGGGCTGCAGGTTCACGCAGGCAGGATATGACAATGACATGAAGGGCACCCGACTGGGAGTCCTTTACGATCCGTGGGGAATAGCATTGACATATACCGGTTATGCGCTGCTGCTGATTTCGATGATTCTTGTCCTCTGTTCCAAGGCTTCGCAGTTGAGGTTCTGGTATCGCAAGTCATTGGGTGGCAATGCGATGAAACTGGCCGTGTTCCTGAGCTTCCTGTGCGCTCCGTTGTCCGTAGGCGCGACGCCACGCCCCGTTGACGACGATGTCGCCGACGCATTCGGGAACATCGCCGTTCTTTACGGCGGCCGCGTGTGCCCGGTCAGTACAGTGGCCAATGATTTCGTCACCAAGCTCTCCGGCAAGGCCGGGTGGAACGGATACGGTTCAATGCGGATCTTCGCCGGCTGGACTTTCCGGCCATCGGACTGGGAGCGGGAACCGATGATTCTCATCAAGGATAAGGTTGCACGCAAAGTTCTGGGCATCAACGGCAAATGGGCTTCGTACGATGACTTCTGGAACAGTCTCAATGTTTATAAACTAAAGACTCCTCTGGAGAAGGCTTACAAGGAAGGTGATGCGGCGATGGTGAAACATCTGCGTGATGCCGATGAAAAATTCAATATCATCCGCATGTTCTATAACGGGGAACTTCTCCGGATGTTTCCATATACCTCGCCGGACGGAAAGATGACATGGGTGGCTCCGGGGCAGAAAGACATTGACCTGATGCTCCCGGAGAAGGAGTGGAATTTCGTGCGCAGGTCAATGGATTATCTGACGGAGAGCGTCCAGGCGGGCAATGACAAAATCGTGGACTATCAGCGGTTGCGAGCATCCGCAGTGATGCCGTCCGCATGGCGTCTGCGGTGCGAAACCGTATATGGTTATCTTAATTCAATGCGCTGGCCTGTAATGCTTTATCTGACATTGTCGCTGCTTCTTGCGATATGCTTCTCGCTCGCTATGGCCGACGGCCGCGACAGGCTTGCGGGCTACGCAATCATCGGGACAATGCTGGTCCACCTGACCCTTCTCCTGGCGCTGCGGTGGATTGTTTCCGGCCATGTTCCGCTTTCCAGCGGGTTCGAGACAATGCAGTTTCTCGCTTGGTCGATTCTGTTGTTCACTCTGCTGGTACTCAACAAGTTCCCTATCATAATGGGCTTCGCCCCGCTGCTCGCGTCTTTCGCGATGCTCGTGGCAATGATAGGCAGCGGGAGTCCACGCGTCACGCCGTTGATGCCGGTTCTGCAGTCACCGCTTCTGTCTGTGCATGTGATGGTGATAATGTTTTCGTATGCATTGTTTGCCCTGATGATGCTTATAGGTGTCCAGGGGCTTGTCATGCATTGGAAAGGTGACGCCGTAAGGGAAGAGTCGTTCGCGGCGCTTTCGCATACATTGCTTTATCCTGCAGTCTTTTTGCTGACTGTCGGAATATTTGTGGGTGCGGTCTGGGCCAATGTCTCCTGGGGCTGTTACTGGAGCTGGGACCCGAAGGAGGTCTGGGCGTTGATAACGATGTTCGTCTACATGGCACCGCTGCATTCGTCGTCGCTGAAGTCTTTCCGGAAACCGACTTTTTTCCATGTGTATTGCATCGTGGCTTTTCTGAGTGTCCTGATGACGTATTTCGGTGTGAACTTCTTTCTTGGCGGAATGCACAGCTATGCATAGATTTTTCGATGTTTTTTTTCGTTTGGCTGTTTGTTTTCAAAAATGGAATACCTATATTTGTAATGCCGATAAATTATTGCTTGGTTCGAGGGCAGAGATTATGTCGACACTAGTTTCTTCTAAAAAAATCAGTTTGGCACGATTAATGCAATATGAAGAATCAAGTGAATAATATTATTGGTTGGTTATTATAATGGTTAGTTAGTAGTGTTTAGTTATGGTATCGCGTTGTACTGCCAGATGAGAAATCTCGCCAAGACGCAGATACGAATCTACAAGATGTCGCTCAAGTTCTTGGGCGACATCTTCGTTTTCATACCCCAGGAAGCATAAAAAAGGTGACCTCACGCAGAGGCCACCCTTAAAGATATTAAGTTATGTATTACTTCTTGGGAGTGAATACGACATCCAGGTTGTCAGGATTGTCGAACATTCTGTTCACGAAGTCCTGGATATCTGCAGGAGTCATATTCTTGATGATATCCTCGAAATCTTTCGGGTCATTGTTGTTTATATCATAGATATAATATGTGGTAATGACTGAAAGCCAGTATGAGTTGTGAGGCTTGGACTGGTCGAAGTCCTTCAGCATCTTCTTGGTAATCTTGCTGATTTCCTCTTCGGTGACACCGCTCTTCTTGATCTTCTCGATTTCGGCGTAGATTAGCGATTTGAGATGCTCAGCCTTGTCAGGATCGCAGTTGAAGGTCATTGTCATGGTGTAAACCTGCTCAGGCCTCTTGGTAGCCTCGCTGCTTACGCTTACGCCATAGGTGCCGCCTTCCTTCTCACGGATATTCTCGGTGTAGCGGAGGTCAAGGATGCCCCTCAGCACGTTGTTGCAGTACATGTCGTGCAGGTTGTAAGGCATTTGCTTGCGGAAGCTGGTCACTACGATCGACTTAGGAGTTTCCATCTTGACTGGAATCACCTTCTTCACGATGCCCTTCGGAGCTCTTACGCCAGTGTCTGTCCACTCTTCTCTTTCCTTTGATGTAGGCAGAGAACCGAGATACTTCTCCACAAGCGGTTTCAGTTCCTTGGCATCCACATTACCTACGATGAAGAATGTGAAGTCAGCTGCGTTGCCGAATCTCTCCTTGTATATCTTGTTCATCTTCTCCATGTCGAGGCTCTCCAGGTACTTGCGGCTAAGTGGCTGTGTACGAGGGCTGTAATTGGATGTGATGAAGTCGATGGAATCCTGGATAATCTTGTTAGGGCTCTTGGCGAGCTTGTCCACAGTAGCAAGATTCTGGTTCAGGATTGACTCGAATTTCTCCTTGTCCATACGTGGGGATGTGAAGCGCAGATACAGCAGCTGGAACATTGTCTCCAGGTCCTGAGGAGTAGAGCTTGCCGTCACCACCTCGTTGTCAGAACCTATGGAAGTTGAGCATGAAACCATCTTGCCGGCAAGGGCTTTTTTCAATGCGATGGTGTTGAATTCGCCTACGCCGTAAGCATTGGTAAATACCGCTGCATTCTCTGCGTTAGGGAGATCTTTTACACCATAGAGGGCGGTTCCGCCGTCGCTGTGTGCATACAGAGAGATGCTTTCCTTCTCGTAATCGGCTTTTCTGTAAACGACTTTGATGCCATTTTCCAGAATCCACTCCTCAGCATCGAAGAGTTCTACCGGTACGACTTCCTTGATCTTGGAACCCTTCAGTTCATCTTCATTGACCAGATCCTGTCCGATGAACTCATCCTCGAACGGAAGGATGGAACTGTCACCCTCTACTACGCTGATGATGCCGCGGACCTCATCTTCAGTCAGATGAGTAACGTCATCCGGTCCGGTAATGATTGCCACCTGGTTCTTCTTGGTGAACCAAGGCTGTGCATAATCCATGATTTCCTTTACGGTAATCTTAGGGATGGTCTTGGTAGCGTAGTCATAGTAGACCTCGTACTCGAACAGAGGCTCTCCCAGCAGGAAATTGTCCTTGATGTCGCTTACGAATGACTCGTTTCTGAACTTGTCACGCTGTTTGTATGAAGTCTCCATTGCAGAAAGGAGGTTTGCCTTCACTCTTTCCAGCTCGCTGTCCGAGAAACCGAATCTCTTTACCCTCTCGTTCTCGGTCAGGATTGTTTTCAATGCCTCGGTTTCCTCGTTAGGCTTCGCTGTAGCCGAGCAGGAATATGCGGCATAATTTCTTACCAATCCGCCATAGCTGATGGAACCTCCGAGATAAGGAGGGTTGCTCTGCTGCATGATTTCTGACAGACGGTTGGCAATCATTGAATTGAAGAAGCTTGAGAGCAGGCCTTCCCTGAGGTAGGAGAATTTGTCCTTGTCGGTTCTCTTGTTAGGGAGGATGGTCAAAATCTGCACATTAGACGCGGTAGACTCCTTGTCGGTACCGAGAGCATAGTACATCTCGTCATGCTCCGGGATTTCATACTCGATTCTTTCCTTAGGATTTTCTACGGCAGGGATAGGCTCGAACATTGTCTTGATTTTCTCCACAGTAGCCTCTGCATCTACATCACCTACCACCACAATAGCTTGAAGGTCAGTACGATACCAGTCGTGATAGAAATCGCGGAGGGTCTGCGGCTCGAATGTGTTGATGATGTTGTAGTCACCGATCACATCGCGCTTCGCATACTGGGAATCCTTGTAAATGATAGGATTGATCTGGAGACCGATTCTGAAGCTAGGATTTCGTCTGGTTCTCCACTCCTCTGAAATGACTCCTCTTTCGGCGTCAATCTCATCCTTGTCCAATGTCAGGTAGTGTGACCAGTCATGGAGTACCATGAGGCAGGTGTCCACCAAAGTCACATCAGTAGTAGGAACGGCGCTGATGTTATATACAGTCTCGTTCTGTGCAGTGTAGGCATTGATGTTGCCTCCGAAAGAAACACCGTGGCGCTGCAGGGTCTCGATGATTCCCTTGTCAGGGAAGTTCTCGGTTCCCTGGAATGCCATGTGCTCCAGGAAGTGGGCGAGACCGTTCTGGTCATCGTTTTCCAGAATTGCACCGACATTCTGAATGATGTAGAAGCTGGCCCTGTCTTTAGGTTCCTCATTGTGTCTCACATAATAGGTCAACCCGTTGGATAACTTGCCTGTCAGCACTTTATCCGAAGCAGGAATCTGCTTGTTGTCTCTGTTACAGCCTGTCAACGCCAAGGCTATGAACAAGACGGGGAGTAAAAACTTTTTCATAATTATCTTCTTTTTCTTCTTATTAGAACCACTAAGCTTGAAATTAGTATTATCGCAGGAATCAGCCATTTGTAGATGAGGTTCATCCAAGGCAATACCTCGTGAGAAGCTGTGTACTTGTTGTCAGGAGCCGGCTCTCTACCGATGTTGATAGGGTATTTGCCCAATGTCATGCTGTACATGAACTCCCTGAAATAGTTGAAGTTGGCAGCAGCGACACCGGCCCTGTTGGCATTCAACTCCTTAGGCGAGAACATATCGGAATCACCTGTTACAATGATGATCTGATCCTTGCCCTTTACATTTCTGGAAGCCACGGATGCTACAGTGTATTGTTTTTCCACCTCACCGGCTTCCGGATTCAGGACTGATTTCTCATTGGCGAAATCGCGGGTTTTGGTTTCGAGCCATACACCCTTTTCGTTTGTAACCATGATATCGTCAATATGGAAGCCATTGGTCTGGGGCAATCTCTCGATAGCGCATGCAGATGACATCGTCGCCTTGTAGCCGCTTTCTCCCAGAGCTGCGAATGAAGGGCTCATCGCCTCGCTGGTACGGATGTTGGCAAGAATCAGGTCGTCCGCATACAGGTCGTCAGGAGAAACCAGCAGGTTGTCCGCATACTTCAGGCCGAGCGGCTCTATGAGAGGATTCATGTTCTTCTGACGGCGAGGTTCTCCCAATATAAGAACATTGCCGCCTCTGTCAATGAACTTCTTGTAGTTTTCCAGTTCTTGCTCTGTATATGGAGTCTTCACATCGGAAATTACCAGGAAGTCCACGTCGATAGGAACAGGTTTCTCAAGACTTATCTCCCTAGGTGCAAATCCCTGATTGATAAGTGCGTTACGTCCCACCCTATGTGTTGCCAGCAGACCGTATCCTTTGTCGCCATTGTCATTCATGCTCCTTTCTCCATGACCGGTAACGAATGCCGGTACGGCAGGTCTGTCGACCAATGTCTTCATTGCTACGGTGATTTCCGTCTCGCTAGGATGGATATGGCTGTCATCATAAATTCTCAAGATAGCCTTGCGCCCGTTGTCTCTGCTGAGGACGCGCACAAGTCTGCCGCCTTCTGCACGGATGTCATCCATTGCCCATACCTGCTCCTGAGGCATGTAGGTGGTAGTGTCCTGACGGCTCCAGCGGTAGATGTCATGAACGAGTTCGTAAGGAGTCTTATCCTTGTAGTCATCCCTTTCATACCTGTAGTTGCTGTAATATTTGCCGTAGTAATAGACATATTTCTGCTTGATGTCCGGTTTGAAACGCAGGTATTTCTCGAAACGCGCAAGGTCGCGGTTCTTGTTGCTCGGCTCTGCGTAGAACCAGGTCTCATCCAGAACGTTGGCATAGGTGGTAATGGTAAGACCGTCAGTGATCTTCGACATTACATCCTGGCTGTATTCTGTCAATGTGTTGCTCTTGGCCTGTGTAGCATCATAGTATTTGATGAACTTAGGACGTGAACTGAGGATTCCCAATCCGAATACGATGACAAACACTATGGCATAGTTGAGGGTTGTCTTCCAAATAGGAAGTTTCAGTCTTTGTCCTCTCAGCTTGATGATTGACATTGAAAGGAAAAGGAAAATCACCAGAATGAAATACAGGACTTCCCTTGTGCAGATCATACCGTCGAGGAAGACCTTTGAACGTCCGGAAATGGACAGCCAGAAAGTGATGTCGCGGACGAAATCATATTCCTGTCCGACATTGCCGATAAAGTTCAATACTGCCAGGACAATGAGTGTGCTGATGACGGCAACTACCTGATACTGAGTAATGGTCGACAGGAAGAGACCGATAGCTGAATATGCGCAGATGGTCAGGTACACGCCCAGTGCGGCTACCGCCATCATCATTATGTCAGCACTCTCCACATACATTCCCATAAAGATGGTAGGGAGGCACATCACGAATACCAGAATCAGACCATAAACCATGGTGGAAAGATACTTTCCGACGATGATCTGGGTGTTGGAAACCGGTGAAGAGTACAAAAGTTTGATGGAGCCTGTGCTGTATTCACGGCTCATCAGTCCCATGGTCAGAAGAGGAATGTACAGATAAAGGTTGTTCAACATCTGTACGAAAAGTCCCCTCATGCCGCTGATTATCCTTGCTGTGGCATCGTATACCGGATAACCGATTTCCTGATATCTCAATGCCTCAGAATACAATCCGCAGAAAGATGCTCCTACCTGAACCGCGAAAACCAAAAGTATAAGCCATGCGATAGGCGAGTAGAAAAATACTTTCAGTTCTGTTTTCAATATTCTTAATGTAGATCTCATACTATTTAAATGATTTACCAGACAATTTTGCAAATACCTTGTCCAATGATTCCTTTTCGAGGAAAATCTCTCTCAACTGCCAGCCGTTTTCGCAGGATGCCTTGACCACTCTGCTGACTATGCTGTCATCACCGACGAAATGAAGACGTATGCGGGTACGTGTAAGTCTCTCGACTCTCTCGATGCCCTCAATCTTCATGAATTCTTCATCTGACGGTGCATTGTGCATGATGGTGGTAAGAGCGGAAGGATCCATATAAGCGTTGAACTCCTCCAGCGTTCCCTTGAAGACCATGTTGCCATGCTCGATCATCATGATATAGTCACAGATAGCCTGCACTTCCGAAAGGATATGTGTGGAAATGAGCACTGCCCTGTCTTCCGCAATTTCCCTGATCAGACCTCTGATTTCAATGATCTGGTTAGGGTCAAGACCGTTGGTCGGTTCGTCCAGGATGACGAACAAAGGTTCATGGATGATAGCCTGGGCTATACCCACTCTCTGCTGATAACCACCGGAAAGGTTGGAAATCTGACGATTACGGAAATGAGTGATCTGGCATTTCTCCATGACTTTTTCCACGGCTCCCTGAATCTTGTCTTTCGGCATCAGCCTCAAGTCTGCGCAATGATACAGGTATTCTTCCACCGTCATCTCCACGTGCAGCGGAGCTTTCTGCGGAAGGAATTTCTTCGCCTCGATCGGATTTTTCCTCAAATCAATGCCATTGATGAAAACGTCACCTTGGGTCTGTGTCAAAACATTGCAGATGATGTTCATCGTCGTGGACTTACCTGCTCCATTCGAGCCCAAGAGCCCGAAAACGCCATTCTTTTCTATTTCGAAGTTGATATCCTTGATCGCCCAGTTGACCGTATATCTATGGGAGAGGTTCTTGACTTCTACTATCTTATGTTCCATAATCTCTTATTTTCTTTGTCTTCTTACAATAAGTGTCACACCTGTAAACATCAGACCCAATGGGAGAACGCCCAGGAATATAATCTTCAGCCACATGGAGAAGCCGACAGGCAATGTGGTCTTGTGGTCCAATGTTTCAACTCTCTCTGCTACGATAGGGAACTTGTCCCCGGAGAACCATCTGAATGGACCCTTTACCATCGTATAGTTGGACGAACTGATGCCTGAGTGCTCTGTGCTGAGCTCTTCATTAGATATAAAGTCAGCATCACCGGAAATGGCGATTTTCTGTTCTTTACCATTGATCTGTCTGCTCAAAGTCACGAAGGTAGAATAAACTCCCTGTTTTTCACCGGCCTTTTCATTGCATACGAATTCTCCATCCACGAAGTCGGTAGTTTCATATTCAACCCACGCTTTGTCTGTAGTTTCGAGCATTGACTTAACCTCGAAATTCTTGGCGCCGGAGTAATCGATTGCCAATGCAGTCGGCATAAGGACGCAGTAATCCCAATCTGCCACGCTCTTGTATATCGGGCTCGTTTCCAGAGCAGCTTCCGTGAAGTCTACAGGTACGAATGTAGGAGAGATATACTGATTTTCCTGCACTACCAGGCCACCGTAGTACTTCACGCCGAGATAATTGACCACCGGTTCGAGATATTGTCCACGTTTGTAGTTCGACAGGATATAAAGGTCTCCGCCTTTGTCAATGTAGGAGTAGATGTTGTCCAATGCGGTCTTCGACAGCGGTTCGTTTATATCTGTAATGACCAGGACATCAGTACCTTCGAAATCTGCGGCATTGTCGAGGTCGAGTTTTTTCACATCGAATCCCATGTTGAAAAGAGAATGCCTGAACCATTTGTCATAGCCGACCAGATAATATCCGCGCGCACCATAGTTGTCAAGAGCTCTCGCACCATATCCGTCGACAAACGCTACCATCGGGCTTTTCGATACGAACTTGTTGAATACGATGGACATTTCCTCCTCGTTCGGCAGTTTCTGGTTATCATTGAACAGCCTCATTATTTCTTTGTGCCCGTGCTCGTCTTCGACGACCCTCAGACATCTGTATTTTTCAGGTTTCAGGTCAATGATCTCGTCAATCTGTTCTTTGTTGAGGAATAATTTCATATTCACATTGTGCACCTTGCACAGCTCCTCTGCCCTCTCTTCCCATGTCATGTCAGGATACTGTTCCTCCAATGACTCGTTCTCGCAAGGAGCATAGTAGTATACATATTTCAGCTCAGTGTCAGGCTTGAATCTGACATACTTCTCCAGTCGCTCCTTGTCATAGTTCTTGTTGTATGGATGAAACCAGAAGAAGGAATCGTCCAACAGGTTCACGTATGTGGTTATGGTCAACTTGTCCTTTATGCTCTTCATTATCTCCTGACTCTCCTTGCAGAGTGTATTGCTCTGGGTGTAGGTGGCGTCATAGTAATATTTCAGTTTAGGGAATGTAGTGACATATCCGCATGTCAGACAGATGACGATGATGAGACAGTATTTGAATACTTTCTCCTTCATGCTCATGATGCTCTTTTCCGTATTGAGCTTGAAGATGGAAAGTGACAGGAACAGGGCGATGACAATTATGAAGTATAAGAAGTCCTGGCTGGAGAACATTCCGCTCAAGAAACTTCTTGTCTTTCCTGAAAGGTCAAGCCAGTATGTGATATCCCTTATGAAATCACTCTGACGACCGATATCGCTCACGTTGTTAAGGAAAGCGAGCGCTGCCAATGTGCCGATGGCTGCAACTACCTGGTATTTGGTGAGTGATGAGAAGAAAATACCGATTGCAGAATATGCCAGAATCAGCAGATACAGTCCCAACAATGCCACAACCACTATTTTGTAGTCGAAATGTGGGGTGAAAATGTGGGTAAAGACAGAGAAGAGAACGATGATTCCGATTAATACTCCGCCGTATACGACCATTGACAAGAACTTTCCCAGAATGATGGAAGAATTCTTGATAGGAGAAGAATAGAGCAATTTGATGGAACCGCTCGCGTATTCTCTACTCATGAGTCCCATTGTCACGAGTGGTATATACAAATAGATGTACCTCTGGATGCCCGGCATGATGCTGGACATCGACTTTCCGAAGATTTGCTGGGATACGCTCCACGCTTCGCGTCCGAGGTCCATGGAATCCAATATTCCGCCGAGGACCGACACGAAGCTATAACCCACCTGTACTGCAAAGACAAGCAGCAACAGCCATGCGACAGGAGAATAGAACATCGTATTCAATTCGATTTTCGCTATTCTCATCGTCTGATTGAAATTATTGAACTTTCTCATACTGCTTATTTTTTGCTTTACCGGACAGCTGTGCGAAAATCTCGCTCAATGAAGCCCTTTCCACATAAATATTTTTCAGATTCCAATTCTGCTTTACACTCTCCTGGATATATTTTTCAGTAATGGAGATATCATCTTTCAGGAATATCCTGTAGCTGCCGTCTTCCAGTGCTTCGATACCGTTATTCTCGGTAAGGTTTTCCAGAACTTCCTTGGAAGGAGAGTTTGCGAATTCCACGATGAAACTCTCGGGAGCGACGTAGTTGTCGAATTCTTCCATTGTGCCGGAGAATACAAGTTTTCCGCTTTCGATCATGTAGATGTTGTCACAGATGGCCTGAACCTCCGAAAGGATGTGCGTGGACAGCAGGACTGCATGATGCTTTGCAATGTCCCTGATAAGATTACGGATATCCACGATCTGGTTAGGGTCCAATCCGTTGGTAGGCTCGTCCAGTACGACGAACTGGGGATTATGGACGATGGCCTGGGCAATGCCGACTCTCTGCTGGTAACCTCCGGAAAGATTCTTTATCAATCTGTCTCTGAAATGAGTAATGGAGCATTTTTCCAATGCCACGTCTACAGCCTCGTCGACTTTGTCTGGCTCTACCAGTCTGAGGAAAGCCGCATGCCTGAGGTATTCACCTACTGTCAGGTCTGTATAAAGAGGCGGTTGCTGAGGCAGAAAGCCTATGTTTTTCTTGGCTTCTACCGGATTTTCGCGGAGATTTACGCCATTGATGAAAACATCTCCCTGCGTCTGGTTCAGAACGCCGCAGATGATGTTCATGGTGGTGGATTTTCCCGCACCGTTCGATCCGAGAAGCCCCGTCACCCCTTTCTCATTTATTTCGAAACTTACATCCTTTACAGCCCATTGGACGCTGTACCGGTGTGATAAGTTCTTTACGGAAACTATTGATTTTTCCATATACTGTTGTTAGTTATTATTTTTAAAGTTTCTAACCTGTTATTGCCCTCTTCAAGACAGCAGAAGAGGGAGACTAATAAAGCCTCCCTTGTCTTCGAGATGCAGAACGTTAGTAGTTCCACATGTTGTTGTTCTTGAATTTGATGTCCACAATCTTACCGACTTTCTCAGGTGACCGATAGATAAGTTTGTGTTCATCCTTGATGTTCTTTGCAGCAACTGCGCCCAGAACGAAGAAACTTCCGTCCTCCAGTCCCACTGCCAAATGCACATTTCTACCGGATCCGTAATCCATAGCTGTAATCTTACTGTCGAAGTGATAATAAAGTTCAGCTCCGGACTTGTTTACGAGATCCAGCATGTAAAGGTCCTGACCGACTGCGAAGAAAGCATATTCAGTAGGGTTATATGTCGGGAATGCGCATACGGACGGAGTTTCAGGCAGCCCTGTAAGTTCAAACTTTTCGATGGACGTTATTCCCGGTATATCGTCTGTCCATTTTTTTGTCAGGTCAAATTTCTGTATGTACAATTTATTGTCTTCAATCTTTTTAAGAACTTCGAAGAATCCATAGTAGGAACTTGAGCCTGCTCCTGTAGATCCACATTGGCTTATGTGAAGCAAGTCATATCCGCTGTGATCATTGAGTGGAACGATGTCCCCAGTATTTAAATCTTCAGGTACCGTTATAGGAACTATACAAGCTGCTCCTTCGGTCGGTGTGTAATAGTCGTCGCTGCCGTCTTTAAGGTAAAGAAGTCTCTTGTTATTTCCATCGTATACTACCTGATGGCCGATACGGTTAGGGGCATAATAGCCTCGGCAAACCCGGCACTGTTCCAGAGCTTCTTTTTCTTCTCTGACTTTCAATGGCACCGGAAGGAAATATTCTGAATTATAGACAGAAGAGGAAAGTTTCAGCCTTGAGTATAATTTGCCGTCCTGGTCGCAAACCACGTCGGTAAATTGGAGGAATGATCCGGGATAAAGAACCGTATTGGCAGCAGGATAGTTCTTTCCCATGAAAGCATCTTTCATGTCTATCTCTTTAGTGAATCCGGTTCCTTCCAGATCCACGGCACCGCTTTTCTGGAACACACATATATTGCCTATGACGTTTTCACCCCAGTCAACACCTTCCCTCCAATGCTCCTGGAGAGCTATCGGGCCGCTTCCCAGTTCACCTGTGAAGACATTTGGAATGAAACGCTCTTTTTCGTAGTAATACTGGTCGCTGCCTTCCGGCTGCTTGTCGGAATCCTGGTCTACAATTTCAGTTACGGACAAGAACGACAGTTTGGACTTGCCACCATCGTCGGACAATATCATCCATGAGTCGTCGTTCGTATACACTCCCGTTACGGTTACGGAAGTCTTGTTCATATAGACAACATCTGTTTTCTTGTCTTTCACTTCAATGACCAAATCATTGCGGTCCATGGCTTCGTTCATCTGGCTTTTGAAGGTCATGGTGTTCCACTCCGGCTTGGTCTCACCATTCAGGAACCATGTGAATTCATAATTGCCTGCATTGTTCGTCACGAAATCCGGATATGTAGGCGTCAATTCCAGGACGTCTCCTTGAGTGACATTGTAAAAACTCTTTTCGAATTTGATTTCGACTCTGTTGATATCTGTATAATCGTAATTTCCGGTGTCCTTGTAGCAGCCTGAAGCCATAGCCACGGAAAGGAATAGACAGATTATATTGATTTTTTTCATATCGTCTGCAAAACTTTAGTGATTAATATATAGGAATATCCATTTCCTGTCCGTCATCCTCTGTGATACCGTTCTTCTCGATATAATCCTTGGCGTTGAGGGCAACCATCCTGATTTCGGCACTTGACAATCCTTCGATTGTGGTGAAGCCAGGATTGGCTTTGATTATCGTTTCATATTTTTTATAGGAATACTCTCCGAAGAAAGCACCCGTTATGGTATTGTCCCACCAAAGAGGTTTCGATATCTTGTTGTTGAACCGGAACTGGATATCAGTATATGAGTCCGTCGGATTGTTGAATGCGACTTTCAAGTCGTGGCTGTCCACCAAGCGCAACTTGAGGACCTTTTCGTCTCCTTCCTTAATCTTGTTCTTGTATACTGTAATCGGAAAGACCTCCTCCAACTGTCCTTTCCTGAATACGAACTTTTCAGGCAAAGAATACTGGTCCGGTGTAGCAGTTGTTCCGTCTTCGACTATCTGTACTTCATATGTAAGGTCTTTCTCCGGTACTTGTCCGACAAGTCCCAAATAATAGTCCTGCGTAAACTCGGTTGCTCCATAGTGATGTGAAAATGACATCATTGAGGTATCTACTCTCACGCTCTTACCATCTTTGTCTTTGATATAGCGCTTGAAATAGACATATCTTTCAGAACCCGAGAATACTTCCACTTCCTGTTTGGCGCAGCTTTGTGCAATTGCGAAAGCAGCAGCCGCCAGGGATATTATCATTGAAAATTTTGTTCTGTTCATAGTAGCAAGTTTAATTGATTTTTTCTGACTGTGGAATCGGAATAATGAAATTTTCAGGGTTCATCTTCTTTGTGAGAAGGGTATTGTATTTCTTGAAATAATAGAAGGTGTGGCCTTCATTGCAATACTCTTTGCGGACTTCCATGAACAATTGCTTCTTGAAAGATTCCATGTCAGTGATTCCCAAATTCATCTTTTTGCAGTTCCTTCCTTCTCTTATGAGATTCAGGTAATAATTGGCTCCATCTGTTTCGCTGAAATTGCCTTCATTAGCTTTGGCTTCTGCCATGATGAAGTGCATTTCGCTGAGACGTATAATCGGCAACATGTCTGCGACCATTTTGGCTCTCTCATTGCCGTTATCCAGTTTGATGTATTTCAATGGCGCATATCCGGTTTGACCGAACCTGGTGTTTTTCGTCATAAGATACACCAACCGGTTGTCTCCGGCGTCCGCTTCAGGTGTCCCTTCGAACTGAACCACCTTTGCGTCCAGGTTGAAGTAATCATTTGAGGAAGCGGTGGCGTGTATCTCATAGTTCTCGGTCATTTTGATGTCTGACAGACAGAACATGAGGTCGGATGAGAACTTCCTGTCATTTTTCATCTGAATACCGGATGAATATGCCAGGGCTTTGTAGTCATTTGTCTCGTCGTAAACGAAATCTGCTGCTTCATTAGCCAGTTCGAATGCCTTGTCATACTTGCCCCAGTAGCTGTAGACCCTTGCCAACAGGCCGGTAACGGCCATTATGTTGATTCTGTAGCCTCTGTACTCGTAGAAGGCTCCTGCATTGGTTCCTCCTGTGGATAGCGAGAATCTGCCGAAACTGCTCAACCGGGCGCGTCTGGTCTCATCGAGAGTGTCGAATGTGTTTATAAGTTCTTTAGCTTCTGTCAAATCTCTTGCAACCTTGGTCAAGATGTTCTCCACGCTCTCATTTGCCTGACCTCCATAATAAGGGAAGGTCTCCAAGTATGGAATGTATGGCTTGTCGTCAGCTACGGCCGGTGCCGGAGCGAAAAGTCTCAACATGTCGAAGTGCAACAAAGCCCTTACTGCCAGTGCCTCGCCTTTGATAAGATTCATCTCTTCCTGGCCGTATTCGAAGTCGCCGGGAGTCAGGTTGTCGATGTTCTTGATGATGTTGTTGGCGTTGGCGATTGTGAAATAGGCCTTTTTCCAAATGCTCTCGATTTTGTTCTGTACCTTTTCTTTGGTGTAGTCATACTTCAGCAGCGGATAGTAATCCGAGTAATTTGACAAGCCTTTGATATATACGCCGGATTTTGCTCCGTCCACATAATTTTGGGACAAAACTTCTACGAAGCCGTAGGACAATTCCCTTCCGTAAAGTTCGGAATCGCTCATTGAGTTGTAAAGGCCGTTTATGGCGTTGTGGAAACCTTCAGCTTCGGAGAAAAGTTCTTCCTCTACGACAGTGTCCGCAGGTGTGATGTCCAACCACGAGCATGAAGTTGACATCAGGGCCAGTACAGCGAATATGCTATATATTTTCTTCATTGGATTCATATTTTATAATGTAAACTTGACAGAGAAATTCACGGTTCTCGCGTAAGGATAAGAAAGACCTCTCTCCATCTTGATTGTCTGAAGGTGGAATATGTCATTCATACCTACTGTAAATCTCATCGTACTGAAATGTATTCTTTTCAAGAGGTCTCTAGGCATTTCGTATGCCAACTCGACAGAGCTCAATGAAAGTGCGTTGTAGTCCTGCACGAAACGGGATGTCGGTTTCGTGAAGTTGGTGATAGACCTGTCGGTAGAGATTTTCTTGTATTTCGCAACATCGCCAGGTTTCATCCATCTGTCTTCCATAACTCTTCTGTCTACGTTGGATGCATATACGTTCACATTCTCCACCTTGTCGACGAGAGTCTGGTTGTATCTCTGGGCTCCGAACTCGTACATGAAGGAAGCATAGAGGCTGAACTGCTTGTAAGTGAGGTTGAATCCGAAAGAACCCTGTGCCTTAGGCTCGGTAGTGCCGAGTACGACCTGGTCGGAAGCATCCCATTTGTTCACAATGTTGCCTGTGCGGCTCAGGAAAACCTCTTCTCCGTCCACAGGGTTGATGCCCAATGACCTTACGCCATAGATGGAGTTCAATGAACCTCCCTCCACATACTGAAGGAACGGCATTGTCTGCATAGCCTTGTCAGGATCGTTGTATGCCAGATTCTGACGGTACATGGCGATGACTTTCTCGTTGTAGGCCTTCATTGAGTTGGAAATCTTCTCGATGCGGTTCTTGTTGTGAGCCAGGTTGAGGTTCATGACGAGGTTCCAGTCTCTGGTCCTGACAGGATTGATTCGCAAATCCAATTCGAATCCCTTGTTGGAGATTTCACCCACATTGTCCTTGTAAGATGAGAAGCCGGCAGATGACGGCAATGTCACTGAAGTGATCAGGTCCACAGTTCTCTTGTTGTAGTAAGAACCTCTTGCATATACGAGGTCATCCCACAAGCCCAATTCCAGACCGACATCTGTAGTGTTGGTGGTTTCCCATTTGAGCTGGGTGTTTCCGAGTGCCTGGAGGACTGCACCATAACCGGTCTTGTACCATTCGTCCGAAAGGATGACGTAAGAAGACCTTGCATCGTATGCAGGGAAGTTGGCCTTACCTGTCTGACCGAAAGAACCTCTGAGTTTCAAGCGGTTGATCCAGCTGACATCCTCCATGAAGCCGTATTTGTGGATATTGATACCCAGACCGCCTGACCAGAACGGAGCGAATCTCTGATCTGTTCCGAATGCGGAAGAACCGTCAAGACGGAAAGAAGCGTCGAGGAGGTATGTGTCGTCGTAAGCGTAGTTTACAGATGCGAGCACGCCGAGCATTCTCTTGGTATCTTCATAGAATGTTCCTTTCTGATATACTTCCTTGGCGTACATCGGTGAAGACAGGATACCTGACGGGAATCCGACGTATGTCAGATAGTTGGATGTCGAATTGTCCTCCCTGAGGTTGAATCCGGCGAGTGCGTTGATCGCGTGCTTGCCCAACCTTGTGTTGTAAGACAATGTGGTGGACAGGTCTACCGTATAGCCATCGTTGTTGTTGATGTTATATGTACCTGACGAAATGTTGCTGCTGGAAAGAGGGAAGATGTTTCCGGACTGCTTCGAAAGCGGGTCGTAGAAAGTATCCGACTTGCTGATTGTCTTGGTCAAGCTCAGCTGTCCCTTGAAGAGCAGTGAAGGAATGATATGCCAGTTTACGGACAAGTTGTTCATGAGCTCCTCTCTCTTCTGCTTCTGGAAGTTGTGCAATGTCGCCTCGTACATAGGGTTTTCCTTGTTGCTGGCTGTGCCGGAACCCCAATAGCGCAGGGTCTGGAGAACCTTTCCGTTCTCATCCGCGAATTTGTCGTAAGGAAGCTGCGATGTGAACTTGGAGAAGCTTCCGTATGGAGAATCAGCGGAATTGGTCTGTGTATATGAGAAATAGTTCTTGATATTCACAGACTTGTAGTTGTACTGGATATAGGCTCCTGCACCGATGTTGTCTCTCTTGGAACCTTTCATCACACCATCCTGGTTGGAATACTTCATGTCGATTCCGAAACGGAGAGAGTTGCTTCCGCCGTCGATATACAAACTGTGGTTGTGGTTGAATACTGTCCTGAGCGGCTTCGCCATCCAGTAAGTGTTCACGCCTTCTTTCACATTTGCAAGTTTCTCGTAATACTCTTTCTTCAATGTGTATTCGCTGGTGTAACCATCACCGGTGGCTACGTCATAGAAACCTACCATTCTCTCAAGTTCCAGTTTTTCAGCGGCATTGAGCAGATTGTAGTCGCTCAGGTCAGGAGCTGTTACGGAACCTGTAAAGTTATATGAGACATTCAGTTTACCTGGTTTAGGAGTAACTGTGGTGATGACAACCACGCCGTTGGCTGCCCTGGAACCATAAATGGCGGTAGCGGCAGCATCTTTGAGGATGGTGATGGATTCGATACGGGTCGAAGTCATAAAGGGTAGTAGCGCTGATCTCGAATCCGTCCATAATGAAGGTCGGCAGGTTCGGATTGTCTTTCAAATTGGACTTTGAAAGGTCGCTTGCGTCGAGCTTGTCGAAATTACCCATGCCGGATTGTCCTCGGATATACATCTCCGGAACGGCATTAGGGTTGGAACCCATGAGGTTGTTGTCCACTATTCTGAATGAAGGATCGAAGGTCTGTATAGCCTTGAGGACATTGGTCTTGGAAGCCTTCATCAACTCATCGTTCTTGATGGTCACGGAGTTTCCGGTGAAGGACTCCTGCTTGATGTTCGCGAAACCGGTGACGACCACGGTAGAGATGAAATGGACATCCTCTTCCAGTGTGATGTTCAATATCTGGCTTTTCGTACAGGTTTTCTCTACCAGCTTGTAGCCGATGGATGAGAATTCCAGGACGGAGCCTTCTGCACCGGCAGCGAAAGTCAAACTATACCTTCCGGATGCGTCCGTCTCCACACCGATAGTGGTGCCTTTCACTAAGACAGCGACTCCCTGCAGCGGATTGGCCTTGATGTCCGCCACTGTTCCCGTTACGGTTATCTTGTTGTCGTCCGCATACGCCCTGTGGGAGGGAACAAGCAGCAACGAGAACATCATAACCAATGCGGAAAGACTAAAAACTAATTCTTTCTTCATATTATGAATAGTTGAAAATATAGAAGCCTGAAAGGGCTTCGGAAGTGAATAAAATTGATTCTATATTAAGATATAGCTATATTGTCCATGTAGATTTCCTATTGTTGAACCGGCATTTTTGGGCGCAAGTGTTTCCATTTTTTTAAATTTAAGTAGTTCATTAAAATTTCTAAACCCAAAAGCAAATATATAAAAAAAAAGACAAAACCAAACGGATGGGCAATAAATCTCGCTCAAAAAGCACTATCTTTGACGAAAACACTAGACCGATAAGAAGAATGGGACGATTGTACGACCTCCTGATGAAGGATTATCGCCTGAAGGAAGGCCTGAATGCCTGCATAAATTGCGGCACATGTACGGCCATATGTCCGGCGGCGGAATTCTATCGATATGATCCACGAAAGATAGTGGACATCGTCCAAAGCAAGGACGATGATGAAATCGAAAAACTGCTGAAGGGCGATACCATCTGGTATTGCGGAGAATGCATGAGCTGCATGACCCGATGCCCGCGCAAGAACGCTCCGGGGCTCGTGGTCATGGCATTGCGCAACCTCTCCATCGAACTGGGATATTTCGTCGAGTCGGAGAAGGGCCGGCAGCAGTTTCTGCTCACCAAAGATTTGTGCTCCAATATTTTGGATTATGGTTACTGCGTCTATCCGCGCCGTTTCGATTACGCGGGACATCCTGAAGCCGGTAAGGTCTGGGAATGGGAAGAACAACATCTGGATGATGTGTTCGAGCGGCTTGGCGGCAACCTCGACGGCGAAGGTCCGGGAGCCATGAGGCGCATTCCCCAGGACGACCTTGACCAGCTCAAACGCATTTTCGACGAGACCGGTGCTACCGAGCGTATGGAGAAAGTGCGTGCGGCAGGATTGAAAAAGGCAGCCGAAATGGGCTTGACCGAGGATGAATTCATCGCTAAAATTTATACTGACAGCGATTCCAAACACTTAAACAGGTAATCTCAATGATTTACGAAGGCAAACAAAAAATCTGGTCAGATTACCAGAAAGATATTCCGGACGATCACTATTTTTATGTCCGCAGTTGTATCAGACAGAGTTTTTTCCCTGCTTCCGAGGCAGCATTCCTGAAGATTACCAGGGAAGAACTGGGAAAGGATATATTTGAAACAGAGCACCATACCACGTGCGGAGGCATTGCCTATCACTCGGACACCATCCCGCAGGAAACGGCGATGACCATCATTGCCCGTCAGTTCGCATTGATGGCGAAGAACGGCTATGAGAATTACGTCTGCTCCTGCATTACCTCGTTCGGACTTTACTGCGAGACGCTGGAAACCTGGCGCGAATTCCCGGAGCTGGAGGCTAAGGTGCGCGAAAACCTCTGGAAATCGTGCAAACTGGAGTTCGCGAAGCCGAAGGTCCTCGTCCACGCCAGCGACCTCATCTACAAATACCGCAACCTCATCGCCGCGCAGGCCAAGCATAAGCTTGTCAATGTCCATACGGGCAGGCCTCTCCGCGTGGTGGAACACATCGGATGCCACTATTCGAAGATGTTCCCTTCCAAGGGAGTCGGAGGCGCGGAATACCCATATGTTCTGGTCGGAATGATAGAGGCATGGGGCGGCGAAATCATTGATTATCCGGAAAGAAGGCATTGCTGCGGCTTCGGGTTCCGTCAATATCTGGTGAAGGGAAACCGCGGATATTCATTGTCCAACACCCATAAGAAATTCGAGAGCATGGAGCCGTTCCAGCCGGATTTTATCATCACCAACTGCCCTGGATGCCCGTATTTCCTGGACAGATGGCAATATGTGATAGCAGAGTCGACGGGAAAGACCTATGGCGAAAACGGACACGGCATTCCTGTCCTCACTTACGAAGAGGTGGCGGGACTGGTGCTCGGCTATGACCCTTGGGATCTGGGTCTCCAGACTCATCAGGTGGGTCCGGAACCGCTTCTGGACAAGATGGGTATCGAATATGATCCGGCACGCAAGTATCTCGGCAAGAATGGAAAGGATATCGGCAAGCCGGGTGAGTGCATGTATTTGAAATAGCATTGAACATAATATGAAAAACAATATTCTCATTATAGGTGGAGGGCCTGCGGGCCTGGAAGCGGCATCGGGGCTCCAGAGATTGGGGTACAATGTCATATTGATCGAGAGGGAGACCAGATTGGGCGGCCATCTGGCTTCGTGGGACAGGCTGTTCCCTGACGGGGCGTCGGCTTCCGCGAAACTGAAGGAGCTGCTGGCACGCATGGACGGCGTCAAGAGCTTCACTGATACGGAAGTGCAGTCAATCAACAGGTTGGACAAGTCTTACAATGTCATCCTTTCCAACGGTATCACCGTTCTCGCGGACGCCGTGCTGGTAGCCTGCGGCTTCGACCTGTTCAAGGCGGAGAAAAAGGAAGAATACGGCTACGGCATCTATGACCATGTGATTACCAATGCCGATCTGGAGGCTTGGTTCAATGCCGGTGTAGGTTCTGATGACCGGATTGCCAATCCGAAGAGAATCGGTTTCGTGCATTGTGTCGGGTCCCGTGACGAGAAATCCGGCTGCCGGTCCTGTTCGAAAGTCTGCTGCGCCACGGCGGTCAAACAGGCGTGTGAGATGAAGCAGGCGTTCCCTGATGCGCAGGTGTATTGCTTCTACATGGATTTGCGTATGTTCGGTCGCCATTATGAGGATATGTATCTTGCCGCCCAGAAGGATTATAACATAAGATTTATCCGTGGACGTCTGGCGGAAGTGTCTGAGAATGTGGACGGTAGCCTGCTGGTGAAAGCTGAGGACACGGTAGCGGGAAAGCCATTGAAAGTAACATTGGACCTTCTGGTCCTGATGGCGGGCATGAGGCCGTCGGCTGCCGGAAAGAGGGTAGGGAAGCTGCTGGAGATGCCGATGGAAGAGGACGGCTTTTTCGCGGTCCGTGACGGAATCCTGGCCGGGCAGCGCAGCGGCTTGCCGGGCGTGTTCCTGGCAGGTGCGGCTACCGGTCCGAAGACATTGCCCGAAACTCTGGCCGAGGCGAGGGCTGCGGTCGTGGAAATCGACAGGTACCTGTCCGACGTGTTCCCTGATGTTAAAAACTATAAGACATTGCTTCGGGAAAGATGGTAGATTTCGGTTTCGGTCTGGTTCCTAGTTCCAGAATCAATCTTGACTTGTTCGACAGGGAGAAGTTCGAAAAGTTGGCGGCAATCGAGCCGGATGTGCGCAAATGCATGGCGTGCGGCAGCTGTACGGCTGTCTGTACGGCCGGAAAGTTCAGGCATACCAGCCTGCGGGAAGCCATTGAGGAACTTTACAATGCCCATCCGGACAAGGCGCTCGACCTCCTGAAGTCGTGCCAGTTGTGCGGGAAATGCACCATGGTCTGTCCAAGGGGCATCAATACCCGTCATCTCATCTTGTCCATCGCTAAAATTTACGGAACGAAATGATACCATTATATATATTGCCTTTACAGACTGCACCGGAGGTCATTGACAGAATCCCGTCGGGCTACAGCAACTTCGTGATTCCGTTCGTGGTCGGCATCAGTTTCATGCTGATATGGCTGACTGCCGGTCTCATCAGGCTGCTGGCCAAGATTCCTGCCAAGGACAGACGTCGTCTCTGGAAGTCGTTGTTCATCCCGAAGATCGCTCTGAAGAATATCAAGGACCTGTTCTGCGACTGCCTTTTCCATACGAAAATCTGGAAACGCAAGCCGCTTCTGGGCTACATGCACTCGGCGATTGCTTTCGGATGGTTCATGCTCATTGTCCTGGGACATCTCGAAGTGGCATTGTTCGTCCCGAAGCATCTGGCGTGGACTGAGGGCGGCCTGTTCTATCCGATTTTCTACCGGTTCTTCGTCTGGATCAATCCCGGTCATGTCACGCTTAGAGGCTGGTTCTTCTTTTTCCTGATGGACTTCTTCCTGCTCTATGTGCTTACCGGTGTGGGCATGGCGATTTTCAAGAGGTTCAGGTCCATTGTCCTCGGCATGCGTCATACCACGAAGCCGTCGCTGGCTGACCGCATCGCCCTGTACAGCCTTTGGCTGATTTTTCCGTTGAGGCTTCTGGCAGAGAGCTTTACGGCCGATCTCAGCGGCGGAAGTTTCCTGACTATTCCGGTGAACCATCTGTGGCATCTGATTTTCGGCGACAAACTCTTCTTCATGCCTGTCTGGTGGGCTTATTCCATCTGTCTGGGCCTGTTTTTCGCCGCAATGCCGTTCAGCCGTTACATGCATATCCTTACTGAGGTGCTGTGGATATTGCTGCGCAATGCCGGTCTCAAGCCTAGTCATCCGCGAAAGGGTGTTGCCGAGGCCGAGATTTACGCATGTTCCAGCTGTGGCCTGTGCCTGGATGCGTGCCCGATGAATGTCCAGAAGAAGAATCTCAAATATTCGTCGGTGTATTTCATCCGTTTCCTGCGTCGTCACAATGAGAAGAAAATCAATGATATAGCAGAGAAATGCCTCATGTGTGACAAGTGCCATGCGCTTTGTCCGGTAGGGGTGGATGCGCCGTCGCTCCGCAGGGCCCAGAGGTCTACCGTCAATAATTCATTGGTATACGATTATTCTTATCTGAAGTCGTGTCAATCGGAGACCATGGTGACTTCCGCTCCCGAGGTGATGTATTTTGCCGGATGTATGACACATCTTACGCCGCGAATCATAAAGTCTGTGGAGAAAGTTTTCAAGGCGGCTTCGGTGGACTATGTCTTTGCGGACAGGGACGGCGGAATCTGTTGCGGCAGACCGCTGATGCTGGCCGGCAAGACTTCTGCGGCACAGGAGACAATTGCTGCCAACAAGAAGATGATTCTGGAATCAGGTTGCCGGACATTGGTCCTCTCCTGTCCTATATGTTATAAGATTTTCAAGGAGGAGTACGGGCTGAAAGACATTGAGGTGCTGCATTATACGCAGTATATCAAGCGTCTGGTGGATGAGGGCAGATTGAAACTGAACGCCGGCGGGGAAAGCATTGTCTATCATGACCCGTGCGAACTCGGGCGCGGTTGTGGCGTCTATGCGGAGCCTCGCAATGTGCTTTCGCAGGTCGGCACGCTGGTGAAGGCCGGCAAGGAGGGTGATGAGAGTGTTTGTTGCGGCGGCAGTTTGGGCAGTCTGACGCTGGATGCGCGTGACCGTGCCAAGATTACGGAGTCGTCGCTCGCGAACCTCGTGGTGAACAAGCCGCAGACGATCGTCACTGCGTGCCCGCTCTGTCTGATGACTTTCTCGGGTCCTGCCCTCGATGCAGTCAATGCTGAAGGCAATCCGGTGAAGGTCAATGATTTCGCGGAGGTCGTTTCGCGCAGTATTTCAATATAGCACGGTAGGATCGTTCACGTGGTCGCTCGATAGAAAGTCGAAGTGCCCGTCATGGTAGGTCCAGGTATAAAGGACGCCCGTAGTGGCGTCTTTTATCGTTACGGTCTGGCGGAATACCCTGCTGGAGCGGATGTCCCGTTTCGCCGTGACCATTTCGCCCAGGCATCTCCATCCCGTTCCTGTAAATCCGAACACATATATGGCGAGACCGTCTCCTGATGCGGACCTTGCGCCTATCACCAGTTCGGGCTGTCCGTCGTCGGTAAAGTCGTGCGGACCGACTGCATATTCATTGGTTTTCAATTCATTGGCACCGTTGAACCCGATTTTCGGGTAGGTCGCGGATGTCGGCATGTTGGGCTTTCCGTCAATGAAAAGGATGCTGCGTTTTCCCGCCGCGTCTTCCACGGCCGTGACTGTGCTGCTGTTGTAGTAGAATGTCATCACCTTGAATGACTTGCCGGATGTGCTGAAGGAGGTTGCCTTGCCGGCAGCTCCGCATTTGTCCGCAATGAAGGAATATCCGTCTTCAAGTCCGGATATGAACGTACTGCCTTGTGCGGCAGCGCTTATGGAAAAGGCCATCGTGATGATGGTGGCGATAAGTCTGGAGTATTTCATAACGGCGCCAAAGTTACGGATTAATCGCAATATAAAAAAGCCGGCCCGAGGAGTCGGACCGGCAGGATATTTTGTGAGTTTGATCAGTTCACTTTCATAAGAGGAACATCGAAATGCTTGATGCTCACCTTCCCTGCTTTAGGATCCCTATGGTTAGGAGTAGAGTCCACGATAGGGGAGGCATTCAACTTGTAGTAGAAAAGAAGTCCTTCACTATTGGCATCTACACCCAGCATATTCTCCTTGATCTGGTTTGCTGTACGTGGAACAGTCCAGAGACGGACTTCGCTCATCATACCGTTGAACGGACGTTCACCCCACATGAAGTTAGGTACGAGACCGATGCTGAATCCTTCAGTTCCGGTAACAAGTTTCTCCGGCATTGCGGAGAGGCCTGCCTCACTTGCTTTTTCACCATTCACGTAAATGGTAGCCGTGCCTTTAGGGCCATCGCAGACGAGCGCGACGTGATACCATTTGTTTTGCTCAAGCTTAGGACCGAGGAAATCCACTTTTCCTGCAACCTGAAGCTGATTCTTTGGTACTGTCGGAGTGTCACCTATACGGAGAATCAATACACCTTCACAACCCATGATTGTAGAGTTGTTAGTGAAATGATCTACATTGATGAGCGCCTCGTAAGTGCAAGACTCGAATTTGTCATTGTCGGTGATAGGTGCAGTAATATAGTCTTTACCTGCCCAGTAGTCTTGCGCGAAGTTGCCGAAGTCGAAAATCTTGATAGGCTTCTTTATGATGAAATATGAAGTCTCGGAACCTTTGATGACGTCACAAGATGATGATACGATGCGGACAGGAAGAAGATATTTCTTGCCTTCGATGATGGACGATGCGTCGTCAATGCTGATTTTTACAGACTCGGAGTAGATGCTGCCGGCCTTGATGCTGGCAACATTGGAAAGAAGCTTGGCGCCAGGAAGCGGCTCCAAAGTTGTTCCGTTCTTTTCGTTGAACTCCTTTATCGCAGATTCATCCGCAATCTCGTATGTTATTTCCACGTTCTCATCCTTGGCGGAAGTGAGTCGTGAAGTCAAATCGAAGGAGATTGCGTCATTGCCATCCACTTCAATCGTGCTCTTGGCATTCTCGAAATATACCTTGGACTCCAGCAATTTGTCCTCAAGATTGTCGCATGCTGAAAAAGCCATTACGAGAGCGCCTGCAGCTATATATTTCAATATATTTTTGTTCATAATCCGTTAGTGGTTATTGCTGTTATTCTTTGTTTTCACCAGTCTGCTCCTTCATTCTTTTCTGGAATACCTGCTGGTTTATCTGGATAGCCTT
>OHEN01000357.1_pt1 | contig 26857 bp, 30 predicted proteins | sample 1567291 | NCBI WGS metagenome assembly OHEN01 (sample SAMEA3879592, study PRJEB24766) | human gut metagenome | biome: human-associated habitat; feature: feces | place: USA | collected 1985/1987
TAGGTATTACTGATTTTGGATTTAAGATTTTAGATTTAAGATTCCAGCCGCACGGACCGATCTTTCATTCTAAATTTTAAATTCTACATTCTAAATTGAAATAAATTGCTTGCATTTTTCGTGTAGGGCCCACGTGGGGAGTGTGAGATCATTTTAAATTTTCTGATTTATTCATTTTTAAATTTTAATGTTATGGCAAAATTTAATTCTTATTTATTAGGTAAAGTAAAGAAGTCCGTTGGTAACGTGACGATGTGTTACACGAACAAGCAGAATATCGCGAAGGCGAAGATCTTTTCAAGAAAGGATAACCCGACTCCGGAGATGCTTGACCAAAGGGCAAAGATGAAGGTGTTGGTTCAGTTGTCTCGGAGATTGATTCCGGTGATTCGGAAAGGTTTCGTGGGAATGGGAAATGGTACGACTTCGAATGCTTTCGTGAAAGTGAATCAGGCAGCCGTGGAGGTGGACGAGAAACACGTGGCAACCATCGTGTTTGATCGGTTAAAAATGGCCGAGGGGTTGTTGTACACGCCTAAAGTGACCGTGACGTACGCCTCGGAGAGTAAGATGTATTCTTTCGAGCAGGAGATGCAGGAAGAAGAGGAGGGGTACGCGTTGGCGGATGATAAAGTGTATGGCGTTTTGCTGGAAACCGTGTTGAATCGTGCCAAGATCGTTCCGTTGAGAGATCGGGGAGAAAATGGTAACACGAGTTATGCTCTTCCCGAGGACTGGGAAGAGGCTAACGTGAAGGTGTATTGTTTCGCAACCTTGAGGAACGGGAGTGCGGCATCGGATAGTCGCTATTTGACGGTATGATGAGCGTGTATTTTTTTACCGGAATATTTTTCACGCTGGGATTTAATGCTTTTCTCTCGCAGGTGGCAGATGATTTCGTGACGGGGGTATTGAGTATCGTGGGAGGAGTGATTAGCTCGGTCGTGGTGGCTTGGTGTAAGAATCGATGGGAACGGAAACGTTCCGGACGATAAGGGAAAGGGGTGGCTTCGGCTGCCCCTTTTTGGGTTTATAAAGTTTGTAAGGTTTATAAAGTGGGAAGGGGAAGTTTTCAGTATGATGAAAACTTTTGCTTTATTCGTTGAAAATTTTCAGTATGATGAAAACTTTTCGTATTTTTGGGGAGAGTTTTAATTATAATGAAAATGGAGAATATAAAATATAGAGAGCATTATTTGAAGAAAATAGAGCCATTCATGGGCACGTCTTTGATCAAAGTGATGACCGGGCAACGTCGGGTGGGGAAAAGTTATATTTTATTTCAACTGATAGAGTTGATCCGGAAAAAGGAATCGGGGGCGAATGTCATTTATATAAATTTGGAAGATATCACTTTTGATTTCATAAGATCTGCAAAGGAGCTACATGCTTACGTGGTGAGTAAATGTTTAAAAGACAGGAAAAATTATATATTTATTGATGAAGTACAGGAGGTGAGTGAATTCGAGAAAGCTCTGTGCTCGTTGGCCTTGGATGAAAATAACGATATATATGTGACCGGAAGCAATGCGAAAATGTTGTCCGGGGAATTGGCCACTTATTTAGGGGGGCGATATATCGAGTTCACGATATATAGTTTGTCATATCCGGAGTTTTTACAGTTTCATGAACTGGAAAATTCGGATGAAAGTTATGGGCTATATACCAGATATGGAGGGTTGCCTTATTTGATGCATTTGAAATTGGAAGATGAAATTGTTTTTGAATATTTGAAGAGTATATATTCCACGATTGTTTATCGGGACGTGGTTAGCCGATATGCTTTACGGAATACTGATTTTTTAGAGAGGTTACTTTTGTTTCTTGCAGATAATGTAGGAAGTATATTTTCGGCTAAAGGAATAAGTGATTATTTGAAATCACAACGAGTTACGTTGGGGGTAAATCAAATTCTGGCTTATATAGGCCATTTTGCAAACGCTTTTATTATTTCTCGTGTTGATCGGTATGATATTGTGGGGAAACGTATTTTTGAGGTAGGGAATAAATATTATTTTGAAAATCTGGGAATTCGAAATGTTATAACCGGTTTTAAACTTCAAGATCAGGGGAAGATATTAGAGAATATTGTTTATAATCATTTGTTATATCAAGGATATAAGGTTTCCGTGGGAGTATTGGAGAAACAAGAAGTTGATTTTATTGGTGAGCGGGAGGGTGAAAAGGTGTATGTGCAGGTCGCTTTACAGCTAAATGATGAGACAACTATCCAACGGGAATTTGGTAATCTTTTAAAAATAGAAGATAATTATCCCAAGATTGTCGTCTCGCAAGATTTGTTTCATGGGAATACTTACGAGGGGATACAATATCTGGGGATTCGTGATTTTTTGATGAAGGTTAGGTAAAAAGGGAAGTGTCAATGCGGCACACCCTTTTTTCGGACACAACTTTTGTGATTAGGAAAAATAGTTGATTGATAACGAGTTAGTAAATGACACAAGTACGGATTTATCCGTATAAACATTATTTCGCTAAGGAAACTACTCTTTTCATGTAGGTTTCTATGTAGGTTAATTAATACCAATTGATTCCTACTAATGCGAATTAATAATAAGTCATTAACTAACTCGTTATCAGTCTATGTACACGATTAACATCAGGGGTAAGCAGAACCCGAAAGACACCAAGATGGTCAAGCTGGAGATAATTTTCTTCAAGACCGGTTACGCCCGTGTGCCGAAGGTTATAAACATCACAGGGCTATTAAAAGACTGGGATGTCAAGTCTCAGAGTTTCCGTGTAGGGAGTGCGGAGGCCACTACCAAGAACAAACTGCTTTTCGATTTGCGAACCAAATATCTGCATGTCGCCGATACCTGGGAGATGGAAGGCAGGAACTGGTCGCCCGTCCAGCTATCACATTGCTTCGATGAAATCAAGGCGGCCAAACCCGAGGTCAAAGTAAAGAGTGTCCAGCAGATGATCGATTATCTTGAAGAGACATTCAAAAACAAGAAACGCATCAAGAACGGTCAGATTGTCGACAGCACGACCAATGCTAAACGGTATGTCTATCTCAAGCGTGAACTGCAGGCGTTTACAAAGGAAAAATATGAAAAAGCCTTTTCCTCTTATTTCTTTACGGATATTACAGAAGAGTTTCTTCTTGACTTTGCGTTTTGGCTTAAAGAAAGAGGTATCAGAAATGGCAACAAGGCCGGACTTACACACAAACTAAGGTTGCTCCGTGCCGTATGCAGGCAGGCAGAAAAGAAAGAGATGTACGGGGTGAATATGGATAACTTCCTCTGTCTCGGTGATGATATTAATTGGCCGGAAACCACTTCAAGAGCAGTTCCGGAAACAGTCATAGCTAAAATCGCAAATGTTGACCGTACCTTGTTTACGAAAAAAGAGCAGTTGCATCTTGATTTGTTCCTGTTCAGCTACTATACCGGAGGTATGGCGAATGTCGATGTATGTAACCTGACATGGGATTTGGTCCAGGAAGACCGCATCGTCTATGAACGTATCAAGTTTCCCAAAACAGCCAAACCGGAATTACTCAGTAAAGCAAAAGCCATCATGAATAAATACCGTGGGCAAAGTTATGGAAATTATGTATTTCCTGTTTTTACTCATAAACACACGACCACTTCCAAGAAGACTACACGTGTCAAGCAAATTTCCACACGCCTTTCACAAACCTTGACGAAAGCATGCAAGATGTTGCGCATTAAAGAAAACATCACATGGTATTCCGCCCGTGGCTCTTTCATATCGAAGATGGTAGATGCCGGTAATAATCCGTATGTGGTTGCAGAGATGGCTGGTAACAGCCCATTGACCATCTATAAGCATTACTACAAGAATACAAAGCGGGAAGAAATCAAGCGGCAGATGGAAGAAATGTTCTGACCAGACATATCCATAAAGTTGTAAACACCTTGACAATTTCTCTGATGGATAAATCATACGGTATAATGGCTGTTAAAAGTCATTGATTACCAATGTGATATTTGCAATATTGACAAAATCGCTCTTATTCTCGATTATTTTCATTACCTTTGTGGTCAATAACTTAAATAGAATTTATATGAAAGAATTGGTTTCAAAAATACAGGAAGTATATGCTACATTCTCCACGGATGCGGCACTTCAGATTGAAAAAGGCAACAAGGCCGCAGGTACCCGTGCCCGCAAGACTTCGTTGGAATTGGAAAAACTGATGAAAGAGTTTCGTAAGGTTTCCTTGGAAGAATCCAAGAAATAGCCTTTACACGTCCGGTCGTTATCACATAATGCCGGTTCTTCTGCAGATGCGGCATAAAAACCATATTGGCAGAACGACATAATAAAATACGGAAAGCGTTAGCTTTTGTCATGCACCGAAATCTGGTAAATTTCACTTATCCGCAGGACAAACAGTTTTCGCCTATGCTTTTGCGTGGGCTTAACTTGTTTGCGGATAGGTTTACCAGAACCTCGGTGCTACGGGTTATGTCCCACGCTTTTTGGTCTTGGTACATTGAATGCTTGACGGGACTCAAGCCAAATACGGAGATATTATGAACGACATGAATCTGATGGATGAACTTTTGAAAATTCCTGCTGATGCAACTGCCGCCACCGTACAAGGCATAGAAATGCTTCTTATCGATGAAAACAAGGCGGGGGCTTTATTGGAGTCGGATCCTAATGACAACACCATCCACGAATGCCTTTTAAGCAACGGCCGTTTCCTGTTCCAATCGGACAATGCCAACCTCGTTGCCCTGTATAAAGTAACAGGATCATCTGAATAACGCTCCTGTTGCATATAATCACCTTATTTGTCTGATTTCATCCTTCCTGCAAAGGCTTTTGACGGTTTGAATGCCGGGATATTGTGGGCAGGCACTATCACCGTGGTATTCCTGCTTATGTTGCGTGCTGTCTTTTCCGCACGGTGTTTGATGATAAAAGAACCGAAGCCGCGAAGATAAACCTCCTCGCCGTTTATCATGGAAGACTTTACGCTATCCATGAATCCTTCGACAACTTGTAACACGACCTGCTTCTCCAGACCGGTCTGCGTTGCTATTTCCCTGACGATATCCGCTTTTGTCATATTAACTCTTGATTAAATACTGTCAATCCGTTCACAAAGATACATCATTTCCTGAAATATCCTCCTTTTACAAACACATATAATAAACATTAGCCGGCGTCCGTCTCTACTCTTTCGATACAAATAGTATCGAAGTATGAAGCTGACACTCAACCGCAAATTCAAAGGTCAGACCTATACCATAGGTGACCTGTCCATCGACGGCAAATTTTTCTGTAATACCATCGAAGATGCCGTGAGGGAACTTCCGGCAACCTGTCCGGATACTCCTCGCGGCCGTTCCTGTACCTGCAAGGAAAAGGTCTATGCCAAGACTGCCATTCCTGCCGGGACTTATAAAGTCACTCTTCAGTACAGTCCCAGGTACAAGAAGAAAATGCCATATCTGCATGATGTGCCGCATTTCCTCGGCATCCTGATCCATTCCGGCAATACCGAAGTCGATTCCGCCGGCTGTATCATCGTGGGAAAGAATACGGTCAAGGGAAAAGTTTTGGAATCCCGTACTACATTCCAAAAACTGTATGCTATACTCGAGTCCGAAAGGGACATAACCATTCAGATTGTATAAATCTAATGGCGGTCAACAGGCTCAAACCACCCAGAAACCTGCGCATCGAGTTCAAACCGTCCCCACGGCAGTATGAACTCTGGAAACTGTTGCAACCGAACTATTGTCCCCATTGTGGCGGGGAGATCGAGCAAATCCTTATCGGCTATGACCAGCAAGGCAACCCTCAGTACAGGCCCCAATGCAGGCATTGCAAGTCGCAGAACCTGCCGCAGCTGATACTGGGAGGCGGAGCGGCCGGCGGCGGAAAATCGTATATCGGCAGCGTTTGGCTGGTGTCTTCATGTATCCGGTTCGAGAATATCCGTGCGGTGGTGGCCCGTAAGACACTCAAGTCGTTGAAGGAATCGACATGGAATACCATCAAGTCGATTCTGAAGGACTGGGGACTGAAAGAGGATACAAACTACAAGATAAACAACCTCGAAGGCACGCTCACATTCTGGAATGACTCGGTCATCATCATGAAGGAGATGGCGGATATCCCCAGCGACCCCAACTTCGAGCGTTTCGGCTCTTCGGAATATACCATCGCCATGGTGGATGAGGTGTCGGAAATCTCGGAACGGGCCGTCGAAGTACTGTTCTCCCGTCTCCGCTGGAGAACCCATGAGACATTCAAGACCCCGAGAATGCTGCTCACCACCAATCCGACGATTAACTGGGTGCGTTCCCGCTTCGTGCAGGACGAAAACGGAGACAAGGTCATCTGCCGCGAGGGTGAAGCGTATATACCTTTTTCCGTGTTTGACAACCCGAATATCGCTTTCCGTCAGGTGTACGAGGCGGCCCTGAACAAGATCCGGGATCAGGCGACAAAGGAACGCCTGCTCTATGGCAACTGGGATTTCGTGGAAGCCAACGATATGGCGATTTATAACAGTTTCGACGGCTCCCGGCATCTCGTTACCGGACTGAAAGAAAAAGCATACGATCCGACCAAGCCGCTCATCACGGTGTGGGACTTCAATGTTGCCCCCCAAATGTCGGTGCTCTCCGCACAAATAGACTATGAAAACAGGAAGGTCTATATACTGGAAGAGATACTCGGCAAGCCGGAGGAAAAGGAGAACAACACACCTGCGTTGGCACGGAAAGTACGCTTAAAACTTTACCGGGACAAGCATATCGGCGGAGTGGATGTGACCGGTGACCCTTCCGGGTTACAACGCTCCACCACCAACGAGGACGGCATCAACAACTATACCATCATCACGGACACTTTCGGCAGAGGAATCCTGCGACCGAAGGTAAAGCTATTACGCAAGCAGCCTCCGCAGGCTACACGGTGCGAGTTCGTCAACGAGGTATTCGGGGGCTATGAAGGCTGGGAGATACAAATCGATATCAAATGTCGCAAACTTACCCAGGATCTGATTTACCAGCTTCGTAACGAGGACGGTACCAAGAGCAAACAGAAGACCACCGACCCGAAAACCGGTGTCAAATATGAACGGTACGGGCACTTGTCCGACTGCCTTGACTACCTGCTCTGTTACTACCTGCGCGACAGCTGGTACAAGTTCAAGAGCGGAGGCGACGGGAACGGGTATGTGGTCTCCACATCGGTAATTCAGGAAGGATTTTCATACTAATAACGGAACAAGGATATGTACAGACGGTTTCTCAATAATGACGACTATCTTGGGATAATTACTCCGGAAGCCCTGGCACAACTCACGCGGGGCAATGATGCACGATTCATCCAGGCGGAAGAATCGGCGGAGATGAGCATTGTGGAATATTTGTCAGAGAACTACGAGATTGAAAAGGAACTTGCAAAAGGAAAATATATCGCCGAATACGACCATCGAATTACCTATCCCGTGGGTGTGCATGTCTATTTCGAGGGACAAATCCATGAGGTGATACGCTCCGTCAGCGGCTATCGCAAGCCGGCAACGGCAATCTATTGGGAAGAGTGTTCCGATATCCACGTCGATGCGGGACAAGTTGTAAATTATTCCCAGTTCAACACCTATTATCCGGGTGATAAAGTAAACTACAACGGTGTTGTCTATATTTGCCTTGCCGAAAACGGGTACAAGTTCGATGATATCCGTATCCCGATGGTCGGCGGTTGGATCGAGACGGAAGTCACGTTATGGCAGCCTGTCGAGTATCCTCTGTGGTCAGTCGTTGAATATGAAGGGGCGTTCTATACTTTGATGACGCTTGACTGTTTCGATTGCAATCTTGACCCTATGGTGTCCGACTGTTGGGGAGCCATAGCCGATTACGATTCATCATACAATGCCTACGAATTGTCGGAACACGAATATGTAGTTTATGACGGACGGGTATTTTACCCGGAAACGGATGTGAACGCGGACACGCCGCAAGTCGGTCTAAACCTATCATTACACGATCCACGAAACTACAACCTCAAGAAGCATATGGTTCGATTGGCTATCTACGAGCTCACGAAACTCATTGCCCCGAATAATGTCAGTGTTGTCCGTATGCGCGATTACGAGGACAGCATGAAATGGCTTAATGATGCCGCCAAATTGCGACTTAATCCACAAATCCCCCGTAAAGTCGATGACACGAAAAAGCCGGTTACCGATTGGCAACTGGCTACTTTCCAAACAGATTATGACCCGTATCGAAACCCGTGGCTGACCTAAATAACAGTAAATACCGCTACCGGATTTGTTGTCGTAGTCTTTACCATGAACAAGAAACGAAATTACTGCTTGTTTGTTAGTTCCGTTTCCACAAGAGCCCCCCTGAACGGGTGGCAAGTTCCTTGTAATATGCCGCCAAAAGAAGATATAAATTTGGCCTTTTAGAATAATCCAATCTGCTATATTCCTTACTGCCTTTGCGGTATTTAATAATCTCAAGACATTGAATAATTATTTACTTGTTTTTGTGCCCGTTGGATTTAGGTTTGAATAAGGCATGAAGTCTTATCACGCACACCAACAATGTTTCATAATCAACATGAAAGTAGAGGCGTTCATCTTTCAGACTACATTGAAAGTGAATCCGATAGCGGCATGAAACGGTTCTCCCTACAGGACGGGCAGATGAGTAACTGCATGCTCTCTGCCCGTTTTCTATGGTACAAGGCAATTATAATAAAGCCATTTTTATTTTTCCCTGAAAAAAAGTGTCGGTTATTTCATTGCAGAACAAAACATTTTTCTAATTTTGTATTTGAAGAAGTATTCACTCTAATAAACTGATATGTATGACAATGGATACATTGTAAAATGTCGCTCGATTTTAACAAATGATATTTGTTTGAGCGAAGCTTCGCATAAAGCGGACGTTTTTCTTGTGTGCATTAGTTACCTTACATATTCCCTTAAAAAGTGTATTAATAATTTGGCAGTGTGGAAAATTCGTGTAAACACACACACACACACACAATTATCGCGCGTCAATATATAATAAAACATTTAATTTACAATGGATTACCGGAATCAATTATCCGGGGTTATCCTTGTCTTACGACAAAAGTTCCTATAAATACTCATCCTCTGCCATATTGTCTCAAAAAAGGCAGGATATTTTTATGGTCCGACGGTACTGGGGAGCGTTCTCTGCGCCCGAATATCGTCGGTTTTTTGTTTCCACCCATAACAGTCTGAAATCTCTTTTAGTGTTTAAGTATCTATGATTGGAATATATGGAAATAAACAAACCATGCCTGAATCCCAGAAAAAAGAACTTTTTTCCGCAGGTATTACCTATATGGTAAGTGGCGAATATGCCTTTGCCTTCTCCTGTTTCACGCAGGCAGGAAAGTCTGACCTGCCGACACTTTACAACAAGGCGTTATGCTGCTACTACCTTTCTCTGTATAATGACTGCCGTTCCCTGCTGTTGGAAGCGGAGAGGCTGCTGCCACCGTTAACGGAACGTCTGCCGGAAAACCTGCCAGAAGCCGTCCTCCGCTGGGAATACGAAAAAAGCCCTGCCGGTTGTCCCATGCCGGAGGATGCTCCCGATAACCTCGCCGCCGTACAACTGTTGAGGCTGAAAGCGAAAGTGTCGGCCAGACTGCACCTGCACACGGAGGTGCGGACTATCCACGCCCGTTTGGGCAATAAATATCAACACATTGAAGAACTGATAAAAAACATACAACCATGAAATACAGTGACATATACAGACTTTATTCGACAAGTCAGCCGAAGGATGCAATTCATCAGGCGCTCCGGGAAGTGCCCGTCGATGACAGCGACGAACAGTACGAAGACCGTTCTCCGTTGCATCTTGCCTGCCAGTATGGAGACACGGAGGGGGTCAAGATACTTCTTGAACGTGATGCCGAACCCAACACGAAGGATGCAAACGGTTCCACCCCGATTCATATCCTCGGCAGAACCAGTGCCGGCTGTGCAGATGAAGACAAACTGAAAGAAATAGCCGTCATGCTCATGGAACAAGGAGCGAATATACCGCGTTCGGCCAAGAATACGACGGCCCTTATCGAGTGCGTAAGGAACCGTCATTTCAAGATGGCGGAAGCGATCATAGATTCCGGAGCACGCGTCAACTCAACCGACCTTAACGGCGAGAACGTGCTTTTCGGTTTTTGTGCCGCTTCAGGCGACATCAGAAGGGATATCCGGTTCGCGAAAAAGGAACTGGACGAATCCGTACAATACCGTTACCCCGAAAACAAGATAGAGGAAATCAGGAGCAGGATTGCAAGGCTGGAGGATGATGGCGAAACCGCCTACCGACTTGCCAGAAGGCTTGTTGAAGAAGACAAGGCCGATCCGGAAGACAAGTCAAACAGTGGAAAGACAGCCTGGGATGCCGCCATAGAGAACAAGGCGATGAAGATCGCGGCCTTCCTTTCCGGAAGCGACCCCGATGTTGACGAACTTTCGGCCTTGCACGGCAACATGGACATATTCCAGGCTATGTACATGAAGGATATGGAGGCACTGGATGCCATTCTGCGTTCGGGTGCAGACCTGCAGACGGTGTGTGAGCACAAGGATATGTATGACTTTGAAAGCAAGTCGCCCCTCGCTTGTGCGTTCAGTTGGTTTGACAGCATACAGGATGCTCCGGCCATGATTCTGAACGGCGGAGCGAATCCGAATTACCGTTTCCCGAATGAAGAGACGGCTTTTTCGGTATGGGTGAGTAAGGACTATTTCTGCAAGGATACCGAGGTTTACAAGGGGCTGCTTGACCTGATGAAGGAAAAAGGCTGGAATCCCGAGCTTCCTGTTGATACGGAAGGCAACACGGCACTTGCCCTTTCCTGCCGCCATACCGGCTACAGGTTGGGTAAAACGGCATTCGGTTGGCTGCTCAAGGGAAAGGCCGACCCCAACGCCGCCAATCTTTCCGGCCAAACTCCCATGATGATGCTCTTCGGTGGTCATAAGGCGAACGAAAAATATGTGCCTTACGGCTGGTCAGCCGGTTCTGACGACCCCACGGAAATCCTCGAAAAGCTTCTCGAAGCCGGAGCTGACGTGAACAAGACGGACAACCGGGGAAACACCCTCCTGCATTATGTGGCGGCATGTTGTCGTGACAGCATGGCACAGAAAGCGATTGAACTCCTGCTGGACTTCAAGCTGCCTGACGTAAATGCCGTAAACAATGAAGGCAAAACGGCCATGGACGTGGCGGCAGACTACAACAATGACAATCTCGTAAGACTATTATTGAAATATTCTTAAACAAAGATATATGGACAACAACCAGACATTTCTCAATGCTTGCCGAAACGGGCAGAAAAGCATTGTCCAGATATTCCTGAAAAAGGGAGGAATTGACATCAACAAAAGGGATCAGGAAGGAAACACTGCTCTTTATTATGCCTGTCAGAAAGGTTACAGGGACATAGTGGCTCTGCTTCTTGACAACGATGCCGACGCGTCATGTATCAACAACCGTTCCGAAAGCCCGCTCCACGCGGCGGCACGGAGCGGCAACAAGGAAATCCTCGGGAAGCTGCTCCAGAAGGGGGCCGACATCAACGTGACGGACAATGAAGGACGAACCCCGCTAATATGCCTGCTTGACAACAAGCGTACAGATGCCGCCCTTTTCCTGATGGATCAGGGAGCCGATACGGAGGTCGCCGATGCCTCCGGCCACAAGGCCATCGACTATGCCACAGCCCACGGGCTGCGGGAAGTGGTCGCCCGACTCTCGTGCGGGAATGACCGGGATGCACGTGGCAACACCCCGCTTCATCAGGCCGTGTATAACGGACAGGGTGAAATTGTCCGCACGCTGCTCCTGTCAGACAAGTCCATGCTTGACTCGACGAATGACGGCGGAGAGACTCCGCTGATACTCGCCTGTATGCAGGGGAATCTTGTCATGGTCAACCTTCTTCTCGGGGCCGGAGCCGATCCCGGCAAAGCTATGCTGAGCGGCAATGCCCCGATACATTACGCGGCCATTTCAGGTAACCGCTTTATAGGCGAGGCTCTGCTGAAGGCCAAAGCTGCGGTTGACGCACAGAATGACAACGGGGAAACCCCGCTTATTCTTGCAGCCAAGGAGGGCCACAACGATTTTGTGTCCGTCCTGCTTGAATTTCACGCGAATGTTAGCATCTCAGACAACCTCCAGCACACCGCCCTGTACTATGCAGGAGAGCGCGGCTTCAACGAAATCGTGGAAAAACTTCTTGAAAACGGAGCGGAATAAACAGGTAAGATATTCATTAACAAATTTAATATTAGAAAGATATGGCAGAAGAAACCAAGAAGACACCTCAGACACCCGAGGAAATCGCAAGAGAAGCACAGGCTCAGGCCATGAAAGCAGCACTGGAACAGGCGCAAGCCTTGTATGGCAACGTACCCGGATTTGAAGGCACCGACCTGATGAAGATGCATGAAAAGCTGATGCAGGACTCGGCCGAGATGTTCCCGGGAGTTGCGGAGGCACAGGCATACCAGGCAAAGATGATGGCAGAATCCGCCCAGGATCCCGAGGCGATAATGGAGACCTACAGCAAAAACATCGAGTTCGCAGGGAACATGATGCAGCAGGCAATGAATGCCGGATTCATGCCGGAAGGTTTACCGGATTTCTCGGACGGTTTTGACGTATATGCAGGTTGGGAAATCACCCGCAAGGGCGACAACAGCCTGACACCTGAACAGAACAAACTTCTGGCTTATGGGGCACCTCTGTTCCTATACAACGATGACAACGTGGACTCCCTTGAAAGTACAGCAGGCACGGACACCCTTAAGGAAATGCTTGAGGAATGGTGGGAAGTTACTGACAGGAAGAGTGCCCTGGAGACCATCTCATGGCTGCTGAACGAAGGCCAACATGCCGGTGCGGATCCGGCCTTGGCTGAAATCCGCCAGCGTGGAATCGAGGCCATCACCGAGGAAGAAAAGGCGGACGAGGACAGCAAGATCGGCGATGCGTTCACGATAGCTGAATTTGTAATGGGAGTAAATGAAACGACGGAAGCGGACCTGCCCGAAACCGTGCTGGCATGGGACCTTGTACGTGCCGTGAACATGGCCCGTTGGGCTTTCATCTGCGGCTACATCAATGAAGACGAAATGTGGGAAGCCATCAGAACCACTGCCGGCATAGCCAAGGAATCCTTCAGTTCATGGGAAGAATACGGCAACAGCTTTGCCGTGGGACGCGGAATATGGAGAGGCGAAACAGATGACTACGAGACTGCGGATGAAGTCGTGGGAGCGCTTCTCAATAAAGAAGATTCCCCTTGGAAGGCAATCGAATGGTAGAATCCAAAAAAATAGAATCAACAATATCTTAAAAGTTTTACGATTATGGCACTTTTCAAAAATGCAGCAACAGAATGGGAGAAAACCATGACAGAGAATGATCTTGACCAAATGGAAGCACAAGGTCTTGACGTAAGTAAATACAGGGAGAAACTGGCCGCACGGCGTGCAAAGGAGGCCGAAGAAGCCAAGCGAGACAGGGAACTGTACAAGAACCCGACACAGCTTGACAAGATGAAACCGTACATGCAGACGCCACGCAGTTCTGAGACCGAGTTCTTCAAGAAACTTGCAGGAAAGGCACCATGGCTGGGCAAAAGCAAGTGGTTGAGAAAATTCACGGAAGGATATATCGTTTACGCGGGGATTGTCAGTGCCCCGGCAGAGGCGTGGAAAGGCGTGAAGCACAAGGACGACTCTTTCCATGGTATTGGCATATACGCACTGGACAAGGGACACATGAACGATGTGGAATGGCTGAAGAGAGTGATGGAAAAGCTGCGCAACATGTGTGAAGGCAGGCAGCCGGTAGCTCCCGGATGTGAGGGCGTAGTCAGTCTTGCCAAGGAGGAGGACTGCTGGTCAACCGTGAAACTGAGTGGTGAAATCGTGGAAGGCGCCGATGTGGAAGTAAGGAAACTTGTCCTTTATTACAAGGAACTTCCCCAAGGCTATCTTCCTTCAGACGGCATCGTCCCCCACTTCTACTGGGAAGGGACAATCAGAGTCATACCGGCTGAATTGTATGTCTAAATCCATCTGAAAATATGATTATAGCCGTTATATGTATTATCGTGGTACTGCTCATAATTATTTTATGGGCAGTATTCACTAACAACAGCCTTATTGCAAAGAAGAACCGGGTCAAGCAATGCAGAAGTGGTATCTGCGTGGTCCTCAAACAGAGGAATGACCTGATCCCCAATCTTGTCGCATCCGTAAAGGCATACATGGGGCACGAGAATGAGATTCTCATCCGCATTGCCGATTTGCGGTCAAGGGCTTCGAACGCTACAGAGTCCGAGCAGATAAAAAGCGGTACGGAAATGTCCTCGCTTCTGTCAAGACTGAATGTGGCGGTGGAAGACTACCCGGAGCTGAAGGCGAACCAGCAGTTCCTTCATCTTCAGGTCCAGATCGAGGACATGGAGAATGAGCTGCAGGCAATCCGGCGCACCTACAATGCCGCTGCTACCGATTATAACAATTACATTGAAATGTTTCCGTCGTCGATAATCGCATCCTGGCGCAAGCATGAGCAGCAGGAGCTGATAGAGTTCCCGGAAAGTGAGATCAAGGAAGTGAAAGTGGGAGAATTATTCAAGTAAAGCATGGAAGAAAGTCAGAATATAGATTTCAAGGGCATTTCCCTTCACATGAAGAAAGAGATGTCCCGTATCAGGATGCTCCGGATTGTGTTCCGCATCCTGACCTCCATTGTCTATCTGTGTACCGTCGTGTGGTTCGGTTTCTGTATCTTCGGCGGATTCCTCGTGGACCGTACTGACTATGAGACTTCCGTCACCACGGGAAAATACCTCATGATAGGCTTTGCCGTATTTTTTGTACTTCATTTCGCATTCATGAAATGTTTTGCCGCGCTGAACAAGAGGGAAACCTACACGATGGCCCACATCATCTACCTGCTGTTCCCGGGAGCAAGGTACAATCCTTCCGGTTCCATACAGCCGAAAGTCTTTGCGGACAGCCGCCTGTTCGGAACGGCATTGTCATCGGGCAATTCGGTAAGTTCGACCTGTTACGGCCGTCTTGACATTCCCGTCGGAAATGACATGATGACTGTCGTGGATGCCGGTGTGACTTCAGCCAATTCGAAAGATTTCTCGGCCTTCAACTTCCTTGAAGTGCCGTACCAGTATTTTATCCGTCCGATATTCGGAGTCAGGATAGAGAGCACGATGCACAGTTTCAGGGGCATGTTCGGGTGCTGCAAGCTGAACCGCACCTTCAGGGGTTATGTGATGCTGCTGCCGGACCATCTGGAAAACAAGATCGGTTATCTTGCACAGACCGTTCAGGGGATGAAAGACAAATACGGGGCGAAGTTCCTGCACCTGGAGGATCCGGAGTTCGAGAAGTACTTTGCCGTATATGCGGATGACGAGGTGGAAGCCCGCATGGTACTTACGCCGGCGATGATGCGGAAGCTGACCGCCCTGCGGAAATCCTTCAGCCGTGACCTGATGCTCTCCTTCAACGGGAACATGTTCTACTACGCATCCGACACTCCGGACGGTTTCTTACGTCCCGGCAGGAAGTCGCTGGATGACGAACATCTGCTGGAACAACTGTACAGGGAGGTGAACTTCTGTCTCACTGTAGAAAATGGAATCAAATAATCAACAATAATCGAAAACGAATAAAAAGAATTACAACATGAGCGAACTTAAAAATCTGTCAGCCATTCTTGAAGGAGGTGCTGTTCCGGCCGGTTATAACGAGAAAGCAATCGGCAAATTGTCCAAAACATACCTCAAGTTGGAAAACCGCAAGGTGGTAAACCTGTATCCCATCAGAACCGTGATGCACGAAGACAGCCGCTATTGCCTGTACGCCTGCCCGTTGAAAGGGACTGAAATTGACGAGGCCACCCTTCAGAGCATCAAGGCCGAAGTGGATACGCTGGAAATCGGTGAAATCCGTTATGATTCTGTAGAGTCACTCGGTTATACCTATAACATCGTTGATCCTGATACCGGCAGACACATATTGACAAACGGCCAAGAAATGAATTCGGTAATGGAGATAAGCGACCATTATGATGGTGTCCTCCTTTTCACAAGAGCTGTCCTGTCTTCAAGGAAGGCTAATCAGCTTGATTGTGCCTGTGCCATGGTCGGTATTGAAAAACAGCCCAATCAATTCAAGATAGAAGCCATTCCAAACAATGTGATAGGTCAAGCCCCGACGATACTGGAATTTGAAGCTCCGCAGGAATCGCCTGCTGTCGAAAAATACAGGTCGGCCATGACGGTTCTGTCCATAATCATCACCGCGGCTCTGCTTATCTGGTACTTTTTCATAAAATAATATCACCGAACGAAAACTTCACTAATATTTGAATATGACTACATTCAATTATTCATCCAAATCGTCCATCAAGGACAATCTGACTGAAATCCTTATCGGTGCAGCACTGATAATAATACCGATAGTTTATCCTTTCGGTATAAAAGTCGGTACACTCCGCATCCTCGGACCGCTGCCTACAGCGATCATCCTTGCCCTTGTCGGACTGTATATGCTGTTCAGAGCCTGGCGGAAGATACATAAGGCCCGCAAGTTGGCTGCCAAAAGCTGTATCATCACGGTTGACGGCGATAAGGTGACATACCCGGTCATCGTGAAAGGAAATGTAGAGATGCATTCTTTTACATTGTCGGAAATATCCAGTTCAAACTACAATTATGACGAAGGTATTCTGACAATTGTTCTCACAAACGGTTCTACGGCCAAATTTGACGTTGACTTTTTTGACGGACTGCCACAGCTCAAGGAATTTGCGGCGCTCCTGAAAAAATAAACCGATGAGATATGGAATGGTTGGATAAAATAAAGGATTTTCCGAATCTGATACAGCAGGAACCCCGCTACGGCTATCTGGTCGTGGCGGGCCTGCTTCTTATATGGCTTGTCGGTGTCATCTGCGGCTGGAAGTGGACATATTCCCGTCCGGGCAGTACAGGAGGCAACTTCTGGATGAATCTGCTCGGTCCGAAGACATTCCGGTTCTGGCTGGGAGTGATTCTTGCCGTCGGGATAGGACTGGCCCTGTACCTGTTCTCTATTTCCGGCAAATAGCAGACTGCTTTCCCCCGGATGCCACCAGTAAACTAAAAAAAGAGATTGAGTATGAAAACAATTCCGATTATAACCTTTTTTCTGTGTACGGCGATATATGCCCAGGCACAGCTTAACATCGTTCCCAAGAACGATGGACTGAAAGAGTACACGGTGACAAATGCCCACCCCTATGACAGCCTGACGAACGTGGAGAAGCGGAGTTTCACTTCCCTTCCGGGACAGACCCTGTACATGCATGGGGTAAAAAATGACAGGAACGGCTACTGGGATGCTTTCTACACGGTCAATTTCCTTACCGGGGATGACCGAACGGTGTACAAGGCGGTCAACATCAGTACCACCCCTTCTAAAGAGGTAGTGGGGAAATATTACGAGGTAGTGAAGGTCTGGACAAAGACAGACTACCTGTCGGCTGGATGCTGCCTGCTGCTCCGTGAAAAAGAAAGCGGTGATGAGATGTATTACAACCCATTCAGGTATCCGCTGAGCATGACCTGTATAGGGTAGTATTATGAGAAACTGAAACGCTTTGTCGGACAGACATTCCTGTCACTTGCCAAGGCCGTCGAGACCGAGGACGGTCAGGTAATCACCCCGGCTGAAGGTGCGGAGTACCGTTGTGTGGACATCGGCCTGAAGATGAACAGTGACGGGGCGTTTCTGCTGATGGAAGGTGCTGACGGTGTCCGTGTGGAAGCATTTCCTATAGGCGGTGACGAGGTGTACGAGTTTGTAAGCACGGCACGTATCGGCCAGCTGGAAAAACGGTACGGCGAGAAATACGGGAAGCTGATTGCCTTCCGCAAGGTCGATACCGGCATGACGAGGGAAATGGTCATCGCCGCGTGGGGCGAACCATACCACAAATCGGAAGTCAAGAAGGAAGGCAGGACTCTGGAGACATTGCGCTTTTCCGACAACCGCTATGTTGAACTGCTTGACGGGGAAGTACAGTATGTGCGCATCTATTGAACGGAGCGCAACCTTTATCTGTAAAGTCACAGACAGGGCCTGCATTTATCGTATATTAACAGATGAAAGTACCAAGGAATCAGGGTAAAATACCTATCTTGCGCAAGAATCTTCAATAATTGACGACTCAAAAAGAAAGAACTATATGGAAAAGGATAATATCAAAGGATGCTTTGTCTCGTCCGTGTTGCTTTCACAAAATCAATGGGACAAGAAACAGTTCATCCATGACTTCGAGGAAGACTGGGGAATCGTCCTTACCGATGACGACGACAACGGGGACGTACTTGTCGGAATGTTCAGCGGCATGACATTGGCAATAGCCATCATGCCCGGTCCCGTACCCAACGGAGAAGCGGAACACTATGCACAGGGCAACTACCTGTGGAAAGATGCAACAGAAGTGGCACGACAACACGAGGCTCATATCCTCGTATCCGTGACCGGAGACCAATCCAACCTGCTGGAGAGAGCCAAACTGTTCACCAGAGCCACGTCTTCCTGCCTAAAACAGTCCTACGCTACAGCGGTATATACCGACGGCATGGTATTCCAACCCGAATTTTACAGGGATATGGCCGCACTCCTGCAAGAAGATGAACTGCCCGTCATGGACTGGGTATGGTTCGGCATCTACCGCACACAGAAAGGAATCCCCGGCATCTATACCTACGGACTGAGAAAATTCGGGAAAGAGGAAATCGAAGTGTATGCCCCTGCCGATCTGAGTGACATCCGTGATTTCCTAATGGACATCGTGCATTATATCCTGTCGGATGATGTCACCTTGCAGGACGGGGAAACCATAGGATTCTCCGAAGAACAGAAACTTGCCATCACGCTTAGCGAAGGCATCGCTTTGGACGGCATGACATTGAAACTTGAATATCCGGACGAATGAGAAAGGCAAAGGGAAACATAAGAAAAATGCTTGCGGCCATCGTTCTCACGCTGCTGTGCGGGTCTGCCTTCGCACAGCGGATCGTGGAATCCGGTGACTTGCGAATCATTACAGACGAACAGCGTGGGACAGCCGTCCATTACCTGAAGGACGGGAAACGGCCGTTATCGGGCGAGTACCGTATTCTGCGGGGACAGAACGAGGAAAGCGTGCATTTCTCCAAGGGGGTGATGCAGGGCGAGTACAGGCGTTTCCGCAACGGCAGCCTGCGGGAAAAGGGCAAGTATACCGACGGCAGACGGCATGGTCTGTTCGTTTCCTATCATCAGGACGGAAAGACACTGCAACGGGAAGCACCCATGCAGTACGGGAAGATAGACGGTACGGTAAGGACATGGTTCAGCGACGGGAAGCCGGACATGGTTCAGGAATATAGGCAGGGCAAGCGGAACGGCAAGGAACAACGCTTTGACCCGAAAAGCGGCAAGCAGATCTACGAGGCAAACTATACCGACGACCGGAAAGAGGGAAAACAATGGGAAATCAGCGAGGATACCACCGAGGGATGGATCAGCAAAACCGTCAGCTACTATAAGAACGGCGAACTGGACGGCCCCTACGAATACACGGCCCACCTACATGGCAAGCTGTACGCCTACAAATCCGGCTCGTACAAGAACGGCTACAAGCACGGTTCGTGGAAAGAAATCGACCGGGACGATATCGCAGTCCAAGGCGAATACACCGAGGGACGCGAGACGGGACACTGGATACGATATGATATCATAAGCGGAGAAATCCTGAACGAGTGGGACCGGTAAAATTAAAAAAACATGGAAATATATACTCCAAAACCCAAAATCAAACTTTCTCCTGTGGTAAGAAACGGGAGAGAATTTGTCGAAGTGACTTTCGGTAATGACAATGACATCCGCTTGTCGCTGTCGAAGGAAGAAAACGTACTGCTTGTCGGCGGCAGGGCTTATCTGCCGGCAGAAGATTTCGTGCTTGCCGAGTTCTTCGACCGCTATGTAAAAATGGCGTTTATAGACTATTCTGCCATCAAGGAAACCGCACCCCGTAAAGAGGAAGACAAACGGCCGCCACTGCCGGAAGGCTATCTGGAAAAACTTCAGCAAGTGCGTTACAGTGACCATACCGTAAGGGTATATACCTCCTATTTCCGCGATTTCCAACAGCATTTCGAGGGGCGTAAGATTGAAACGGTTACTCCCGGCGAGATAAACGACTACCTGCTGTATCTCATCCACGAGAAAAACATATCCTCCTGCCAGCAAAACCAGCGTATCAACGCCATCAAGTTCTATTACGAGAAAGTTCTCGGTCAGGAACGGCGGTGTTACAAGGTGAACCGTGCCAAACGGGAGAAGACGCTGCCCGACGTGTTGAGCAAGGAGGAAATAAAGAAAATACTCGACGTGACGGTGACAGACCTGCGTTTCTTCTGTATGTTCTCCATACTCTATTCCGCAGGGTTGCGCATCAGCGAACTGCTGGAACTGAAACCCGGCGACATCAACGAATCCCGCTCCCTGATACGGGTGCGGCAGGGAAAGGGCAAGAAAGACCGCTACACCCTGCTGTCAAAACCGTTGATGAAAAAGCTGACGGAATATAACAGACTATACAAACCGAAAGTGTGGCTTTTTGAACACAGACCGGGAGAACCTTTCACCGAGAGTATCGTGTCGAAACGGCTGAAGGCAGCGGCCCGGGAAGCGGGAATCACGAAACGGATTTATCCGCACCTGCTGCGCCATTCGTTCGCCACTCACCTGCTGGAGCAGGGAACCGACATCAAGATAGTGAAAGAGCTTATGGGACATAACAATATCAAGACGACAGAAAGGTATGTCCACATAGCCGACACTTTCAAAAGCAATATCAAAAGCCCGTTGGACGATCTGTTGATGGAGGAAGACGAGGTCTGATACTTAAAGAAAATAACAGCCAAATCGGCTGATAGTATAACGTTCAAGACAATAAACAACTAATAATCAAATGATTAGATATTAAAATGGAGTAAAAAAGGATTCTTCAGAGTAAAACCGGCTGACTACTTTGCATGGGCATACGGCATGGTGGCAGATGGAGAGTACATAGAAAAACAACTGGGAAAAAGTTACAGAACACGCCCTAACGAAAACCGGAGCAGCAACTTCTACCAGCCGGACTATATACGCTATTTCCTTATAAAGGAACTGCAAAAAGAAAAATCGAAATAAGTATAATTTAAACAGATTAGTTTTATCAAATGACGAAAATTATGAAAAAGAAAAGTTTATTTTTAGGAGGTGCATTGATGTTTGCAATGACCTTCAGCACAACAGTCCTTACATCTTGCCACGATGACGACAAGAAGTATGAAGAAGTGGAAGACCCGCTGAGAAGTCAAACTGCCTACTACATTGCAGGTACCATTACCGATGCCAACGGTCCATTGGCAGGAGCCACCGTAAAAAGCGGCGAATACTCTGCCACAACCAATGCAAAAGGCGTATACTCACTAACTGTGAACAAAACCGGCATCTACACGCTCACCGTAACAGCTGAAGGACATGATGACTACGAGGCCACAGCAGAAATTACAGACGGAACAGCCAACCACAGCCTGATGGTGGTAAATGTAAAAATGTCAACAACCATAGAATTCGGCGAGATGCAGAAGGCTGACGGAAGCACCATTGAGGCTCCGAAAATAGAAAATCCGGAAAAGGAGAATGCCGCCACCATCAACATACCTACCGGAGGTACGGAAGAAAACACCAAGATTGCAGCCGTCGTGTTTGAAGAGGCACGTGAGGCTAATCCGGCAACTTCCACACAACCGGAAGCATCAAAGGCTTCTGTAAATAACGTAGCCATCAAGACAGAGCCGGCTGACGCTGTTGCCAAGGAAGATATCATCATTGCCATTCCCAATCCGTCGACTGATGCCAACCTGGGCTATTTTGATCCGGAAAACATGGAAGTGGAATCCAGCGAGGCACCTGCAACCAGAGCCGCTGCTAAAACCGTAGGATTCAACAATAACAATTACATCATTACCATTCCGCAAGGCGAGAAGATAGCCGGCAAATATTCACCTAGAGTGAAATTTACCAAACAAGCTGCCGCCAGTGTAGCAGACGGCTACAACGAAGTGAATGGAAAAGCCGAGATAATCAAGATTGAGAACAGAGATTACGATGCGCTGGAAAACATCACCCTGACCCTTAAAATCAAGAACGGATGGGACTATACCGTTTCTCCGGCTGAAGCGCTGAAAGCTGCAGGAGCATCCGATGCACTGGCCACATACATCAACAACTACATTGAAACTGAAGAGGGAGGTACGAACGGTTCTTATGAAATTGAACAAAAGCTGACTGCAAGTGTCAGTGGCAACCATGTACTGCTGTATGGCAGCGAGCGCATGGTACGCGTGAAAACATATACCTTTAAAGTAGTGGTAGGCAACCAGAGCAAAGACGTAAAAGTAGAGCTGAAAAGCTACACGGGACATCAGGAAGAATATTCAAACAATCCGGTCAGCCAGCACTCTGGCGGCACCACAGGCGGTCAAGGATAATTTTCTCCGCAGTCTGAAACCAATAAAAACTATTCATTTATGACCATAGCCATTGATTTTGACGGTACCATTGTAGAACACCGCTATCCCCAGATAGGAGAAGAAATTCCCTTTGCCACCGCTACGCTGAAGATGCTGATAAACGAGCGTCACCGGCTGATTTTATGGTCGGTACGTGAAGGGAAGCTCCTGGAGGAAGCTGTGGAATGGTGTAGGAAACGGGGTGTGGAATTCTATGCCGTCAACCGGGACTATCCGGAAGAAGACATCGCACACACCGGTTTTTCACGCAAAGTAAAAGCCGATCTCTTTATCGATGACCGCAACCTGGGCGGACTGCCCGACTGGGGAAGCATCTACCGCATGGTGCATGACGGGCTGACCTACGAAGAACTGTTTCGCGAAAACAGTGAACCGGTCCGGCAGAAAAAGAAGGGCTTTTGGGCACGTTTGAAAAAATAATATCCGAATGAGATTTTTGACTTATGTCAATTCATAACCCGCAAAAACCTTCTAATTTTGTACTCGAAATAGAGAAAGATTAGTTTTTATAAGAGTAAAGAGATTAGTTTTTAGGGTGCACTAAAAAAATAGGCAATATCCACAATGGTTATTGCCTATTTTTATATATAGCCGGAAGCCAAGTACATCAATACAGACTTCCTTGACCGACTTCCGTAAAGAGCTTCGACAACTTCTCCACCACCGGTTTCATATAACGTTCTCCTTTCTCGGCAGAAGCTTTTTTGGGGTTCCCTACCCCGCTGTCGACTGTAGCCTTATCCCAATGGCGAGGAGCCCAGCCAACCTTTTCATTCAAGGAAGGAATGGCAAACGGTTTGGATTCCCCGTCACCGGCCTCAGCCAAATTCACCAGCTCGGGATGGTAATGCATCATAACGGAAGTCTCAGACTCGCCGGCATGGTCGTCGACAACAGCCTCAAAGTAGTCTTTGGGAGGGACGATGCTGAACCAGTCGGCAGCGATAATCAGAAAATCGGGATACACAAACGCCAGGTCACGAATCATTCCCTTGAAGTTGTTGCCGCCATGACCGCTGAGAATAATCAGCTTACGCATGCCTTGTGCATAGAGGGAGGCAACTATGTCTTCCAGAATGGCCTGCTGGGTGGAATAGCGGGTATGGATGCAGAACGGAAGTTCGCGCTGCCCCGGATTGTGTGCACCGAAAGGTACGGGAGGCATCACCATACAGCGTACACCGGAATTCTGCAAAGCCAGTGCAGCCGCATCTACGGCAATATCATGCGGCAGAATACAATCAGTGAGATAAGGCAGATGCAGATTATGGGGCTCCGTAGCTCCCCAAGGTAGGATGACAACGTCATACTTCACTCCTTTCACCTTTCCATAGCAGGAAACAGTAAGGTCAATTTCTCTTTTTTCCATGATAGTTTATTTTGGGGGTAAATCTTTACCGCAAAAATAAACATTATTCCGTCACATTGAACCTATTGCCGGCGATATTCTTTAGGTGACATACCGGTGTGATGCTTGAAATACTTGCCAAAGAACGACTGGTTGGCAAAGTGCAGCTCGTCTGCAATTTCCTGAATGCTCAGCTCGGAAGACTTCAACAAGGCTTTGGCTTCCAAAACGACGAGACTGTCAATCCATTCGCCCGCCGTCTTTCCGCTGATTTCCTTCACTACGGTGGAAAGGTGCTTGGCAGTGAGGAACATCTTATCAGCATAGTAGGACACACTGCGCTCTTCCTTATAGGACTCGGAAATAGCACGGATAAAGCGCTCGAACAAGTCTTCCTTCCTGCTTTTGGGAATGCGTTCCTGGATGACATGTCCTTGATAGATATTATATATCTCATAAAAAAGGGCCAACAGCAACCCCTGAGTGATTTCCTTACGAAAAGGATTGTCTTTCAGCTTCACCTTGCTCCAAAGAAAAGAGTGATACTCCTGAAACGATTGGGATTCCTCCGGAGTGATGTGAACGAAGGGCCGCTCCTTAATCATGAAAAACATAGGGAAAAGCTGTTGCATGGTAGGTATCACCATATCCATAAAATCCCTTGAAACAGCAATGAAAAGTCCGGAAAAATCTTCGGAGCGTTCCCGTTGCAGAACAATCTGGTCGGGAAGAATAATGCCCAACATACCTTCCCGCATTTCACATTGCTGCAGGTTGAGTTCCAGTTTGCACCACCCTTTCAAACAGACAGTCAGGCAAGCAGCATTCAAACGGGTGGGATAAGAGCTCAAAGGCATATCCTTGATGTCATTAAAAATAGCAAAATCATTGCCGATGAAATCAATCATCGGCAAATGATGTATCTGGGAAATGTCTACATTCCGTATTCTCTTAGTATCCATGGTTTTTGTGCTTTGGCGACAAATGTAGGACTATTTTGCGGAATTTAGCTCTAAAAATTCTTAAATGGAAACTTTTAGTTCATTATCTTGAAACCGATAAAAAAGGTTCTCGGCTGCGTCGGTCCGTAGAAATAACCCGCATCGCGGAATTCCCCTTTATCCAGGTCTTTCTGGAAACTGTTAAAGATATTCTGTACACCCGTATTCAACTGAAGCTTGATATGGTCGTGAAGCACAAACGTATAGTTCAACTTCACATTCAGATCCAGAAATTGGGGAGTATGCTCCATGCGGTCTGAAGTGATATTACAGAAGGCACCCTCGGGAGCATCTTCCGGTGCGTAGTGCGGAACAATCATCTTTCCCGTATAAGTGCCGGAAAGAGAGAAATCAAAATTCTTTACCGGTGCGGAAGAGAAAGTGAAGTACCCGTAATAATCCGGTGTACGGGGCATGCGCTTAGTGGTAAGGTCTTTTCCGTCCACCTTTGTCCAAGCTTCCTCATGGGTATAGCGGCTGCGCTGTGCCGTAAATCCGAGTTGGAACTGCGCCTCCTTACCATGGGCAATCCTCGCATCCAGATTGGCACCATATACACGTGCACCGTTTCCGTTGCGGCGCTCCTTAATAACATCCCCTACTTCGTTCTTGCCGATATCTTCGAGCACAAAGACATGGCGCAGGTCTGTATAGAAACCTTCCACCAGAATGTTTGCCTGCCAGTGCCCCAAATGGGCAGTCCAGTCTACCGAACCGCTGTAACTGTTGGAACGCTCTTCACGCAGATTGTCGGACAGTTTGATTTGGACACCCTTACCGCCTACTGCCGTTACGTGCAAGTCCTCATCGTATGCCTGCGGAGCACGGAAACCGGTAGAATAAGTCAAGCGTGCCTGAAAATCATCTGTCGGCTTGTAGAGCAGGTTGACGCGAGGACTGAAAATAAGCTTGTCAATCAGGTTGTGCTTGTCCAGACGGGCGCCGACCAACATGGTCAGTACATTCATTTTCCACTCATTCTGCACGAAAGCACTGGCAATGCGGACATCCTGCTCCATGTCACGATGATAGCCGGTCATAATGTCATGCAGGGAGTTGTTCTGATATTCCAGTCCGCCGGTGAAGGTAGCGGGAGCAAAGAAACAGTTGTCCATATTGCCTACATACATGCCACCGGCAACCCAAGTCAAGTCTTTCGTCTTGCCGTAGGCATTCATGTCCTTTTGGGCACCATAGTAACTGTTGCGATCGGTGTGCTGGATGGAGGTGTAAGCTGAAATCTTATGTTTGTACTCTTTCCAGAACAAATCATAGCTCACGCCTCCGCTATTGATGATATGCTTGGTCTGCTCGGTGATGTCCGTCTCGTGCGGCTGCAAATCGAATTTGTTGCCTCCACGACGAAGTTCGTTAGTGGTATGGTATTCCAGATTGATGCGGCTGAAATGCGTAGGACGGTAATAGGCGCGGAAACCGAAGGTGTTCATGTTCAGCTTGCCCAGTTCGGAAAAGCCATCACCGTCGCGGTCGTATGGGTTACGGTTGCGGTAACTCTCATAAAGGGCGATGCCGTAAGAATTGTCTTTGGCTACCAGAGACACATTGCCACCCATATATTGCTCCCAGGACTTGCCGTCCATATTGGAGAACATGCTCGATACCTGGAAGGAATTGTTGATGGGGTCTTTGGTTATAATATTGATAGTTCCTCCCACAGCATTGGCGCCAAACAGGGCAGAGCCTCCGCCACGCACCACTTCTACCCGTTCAATCATGTTCACGGGGATTTGCTCCAATCCGTACACACCGCTCAATGCACTGATGATGGGACGGCTGTTTATCAATATCTGCGAAT
>OHEN01000375.1_pt1 | contig 25642 bp, 16 predicted proteins | sample 1567291 | NCBI WGS metagenome assembly OHEN01 (sample SAMEA3879592, study PRJEB24766) | human gut metagenome | biome: human-associated habitat; feature: feces | place: USA | collected 1985/1987
TGTTGACGCAACCTTGATTCAGAAGTATATCGTTGGGTTGATTTAAACAAAAATAATGGTACAAATAATATTGTAATTTAAATGATATAAATGTTACAAAGTAACTGCAATTCTGTATCTCATTTATACAGTTTATTTTCATCATAAATTTTCTGTCATTACTTGGCGGGCGTCCAATGAACGCCCCTACGGGATTGTGCGAAAAATTGCAATGCTACATTTAAACATAAAATTTAATCAAAACTGGTGTCCGATGAACACTCCTGCTGATTAAACAAAAACAGTCGGGAAGACAATGCTTTGCATTTCGCAAATTGTCTTCCCGACTTTAATTTTACATTTTCAGCTATAAAGTTTTGCTCGGGCATTTTATTTTCGCCCTTATAAATACTATCTGCACGAACTGGGAACGGCGGCTCGCCGTTAGTGTCTGTATTCGTTTAAGATATCGTCAATTTCGCTTTCGTTCGGATCTTGCTTTCTGTCAATACCGGAAAGGTACTTGTCATAATCAAAATCGTCGTCATCTGCTGTTTCGGTTTTCTGCGGTGCAGGCGACGGTTTGCGTGCAGGCTTGCGTTCCTGTCTGTAAGGTGCTTTTCTTTCGGACCTTTTGCTTGATGAAGTCATGTTCTCAAGCTCTTCCTTTTCACGGCGCTTTGCCTCAAGGAGCATTTCCTCTGCTTCTTCCTGTTCTGCCTTCTCTTTCTGACGGCGCTTGTCACCGAAAGCAAGGTCGCCGAGGAAAAGTCCGAAAATTCCGGCAACAAGATAAACTACGAGGAGAATAAGGTTTGTTGAAAGTGTGTTTGAAGAAAATCCGCCGTTGTAGATGAGCATACTCGGAAGATAAATAATCGGCGCAATGAGTGCAAAGAGAAAGTCAAGTCCGTGTTTTGAGCAGTAGTGTGCCGAACAGCCGATTGCTGTAATCGGGAACACAAAGTCATATGCAACGGGTGAAAACTTCTGCATTGCGCCCGGAATAAACACAAGCGGCAACAGCATATAAACAAGCAAAATTATTACCGCATAGGGAACATATTTTTTAACCATATCTGTCATAACGGTTAATCTCCAATCTTTGAAATTTTATTTTAAATCATGCATACTTATTATACATTGATACACTTCAAAAAGCAAGAAATATTATACCGAGTTACCAAGCTGTTACAGAGGATAATGTAAAATGTTTGCAAAGTGGATTTTTAGCGGATAAATCCGTTGACATCGGACATAAAAAAGAATAAAATAAATATGTACGGGCTTTTGCTCGAATTTAAATGCGAATGAGGTGAAAACTTAATGGACGCAGACGGTAATAAAGGCGCTGTACCCGGGCGAAGTTGCAACAGAATGTGCGCTTGTGCGTTCATTTTGTTTTATTGATTTTGCTTTGTATTTTTATTTTAATTTGAATTGATTTAATTTAATACTCAGGGTGACACCGTCTTTACTTCCAATTGAATTAAAAAGGAGGAAAAGATGATGGAACAGGTTAACGTAACCCTTACCGAAACTATCAAATTGCTGCTTGATGACAAAAAGTTCAGCACTTTGCGTGACATTTTGATTACGATGAAACCGTTTGACATTGCGGCGGTTTTTGAAAATCTACAGGATGAAAAAATGCCGATTCTGTTTCGTATTCTGCCAAAGGAGCTTGCGGCGGAAACCTTTGTCGAAATGGATGACGAAACTCAGGAATTCCTTATCCACGGCTTCAGCGACAGCGAACTGAAAGAGGTTGTCGATGAGTTATTTGTCGATGACGCCGTTGACCTTATTGAGGAAATGCCTGCCAATGTTGTAAAGCGTATTTTAAGACAGGCCGACAAGGATATGAGAAAGCAGATTAACGAGCTTTTGAAATATCCCGAGGACAGCGCAGGCTCGATTATGACAACCGAGTTTATTGTGCTTCGTCCCGATATGACGGCTGAAATGGCTATTAAAAGAATCAGAAGAACAGGTGTTGACAAGGAAACAATCTACACCTGCTATGTAACCGATGCCAACAACAAGCTTATCGGTATTACCACCGTAAAAGACCTTTTGCTTGCCGAAGATGACGAGCTTGTAAAGTCGATTATGGAGGAAAATGTTATCTCGGTAACTACTCTTGCCGATCAGGAGCAGGTTGCCCAGATGTTCTCAAACTATAACTTCCTTGCTCTTCCTGTTGTTGATAACGAAAACCGACTTGTCGGTATCGTAACAATTGACGATGCTATTGATGTTATTCAGGAAGAGGCTACCGAGGATATCGAAAAGATGGCAGCCGTATTGCCGTCTGACAAACCGTATATGAAAACAAGCGTTTTCGGTCTGTACAAAAAGAGAGCGCCGTGGCTGCTTATACTCATGCTTTCGGCAACCTTTACAAGTGCGATTATCTCTTCATTTGAGGCCGTGCTTGCAAATGTTTTGATTCTCTCATCGTTTATCCCGATGATTACGGGTTCGGGCGGTAACGCAGGTTCTCAGGCGTCGGTTTCCGTAATCCGTGCGTTGTCGCTCGGTGAAATTCATTTCAGGAGCATTTTCCTTGTGCTGTGGAAAGAATTCAGGGTGTCAATTCTTTGCGGTATTACCCTTGCGGCGGCAAACTTCGTAAAACTGCTTTTGTTTGATCTCAACGGTCAGGAAAACGCATTTATGATTGCCCTTGTAATTTCACTTACGCTTGTCGGCACAATTATTATGGCAAAGCTTGTCGGCAGCAGTCTGCCTCTTTTGGCAAGCAAGGTCGGCTTTGACCCTGCCGTTATGGCGAATCCACTCATTTCAACAGTCTGCGACTCGCTTTCATTGCTTATCTATTTCGGCGTTGCAAAGCTGATTTTGCATCTGTGATTTTTTAAAATTGAAAGTTGAAAATGGAAAATTGAAAATTGAGGTCGGCGGTGTGCCACCGCAATCTATTCGAGAAGATACTCGGATAAAGGAATTGCATCAGATGCCCGAATACGGCATTGATGCAATTTTTGCTTTATTATGAAAGTAAATGTATACTCTGTAGGGAGAACACGGTTCGCCACTACAGAATATAATGGTGAATTTGGTTTGTTAACAAAATTATAATTATTATAAAACTCTTTGATATAATTTTTGATTATACCCAAATCTCCCAAAAAATGATAGCCTTAAACGACAAAACCCACCAAAACAGTATTGTATGCAAAAATTATTTATGCTATAATTAATCAAGTTTAACAAAACCATTACCGAGGTGTTTATATATGAAAATAAGCAATTTATTTAACAGCGGAAAAACAGTTTTTTCTTTTGAAGTATTTCCGCCTAAAAAGACCTCTCCGATTGAATCGGTTTACGGCAAGCTTGAAGAAATTTCGGCTTTAAAGCCTGACTTCATCAGCGTAACATACAGCGCAGGCGGCAGCGGTTCAAAGAGCCGTACCTGCGAAATCGCAACAAAAATCAAGAGAGATTTCGGAGTTGAATCCGTGGCACACCTCACCTGCATTAACAGCACAAAGGCTGATATTGACCGCAACCTTGCGCTTTTTAAAGAGAACGGCATTGAGAATATTCTTGCACTCCGTGGTGACAGGGTTGAAGGTGTTGACCCGCAGAAGGATTTCACTTATGCAAGCGATTTGTGCAGATACATTGCGTCACAGGGTGATTTTGACATTGCCGGCGCTTGTTATCCCGAGGTTCACAGCGAGGCAACCGATGAGGTTGAGGACATCCACAACCTTCGCAAAAAGGTTGAGTCGGGTGCAAGCCACCTTATTTCACAGCTTTTCTTTGACAACTCCGTTTACTATCGCTTTCTTGAAAGAGCGAAGATTGCAGGCGTGAATGTGCCGATTGAAGCAGGTATTATGCCTGTAACAAGCAAAAGTCAGATTGAAAGAATGGTTTCAATGTGCGGTGCAAGCCTTCCTGCAAAATTTGCAAAGATTATGCAGAAGTATGATACAAGGCCCGAGGCTTTGCGTGACGCAGGCATTGCATATGCGGTTGACCAGATTGTTGACCTTATCGCACACGGTGTTGACGGCATCCACCTCTACACAATGAACAACCCGTATGTTGCAAGAAAAATTACGGAGGCGGTGTCAAGTCTTTTATGATAACGCTTGACAGATTAAACCGCAAAGAGGCTATACGCTACCTCGGCGGTGCAGGAATCAACCTTAATTACCGCATGGATGTGCTGATGGATGAATGCGAAAAAGAAATACTGAAAACAGCAGAGCCGAGATTTCTCTATGTTGAACGCAAAGCTCCGTTTGACGATATTTTACTCGGCAATGATATAAAAAAGCACCTTGAGGGCTGCCACACAGCTGTTATGATGTGTGCGACAATCGGTTCGGAAATTGACAAGCTTATCCGTATAAGTCAGATTTCCGATATGGCAAGGGCGGTTGTGCTTGACAGCTTTGCAAGCGTTGCCGTTGAACAGGTGTGTCAAAAGGTTGACGAAATCCTTGCCGAAAAATACAGCGGAAAGTATATGACCTTCCGTTTCAGCCCCGGCTATGGGGACTATCCTATTGAGATGCAGAAGGAGTATCTGAGAATACTTGACGCTCCGAGAAAAATAGGTCTTACAACAGGCGACAGCTGTCTGCTTGTGCCGTCAAAGTCGGTTACGGCGGTTCTCGGAATTTCAGACAATCCGATTGAACGAAGAAAACGAGGGTGTGCAATTTGCAGTATGAAAGGCAAATGTCGCTTCAGAAGAAATGGGGAACATTGTGGTGTTTAAGAATTTTTCAAACTTTAGTGAATATCTCAACCAAAAGAATTTTATTCTGCTTGACGGTGCAACAGGAACTCTCATTCAGAAAAGCGGTGTAAAGTACGACCATGTGCCTGAGGTGCTGAACATTACTCACCCCGAGCTTATCGAGAGCTTTCACAGGAGGTATATTGATGCCGGATCTGACATTGTGTACGCAAACACCTTCGGTGCAAATGCCTACAAGCTTCAGGACAGCGGTTACAGCGTTGAAGAAATCATCGGCGCCGGTGTTAAGATTGCAAGAAAAGCCGTTGAGGGTACAGACGCCCTCGTTGCCCTTGATATCGGTCCGATAGGTCAGTTGCTTGAACCTGCCGGTTCAATGAAATTTGACGAGGCTTATGAGTATTACAAACAGCAGATTCTTGCCGGTAAAGATGCCGATGTCATAGTTTTTGAAACAATGACCGACCTTTATGAACTTAAAGCCGCAGTCCTTGCCGCAAAGGAAAACTGCGACAAACCTATCCTCACAACAATGACCTTTGAGAGAAACGGACGAACATTTACGGGTGTATCCCCTGCCTGTGCGGCTGTCACTCTTACGGGACTCGGTGTTGACGCTCTCGGTGTCAACTGTTCACTCGGTCCGGATGAGCTTGAACCCGTTGTTTCCGAGATGTCGAAATACACAAATCTTCCCCTTGTAATCAAGGCTAACGCAGGTTTGCCCGATCCTAACAGCAACGAGTACAACATTATGCCCGACAAATTTGCCGAGTGCGTTTGTTCACTCCTCAAATACGGTGTTAAGGTTATCGGCGGATGCTGCGGAACGAATCCCGATTATATTGCAAAAATTAAGTCAGAGGTTGCCGACAGAGAATATCAGCCTCAGACAAAAAGCGTTGACACAACCGTTTGCAGTTCAACGACGGTTGTTGAAATCAACGGTCCGAGAATTATCGGCGAAAGAATTAACCCCACAGGTAAAAAGCTGTTCAAGCAGGCGCTTGTTGAAAATAATATTGACTATATCCTCACTCAGGCTCTCAGTCAGGTTCAGGGCGGTGCGGAAATTCTTGATGTCAATGTAGGTCATCCCGAAATTGACGAAAAAAAGATGATGGTGCGTGTTCTCAAGGCTATTCAGAGTGTGTGTGATGTTCCGCTCCAGATTGACTCCACAAAGCCCGAGGTTATTGAGGCCGGACTCCGCTACTACAACGGCAAACCGATTCTGAACTCCGTAAACGGTGAGGAACAGAGCCTTGCCACGGTTCTTCCTCTTGTCAAAAAGTACGGTGCGTCTGTTGTCGGACTTGCACTTGACGAAAACGGTATCCCGAAAACCGCCGAGGGCAGATTTGAGATTGCAAAACGAATTGTTGAAAGAGCCGAGGCTGTCGGCATTGACAGAAAAGATGTATATATCGACTGTCTTACTCTTACGGTTTCCGCAGAACAGGCGGCTTGCCGTCAGACTCTTGAGGCCTTGCACAGAGTAAAAACGGAACTCGGCTGTAAAACCTGTCTCGGTGTATCAAACATTTCGTTCGGACTTCCGAACCGTGAGCTTGTCAACAGAACTTTCCTTACAATGGCTATGGAACAGGGACTTGATTTGCCGATTATCAACCCAAATGTTGAGTCGATGACAGGCGCTGTAAGAGCATTCCGTGTGCTTAACGGCATTGACAAGAACTCGCTTGAATTTATCAACGCATATAACGATGCTGTTCCTGCCGCTCCTGTTAAAAAGGCAGACAGCAATGTTGATATTTTTGCGGCTGTTTATAACGGACTTAAAAACGAAGGTGCAGCCGCAACCGCAAAGCTTCTTGAAACAACCGATGCAATGCAGGTTGTAAACGAAATGCTTATCCCTGCACTTGACAGAGTGGGTGAAGATTTTGAAAAGAATAAAATCTTCCTTCCACAGCTTATCCAAAGCGCAAACACAGCTCAGGAGTGCTTTGATGTAATCAAAAAGCACCTTACAAAGACAAGCGGAACTCCCGTAAGCAAGGGCAAAATTATTGTGGCAACCGTAAAGGGTGACATTCACGATATCGGCAAGAACATTGTAAAGGTTCTTCTTGATAACTACGGCTACACAGTTGTTGACCTCGGTCGTGATGTTGATCCTCAGCTTATTGTTGATACTGCCGTTGAACAGAATATTACAATGATAGGACTTTCGGCTCTTATGACAACAACTCTCAAGAGTATGGAGGATACAATAAGGCTTGTAAGAGAATGTAAGGAACTTCAGAATCCCGACGGCTCAAGCAAATGCACAATATTTGTCGGCGGTGCGGTTCTTACAAAGGACTACGCTATGAAAATCGGCGCTGATTACTACTGCCGTGACGCAAAAGAAAGCGTTGACACGGCAAAGCTCGTTCTCGGCTGATTTAGTGACATATATCGTCAAATGTTTATTGAATGTACGCCCTGCCTGTGATAAAATGGTGGAAAGATGATTTTTGTAATTACCGCTTTTTGCGGAAAGGATGAACTTTATGCGAGGATTATTTAACAGATTCGCCAATTTTATGCAGGGCAGATACGGCACGGATAAGCTCAACAATGCACTCTGGGTGCTGTTGCTTATACTGTGGTTCGTGAATATTTTTGTGTGGAACCGTGTTGCAAGATACATCATTGACGGAATAATGCTCTTGATTATCGTGCTTATCTGTTTTCGTATGTTCTCACGCAACATTGTTGCAAGAAGTGCCGAAAACAGAAAATTTCTTCCGATTTACAATGCGGTAACAGGTTGGTTCAAACTGACTTTCAAGAAAATTCGTGACCGCAAGGACTACCGTTATATCAAGTGTCCCGTGTGCAAGGCGCAGCTTCGTGTTCGCAACAAAAAAGGCAATCATACTGTTCGCTGTCCGAAATGCGGAAGTGAATTTAACAAAAAAATATGACCGCAGAATCTGCGGTTGCAACGGAATGATTTTGTGATAAAACTAAATAAAAACAGAGATTTGACCACAGGCAGTATAACAGACGGCCTGTGGTCTTTTGCAGTACCGCTTATGCTCGGCAATGTGTTTCAGCAGTTTTACAACCTTGTCGATACATGGATGGTCGGAAAATATGTGGGCGACAATGCCCTTGCGGCGGTCGGCTCGTCATATGATAGATTTTTTGTGTACGGATTTAAGCGAAGCGATAAAGCATTTATAAATTGAAAATTACGGCGAGCCGCCGTACCCAATTCGTGTAGATAGTTTGCAATGTCAAAAAACAAATTATGCCCGAGCGTAGTATTGCAACCGTTTGTACAAATAACCAAAACCTTTGTTATTGATTTTTAAAAAATCAATAACAAAGTATCTTGACAGAAACAAGTAAATATAAAAAACTTTTTGTAAAAAACGAAACAAAAATGTATATCCTGCTTTGAATTTCTTGTGTAAAACACTTTACAAATCGGTGCTTAAGTGATAAAATTAAGGTGATACAAAGTATCCGTACCGCTTGTTGATTTACGGTGCGTAATTAACGGGTATCGAAAATTTATGCGGCATCATTTCCTTTGCCGCTTTGATTAAAAAGGAGGACGATTCCATTGGCAAGAAAAATGAAAACTATGGATGGTAACAGCGCAGTAGCTCATGTTTCTTATGCGTTTACCGATGTTGCGGCTATCTATCCTATTACACCTTCTTCCGTAATGGCTGACCTTACCGACAAGTTCTCGGCACAGGGTGCCAAGAACCTTTTCGGCAGACAGGTTCAGGTAACGGAAATGCAGTCGGAGGGCGGCGCATCAGGTGCTGTTCACGGCTCACTCGCAGCAGGTGCTTTGACCACAACTTACACAGCATCACAGGGCCTGCTCCTTATGATTCCGAATATGTACAAGATGGCAGGCGAGCTCCTTCCGGGCGTTATTCATGTATCAGCCCGTGCGCTCACAAGCCACGCACTTTCTATTTTTGGTGACCACTCAGATATCTACGCTTGCCGTCAGACAGGTTATGCAATGCTTTGTTCAAACAATCCTCAGGAATGTATGGACCTTGCCGCTGTTGCTCACCTTGCAGCTATTGAAGGCAGAGTTCCTTTCCTTCATTTCTTTGACGGTTTCAGAACTTCTCACGAAATTCAGAAGATTGAGGAGTGGGATTACGCAGACCTCGCCGATATGCTTAATTGGGATGCAGTTGAGGCTTTCCGTCGTCGTGCTCTTAACCCTGAGCATCCTGTAACAAGAGGTACTGCTCAGAACGATGATATCTTCTTCCAGGCAAGAGAAGCTTGTAACAAGTATTATGACGCAGTTCCCGAAGTTGTTGTTAAGTACATGGACAAGGTTAATGCTAAAATCGGCACTGACTACAAGCCGTTCAACTACTACGGTGCAGAGGATGCAGAGCATGTTATCGTTGCTATGGGTTCTGTTTGTGACTGTACGGAAGAAGTTGTTGATTACCTCAATGCCGCAGGCGAAAAGGTCGGTCTTCTTAAAGTTCACCTTTACAGACCTTTCGTTGCCGACTATATGCTCAGAGAGCTTCCTAAGACTGTTAAGACAATCTCTGTTCTTGACAGAACAAAGGAACCCGGTTCAATCGGCGAACCTCTTTATCTTGATGTTCTCGCCGCTATCAACGGTTCGGACTTTGCAGGTGTAAAGGTTTACACAGGCAGATACGGTCTTGGCTCAAAGGATACAACACCGGGCGACATCATCGCTGTTTACAGAAACGCTGAAAGCGAAACACCTAAGAGAAGATTTACAATCGGCATTGTTGATGATGTTACAAACCTCTCACTTCCGATTGTTGAAAATCCCGATACAACTCCGAAGGGTACACACAGCTGTAAGTTCTGGGGCCTTGGTGCTGACGGTACTGTCGGTGCTAACAAGAACTCAATCAAGATTATTGGCGATAACACCGATATGTACGCTCAGGGCTACTTTGCATATGACTCAAAGAAGTCAGGCGGTCTTACAGTTTCTCACCTTCGTTTCGGTAAAACTCCTATTAAGTCAACATACTACATTTCAAAGGCAGACTTTGTTGCCTGTCACAATCCGTCTTATGTTGACAAGTACGATATTGTTGATGACCTTAAAGAAGGCGGTTCATTCCTTCTTAACTGCCCATGGGATACAGAAGAGCTTTCCGAGCGTCTCCCGGGTAAGATGAAGAAGATTCTCGCTGAAAGACACATCAACTTCTACACAATTGACGGTATCAAGATCGGTAAGGAAATCGGTCTCGGCGGTCGTATCAACACAGTTCTTCAGTCAGCATTCTTCAAGATTGCAGATATCATTCCTGCCGACAAGGCTAAGGAGCTTATGAAGGCTGCCGCTAAGAAGTCATACATGAAGAAAGGTCAGGCTATCGTAGATATGAACTACGCCGCTATTGACCGTGGTATGGAAGACCTCAAGAAGGTTGAAATTCCTGCTGATTGGGCTAACGCTGTTGATAATTCAGCTGCCGACAAGGCAGAGGGTAACGGTGCTCTCGTTGAGTATGTAAACGAAATCCTCAAGCCTGTAAATGCATATAAGGGTAACAAGCTCCCTGTTTCAACATTTATGGATCATGTTGACGGTACTGCTCCTAACGGTTCTGCCGCTTATGAAAAGAGAGGTATCGCAGTTGATGTTCCCGAATGGAATCCTGAAAACTGTATTCAGTGTAACAGATGTGCAATCGTATGTCCTCACGCTGTAATCCGTCCTGTTGCCATGACAGCCGATGAGCTTGCAAAAGCTCCCGAGGGTACAAAGAGCCTCCCGATGATGGGACTTAAGGACCTCAACTTTGTAATGACAGTTTCAACACTCGACTGTACAGGTTGCGGCGCTTGTGCTCAGGTTTGTCCGGGTAAGAAGGGCGCTAAGGCTCTCACAATGCAGTCAATCGACTCACAGCGTCCTAAGCAGGCAGTATTTGACTACGCTCTCACACTTGAAGATAAGCCTGAAGTTCACGAGAAGTTCAAGTTCACTACAGTTAAGGGCAGTCAGTTCAAACAGCCGTTGCTTGAATTCTCAGGCGCTTGCGCAGGCTGCGGTGAAACACCATATGCAAAGCTTGTTACACAGCTTTTCGGTGACAGAATGTTCATTGCTAACGCAACAGGCTGTTCATCAATTTGGGGTGCATCTGCTCCTGCAACACCTTATACAAAGAATAAGAAGGGTTACGGTCCTGCTTGGCAGAACTCACTCTTTGAAGATAACGCAGAGTTCGGTCTTGGTATGGCTCTCGGTCAGAAAGCTATCCGCAACAGACTTATCGAGTATGTTGAGGGTATTCAGAAGGATACAGACAGCGCTGACCTCAAGACAGCTTGCCAGAACTATCTCGACACAGTAACAGATTCAACTTCAAGCCGTCCTGCAACAGACGCTCTTATCGCTGAACTCGAAAAGAACACAGAGGATGCAAAAGTTGGCGAACTTGTTAAGAAAACACTCGTTGACAAGGACGAACTTGCTAAGAAGTCAATGTGGATCTTCGGCGGTGACGGTTGGGCTTACGATATCGGTTTCGGCGGTCTTGACCATGTAATCGCATCAGGCGAAAATGTTAATATTCTCGTATTCGATACTGAGGTTTATTCTAACACAGGCGGTCAGGCTTCAAAGGCTACTCCTGTAGGTTCGGTTGCACAGTTTGCCGCCGCAGGTAAGGCTGTTAAGAAGAAAGACCTCGCCGCTATTGCAATGAGCTACGGCTATGTTTATGTTGCACAGTGCGCTATGGGTGCTGACAACAATCAGGTTCTCAAGGCTATGGTTGAGGCTGAAAGCTACAACGGTCCGTCACTCGTAATCTGCTACGCTCCGTGTATCAACCACGGTATCAAGGGTGGCATGGGTATTGCTCAGCTTGAGGAGAAAAAGGCTGTTGAGGCAGGTTACTGGAACATCTTCCGTTACGATCCTCGTCTTGCAGACGAAGGAAAGAATCCGTTTATGCTTGACGGTAAAGCTCCTTCTGCATCATATCGTGACTTCATCATGGGCGAAGTTCGTTATAACTCACTCACTCGTTCATTCCCCGAAAGAGCAGAAAAACTCTTTGAAAAGGCTGAAAAGGTTGCTGCTGATAAGTATGCTCACCTTGAAAAGCTTGCAAGCCTTCCCGATGCCGAATAATTTTGGCTAAAGCTTGTACAAAGTGAATATGTGAATAAATAAAAAATTCTCCCGAATATGGCATTTGCCGTGTTCGGGAGATTCTTTTTAAATTGAAAATGTAAAATGGAAAGTGGAAAATTGTAGCGGCGTTCAGTGAACGCCAATCGAACCGATTGCAAAATCGGTTCGACCACAGGCAATGGCAGAAATTTTCCGTTTAAATAACACTTTATAAATGAAACTTGTGAAACGGGCGAACACGGTTCGTCCCTTACAACACACATTGCAAAAATAATTGGAATTTTATACTTGGTCAAAATATGTATGTTGCTGTGTGGTTGATTTGGCTTTGCAACCAAATCAAATGGCGGTCACTGACCGCCGCTACTGTATGTACAAATAATTGCTATGTTATGCTCGGGCAACATTTGTAATTTACTATTAAAACCGTCTGCACGAACACACGAACATAAAAAATGCGGTGGCACATTGCCAACCGCATTTTTATTTTGCATTTTCAATTTTCAACTTTCAATTTAACAATCACGCAACCGTTACCGTAATCGTTACGCTTGATGTTCTTTTAAGCACATCGGTGACTGAATATGTTACCTTGTACTTGCCTTTTCGGGTGGTTACTACATTGCCGAAAACTTCGATATTCGATGTTATGTCGTTGCCGCAGGTGTCAACGGCTGTTACTCCTGCAAGGGCGTAAAATTCGCCGCCGCTTTTGATTGTGTAATCGTTTGCACCGCTGATTATTGGTGTTGCTTTGGCATACGGGCATTTTTTGTTGCTGTCTGTAGGATCCCATTTGTTGGTAAAATCGGTGATTTTGATTGCATCCGGTTTTCCGAGAGGACCTGCATTTCCTGCGTCGTCATATATGCTTACATTCGTGCCTGTTGGGCAGTTGTCATAAACCCACTTTGCATCCGAAACCGCAAGTCTTACGCATCCTTGTGACGCCTGTTCGCCAAGCTTGTTGAACTCCTCAAGCTCCAAATCTTCTTCGCTCATTGAGTAGTAGGGAACGGAGTGGAAAAGATAATCGCCCGAAATTCCGCTGATGTATCTTCCGAAAACATCGCCCACAAGGGAAAGCCATTCGGACTTGATTCCGATTGTGTAGTCACCCGTGATTGTCGAATTGTCAAGACCTGTGGAGCAAATCATCGCCCTTACGGGGATTGTGTACTTGCCCTTTTCGTCATATGTGTAAACCGTCACGCAGTTTGCCGTGCGGTTGACCTTGATTGCGTACAGGTTTTTTGCCGTGTTACGCTTATTGCTTTCAAGCTTGTCAAGATTTGCCGTTATACAGGTTGAGTAGCTTTGCTGTTTTTTCGTGGTTGATTTTGCCACCGTAACCTGAAATTCCGACTTTGATTTGTCTTTTGAAATGGCAGAAATCAGAGCCGTACCCTCTTTGAGAGCGTCAACCCTTCCGCCGTCATCAACGGTAACAATTTTACTGTCCGAGCTTGTCCATTTGGTAACGGATTTTGCTTTTTCGGATGACAGTTCAATAAGCTTTGATTCGCCGACTTTTAATGTGAGCGAATCAACCTTGCTCGGAAATGTCGTATTTTCGGTTACTGCCGTATCGGGCGTCTGCGGTTTTGGAGAATTTTGAGAATCATTTCCAAAAATTCCCGTCACACCGCATAATATGCAGGTTGCAATGAGGACAACACAAAGTAAAAGAATGAAAATTTTCTTTTTCATAGATTACCTATCCTTATAGAATTTAACATTAAATGGTTACAAAATTTTAACCTTTGTATATTATAACTTTTTTTCGACAATCTTGCAAGTGCTATTTTAAATCGGCAAGAAATGTGGTAAAATGTCAGTCGGAGAATGTTTTGTATTTTCCAAACTAACAATTTATGGTGATAATTATGGCACATCCGATTAAACATTTCAGAACAATAACCCGTCACAGGCACAAGGTAATTGCCAACTGTGCAAGGGCAGGAATTCTCAGACAGGGATTAATACACGATTTGTCAAAGTATTCGCCTACAGAATTTATTCCGGGTGCAAAGTATTTTCAGGGCACGAGAAGTCCCAACGAAAAGGAAAGAGAGCTGTACGGCTATTCACAGGCGTGGCTGCATCACAAGGGCAGAAACCGTCACCATTACGAATACTGGAACGATTACAACCCAAAGACAAAGCAGATTGAAAATGTTGAAATGCCTGTAAAATATGTTATCGAAATGTTCTGCGACCGAGTTGCCGCAAGCAAAATCTACAACGGCAAAAATTACACGGACGGCGCTCCGTTTACATATTTTTGCAGAATCAGAGGCAAACACCGTATGCACCCCAACACAGAGGCTTTGCTTGAAAAATTATTGGTTATGCTGAGAGATGAGGGTGAAGAAAAGACCTTTGCATATATAAGAAGTATGAAAAAGTGATTGTTTGTGCGAATCCTCCCGTCTGAAATATAGTCGCAATGCGTTGTACATAAATGTACTTCCTATTGCTCGTTATTTCAGACAGCGCTTTGCTCCCTTTATCCGCCACAGGCGGCGGTCGCAAGGCTACACCTACAGAATTGCACAAACAAAAAACTGTCTATACGAATAGGGTACGGCGGCTCGCCGTAAGGAGTGATAATATGAAAACCGACAGGGTTATAACTGCTATGATTGAATATTTTGGAAGTGACAAGAAAAGAATTCACCATTTTCTCAAGGTTTATTCATTCGCAAAGACAATCGGTGAGAGTGAAAATCTTTTGCCCGACGATCAGGAGCTTCTTGAAATCTCCGCAATCGTTCACGACATCGGCATAAAGGTGAGCGAAGAAAAGTACAATTCGTCTGCAGGAAAGTATCAGGAGCTTGAAGGTCCTCACGAGGCTGAAAAGTTGCTTGCTGCTCTCGGCTACGAAAAAACATTTATTGACAAAGTTTGTTACCTTGTGGGACACCATCACACCTATGGAAATATTGATACTTTGCCGTATCGAATTTTGGTAGAGGCAGACTTCCTTGTGAACCTTTATGAGGACGATTCAAGCCGCAGTGCAGCAGAGCAGGCATATGACAAAATATTCCGCACAAATACGGGAAAAAATCTGCTGAAAATAATGTTCCTCATACCCTAAAATTGTACTCATTTACCATAGTGCTTTGAGTGTGAAAAAGTGGTGTAAAAAGTATCTCAAAATGCTTGACAACGCCCTTAAAAAGTGTTATTTTAATGGTGTTGGTTATATGATTATAAAAGTGAATAAATGACAGAATACAAGGATGTATGACGATTTTTTCAAGGAGCTGACCTTACCGGGCGTCTGCTTGGAATTGAGTCGGCATTTTTTTGTGTCATATACAAAATTCAGTATTAATTATCATTATCGGAGGTTTTACAGTAATGAGAGAAGAATGGACAAATTTTGCAGGTGGCAAATGGGAGTCCGACATTGATGTCAGAGACTTCATTCAGAAAAACTACACACCTTATGACGGCGACCAGTCTTTCCTTGAAGGTCCTACAGAAGCTACAGACAAGCTCTGGGGCGAGCTCAAGGAACTCCAGAAGGAAGAAAGAGCCAAGGGCGGCGTTCTTGATATGGAAACTGAGGTTGTAAGCGGCATCACAGCTTACGGCGCTGCATATCTTGATAAAGACCTTGAAAAGGTTGTAGGTCTTCAGACAGACAAGCCTCTCAAGCGTGCATTTATGCCTTACGGCGGTATCAAAATGGCTGAGCAGTCATGCCAGATGTATGGCTACACTCCAAGCCCTAAACTCCACGAAATCTTTACAAAATATCACAAGACTCACAACCAGGGTGTATTCGATATCTATACTCCCGAGATGAAGCTTGCCCGTCACAACAAGATTCTTACAGGTCTTCCCGACACATACGGCAGAGGCAGAATCGTCGGTGACTACAGAAGAGTTGCTCTTTACGGTATTGACCGTCTTATCGAAGGCAAGAAAGAGGACTTTGCAGAAACAAACCGTCAGGGTATGAGAAGAGGCGACTTCCAGCTTCGTGAAGAAATCGCTGATCAGATTCGTGCTCTTAACGATATGAAGGAAATGGCACTTTCTTACGGCTTTGATATTTCACAGCCTGCTAAGAACGCTGCAGAGGCAGTTCAGTGGCTCTACTTCGGCTATCTTGCTGCTATCAAGACTCAGAACGGCGCTGCAATGAGCGTTGGTCGTGTATCAACATTCCTCGACATCTACATCGAGCGTGACCTTGAGAACGGTACACTTACAGAATCACAGGCTCAGGAACTCGTTGACCACTTTGTTATGAAGTGCCGTATGGTTAAGTTTGCAAGAATTGAGTCTTACAACCAGCTCTTCTCGGGCGACCCTGTATGGGCTACACTCGAAGTTGCAGGTCTTGGCATTGACGGCCGTTCAATGGTTACAAAGAACGACTACCGTTTCCTCCACACACTTGAGAATATGGGACCTTCACCTGAGCCAAACCTCACAGTTCTTTATTCTTCAAGACTTCCGGAGAACTTCAAAAAGTATGCTGCTCATATTTCAGTTACAACAAGCTCAATTCAGTACGAGAACGATGATGTAATGCGTCCTGTATGGGGCGATGATTACTCAATCTGCTGCTGCGTATCCGCAACACAGACAGGTAAGGAAATCCAGTTCTTCGGTGCAAGAGCTAACCTTGCTAAGTGCCTTCTCTACGCTATCAACGGCGGTATTGATGAAAAGACAAAGATGCAGGTTGGTCCTGAATATACACCTATCACATCAGAGTACCTTGATTATGACGAAGTTATCAAGAAGTATGACACAATGATGGATTGGCTTGCTCACCTCTATGTAGGCACACTTAACATGATTCACTACATGCATGATAAGTACTACTATGAGGCAGCAGAAATGGCTCTTATCGATACAGATGTAAGAAGAACATTTGCAACAGGTATTGCAGGCTTCTCACATGTTGTTGACTCACTCAGCGCTATTAAGTACGCTAAGGTTAAGGTTATCCGTGACGAGGACGGCATTGCTGTTGACTTTGAAACAGAGGGCGACTTCCCAAGATACGGTAACAATGATGAGAGAGCAGATAAGATTGCCGTTGATCTTCTCAAGACATTCATGGCTAAGCTCAAGTATTGCCACACATACAGAGATTCAGAGCCTACAACTTCTATCCTTACAATCACATCAAATGTTGTTTACGGTAAGGCTACAGGTTCACTTCCTGACGGCAGAAAAGCCGGCGAGCCGCTTTCACCGGGTGCTAACCCAAGCTATGGTGCAGAGCAGAACGGTCTTCTTGCTTCACTTAACTCTCTTACAAAGCTTCCATATGAGTGGGCTCTTGATGGTATCTCTAATACACAGACAATGAACCCAGATGCTCTTGGACATGATGATTCAGAGAGAGTTAACAACCTTGTTAACGTAATGGACGGATACTTCGATCAGGGTGCTCATCACCTTAACGTAAATGTATTCGGTAAGGATAAGTTACTGGATGCTATGGAACACCCAGAAAAGCCAGAATATGCTAACTTCACAATCCGTGTATCTGGTTACGCTGTTAAGTTTATCGACCTTACAAAGGAACAGCAGATGGATGTAATTTCTAGAACATTCCATGATAGAATGTAATTATACGAATAGTATAATTGCTTGAAATTAGAATGCAGTATTTAAGCGGTTTGGCAAAAAATGTATATACTAATACTTAATGTAAATTGGTGTAAACTAGTACAGTTTGGTTTTTTATCTGAACCAAAACTGAACCAAACTGCTTAAAAACTGAACCAGATAAAAGTGGCTTTAAGTTGCTTGTTTACTGGTGATAAGTTACTATTTATTAAAATGAATGGGATGTTCCAAAAATTGGCGTACTTTAATAAACCTATATAGGTTTTAAAAATTTTTATTTTGATATTTCTAAATTCAGGCACTTTTTAAAGGAAATAAATGTGTTCCTGTCTTCCCATTCTGAATCTTATTATGAAGTTTATTTATGTTTCTTTGCCTCGATTTTTGTACCATCAATAAAGATAGTTTCACCGGATATTTCACCTAAATCAAAAAGGATATTTGAAACTTCTGCGAGAATACGCTTAGAACAAGGGGCAAAATGAATGCTCCTGAATCGTGCAAGTGTTGCATGGTCAGGTGCAGAATGTCCTTCTAAAAGAAACATGAAATTGATATCTCTTTTGCAGTTTAATTCCATAGAACGGGATGAATAATCACCATTCATGTAAGAGTATAAAACAATCTTCAAAAGTGTTCTTGGCGATAAAGAATTTATTCTATCATAAGTAGAATATAAATCAGTCAAATCCATCTCCTCTACAAACTGACTGAGTAACCGCACAGAATCATTCTTAGGAATAATTGTTTCTAATTCGAGTGGAAGTTTTAGTTGATATCCACTCTGATTTAAAGTATAATCTTTTTGTAATTTATTATGTAGTAGCATGCTAATATTTTACCATAAATCCCAGGGTTTTCGAAGCCTGGGATTTATTTTTTTTAGATTATATACCACATTAACATAAAAAAGGGGCATCGCACTAATTTCTTAGTGCGATAGCCCCTTTGTGGTAATAGGGTAATTAATAATTTATATTTCACATGCAACATCATATGCTGATTTAATAGCATGATCAATATTACTTGGACGTTCTCCAGCACAATCACCAATATAGTGAAGTGGAAGAGGACAATCAGAAAGCTCTGGAAGGTTCTTTCTTGCACCAACAGCCATTACAACAAAGTCTGAAGCAATTTCTTCTGTTGATGTATTGTCGTCTATTGTTTTTTCAACAACTACAGAATCATCTTTAATTTCTGATAATTTTGCAGATGTTACTATTTGAACATTATAATGCTCTAATTCACTCATTAGAGTAGGTAGAACAGTGTTGCTTTCTTCTTTTGCAATCTGGTCCATCATTTCAATAATTGTAACCTTACATCCACGTGAAGCCAGATATTCAGCTGTCTCAACACCTACAAGACCACCACCGATTACAGAAACATTACCGAATACGATTTCTTTCTTGGCAAGCACATCCCATGCACTTGTAACAGTTGGAAGATCTTTGCCAGGAACAGGGATTATTGCGTTGTTCGCACCTGTTGCCACAATTACTTCATCGAATGAATTATAATCCTGTGATGTGAATTCTTCACCTAGCCTGAATGTAACATCTAATTCAGGAAGTACATTTGCATAATAATTAATACTTCTCATCATTTCTTCTTTTCTTGGAGGTACACTAGCAATAAGTAACTGACCACCAATCTGAAGTGATTTCTCAAATATAGTTACATGATGTCCTCTTAATGCAGCAACACGTGCAGCTTCAAGTCCAGCAATACCAGCACCAATAATAGCTATTTTCTTTGATGATGCTGCAGGAGTTATATGTCGTGTTGCTTCGTAACCGTTTTCAGCATTAAGTACACAACTTAAGAAAGCACGATTCTGAATATTATCTGTACATCCCTTATTGCACATCATACATGTTCTGACATTACAGCAATGTCCATCTGCGCATTTGTTTGCAAAGTCAGGGTCTGTGAGAAGAGAACGACCTAATCCAATGATATCAGCAGAACCATTTGCAATAACTGCTTCGGCAGCTTCTGGTGTAACGATACGGCCTACTACAGATACAGGAATAGATACAAGCTCTTTTATTTTTTTAGAATAAGAAACCATAAATCCGTATGGCTGTGTTCCCATGGCAGGGATTGTATCACCCATATTTCCTGTATGGTTAGCCTGTGCAACATGTAATGTGTCAACACCGCAAGCTTCTAATTCTTTAGCAAAAATGCAAGCTTCATCAAGTGGAAGACCACCTTTTCCTCTAAAACTATTTTCTCCAAGAGGAGTAACTATAGGAAGCTTGTAGTCGATAACCATGTCAGGTACGATTGTTTTTAATCTTTTTACAAGTGTTAATGCAAAACGTGTACGATTAGCCAGGTCACCGCCATATTCATCAGTTCTATGATTTAAAATAGGAGAGCAGAGAGAACCAACAAGACGGTCTCCATGTACTTCAATACAATCAACACCAGCTTCGTGTGCTAAGATAGCACAGTTTTCCATATGCTTTATTATTTCATCAAGTTCTTCTGCAGTTACTTCATTTACAAAGTGCTGCATATCATGGTGAAGTTTAGCTCTTGCTTCCTGCATTTTGCCCTGATGGAACAAGTCGTTTAAAGCTTTAACATTGTAGTCAGGATGGAATAACTGAATTCCAAGTTTTGCGCCATTTTCATGACATGCGTCAGCAAGTTTTTTGAAGCTTTGAACCTGCTCAGGTGAATAAAGCTTTGGTGTAGGAGAGAATGTTGGAAGTGGTGCAACATCTCCAATTACTATATATCCGACACCGCCTTTTGCGAGACGCTCGTAAAAACGAAAACTTTGTTCTCCAATTGAACCATCTTTTTCTTCATATCCTGTTGTAAGTGGTGGGAACATAATACGGTTTTTAAACTCAATATTTCCAACTTTTATAGGCTCTAATAATTTCATTGTTCATACTTCCTTTCAAATTGAGTATACTATTTAAGTGGTGTTAAAAACTCTAACATTAATTTGTCTAATTCTGCTCTTGCAAAAGCACTGGCAAAATTGTGGTTAGCGCCTTCAATTGTTTTATAATTGCATTTTCCATTGTAAAGTGACTCATATCTATGGCATGTTGCATCATCTACCAAATCATCTGCAGTTCCTCTTATAAGGAGGACTGGTCCGTTGTATCCTTCTGCTGACGAGAATGGCTCATAATTAAATAAATCATGATTAAAAGATGTTGGGAAAGTGAGTCCTTCAATATCGGCCTTGGTGATTCCCTGAGCTTCCATGGCTTCAGCACGATCCTTACATCCAAACCACATTCCAGCACCTGGACACATAAGCATGAGAGCATAAGGATTAACAATAGGAGCGGCAGTAGCAGCTGCGTATCCTCCCATACTCTGACCAGATAAGATAATCTTATCTGGATTGGCAAAATCTTGTGTTTTAGTCCAGTTTATAATATCCTCGATATCGTGTAGGATACCTGTAAAGGTCATGTCCTCGAATTCACCATCACTTTCACCATTTCCGTATAAATCAAAACGGACACTGGCAAATCCATGTTCAGATAAGAATCTGGCTGTGTGCGTATAAATACTTTTGTAACCGCTTTTATTCCCTGTAAAGCCATGTACATTTACAATAGCAGGAAATCTTGTGCCATCTTCTGGAATGTTAACTATTCCGCGTAAGATGTGTCCATCACGGTTTTTGATTTCTACTTGTTTTGTCAATTTAAAATACCTCGTTTTCTAATTTTATTCTGCAGTTGTAGCATTTCGCTTGTCAGCTAAATCCTGTAACATTTCAGCTGTTTTCTCTTTTGTAAGAGGGTAGATAAATTTTAACACCAGAACAGCTAATAAATATCCTACAACATATAAACCTGTATATGTTTTCCAAAGATGTCCTGAGAATGCTTCATTCTGGACAGCTTCATTAACCTGGAATCCAGCAATTGCAAGTGCAAAACTACTCATACTTCCTGATACAGCATTAGCAAGTTTACGGAAGAATGTATATGCCGAATATACAATTCCTTCATTACGTTTTCCTGTCTGAAGTTCCTGATAATCAATTGCATCATTTACAAGTGCCCAAACTAATACTTGGAAACCACTTACTCCAAGATAGCAGATTCCGTTGATGATAATAAAGAGCATAGGATTTTCAAGTGGGAAGAAGAATAAAATAGCATAAACAACAACTGAGAAAGTTGCACTGTACATAATCCATTCTTTCTTTCCAAATTTCTTAGCAACAAATTTTGTGCCTACGAATGCAATAAGTGACCAGATTACACTTAACATACCTGAAACTGCCATGATGGCAACATTTCCAAAATAATCGCGGAATAAATAAGTATTTAATCCGTTAACCATACCTGCTCCAACAATACCGATAAAGCTTGATAACATAACTCCGAGTAATGCTTTGTTTTTAGTAATATCTTTAATTACCTGGAAGTAGTTAAGCTTTTCTTTTTTCTCAACAACTGGCTCTGTAATAATACGCTCTTTACACCAATGAGATGTAAACATAAGACAGATTAATCCAATAACTGCACAGATTGCTGACATAATAAGGAAATGGCTAGGTACTGGCTGGTTATCTTTATATAAGAATAATGGTCCAGCAATAACGATAACTGTCATAAAAATTGTACCGCCAAGACTTCTGAAACGAGAAAGGTCAGTACGTTGGTTAACATCATCAGTCATTACACTTGAAAGACTACCAAATGGAACGCTGACACATGTGTACATAATTTCGTAAACAATATATGTAATGAACATATAAGCAATACGTGCACCATAAGCGAAATTGCTTACGTTAACAAATCCTAATATACAGAGTACTGCAGTTGGAAAAGCAAAGAATTTAATCCAAGGAATAAATTTTCCTTTTCCTTTGTTTTTGTGGCTATCAACAAGTGCACCAATTAAAGGGTCATTTATAGCATCCCAAAACTTTGTAACAAGCATAAGGATTCCTACGTGTACTGGATTAACTTTTAATACCAGTGTATAAAAAATAGCAAGATACATGGCACGGAACTGCTCAGTACAGCAACATCCCAAATCGCCAAGAGTGTAACCAATTTTGTCCTTCATGGAAAAAGGTCTTGTTTCTTTCATGATAATTTACCTCCCAAATTTATATTGTTTTGGTAGCTACAATCTTATTATATTGTGGTTATGCTGATATCCATATACAAATATTGCTTGCAAACTACGAAAAATTGATATATTGTATATTTTGACGAAATGAACAAAAAATATAATAGGAAAGTGTGCAAAATAGACATATGAAAAAGCAAGGCTACAAAATGGAATATTTGAAAATATTGGATAGTACCCAGCGAAGCTTTGGGCAAAAGAAGAGCTATACAATTGTATTTATAGCTGGTGGGATAGGGCATATGCACCAGGAGGACGATAATATTGTATGTACTATGGAGGATTTGATATTTATTAAGCCAGGTAATAAAGTAAAACTTGAATATCGTAAAAATAAGTATCCTCTTGAAGTTTATGTTCTTTATATAGGTGGAGAACTTTTAAGGAAATTGTCAGATGAAGAAACAAGACTTGATGAAGCGTTTGATTTTGTTCCGTATCAAGTTAAGATTGTTCATTCTGAGACTGAATCGGCTATGCTTATAAAGAATATATCAAAAAAGCTCTATTCGATGAATAATGAGCCGCCTAAATTTGCCCACTCATTATACGAGAAAAGCCTATTAACTATGATTCTTGTACTTGCACTTCGCTCATCTGTTCAGGAGGATGTACAGATTAAGACGAATAAGAAAAAACACGTTGTAATGGATGATATTTTTATTTATATCAGAGAACATTTGACAGAAGATATCTCGTTGGAGCGCTTGGAAAATGAATTTTATATAAGCCGTTATCATATAGTAAGAGAGTTTAAAAAATTGACAGGTGAGACACCTCATTCATACATTGTAAAGAGCAAACTTGATTTATGCCGCCATTATATAGAGCAGGGGAAAAGTATTCGTGAGGTATATGCGCTTGGTGGATTTGGAGGGTATAATCATTTTTTTAGAGCATTTAAGAAAGAATATGGTGTTACTCCAATGCAATATTACAAAGATTTAAAGATTGACAGGAATGAAAAGTAATGATTGTGTTTGTAGAATAAAGCAAATAAGCCCGCAATTAAGCGGGCTTAAAATATGAACGAACACATAGGTGGTTTCTAGTGTAAAATTCCTGTAGACTGTAAGAATAATACAAACATCATAATTGGAGCAACAAAACGAATCATAACGTAGTAAAGCTTTTTACGAGAACGTGGGGACAGCACCCCATCTGCCGAGTTTATGCTACGGATTTCTAAATACTTTAATTTATTGGTGGAAGATGTCTTCCATGTAGAAGATTGAGCTGGGTAGATGCCACCCAGCTCTTTTTATGTTTGAATCGTCAACCTTCAATTCGATTATGTTTTCATCTCCAAACACATTTTTTCATCCAATGCAATGTTATATTAAATGAAAAAATCATTTGATATCATAACAAAAGTTATATTATTCTCTTCTTATATGTGCATATAATCCGTAAGCGCTTAAATTTTAGACATGGATACAAAAATCCCCGGCCACATTTCTGCAACCGGAGCACCTTGATAATTCACATATGATTGATTATTGATTTGAGTCGTTTGCACGACGTTCGATTTCAGCTTTGACTTCTTCGTTCCATGGGGCAAGCCTATCTAACTCTTCATCGCTCATCCTATCATTCGGGAGTTTTTCCAGAAGATAGGTTAGATAGTGATAGACGTTTACTCCATTTGCTTTCGCCATTTCTACCATTGTGTAGACGATAGCACTGGCCTGGGCGCCGTTTGGAGTATCACAGAACAGCCAGTTTTTCCGGCCTACTGTAAACGGACGAATAGCGTTTTCACTGAGATTATTAGAAAAACTGCAGTGACCATCTTCCAAATAGGTCATAAGATAGGATCGGCGATTCTGAATATAGGTAACTGCCTTATCCATCCTTGATCCACGGACTGGATTTTGTTTATCAAGCCACGACAAAAAGCCTTCTACTATCGGCTTTTCTTTCTCAAGACGAGCTTTCTTGATAGCATCGAAGGATGAGTACTTCGCTTTAATGACATCTTCCAAATGGAAAAGCTGGTTGATATACATCATGCCTTGAACAGATGGCTGTGTATAATCCAGTTGCTTTCCTTTCGGAATCGCATCTGTCAGATATCTGCGGATGTGTGCCCAGCATGCTGTCCGTTTGGCATCAGGAACTTTGTTGTAACCACTGTAACCATCACACATCAGATATCCCTTGAATCCCTCAAGGAATTCTACTGCGTTATTCCCGGCACGGGTTTCTGAATATTTATAAAGGATGATTGGGAATCCGCCATCTTCCCCGCTGCGGAATAACCACATGTAAGATTTGGTCTGTGCACGCCTACCGGATTCGTGTAATACCTGGAGTGGTGTTTCATCTGCCATTGCGAATTCCCTTTTTAAGAGTTGCCGGTGGAAGTAATCATACATCGGGGTGAAATAATCCAATGTATTACGGATTACCCAGTTTGCCATCGTTGCTCTTGTGATAGCAACACCGTACTGTTCCCAGTCTTTTTCCTGCCGGGTATAAGGAAGACTGTTACAAAACTTCTGATACATGACCCAGGCGATAGTATCTGCCGCAGCCATACCGTGAAGCATATGTGCATGGCCGTCTTTTCCCTTTTTGATAACAGTAACGTCATCGTTATTACATTCCGGGCAAATATAATTTAAGCTGTATATTTCGATCACTTTTAACTTTGCCGGTACGAAGGAAAGTTCGCGGCGTACGAATTCTTCACCGATTTTTACCAGAGGAGCGTTGCAAACAGGGCAGACTTTTTCTGCATCCGGAAGATCCAGATATTTTTTGACTACTGGAATCCCTTTGAACCGTTCTGCGTTAGTTGCACGGGATTTCCGCTTTTTTGTCTCTTTCTCAGGCAAAAGACTTTCCAACGCTTCTGGTTCTGCAATAGTTGGATTCTGTTCCAGTTCGGCTTCATTAAATAAATTCAATTGTCCCGGAACATCCATGGAACGTTTTTCGCTGGAAGAACCGAAAAGCTTTTTGCGAAGCAGATCCACTTCTTCCTTTAAATTATCCCGTTCCTGAGTAAGAGCCTCTTC
>OHEN01000388.1_pt1 | contig 24754 bp, 15 predicted proteins | sample 1567291 | NCBI WGS metagenome assembly OHEN01 (sample SAMEA3879592, study PRJEB24766) | human gut metagenome | biome: human-associated habitat; feature: feces | place: USA | collected 1985/1987
CTATCTTGAAGCATATGACGATTTTGACCTGCCGACAATCAGCCGTTACGCCAGACAAAACGGAGTAGAACTTTGGCTTCACAACGAGACCGGGGGAAACATTCCGGAATATGAAAAGGTTCTTGAAGAAGCGATGAAGATGTACTCTTCATATGGTGTCCATACCCTGAAGACAGGATATGCTGGAGGCATCCGTGACAATTACCAGCACCATTCGCAATATATGGTAAAACATTATCAAAAAGTCGTTGAGACAGCCGCGAAATACCATATCATGATTGATGCCCACGAACCGATAAAGGACACTGGTATACGAAGGACATGGCCGAACATGATGACTCGGGAAGGAGCAAGAGGTATGGAGTGGAATGCATGGTCAGAAGGTAATTCTGCAGAATATCTGTGTACCATCCCTTTTGTGAGACTTCTCGGAGGGCCGATGGATTATACCCCAGGAATCTTTGATCTTGACTATTCTACCATTCGAGGGTATAAGATAGAAGACATGTGGAACGAATACAATACCGAATGCCGTATCAAGACCACGCTTGCCAGACAAATCGCCAACTGGGTAATCATATACTCTCCATTGCAGATGGCTTCTGACCTGATAGAAAATTATGAGACTCATCCTGCATTCCAGTTTTTTGTTGATTATGAAGCTGATTGCGACTGGTCCAAAGCGCTTCAAGGAGAAATAGGTGAATACATTGTTATGGCAAGAGGGGCAGGTGAGAAGATTTTCCTGGGGGCAGGTACCGATTCAAAAGCCAGGTCAATCGATCAGGTATTGGATTTTCTGCAGGAAGGCATCACATATGAATCTAAAATCTATTGCGATTCTTTGACTCCGGAAGATCATCCTGAGACATACCGGATACTGACCAGGGAATACCAAAAAGGTGATACCCTACATATAGACATGGCATCCAGAGGTGGATGTGCAGTTTCATTCATACCGAAAAAAAATAACATATGAAGGCCCTTCTTATATTAATTATTGCATGTCTGCATTGCTGCTGGCTCAAAGCCGACAACGATTGGATAATTGCGGCAGACAGTATATCACTCGCGAAAGAATATTATGCAGCTTCTGCTGCCAACGGCGAACTGGGTGTGACGGTTGGACGTGAACCATTCAGTCTAGGACATGTCATTGTAGGTTCGTCATTTGAAGATGCACATGATGGTAATGTGGCACAGATACTCGAAGGAATCAATCCAATCGGACTTGAACTGTACAAGTCTGGCGAAAAATGTGACCTGTCCAATATTTTACCATCTTATCAAAATGTCGATATGCTGCATGCAGTGCATGTAACGAAATTCTCCATAGGATCAGCAGACATCGTCTACTCTGTGAGAGCAATGAGAAACATGCCGTACATGCTCATGATAGAGGTCGAAACCATTGCGGAAGAAGATGTCGAACTCACATACATCAATACGCATATCCCTTCCCGGAATTTCATCGGTTACAAGACCACTTCCAGAACGGTAGGCTGTGATGGAGGGAAAAGGATGATGATCAACAGGTCAGAAGGGTCTTACAACAATGGAGCAGACCATATCGTGGCTTCGTCCGCCTTTATCCCAGGTCAGAGATGCAACATCGTTTCGGAAGACTGCGTCATGATGAACCTCAAAAGAGGTGAGAAGGGCGCATTTTCACTCATAGGCACTCTCTGTACGAGTGATACATTCTCAGATCCTTGGAATGAATCAGAAAGACAAGTGATGTCGGGTATCATAAAAGGTACAGACCAAATGATACAGGAACACGAATCCCTGTGGAGAGAACTGTGGGAAGGAGACATTACCGTTGAAGGGGATGTACAAGCACAAAAAGAAATAAGATTTGCTTTATACAACCTGTACTCATCCATCAGGAAGGGTACAGGAAGAAGCATCGCCCCAATGGGCCTTTCTGTTAAGAGTTTCTATAACGGACACATATTTTGGGATGCGGAGACATGGATGTTTCCTGTACTCCTGATGCTTCATCCGGATTTAGCTCTTGAAATGCTGAATTATCGGTATGACGGATTGTCAGCAGCAAGAAAGAATGCTGCAGCACATGGTTATAGCGGAGCCATGTATCCATGGGAAGGAGACCACAATGGAGAGGAGTCGACACCGACCTTCGCCTTGACAGGAATCATGGAGCATCACATCTCTGCAGACATTGCCATCGCATGCTGGCGTTATTGGTGTGTGACTAAAGACTACAGATGGCTGGAGGAGAAAGGATATGAAATGATGTCAAGCATTGCAAAATTCTGGTGTGATAGGGTGACACGTAATGCGGATGGAAGCTATTCCATCAAGAACATAATCGGAGCGGATGAGTATGCAGAAAATGTTACGGACAATGCCTTTACCAATGCTTCGGTAAAATGTGCCCTATACTATACTCTTCAGGCAGCCAGAATTGCAGGTGCAGTACCAGACCAGAAGTTCAAGGTCATTGCTGACGGATTGAGAATTCCTAAATTTCCCGACGGGACAACCCGCGAGCATTCCACCTATGACGGCGAAATGATAAAGCAAGCGGACTCCAATCTGTTGGGATTTCCACTTCAGTTCATAACGGATCCTAAAGAAATGCTTCAAGATCTGAAGTACTATGAACATAAGATCGACCCCAAAAACGGTCCGGCAATGAGCTATTCGGTATTTGCTGTACAATATTCCAGACTTGGAATGAGAAAGGAAGCAACTGCAATGTTTGAACGGGCATACAAGCCGAACCTCCGAGCTCCTTTCGGTGTCTTTGCAGAAACTCCGACAAGCGGTAATCCGTATTTCATGACAGGAGCCGGAGCAATGTTGCAAAGCGTGATTTTCGGATTCGGAGGAGTGGATATTACAGGAAAAGGCATCAAGCAGGTCAAATCTGTCCTTCCGGATTCCTGGACGCGGGTGACTATCAAATGCAAGGATAAAGTCTATACAAGAAAATAAAGCGTAACAGCATGAAACGTATTTTATTAATGGCTGTGGCCATGATGGCCATCTTCTTTCAAGGTCAGGCAAAGACAGAAAATGAAATCAAATTGATTTCATACAATATCAGAACTGCGTGGGGGAGGGATGGAAACAACTCCTGGGACTACAGGAAGACTGCAACATCAGGTCTTTTCCAGAAGGAATCACCTGATGTGATCGGTCTGCAAGAGGCAATGAAATGCCAGCTGGATTACATTGATTACACATGTCCGGAATATGCACATGTTGGAGAAGATCGTGACGGTTGGATTGAAGGCGGAGAAACGATGGCCATCTATTACAGAAAAGAAAAGTTCGATCTCGTGGATCATGGAACTTTCTGGCTCAGTGAATCACCGGATATCGTTTCAAGAGGATGGGATGCGGCATGCAACAGGACAGTAACTTGGGTGAAACTAAAACTGAAACTGAAAGGGAACAACAAATCGTTCTATTATTTCAACACCCATCTGGACCATCAGGGTAAAATAGCAAGAAGCAAAAGCATTGAGCTGATAACCGAAAAGATACAGCAGATCGCAGGTAAGAAACCGGTAGTCATTCTTGGGGGTGATATGAATTCATCTTTAGATTCACCTATTTTCAAGCCAATCCTCCGTTATATGAAACCTGCAAGAGAAAAAGCGAAACAGACAGATCATCAAGGTACCTTCAATGGATTCGGATCCGCACCTGATACCATTATTCTCGATCATCTTTTTTACCGTGGAAGGATGAAGTGCAAATCATTCAGGACTCTGACTGATGATTATGGAGCCCCTTACATTTCAGACCATTACCCGATTGAAATCATATTTACATTTTGATGAAAAGTCCTGTTCTGTTGAACAGGACTTTTTTCATACTTTCAAGAATATCTTCTGACGATACAGGAAATAAAGGAACCCCCAACAGACAGCAATGTATACTATAGCATTGAATAAAGGTTGGACATTATCAGGAAGAAAACTAATTGCTCCGTGAAAGATTGCCTCTGAGGTATAATTGAATTTGACGAAAACCTGAGCCATATAGATGGTAATGGAATTCATTCCTATAACCCTGAAGAACAAGGTCCATTTTCTGCATTTCAACACGTCAACCATATAGTACATCAATGCGAACAGAACCATGGAGATCCCACCGACAAAACACACGAAAGAACTGCTCCAGAGATTCTTGTTTATTGGAAAAACCTTGTTCCAGATCAGTCCGAAAGCAGTCAATACCAAACCGGTGACAACAAGGAAAAAAACCTTCCTCTTACCGGTCATTACATTTTCTTTCTTCATGACAATCTCACCAGTCAGCATTCCCAATAATGCAGTCGAGATCGCAGGTAAGGTGGAGAGGATTCCCTCCGGATCGTGAATGCCATTGAGAAGTTTGCCTGGAAGAATCTGTCTGTCAACCCATCCGACAAGACACCCCTCCATAGAAAAGACGTCTGCTCCAGCTCCATCAGGTGCTGGCACATATTTCAACAAAAGCCAATAGAACAAAAGTATGAAAGCTGTAATCAGGACTCTTATGCTGTTCTTTTCAACAAAGACAAATATCAGCGCAGCACCGGCCCAGGCCAGTCCAATCCGTCCCAATACACTTGCAAAACGCATGTTTTCAAAGTTAAATTGAAGAAATCCATTGTAGAGTATGCCAAGGATAATGAGCTTCAAGCAACGCGAAAATATCTTTCGTATAACTTTACCTGTGCTGAATCCCTTACGTCTCTGACTTGCCAATGACAAAGGAAATGAAATTCCTGCGATGAAGAGAAACAGTGGAAAGATCATGTCCTGAAGATGACATCCGTTCCATGCCACATGGTCGGTCTGCTCAGCAATCTGCTGGAAGAAAGGGAAGGGAAGAATCAAGGATAAACCTATCAGGATTTCATTTCCACGCATGATGAAAAGCATGTCCATACCCCTCAAGGTATCTAGAGATTGCAACCTTTCCCCAGAATGTAACTTTTCCGATTTCATTTGAATGATGCAATTACGTTTTTCCGTGTGTCGGGAAGCTGCTCTAGCGTAAAGTATTGTTGAGAGATATTGCCTTTCCGAAGCTGTATGATTCGGATTCCTGGCTGCGCCGTTCCAAGTTGTCTACCTGCAGCGCTGGTTGTAACCATCTCTATACCATTATGATTCGCTTCCTTGTTATCATGCAGATGACCGGCAATGACGAATTCAACTCCATATTCATCAAACAGACTGAAATACTTGTTCCTGATAGATTCGGAAAGTGTGGAATACCCTTCTTCCTCGCCATAGTTTTCTAGAAAAAACGGATGATGTAAAAACACGATCACATGATCTTTCTTATGCTTTTTTTGGAGTGTCTTCTTCAACCAGGCAAACTGTGACTGTTCTTCTGAAGAATTCTGCTCCACATTCTTCATGAAGTTTGAATTCAATCCTATGAGATAAGCATTGCCAATTCTTTCTGCAAAACGGTCTTTCCCCAGATGTCGGGTATAAGGTGTCATGTCGATCTTACCGTCTTTGTCAAGCACGTCATGATTGCCTGGAATGACGACGGTTCTGATAGATTGATCTATACCACCGATTATCCTCAGAAATTCATTCCATTGTTCTTGACTGGTCGGATCATGTACATAATCCCCGGTCAGGACAACCATATCCGGATAGGCCTTGTTGATCTTTTCTACTGTGAGAGACAACTTGGAAATTTCGAAATCCATATCTCTGTTGTCGTGATAGAATCCCATCTGGGGATCTGTCACCTGATAGATTAGGATGGGTTCATTCTTTCGGGCGAAAAGTGTGGATATACAGCAAAATATGCAGCATACCAGTGCGCAAAAACGTTTCATGATGTTCAGTATTAAATATATATAAATATGAAAACTCTGATTGCTTGTGAAGACATCCTTACACTTCACTGTACACATCCGAACCAAGAAAATCAATTGTTCTGTCAGCTGTAGATATCTCTATAAAACAAAATTACTAAATTCAATGCTAAAAACAAGCAGAAGTTGTAGACTGAATAGATATTTATCACAATCAGAAACATTGCGGTAAATTTTAAACCTCTTCTACCCTTTTATCCGATATGTTTGTAATCGAAACGGAAGCAAACCGTTTCAATGAAACTGAAACTAATAAATGAATTTCTAATGAAACGAGTCAAAACAACAGGCTGGTCAACATTCAGGAAATCGATGCTTTTTCTGATGTTTGTATCAGTGATGACATTCACTTCTATTCCAGGTTACTCGCAAACCAAAAAGAATGTGACAGGTATCGTCAAAGATGCTGAGACGGGAGAACCTCTGATTGGAGTAGGAATCAAGGTCAAAGATATCAACTATGGTGTCATAACCGATCTGGACGGAAAATACAGCATTGACCTGGAAGAAGGACAGGATGTGCTTATCTACACATATATAGGTTATGAGACGCAGAAAGTAGAAGTAGGAAATAAAACGATCATAAACATAGCACTGAAAACGGATCAGACGGCATTGGAAGGTGTAGTGGTCGTCGGTTATGGAAAACAGAAGAAAAGCATGATGGTCAGTTCAGTACAGACAATTGAACCGGACGATCTTAAAATGCCGTCAGCAAGCCTATCAACCGGATTTGCAGGAAAATTGGCTGGTGTCATTGCTGTACAGAGAAACGGACAGCCTGGAGCCGATCAGGCGGATTTCTGGATCCGCGGTATATCCACGTTCGGTTCAGCTACAAACCCACTTATAATTCTTGATGGAGTTGCAATTGATGCCAATGAACTGAATGGGCTTGATCCTGAAATCATCCAGAGTTTTTCTGTATTGAAAGACGCGACAGCTACTGCGCTGTATGGTTCACGTGGCGCAAACGGAGTGATGATAGTCACAACCAAAGGCGGAGAAGCACTAGACAAACCGATCATCAATTTCAGATTGGAGACAGCTTTGTCAACACCGACACGACATCCTGAAACTGTTGATGCAGCTACATACATGAGAATGTATAATGAATCTGTTCTCACAAGAGGAACCGGACAGATTCCTTACACTCAAGACAAAATAAACGGAACACTTCAGCATAAAAATCCATACATCTACCCAGACGTCGACTGGTATGATGAGATGTTCAAGGATGTTGCCGTAAACGAGAACTTCAATTTCAACATCAGAGGAGGAAGCAAACGCGTACATTATTTCATGAGCGCAACAGTACGGCATGAAGAAGGAATGCTGAAAAACATCAGTAAAGACTACTTCTCATATGACAACAACTACAACGTTTGGCGTTATGCTTTCCAGAACAACCTGAGCTTTGACTTGACGAATTCAACAAAAATATCATTAAAGATAAATACACAGTTGAGAGACACTCATGGCCCGGTGAAAAGCAGTGAAGATATTTTCGGAATGATCATGAACGGAAATGCTGCGGATATGCCGATCACATACCCGTCAGATCCTATGGTCAACCATATCAGATGGGGTGGTAAACTGATGGTAAAGAACCCAGTGGCAGAAATGGTATCAGGATATCGGGATGAGTTTCAAAGCGTACTGAATGCAAACCTCAGTCTTGACCAGAACTTTGACTTTCTGACAAAAGGTTTGTCTGCTTCTTTATTGGTCTCCTTCAAGAACTATTCTTACACCCAGACATCCAGATCAGCAGACTACAACTCTTATGAGATTGCTGGCATAAACAAGGATAGTGCAGGAAATGAGACCTATGACCTCGAAATCCGAGGAAACGAGAAAAGCACCACACTCAACACATACAGCGGTTCAGATGGTGACAGAAAGATATACTTCCAGGGAATGATCAACTACGCAAGGACATTCGGGAAACATGATGTCGGAGCTATGATTGTGTACAATCAGGAAGAAACAGCGGTCAGCAATCCGGGAACACTCTTCAACTCATTGCCGAAGAGAAAACAGGGATTGGCAGGAAGAATTACATACGGATATGGTAATCGTTATCTCTTTGAAGCGAATTTCGGATATAACGGTTCAGAGAATTTCGCTAAAGGAAAAAGATTCGGTTTCTTCCCTTCAGTTGCTTTAGGCTACGTCTTCAGTGAAGAGAACTACTGGGACCCGTTGAAAAATGTCGTTTCCTACTTCAAAATAAGAGGATCCTATGGTCTTGTCGGAAATGACAGCGACATGACAAGATTCATGTATATGTCTGACATTTCACTTTCAGGAGCAGGCTATACAACTGGAGCTGACGGACAATATACTCTTAGTGGTCCTGTCTACAACAGGTTTGAAAACCCGAACATCACATGGGAAACAGGCAAGAAACTGAATGTCGGATTTGATCTTGAATTCTTTAACAAACTAAACATCATGTTTGACTGGTTCCGTGAAGACAGATCAGGAATTTTCCTCGAACGCGGTACAGTACCGGCATTTATCGGAACTGCCAGTACAAAAGTTTACGGAAACCTGGGAGAAGTTACCAATCACGGTGTAGACCTGTCCATAGATTACACACAACCTATCGGACGTGACTACACGATTTCAGCAAAAGGAACATTCACATATGCGCATAACGAAATTCTGAAGATGGACGATCCGGATTTCATTCAATATCCGAACCTTTCACGTGTCGGACATTCAGTAAATTCATTCCTTCTATATAAGGCACAACGTCTTTTCATCGATCAGAATGAAGTAAGAAACAGTCCGGACCAGCTTCTGGGCGGGGAAGTGATGGCAGGAGATATCAAATACATCAACCAACCCGATGCATATGGTAATTATGACAATGTCATCAATTCCAATGACAGAATATACGCCGGTTATCCGGAGGTGCCGGAAATCGTCTACGGATTCGGAGTATCAGCTCAGTTGAAACATGTCGACCTCTCAATATTTTTTCAAGGTGTAGGACGAACATCACTGGTCATGAGCGGTTTCCATCCATTTGGCATCAACAAGAATGTCAAGCGCAACGTCATGAAATTTGTTGCAGACGACTACTGGAGTGAACAGAACCAGAATATCTATGCAAAATATCCTCGACTGAGCGTAGAAGAATATGGAAACAATATCGCCCCTTCAACGTATTGGCTCAGGGATGCATCATTCCTGAAATTAAAGAATGTCGAAATCGGTTACTCATTCAAGAAGTTCCGCGTTTATCTCAGTGGGAGCAACCTCCTTACCTTCTCGAATTTCAAATTATGGGATCCTGAACAAGGTGGCGGTTCCGGACTGAAATATCCTACACAGAGGGTATTCAACATCGGCTTCCAAATGACACTGTAATATATCGAACAACAAGTAAATACAATAGAAATGAAATCATATATCAGAAATTTCATCATTGTCTTCGCTACACTTTTATGCACAACCGGATGCAATTTTCTAGATGTAGTGCCCGACGAGACAACAAATGAGAAAGATGCATTCCAGAATCCGTCTTTGGCAGAAAGGTTCCTCTATTCCTGCTATTCCTTTCTCCCGAATCCGAGACACGAGACATCTTCTCTTGACCTGCTCACATCCGATGAGGTCGTGACACCATGGGAGCATGAGACATTCGCAAACTTCCCGAAAGGGAACTATAATTCCAGCGAACCGATCATCTCTTATTGGAATACGTTGTTCGGAGGTATATTGAGATGTTATATCCTCCTGAACAATATCAATACAGTCCCTAATATGACAGAAGAAAATGTCAGGACATATAAGGGAGAAGCTAAATTCCTGATAGCATATTACCATTTTCTTCTTCTGAAGAATTATGGACCGATTCCAATCATTGACCATCAGCTCTCCCACGACATGGACAAAAAGGATTTCCCGGAAAGAGATGACTTTGATACATGCGTCAATTGGATTGCAGACCTGTTCGACGAAGCTGCCGGTATGCTGCCTGTAGAACAGACATCAACGGCATACGGAAGAGCGACCAGTGTTGCCGCGAAAGCTATGAAATCCAGGTTACTGCTATATGCAGCATCCCCATTGTTCAATGGAAACAGCGAATACTATGCTGATTTCAAAAGCAAACTGGATGGAAGAAACCTCATCAGTCAGACTTACGATGAAAAGAAATGGCAACGTGCGGCAACTGCAGCCCGCGAAGCAATAGACGCCGCTACTGCAGCCGGATATGCCCTTTATACTGACCCGTCTGTCTCAAAATCAAAATTTGAAATGCCTTCAGACGATGTCCAACGCGTTCTACGACTTAATTTCATCGATTACAACAACTCTAAAGAAGTGCTTTGGGCAGATACGAGAAAAGAAATGAATTATGGTCTTCAATACAAATCAACCCCATACAGAGTTGGCCCATCTTCTGGAAACGGAGTAGGGGTAACACTTTCAATGGTCGAACAGTTTTATACAGAGAACGGGCTTCCAATTGATATGGATCCGAATTATGACTACGAAGGAAGATACCGTACGGCTGAATACCACAACGACGTGTGTGATGGAGTTACCATGAATCTCAATATTGGAAGAGAACCGCGTTTTTATGCTTGGGTGGCATTCCAAAACGGTTATTATGAAGTCATGAAAAGAAATTCAAAAGATCCGGAAGCAAAAGTTGTAAAGACACAATTCAGAAAAAACGATGAGTTCGGTATCAAAGCAAGAACAACGAACTATTCTCCAACGGGCTATCTGAACAAGAAAGGTTGTTCTCCGCTTTATGACAATATCCAAGAGAATGTTCCGGCTCCCCATTATCCATGGCCGGTAATCCGAATGGCAGAACTCTATCTGAACCTTGCAGAAGCAGAGGCTAATCTCGGCAATATTGACAGTGCAGTCGAAGCTTTGAAACCGGTCCGGAAAAGAGCAGGTCTTCCATCCGTTGATGCAGCTTTTGCAACAGCTGGACTTACTCTTGACAAAGCGGCAATGATACGTATGGCAAAACAGGAAAGAACTGTGGAACTCTATCTTGAGGGTCATCGTTTTTGGGATGTGAGGAGATGGAAAGAAGGTGAGAAATACTTCAATCACCGTCCGAAAGGGATGAACTTCGATGGAGAATCTGATGCGGAATTTTTCCGCGTCACTGAAATTATCGTCCAAAGAAAATTTTCGACTCCGATGAATTATCTGATGCCGATTCCTAAAGATGACATAAACAAGAATGAAAGTAAATTCGTTCAGAATCCTGGATATTAAAGAAGAACAACATGAAAAGAAGCATTAAAATTATAACTGGTCTGATCATATCTGCAGTCGCATTCATGTCATGCAACAAAGATGATACGGCACGCACTGCCATTGCTCTGACCGGATTGCATGCTGAAGCATTGCCTGGGTCAATTGAACTGGGCTGGGACTATATACAGGATCCAGATTTCCTGTATGTAGAAGTCGCTTACTTCGATTATGCAACAGAGCAGTTGAAATCTACGCTCTGCAGTCGTTATACCAATTCTCTGAAGGTTGATGGACTCCTTAACAGATATGGTGAGTATGATTTCGTTTTCACTGTATATGACAAGAATGGGGCTGTCGGCCAACCCGTACATCTGCTTCGACAGTGCCAGAAAGCTGAACCATATTACATCACAGACTCAGAGTTAAAATTGCCGTTGGATAAATCTCAGTTGGGAACAAACGCCCAAGAGCCTAGTGAAGGTCCTATAGAGAACCTTGTTGATGATGATCTGGACACATTCTTTCAGAGTTTCTGGGATGAATATAACTTCCCCGAACTGAAACCGAACGGTTACCATTACATCACAGTGGACCTTAAGACAAACGTCAAATCTATCATCATCAAATATTGGAACAGAAAGAAAGGAGGCTCCCGCCCCCAAACGATCAACATCTACAAAGGTACTGAAGATGGAAAATGGACACTTCTGACAACATTGACTAATCTTCCAGTCGATCCTGGTTCAAGCTATACATCAGATCTCTTGCTCAGTGAAGATGAGTTCAGCCGGATTAAAATTGAAGTGGTGAAAGGGACGGACCCTTATCAACCATTCTTCTCAATTGCAGAGTTGCAAGTGATCAATGTCGTGAGGAAATTGATAGACCCGGAAGTTGAATAATCATATAAAAACGAAATGAAAAGAATATTAGCATATCTCACTTGCGTACTGTCCATTGGATTGTCATCATGCAATAAAGAAGATCCAAATCTGGTGTTTGATGAGAAACCTTTCGCACTCGTCACCACATATGACGGGAATAGAAATACGGTTTCTGCCCAGATTGATGACATCCAAAAGACTATCGTTTTTGAATTCACGAAATCAGTTGACCTGACACATGCAAAGGTCAACTTCCAGCTTAATCCTGGTTATACAATGGTGACACCTGCGGAGAATACGACAGAAATCGATTTGTCCGTAGAATCAGAAATTGTCGTTTCCGGCCATGGTGGTCAATTGACATATACGATAAGCGCTATCAATTTTACTCCTATTATCGAAGCTGCGGCTAATTTCAGAGGAGAGCAGATCAAGGCGACCATCAACCAGAATGAACACAAAGTGACCTTTAAGATAAAGAACATATATGCTTCAGAATATCCTGAGATGGTATTGAAGAATATCCCTGTAGAATTCAAATTGGGTAACGGTTTTCAGATAATTGGAAATACAGGATCATTCGACCTGTGTGGCCAGAAAATCACTTTGAAGTATGGAAGAAACGTCCTGACATATTCCATCGAGGCAGAGATTGCCCCGATAGCGGTACAGAACAATCTCGAGACATTCATATTCAATAAAGGTGTGAACCTGTCCTACTGGATGACTGAGGCTGACCGAAATTGGTTGGGTATGGTTACTTTGAAACAGTTTCCAATGTGGAAGGAACTTGGATTTGATCATTTCCGTGTTCCTGTAGATGAACTCTGCATTTTCGATGAGGATCATAATTTCAATAAGATGGCGGTGGAAAAGCTGCATGAGTTTTTCACGTGGTGTGAAGATAACGATATGAGAGCCATCTTGGATATGCATACCTTGGGACCGCGAAAAGGTTCGGATAAATATGTTGAACAGGAACTGTATGATCCCAAATATCCCGAGATGAGAAACAATTTCGTGGATCTCTGGACAAAACTCACGGAAGAATTCAAATGCCATAGCCATAGTCATATCGCCTTCGAACTTTTGAATGAGCCTCATGATTATACTGAAGACGCATCCAACTGGCAGGGGCTACAAAAAGAAGTCCTTACTGCAATCAGATCCATTGATCCTGACCGCGTAGTTTTTGTCCCATCTATGGGTTGGCAGGATCCTAAGTACATTAAATATGCTGAATTTCTTGATGGAGATCCAAACATCGTCATCACATTCCATTATTATCTGCCGATGCTTCTGAGCCATTACAAAATGCTGGCTTGGAAAGATTATCAAGGAAAGGTACAATATCCTGGCATAGTGATGCCGGATGCTGCTGACGCAGCAGCATATCCGAAATATGCTGAATTTCACAGAACCACATTCAACGCGGACAGGATAATGGGAGATATGAGAATGGCTTCTGCAGATGGTGCGAATAAGAATCGGATGGTTCATTGCGGGGAATTCGGATGCAGTAAGAATGTGGATGATACACAACGGTTGGCATGGTTCAACGATATGGTGGAAGCCATGAACGCGAATGGAATTCCGTGGACCATCTGGGAAGCTCTGGACGGAGGTTTTTCATTCATAAGTATGGATTGGGATGATGGGACTTATTCAATAGATACTGACCTGCTTGAAATTCTGACGGGTAAATCTCTATCTGCTGGCCAAGCATCAGAAATCCTGACGAAATATGGTTATAAAGTTAAATGAAGATGAAGAGAACGAAGATTTTGCTTTGTGTACTGATGACCATATGTATGTGTTCATGCAATACAGGTCATCAAATACACATTCCAGACAAAAATGAAGATTTCCTGGTCGAAATATTAAAGAACGGGAAATGGAAGGCGATTCCTGTACATAATGCGAAAGTATCAGACTATGTCGGGAATCCAGAGGCTGGATACCAGCAATATAACATGGGATTTGCAATGTTTACAGATGATTTCAAAGAACCTGTAAAAGTTCGAGTCACAAAAAAGGATGGTTTCAACAGCGTCTGCGCACGACCAACTTCATATGGAATTGAAATGCAACGTTGTTCGAATAAGAAAGTTGAATTTACAATTACGGATCCCAGCAAAAAGATCTCTGTAGAGTTCGACGGTGACAGAATGCAGAATCTATTCATTCTCCCGGATCTCCCGGATGCCGACATTCCGGAAGGTGACAATGTCATATATTATGGCCCAGGCATACACGATGCAGGGGAAATCAAGTTGGAATGGTGGAATAACGCAACAATATATATTGATTCAGAAGCTATTGTATATGGAAGAATCGTAGCGAATCGCTGTGACAGCCTGACCATCAGAGGTAGAGGAATCCTTTGCTCAAGCAAAGAAAACCATGGAGAAGGAAGAAAGCCGCAGATAGAAACGTATGCCTGCAATCATCTTACCATTGAAGGAATCATGCTCCGTGATACGCCGAACTGGACAATCAAAGTTGTCGGAAGTGATCATGTACATGTCAACAACATCAAGGAAATTGGATGGATCATGAATTCTGATGGGATGGATTTTCTCTGCTGCAGACATGTCCTCGTAGAAAATACATTCCAGAGAAACTATGACGACAATGTGACAATCAAAGCGTTCAACGGAAAAACGGATTATGTCAACTCGCATACAGCCACGGACGGATCCTTTACAGATGCAGGAATTTGGACTGTCTACTATTTGCCACAAAACAAATTCGATGTGTATGACATTGAAGTCCGGAACTGTGTCTTCTGGGCAGACAAAGCACACAACATGCTTGTGGGTCCGGAATCAAGAGGAATACCGTTCAGCAACATAAGATTCACAGGAAATGTTGTACTGGAAAACCGTCAGAATGATAAGGTCTATCCTGGGACGATGGCTGTCATGATAGCAGACAACGGAACATTTTCGGATATCACTTTTTCTGACATCGAAGTTGAAGACATCAACGGAGGAAAAGTTTTATGCATACAATTTACAAATGCATGGGCTTATGGAAACAAATACGGTCAGTGGGCAAAAAATATCACCATTGAAAAGATTCGATATAAAGGCCACAGAAGTACTGCCAGCAAGATTTATGGACTGAACAGCACACAAAAGATTGATGGCGTGAAAATTTCGGATTTTACTGTCAACGGCGAAAAGATACTTCATCCTAATACAAATCTGGATGTGAATGAATATGTTGAAAACATTGTTTTTGAATAAGGATTTATGACAAACTAATTATTAACACTTTAAAATCAAAAGTTATGAGAAAAAATCTGATCAATGCGATTGCATTAACTGTAATTGCTGGAACATCCATAGTTGCCTGTTCCGTAGAAAAGAATGACCCCCTCCCAATTGAACCTTCAAAAGGTGTTGCATTGAAAATGAAGACATCAGGTATCCCTTCTGAAAACTACGAACACAAGGGAATCCTTACCTCAGAAGGTAAAATCGTTGATGTCAAAAGTGGCAAGACACTTGAAGCCTTTGCTGTTGAACCGGCTGATTACGATGTTTACGTGACAGCATCGACTTCCGAAGAGAACCTTGCATTTGCAGGAATCGAAGCAGCTGGCAACCTGTCCGATGCAAAAATTAAAATTTCAGATATTTCCAGACAGATTCCAGAATTGATGTTAGGACATTCAGGAATTGTGACTGTCGGTGCTGAAGGTGCAGTGGCACCCATAGAGGTTAAACGTATTGTATCATCATTGGATGTTACGGTAGATGGCCTGCAGAATATTGATGCACAGACTATCTCACTTACAATAGCTGGAATGTACGATCAGGTAGATCTGGATGGGAACCTATCAAAAAGCGGCGCAGACTTCTGTAGCAAGACGCTTACATTGACAAAAGACAATGACGGGAAATATAAAGTTCATGCCATTGTCATGCCTACAGATGCAAGCGCATCCACACTGGATCTTACCTACAACGTGAAAGGTACAGAATATAAGAGCACACCTGCAGGCAAGTTCGAATCCAACCGACAGTATCAGCTGAATACTTCAGTAGATGCAGGAAGCGTAGTGACAAAAGTAAATCTTGAATCATCACTTTCATACGCCGAGTGGAATACTTCAGTACTGCTTGCTGACAGTTTCGTAATTGATAAAACTACCCCGGAAGCATCATGGATAGGGCCGACTATTTATCCGATAGGCGGAGGAAGCTCTTATGACAATTTCTGGGCATCCTCTTCACTTGGAGCAAACAATGACGGCCTTCTGTATGATGGAGACAAGACAGAATGGTCACATTGGATCCCTGATACAGGATGGGATTCAACACCATGCTGGTACATCAACCTTGGAAGTGCCAAACAAGGTATATCTATAACATATTGGAACAAAGCCGGTGGCAAAGGCGGCCAGAAGATTCATAAGATGGATATCTATGTCAGCAATAACAAAGCATCCTACGGAGGAGGCTCTGAGTGGACAAAACTGACGACATTCACTTCAGACAAAACTGCGTCAAAGACAGATGCCGGAGCGGAAGTAGGAACAGGACTGATCAAATTCTCAGAGGACGGAACTTCTTCATACCAATATGTCAAGTGTGCTTTTCCAGACAAGGTAGATGCTGACGGAAACATCACTGAAGAACCAAGAGATGTCAACGTTGCAGAATTGGTAATTGAAACCTGGGAATACAGATAAAATTAATGAAAATCACAACATACGGTAATATGTACTTTAATTTAAAAAGATTTAATGCAGGATTGTTGTGTGTATCAATTATTGCAGCATCATTTATTTCATGCAACAAAGATGCAGCACGTCCGGATCGTCCATCTGAAGATGAACATCTTTGGACAATCACCCCACAATTGACTGACGTGGAGAAGGAATTTGAAGGAATCGACCAGTATGGAGTTTCACTCTATTTGTTCAATGAGATGTCGTCCAACTGCAACATGCATCAATATGCACGATCATTCGCAGACATTGAGCCTTTTGTTGTGGAACGGGCCTCATATTCTCTCGTTGCATTCATGATGGACTATGAGGCTTTGAATATTTTATATGATAATTCCAAAGATGCTCACATCAATGATGACATTGTTGTAACTGACTTCGAACAGGAAATTCCTGATATGGTACTTACATCTGTCCCTGTAAAGAACCTCGAGGAAAATACCGTTTCATTGAAGAATTTTAATCGGCTTGTGGGAAAACTCGATATTTCACTCGACAATGCCGATGAATCAATTACTTCAATAGAAGTAAATGTGGGCAACCTTTACGACAGAGTCAGTTTCAAGGGAATATATTCTTGTTCTGACGATAGGCCAAGCAACAAGAATATAAAATTGACGAAGGAAGGGAATCGTTTTACATGTTCAACTGTACTGATGCCTTCACTCAAAGAAACAGGCAAGGTCCCACTTGTATTTACTGTGAAAGAAGACAGTAATGCAACTCAATACAATGTTAGCCTGGAAGGCAGAATCGTTGAAGGTAAAATCGTCTCCTTGAAGGGGGATTGCTCAGATATTCTACAAAAAGGTGAATTGACAACAGAGATACATTATACAGAATGGAATAATTCTGTAACCATAGAAGATGGATTCAAAATTGAGGGTAATACCGATAAAGAATGGAGTCATAAAGATCTGCCTATAGGTGGCGTCGACTCATTCAACAATTTCTATGCGTCCTCATCTCTGATCAATGATTGGGCTAAATGTTATGACAGTTACCTCTATGACGGTATAAAAGATGGATCTGATGAACATAAAGATATGTACTGGGCACCGGACAGCAATTATGAAGCCGAATCAAAGACAATCCCTTGCTGGTATCTTGATATGGGAAACAAATATCAAGGAATTTCCATCACATACTGGAACAAATTCGGTGGTGCCGGCGGACAGAAGATAAACACGATGAATATCTACGGCAGTAACATGGAAAGTGATTATCAGGCTGGCAATGATTCCTGGACACTCATAACTACATTCACATCTGACAAGACAAAGCCACATGTTGATGCCGGTGCTGAAGTGAATACAGGAAGAATTGAGTTCTCGGAAGGTGACACATCATTCCGATACATCAAATGTGAATTCACCTCAAGAATAGACAACAAAGGAAACAAAATCGAAGACTCTGATGTAAATGTTTCTGAGGTGAAATTCGTTGTCTGGAACTGTAGATGACTCTATTCTGGACTTTGTGATAGAACCGTCCTCAAATCAATTTTTGAGGCCGGTTCTTAGTTTGGTAATCCTTAAATTAATCATAACTGAAATATTATGAAATGTAAAATTTCCTTATTTCTGATTTTTGTTTCGGTTCTTTGCATACCATCCTGCAATTCTACCGGAAACGAACCAGATAAACTCAATATCATTCCGCGCCCTTTAGATATCAGGGTTCTTGACGACACACACAAATTTGGAGGGAGAACATTGGAAGAAGTCATTGATGATGCCTCCTTTGATATCTCTGAACGTTACGGCGAAGAACTTGGTACGGAAGGTTATCGGTTGGAAGTAGATCACGACGGCATAAGAATCCAAGCTTCCGGAGAACGTGGAGTCTTCTATGCAAAGGAAACATTGAAACAGATGACTGTAGGGGAAAGCATACAATGTGCGAGAATAACTGACATTCCGAGATTCCCGTATCGGGGAATACACATCGATGTTTCAAGACATTTCTTTGACAAAGAAGAAATCAAAAAGATCATAGACGAAATGGCCCGATATAAGTTCAATGCCCTTCACTTCCATTTGACTGACAATGGAGGCTGGAGACTTCAAAGCGAAAAATATCCGGATCTTACACGTAAAGGAGCCTTCAGGACACAAAAAGATTGGTATAACTGGTTTGACTGCAAAGACAGACGATTTGTAAATGAAGGAACACCTGGTGCATATGGCGGATATTACACAAAAGAAGATATGCGAGAACTCATAAACTATGCTCAGGAGAGAATGATTACAATCATACCTGAAATAGAGTTCCCTGCTCACTCCGATGCTGTTTTTGCCGCATATCCAGAATTGTGTTGTACAGGAAGGGCTTACACAACAGGAGAATATTGTGCAGGTAATGAGAAGGTGTATGAATTTATGGAGGATATACTAGATGAGGTCATTGAGCTTTTCCCATCTGATTACATACACATCGGTGGTGATGAAGCCAAACGTCTGGCATGGAAGGAATGTCCAAGGTGCCAATCTTTGATCAAAAAGGAAAATATGAACAGCATCCTGGATGTCCAGCCATATATGATTAAAAGGATTGAGAAATACTTGAACTCAAAATCAAAGGTCCTGATCGGATGGGATGAAATCCTGCACGGATCTTTAGACTCATCCACGATAGTCATGTCATACAGGGGACAGAAAGGCGGAATAGAAGCAGCCAACCGTGGTATCAGAACAATCATGACACCAGGCGAGGTTTTATACTTTGACTGGTATCAAGATGACCCTGAAACTGAACCGAGAGCAATGTATGGGTACTCTCCAATCAAGAAAATGTATGAATTTGAACCGCTTCCAATATCAATAGAGACTGCTGCGCATAATGAAGACCTGATTCAAGGTAAACCGGTTCCAAGAAAAGACATAGATTATATCAAAGAAGATAACAGTGACAAGATGATCGGTATACAAGGTTGCATGTGGACAGAATATATGGAATCGGAAGAACACCTTGAATACATGATTTTCCCTAGAATCCTTGCCGTTTCAGAAATAGGATGGACACAACCTCATAAGAAAGATTGGAATGATTTCAAACGCCGATTGTCCGAACATCTGCCTGAAATGAAAAGTCGAGGAATAAATACATTCGACAGAAGCAAAATTATTGAAATTACAAGTTGTATGAATCCCATTAAAAATACCTCAAAAGTAATGCTTGATTCTGAGATATGGGGAGGTACAATTAAATTCACAACAGATGGTACAGATCCAACGCTGGAATCATGTACTTATATAGAACCATTTGAGGTAGAAGATTCAACAACAATCAAAGCTTGTTTAATTTTGGAAGGAAACAAGATTGGCAAAATCAGCAAAAAATTGATAAGATCCGATTGTGATCAGAAGAATTATTATACTTTTGAACCACCTCAAATCTGGAAAGACTTTTTCGAAAAAAAATAGTTGATAAAACTTGCGGCTGTGCTCCACAATGGCCTGGTATAGGGCGCTGTCTTCCAGAGCGGCTTTGCCATAGTTTGTGTCCATCAGTTTTTCGAGGTCGTAAAGATGGCGGCTCATACGTCTGGAGCGAGGTTTCTCTTTTTGGAATTCCTCGTTCAGCAAGAAGGCCTTTTCAAGAAAAGTCATTAGACGACTGTTTATCCGCTCAGAACTGATTCAAAGATTCCACAAATTTTGCCTCCATTTCGCCCATCTTCTCGCAGAATTCCGCATAGGAAGTGGCAGACTTGCATATTTCGATGCCGAAAATTGATAGGGTAGCCATGCTCCCTTGAAGGTGAGATGTTGGAACTTTAGACTGTTTCTGCTCCAATGGAGCGACAAAGCCTCCTCTATCAGCTTTGAGTGCAGTCATATATGTAATGACCTGATGGACATCATTACGATCCAACTTTGAGACCTTGTCATAACTGCCAAGCCTCTTATATTTGGCATCAAGCACCATATCGTCCTTGTAAAAGTCAGGATAGCGAATGCCACTATGGTCGTCGAACAGGTAAATTCCGCCCTTATGCAACTTATTCTCGGGGTGCTTGAAACCATGATTACTCAAGATGGTGTTGACATATTCTTCCCAAAGCCACGCTCCATCAAATAGGATTCCGCAGATTTCGTCGCTGCTTTCACCATATTTAACCTCTTCCATTCTGAGAATCTGGAGGCAGAGCGTCTGGAGTGGGCGATACTCAGTATAATATGGGTGAACCTTAGCACGGAGATTCTTGCTGATAATACTGCTCCGTTCATTCTTATTGTATGAAGGAGTATGCGCGATAATGATCTTAACGTTCTCGATAGTTTCCCTGTCAATATTCAGAACTAATTGTCCATACCATTTGGTCTTCATAAACTCAATGGTGTGCCGTATCAGTTCCGACATGTTATTGTCATGGTTGTATTCTCGTGTCGCGTAAGCGATATTACCAACAAATGGAAAGTTCCTGGCAATATGTCGGCCGATATCAATAGTGCCTTTAAGATTTGAATCATTGTGCTTGAAGTTTTTATATTCCCTATATACTCCTTGGTTCATGGCGGCTTTTAGGAAATAGGGAAACATAAACATAATGAAGTCAAATAAATCCTCCTGCTCGTCGTTATGCTTGAGATCGAAAAGGTTAAAAGACAATACCTTTTGAAGCATATAGTGAAGAAAGAAGTCATCACGCCCCTTGTCGAATCGCGATTTTATCTTTATCTGTAGATTGTCAATGCCAATGAAGCCCATCACATTGCCAGTTGTGATTTGTACCTTATCGGGATCACCGGTATTCAGGATGCTCATGACTGATGACTCGCCAATCTTGTCGCTGGACGTTTCTATGCTATATGGGAAAATCAGAAGATTCTCGTTTTCCCTGCATAATTCAGCAATCGTTTTGTTCGCGATTGGAAACAATGCGGCTATGTCCTTTCTTTGGAACGTTACGGCATTTAGTTGCCCGATATCGTTGTCTGTCAGATTAATCCTCATCTATCAGTTCTACTTGGTCGGTTGCGGTATCTTCCTTTACATTGAAGAATGCCTTGCTGAATCTGTCAATAATCTCGTCTGCCTTGCGGAATCCACGTAGATATTCCTTCAACAGCGGTTCGATATTCATTTTCCACAACTTGAGAAAATTTCCTCCGTTTTCGCCGAGTTTCAGGAAATAAGATGGACCAATCATATATGAAGCACCAAGTCCTTCAGTCTCAGCAATCACATTATTCAGTCTGTTCATAGTTGCCTTGGCCTCGTTAGCACATGACAGGGTGTCAAGCATAGCCTCCGTGTCAGTCGGGGTCACTTCTTTCCATGTGAATCGTCTGCGCATGGCGAAATCCATACTTTCCACAGAACGGTCAATGTCGTTCATCGTCGCGAGTATATAAACATTCTCCGGCACATAGAATCCCTTGGCGAATATATCTGTCTCTGGAACAAGATTCTGGTACTGGGTCTGAACCAGATAATCTTTCTTTCCTCTATAGCCAGGATCTATTGCGTAGAATAATTCTCCGAAAATCTTAGATACTTCGCCGCGATTGATTTCGTCAATGATAAACACAAAGGGCTTTCTGTCAATCTTATTCGCTTCCACCACAGGCATTTTTTGTCTCATGGCTCGAATGGTTTTAGCGATAACAAAAGCGTAAGAGTCAGGTTGCGTTCCGAACTTGCGGTTGAAATAATTGCGAATATCCCGTACGATGTTCAAAGGAACATCATTGGTAAGTAACTCAAGGATTTCATCTGCATTTACGGCAACCTGTGTTGTCTTTTCATTCTGTTCATTGTGAATCACAATCGTATGGCCCTTCATTTCGGAAATTTCGAACTCGCTTCCATTTACCGTTTTTAACTTGGTTCCCTCTTCTATGGAATCTTCTACAAAACGATCAAGCTTTTCCTGCCATGATATTTCTTTAGTCAAACTCTCAATGCTCTTTTTTGAGTCAATCAAGTTCTTGATAGCTTCTCGACAAAACTCCTTGAAGACTCCATCTTTGCGCTCAAATCCCAGCTGCCCGTCGCCCTTATCAATCGGACGCAAACCCTCTACGAAGTCCGTATAATCATACGAAGGATGGAACTGCACAAATTTGGTCACGGCACCCATCTCTTCTGCGATTGCCTGAGCCATGTATGTCTTGCCTGTACCAGGCGCGCCTGTAAGGACTAAGTTATGTGCTTCCGCAAGAAGGTCAATGTATTCTTTATGTGGCATGTGCGTAGGATGTATCAAACTATTGGCGTAATCAACTAAGGACTTGGCTTTGTCGTCGGCCAGATGAATGGTTTTCCTGTAAGATGCTAAAACGGGATTGTCGAAATCACTATCTTTTATCCCATAATATTGCACATTGCACACACACGATGAGTATCCATCATTCTTACTGGAATTGACATTGCTGAGTACGACTGCAACAGCCTTGACACGAAGAAACGGCTGGTCATGTTTTGCACCCTTTGTTGATGTGGATTTTAGGATAAGTACATCTCCCTTTTTGATCGTCTTGGCCTGCTTCAATAGGTTCTGATCATTTGTAGAATTATTATTGAAACGTCCTTCCCATATTGAGTTCCTAATGAATCTGTCAAATTGAGAACTGTTACTTCCAAAGGTATAGCCTACCAGCCAATAATTTGTATCGATGGAATTTCTCGGAGAACCTCCATCACTGTTGATACCAAGTAGTCTTATTATATTATCAGCCTCTATGCCTTCCACTAAATGGAAGAACATGCTGTTTTTGGTTTTCTTATCAATAACAGGTGTTTCCGGGTAAGGAAAATTCCATTCAACAGTTCTTTGAAGTGGATTCTCCACTTCCTTCTTATAGAAACATTCGGATGTAAATCGTCCCCATCCATAAAGCAAATGGAATTGACTGCCAGATTGTTTTTGAGAAGAGAAGACAACAACAATATCATTTGGCTTAACCCTGCTCATGAAATCCCAATATGCGTTTGGTATTTTGACGTCAGTATTTCCGGCAGCGGCTCTATATGCTTTTCTTAGAGATTCTTTTGAATCACATGCTTTAAAATCGACGAGTCCTTTTGCGGAAGAACCAACTTTCAACGTGTCCTGCAAGAACGTTTCTGTTCCTCCACTCCACATCCACACATTAGGCGTAGTTGTGGCAGTTTTCCATGCACATAAGGACAACTCCAGGAAAGAAGAACAAGGTATATCTCCATTATTTATCTTCTTTTGTACCTTTGCCATCAGGTTAGAATATTCATCGTAATTGAACTTCGGAAATTCATTAGGAAAGCCAAAGGATTCCAAGTATGACCTGTTTCTGGAATCGAGGGCGAGATACTTTTCCGGACAAATCCAGAACAAGCACATTGTTAAGCTGTACTTGGGCATTCCATTTTCAAGGACCTGATCAAAAGCTTCTGAAATGTCGTGACTTGAAATGACCTTCTCAAATAATTGCCACAGATCATGTATGACTTTGCTGTTATCTGATTTCCATGAGAAGAAAAATGAACGTCTAGCATCAACTGTCGGTATGCCATTGAAATCAGTAGGGAACGCTGAAATCAACCCGAACTTATTCTTGAAATGCTTCAGCAGTTCAGTTCTATTGTCCCAACTTATATTTCTATTGAAAATAGCTACTACAGAAAACGGATCGATGTCGATAATCCTGGATCCATCTTTTTGTTTTAGATATGCAACAAGCGATTGCTTGCCAACTGTTGACACTTTGCCAAGGTCTTCATATATCCATTGTACAAGAGCAGTACGGTCTTCTTTATATCGAAGAAGAGACTCTGCCAATTCCTTGTATAGGGGAGTCCATGTGAATTTGTTGTCCATATCAATCGAGTTTTCGTAATTTTTAAATGTTATAATTGCGGTTATTTCCTATGCAGCATACATAGCTGCTTGAATGATAGGTTATTGCAATTTAATCGGCAGAAAAGTTGTTTTTGAGACCTCTGAAACTTGTTTACGAAGCTGTTTTACACTCTTTTCCCAATGAATCAGAACCATGAGGAAATATTGTGTCCTCAATGAAGTTCACCTATCTT